>Ga0209408_1000012_pt1:60000-156870 | contig 156870 bp, 128 predicted proteins | sample AD_UKC107_MetaG_FD_184422 | JGI IMG/M metagenome (GOLD analysis project Ga0209408, IMG submission 184422) | Active sludge microbial communities of municipal wastewater-treating anaerobic digesters from Hong Kong - AD_UKC107_MetaG (SPAdes)... | ecosystem: Engineered > Bioreactor >... | reverse complement strand
TATGGACCAAGGCATAATTGTAGAGTACAAGATTATAATCCTCGTCATTCTCGGACATCCTTCCCAACAGGCACAACAAGATGGTCCTGGCACGATGCCCCCGACCCATTCCAAGATAAACCAACGCAACATTGTTCATCAGCAAGTTATATCCACTTATCGAGCCGTACTCTCTGAGTGTTGGAAATGCATCAAGAGCAACACGCACAGCTTCTTTTCGACGGCCTTGCATCGCCAGGGCAAAGAGGAGTCCTCTCACGATGATGGCTGTCTGAAAATCATCCTCTACTATTTTGAAAAGCTCAGCCGCTTTCCGATAGGCGGCCTCTGCCTGTGCAGGATACCCTCGTACGATATTCAGGCCCGCGACATTCACATAATAGCGGGCTTCGGCCCAGGACAATTTTTCCGGTGAATATCTTTCCTTATTGATTTTTTCCAGGACTGTTTTGGCTAAATCTAACAATTGTGCTGCTTCATTGGGATTGACATATATTGTGTGGTGGGCTTGTTTGCAGAGCTCGACCACCATCTCAGGATAGAGGCATTGCTCTGGCAAGACTGCATTGAATGATTCTTCACTTCTGTTTAGTCGGATTTTTTCCACTAGGGCGGCGGCTTCTCGTCGCTGTCGGAATAGTCTGAGGAAATCGCCTGCCATGGCGCCTTCTGCCCTCATGGTTTCCTTGAAGCCACACCAGTCCTGATAGAGTTCGTTACATGTCTCGCAATCCTTCAGGTGTTTCTCGTTTCCGGTCAGGTCCATGAGTTCGTCGATGGTGTAGCATCCTTGCTTCATGCTTTCCTCCAGTATACAAATCAAACAACTGTGCCAGGCAATCCCTCTTTAAAGAGAATACGGACCCTGTCGGGACACCCATGACAGCCGAGGTTTCTTTTTCCGTGCATCCAAGGATGAAGACACTAATGATAAGGTCCAGGCATCGTTTCCCGAGCTGAAGGACCATGTCCCAGAGGAGGATGCGCAATTCTTGCCCGGACTCCTCTTCCCTTGACTCAGCTACCTCCTGGTTGGTCTCTTCCTTTGCTGAAGCTGCTTTTTCAGCCTTGATCTTCAGGGATTGTCGTTTGATAGCGGCGTAGAGCCAGGAATCTGGACGCTCGATGTATCCGAGGTTTCGGAAGAAAGAAGAGGCGACTTTCTGGCAGACCTCCTCCGAGTCGTGCAAGGTCAAACGAAAATGTTTCATGCATAAATGAATAGAAAAAGAACGGATTCTCGAATACAAATCCAGTTGAGCCTTGGTATCGCCTGCTAAAGCTGACTGAAGAGTCTCGGATTCCAGAGTAAACCCCTGCATGACCAAGACATCATACAACAAAATATACTACTCAAAAAGGTTCAAAACTAAATCATAAGATCTGGATTTTGTCCTCTGAAAAATAATTTCGGCAGACTGATCTTTCGCTAGGTAAGGTCTCTCCAATTCGTAGACTGTAATGGCTCACCGAGCCTTTCCTCAAACCTGAACCTCACCTTGATCCGTTTCCCCGTCGGCATGTTGGGATCCAGCGCTATTTGAGCGTATCCTCTCTTATTTCTTATCCAAGAGGCGAGGCCGTAGTAATCGCCTAACAATTCCAGCGGTACCCCTATATGCTCCTTCTTATAGGTGATATCGAACCCCCAGTTTCCTAAAGGACAGTTTGTTAATGGTGAAGCAGTGACCTGGTTCACCAGTAGCTCAGGGGTCTCTTCATGCCACCATTTGGCGATGTGATGCACGTGGATGTCGCCGGATAAAACGGTTATCGGGCCTACCCCTCGCGCTAAAGCATTTTGTAATTCCTCTAGCAGGTCTTTCATTTCGTGACAATTTGCATCGCTATCCCAAGCATCAATCAAATCATCCTTTAAGTTACCTACTGCAGAGCCCACTATCTTGATGATTTTAGATAGAAAACCCCCTCGAAGAGCAAAATTCATTACAGGAGTGCTCGACACAAGAAATACCGGGCCACTATTGGGCTCAATGCTGGCAATGATTTGTCTCAAGCGTCGCCATTGTTGCGCTCCTAGTAGTTTCTTTTTTTTGGAGTTACGGCATGACCTCGTGTCCAGGACAATGAAATGACAGCCAAGTAACTTTTCATAAAAGGCTCTGTTATCTGAGCCCATGTTGGGAATGGGGTTCAGGGAAGCTTGCAATTGGTCAAACACATTACATGCGATTTTCGCCAGGTATCTTTGCGCTGGCCAAAAATCTGTTGGGTGCGAGCCATAACCATCATGAACATCATGGTCATCCCACATCATTACATTCGGTATTGAACTCAGTACTCTGTGTGCGGAAGGATGTTCCCAGGCTTCTCGATAAACACCTCGATATTTCTGAGTCCAAATGCCTGCATGACGTTCACACCATTCCCGCTTCTGCTTTCTTGCCATGCCACGCGTGTCATTGAAGTAATTTTCTGTTGCTGTATCCCAGACTTTATCGCAATACACTTGGTCCCCGCTATGAATTATCATGCGAATTGAGGGATCATTCTCGATAAGTTCAGCCAGATCATCCCATATGTGCGCGTACATTGCGATGTCATTATAGGCGTCATAATTATTACAAGAGGTTAGAATAAAACTGACAGGTTCAGTCATTACTGCGGGTACGGTACGGAATCTTCCAGTACTTCCAGGTAGTACTGCCTTACCCGTACCATTCATAAATCCGAATTTGTAACAGACTTTTTCGTCGAGGTTGGATAGCGAAAAGAGATATCCCCTTCCGTATAGTTGTCTCCTTTCGTAGGGGGCATCAATGCTTTTCTCCTGGAGGTTAATTATTGGAGGGTCTGTTAATTTGCCCGGTTCATTATCTGTTTGAAGTACAAGTTTTGGGTCATTGTTCTTACTATCCACTTCAAGGAGTATTCTTGCCGAGTTTGCTCCACCTAGCCCCACGATTGGTCCTATGCCCATGTTGTACCTCCTTTAATAAAACTTTGATCTATCAACCTTGCCTCGCTTGAGGAAATACGGCGTATGATACTTGTTTTCAGGATGCATGTTGTCCACCAACAGTACTAATTATCATACCTGAGAAGATTCTCTAACAGACTTTGTTCCCCCAGTATCGATAAAGTCATGATGTCTTAATTTTCAATCCTTACCTTATCCTTTCGACCATTTTCTTGTCCCTGCGGGTCATTGCTGCTCTTGTTCACGGTTCTCTCACGGGTATGGATCTTGTGGGGCGTCTCCTTGCCCAGAGAGGATTATCCAACACTTTTTTAGGTGGATGACGCGATTATAGTTTGGGCATGGCGGTAGGGAAGTTTTTGATTGGTTTGTGAATTCATACCCGCAGTCGGCGCATTGGTACTTTCCTGCTGACACATCACTTCCATAGGGAGCACAGCGTTTTTTCATGATTTCCTCCCGAAAAACATTTTTTTTGTCATATTTAATATGGATTGAGTACGCCTTCGGTTTTCCCAGGAGTACATCCCGAACTCTGGAGTATCTTGATAAACCTACAATACACTCCTCATTGGGAGGTTGTCAATCGGGTTCAATCAACATCGATCACAGCCTTTACTGGTTCACTGGCAATATCCAAAGCGAAATGACAATAATTGAGCAATTTTCCCTCAGAGTTGTTGAGAGCGTAGATTACGGTGCCGTGATGTGTCGTTCCTCGGTGATGTGCTGCGCCAACCGTTTGAGCTTAAGCCCGAGATCTGCTTTGTGGATCTCCTCTACTGCTTCATCCATGAGCCCCTTCTCGACCAAGATCTTGAAGAGGTTGACGAAGAGCGCATCTTTCTCCTCTCCAATACGTTGATGCTCGTACGCCTTTTGCATATTGAGAACGGCGGAACACTTAGTACAGTAGTGCGTCTGGGGCGGGTTGAGTTCACCGCAGATTGTGCAGGTGATTGGTTTGAGCTCATCCTGGCGCTTCTGGACTGTGGTAAGATTGTTCTCTCTGAGAATCGCGTTGTTGGCATCCTGATCAATGAGGTGCGAATATATTGATAGCATATCGGAATCTGGTGTCCATCCGAAATATGTTTTAGCGGTACTCTCATTAAATATACCATTGGCAATACAAAATGTGCATCTACTGTGCCTCCATAAATGTGGGTTCATGGGCTTGTTAATTTTAGCTCTCACGAATAAACGTGCCAATACTCTTCTTATACTGGCATATGTGAGAGGTTCCGGTTCTGTCGTGTATTTGTATTTAATCCAGAGCGGAGCGTCATCTTGGTGCGCGAAGGGGTGGACGCTGATCCATTGACTGAGGTAGGGGGCTGCACTGACGACCAGGACGTTCCGTTCTCCCGTCTTGCCTTTGAGGGCCAGGATGTAACCGTGTTTTTGCTTCGTGACGTGGCGGAGTTGGAGGTTGCCGATCTCGCTGACCCGCGCTCCTGTTTCCCAGAGTGTGGCGATGAATGCCTTGTCTCGGGGGCTCCTACAGGCGGTCAACAGTTTCTGTACGTCTCCTGGTGTCAACAGGTCTTTTCTCTGGAGCAAATGGCGGTCTCTCTTTCGCAAGTGGGTTTTCAGCCATTTAATCTCTTTCGGGAAGCCGTCCGAGAAGGGGAAGTCGTCGGGCTTGTATATCCAGGCCATGAACCGTTTTAGAATCGTCTTCTTGGTTTTGAGCGTCTCGGGCGCGTAGGGTGGCTGGCGGCTCATCCAGTCTGTCACGAGCCGCTGGAGGTCCTCTTTCGTCGCTTGGTCAAAATCTTTATGGAGGTCTCTCGCGGCCAGGAGAAGCTCCCCTATGATTTTTATCAGGCGCACCTTATTGCAGACCTGCTGCAACAAGCAGGTGTCCCGGAATTGCAGAATGAGGTCTTTATTCCGCTGTGAGATATCTGCTTTTCTCAGCTGCTCTTCAATGGCAGTGTACTGCTTTTCAAAAGAATGGATGTCCAAGCGCATTTTTGCTCTTCTCATAGCCTACCTCCTCGGAGTTTATAAAGGCCGACTGTCAGATGAGAAGGGCTTAGAACAAAGAAGCCAAAGCCTCTACAATGGGAATCTGACCCTCTTGTTCTCGTCCCAACTCGGTGAGGGGCTTGGAACAAAAAGGTCACAGCCTCTGGAGGACCTTGAAGATTTTGTTCACTGCTCCCCAAAAAGTCAGCCTTATGGTGAGCAGTGTGTTGGATTGACTATTTATATTTTTCGCTCCCTTGCCCAATGTGTCATTTTCCGGGTTTGGTTGGCACATTCGGTGTCGATCTTATTTCTCCCTTGTGTTTCTTCTGCTCAACCATGTAGAGGATTGTGATGAGGATGATGAGCATTCCGAGGAGCGTGTAGGTTTCGGAGTCTGTGAGCCCTCCGTAGAGTAGACTGGCGACACCTGTCATGATGGAGACTGCTTTCCAGTTGTGCTTCATGTCGTATCGTTTGAAGGTGCTCATAGCTGCCAGAAAGATCGTCATTATCACGATGGCTCCTCCGGCGTAGCCGATGGGTGTCAGGTATCGGTCGATAATGGCACTCATGCCGCCATGGTCCTCTGCTAGAAGGAAGAGTGCAGTAACACTAATGCCTGCGAAGGCCATGGCGGCTCCTTTGCCTGGGCGGGAGAGGTTTTTATCTGCTGTCTGGAATACTGTCACGCGGCGGAGCGTGACGGCATAGATGCTGAAGAAAAGGAGAAAGAAAAAGAGAAAGCTGAGGACGTAGACTGCTCGGTCGTTATGAAGCAGATTCCGCAGGTGTCGTCCTGCCCGTTCAAGGTAGTCGGTAATGTCGTACATGTCTTTCACGTATCGTCATTGTCTTCTGGGTCGCCGTACTTCTGCTCGTACCGCTTGTAGAGTTTCACGATCCAGTACTCGTCTTCAGGGTCTTCAGGCATGGTAGTAGCACCTCGTTTCATCGTCCGCGACGCGAGTATCAGGCGTGTAGGTCTGCTGGCAGTTTAGGAGCGCTTCGTCGACGAGGCTCTTGCCGAGGAGGTGTTCCGGGTAGTCGCGGTCGTTGAGCATACTGGAGTCAGGCGAGACGGTTCCGCTTACGAGAGCTTGGTAGCAATCATAGTGCTGGATGTCGTCTCGCCCGACTTCTCCCGTAGCCAGGAAGAATGTTCCATCCAGAAAGAATGGGACGAGCTCACAACGGAGGGCCGTGGCGATGTCCTCCTTGACTGGGCTGTAGCACGTTCGGGTGTGCTCGATGTCGTAGAGGATCTCCAGGATGGCTTCGTTTCGGAGTGCTCTTCCTGTCAGTTCCGTGTCGTACCGTCTGATTTCTGCTCTGGCGGTTGCGATGATTTCTTCTGGGAGGGTGAGGATTCCTTTCTCGTACGCTCTTGTTGCGTAGACGGCCTCCCCTCTTGGGAAGAAGTCTTCGAAGTCTTGCAGCCGGTATTCCGGCGGGTCTCTCGACTGCGGTTCCGTCTCGATGTATTCATCGAGTGTTCGTTGTGGTGTCATGGCTTTCACGTCTATTAGCGGTAATCGTCTCTTGGTTCGTCGTAGCTGATGATGACTCTTGCCGTATCTCGGGTGCAGGCGGCGAAGGCTTCGTCTGCCGTGCTGTTGCCGACGACGTTTCGGAAGTAGTCCGGGTAGCGCAGGAAGTGGCTTCCTTCAGGAATGGTCCCGCTGGTGAGGCACTGATAAGCCTCCAGCTTTGGGCTGAGGTCCATCCCGCAGCCGCCCAGGGCGAGATAGAAGTCTCCCTGGTATTCGAACGGGGTCAGGCCGCTTTTCAAGGCCGCCTCAACGTCCTGGATGTCGGGCTTATAGTAGATCGTCCAGTACGCGAGGTCATCCATGAGTTGCCCCATTGCTTCACACGTTGCTTCATGCTCATCCACGTCCGGGTTCTCGTCGAGGATGGTCTTCTTCTCGTGCTCGATGGCTTCCTCCGGGAATATGACCTCTTCGAACCAGTATTCGCTGGAGTCGTAGATGTGGTCGTTCCTCTGGTAGAAGCACGTGTCCGGGACGATCCGGTACTCCTGTCGTTCTACGTTCACTCGGTCGGTGGCGAGTGCTTTCTTTACGATTTCCTCTATTTCACTTTCGTTCTTCATGTTGTATTCCCCCAAATGGTTTGAGTGTCAGGTGCGCCTCCGCAGCCGTTGCTGGGCTGCTTGGAGCTGGCGCAGGTGTGCCTGGATGAGCGGGCTTCTGAGGATGTCTCGTTCGATAGCGAGAACCTCACGGAGAGCCCGAGTGAGTGCCAGGATGGTGGGGCGGAGTTGCTTCCAATCCGTTTCCGTGGTCTCTTGCTTTTGTGTCTGTTCGAGGGTCTCTCGGAGCCTTATCCAGAGGGCTATCTCAAATCGGAGGACTCGGAGCAGGTGCGCCGGGCTGGGTTCACCGCAGGCGTTCTGGAAGGCTGTGGGGTCTCGTTCCGCCTCGTAGAGCGCCTGGGTGAGGCGCTTCAGCAGGGCGGGCCATTGTTTCGCTCTGTGCAGCTTGCGGGCTGTGTGTCGCGCTGTGCGCTGTCGTTTCCTGATCCGGTGTCGGATGCTCCAGGGCGTTTTGTGAATTTCCTTCATGGTAGTAACACAATGTCTGTGGGGATATTTATCTGGCGCGTGACACTTTTATCTGGTCAGAATGCAGGCATGGCGGTTCGTGTTCCTCTCTGTGAGTGGCTCCTGGGTGTCGTCCCAGAGTTACACGAAAATCTGAAATCTTCTGGTTCGGTTCCGAAACTGGGGGCGCGCCGACTACGTGTCATTTGGCCTACCGCATTGTCAGATGCTCCTTATATGCGCCTGGCGCTGGGCTGGTGGCAGTGATGGTGGAGCTCTATTCGCGTAAACTTTTGTCGTTTCTTTCGGCCTTGCATGGGGTGAGGTCGTACGAAGGAGTGGAGGCGTTGCATCGGTCGTTGCCGGAGAGTGCTCCGGGTATGCGGACCCTTTACCGGTGGCAGGATTCGCTTGGGGATGCATTGCAGTTTTTTCCTTCCGTGCGGTTTTCGGCCTTGGGGTTGGCGCATGTGCATCTGTTTATTGAGCGTGCGTCGCCTAGGTGGTTCTCGCTTCCCTTTGCTATCTCCCATGCTTGGCTGGTGCCTCGTCTTGGGGAGCGGGTCTTGTATTTGCATTGTCTCGTTCCGTCCAGCTATGTAGATGCTTTTCAGTCGCTTCTCAAGGAAATACACTCACATGGCCTTTGCCGTCGTATCTTTTCGATCCGTTCGGTTGATGGGTGGCAGGATTTCGGGCAGCTTGATGGATGGTTTGATTCTCGCGGGCGATTGTCGTGTCCGCCGAATGCTTCGCTGGTGTGGGAGACGCCTCGTGATTCTTCCGCTCCTCTGTTGGAGGATTCGGTGCTGGAGCAGTACCCGTTGGTCGTGCCGGTGGTCTTTGAGCATCTCGGCCACCGAAGAAGTTTGAACGAGTTGTGGCAGCGAATCAGGGTTTGCCTTGGGAAGGAGGTGTGGCGATATCTTCCTCGCAGGTTGAAGCGGTGGCCGGTGAATGGGAAGAGTCATGTGAAGCGTGCGTTGCAGGTGATGGATTCTTCTGGCTTGTTCCGGCAGTTGCGGGTGGAGTACCGACCGCTTCTTCAGGGTGCGTTGGAGGTTTGGCTGCTGGTGCGGATGGAGCCAGAGATGATGTCGGAGTTTCTGGGGCGGCTAGGCTCGGTGGCGCCTATGCTGGAGGTCTTTCCTGGGATTGAGAGGCGGACCCTGGTAAGGGTAACGGGCGGTCCGAGTCTTATGTACGAGTTATTCTCGCTATTTCCCGACGGGTCGGATATGACTGTGGAGTGGTTTTTCTTCGATAAGGAGCAGACGCGGGGTTCTTCGGAGGAGGTTCGGTTCGCGTATGAGTTGTTGTTTGATCCTGTGAAGAATGAGTGGCGGTTCCCTCGGGACGAGATTTTGCAGTGCATGGGGTTGGATGGTGGTCTGAGTGAATAAGGCTGAGGCGGTGAAGAAGATCATCGAGGCAGCGCTGCATGGTGATAAAGAAGAGGTGCTTCAACAGCAGCATGCGAGTCTTGAGGCGGAGATTGCGGAGCGGGAGAAGATCGACAAGGAGGTGACCGAGGCGACACATGAGGATATTCTTGAGGTGCGTAACGAGATGCTCGGGATCGGTCCTGGTGAGGGTGTGGCCGGGGAGAGTCCCGACAAGCGTCGGGACCGCCTGGCGATGGAGAAAGAGAGATTGTTGCTGACGAAAGAGCTTCGGTTCGAGCTTCGAGATAATTGGAAGGATATCCAGCACCTCAAGCAGGAAGAACGCCAAGTCGAAGGGCAGCTCACTCAGCTAGCTCAACGAAAGAAGCGCTACAAAGATATTCTCTAAAATGTTGCCTGACCTGTTTGCCCGGTTGAGTCCCCTCTTCGGGAAGCTGATTGATCTCCTCTGGATTGAGTATCAGACGGCTGACGTAGTGCGGAAGAAAGAGATCGAGGAATTACTGACTCTCTTGACGGTGAAGTTTATTGGTGTGACGGTCGGCGAGGAGCGCGTCTTGTTGAAGCCGCCTCCGGCTGAGGTGATCGGTCAGGGCGAGTATTTTCTGGGCAGGGTTATTTATCCTGGGTTGCGGGCGCATCCGTTCCGGATTCAGCATGCCGAGTTGTTGCGGCATGTCTTTTTGCTTGGTCCGACGGGGACTGGCAAGAGCACGATGCTTCTGAATTTGTTGTTGCAGTTTCTTCGTGAGGGGAAGCCGTTCATGGTTTTTGATTTCAAGCGGTCGTATCGTTGCTTGTTGCGGTCTCGTAAGGCGAAGGAGCTTGCCGTTTTCACTATTGGTCAGGAGACGGCCCCGCTTGGGCTGAATGCGCTTCAGCCCCCGCCGGGCGCTTCTGTTGAGGAGTGGGTGGAGGCGTTGACGGATGTGATCGGGATTGTTTTTATCTTGTTGCAGGGTGCGCGGAATGTCTTGAAGGAGGCGTTGCTTCGGGCGGTTCATGAGAAGAAAGAGGAGGCGACGCTCAGGGATGCTCTCAAGATTCTGGAATCTCAGTTGCGGTCTCATCGTGGGAAGAGCCGGAAGTATGGCTGGTTGGAATCCTCGGCCAGGAGCTTGGAAGAGTTGTGCAAGGGTTCGTATGGGCGGGTACTGAATGCGCCGCGTGGGAATCCTATCAGTGCTTTATTGGATCGTCCGGTCGTGTTTGAGTTAGAAGGGTTGGGGATGGATCAGAAGCGGTTCTTCTGCCTCTTTTTCTTGCAGAGCATCTTATTATTGCGGAAGAAGCAGTCGTTGGACCGGGAGGTCTTTCGTCATGCGTTGGTCTTTGATGAGAGTCATCATGTGTTCCCGAGGCCGAAGCCTGGGGTCGTGGATATCCCTTCGATTTTGGCGCGGGAGATTCGTGAGTATGGTGAGGCGATCATCGCGGCGACGCAGCAGGCGGACGTTTCACCGAGTTTGATTGCGAACTCTGGTTTTAAGATTGTGATGCGGTGTGATTATCCGGATGATGCGTTTTTTGCGGCGAAGCTGATGAACTTGGAAGCGAAGGTTTTCCCGAAGTTGCCGATGGGGTTTTCTATTGTTCGGATGCCCGTCCGGTTTTACACGCCGTTCTTGCTGAAGAGCCCGAAGCAGCCGTTGAAGAACAAGTGGGTCGAGGACGGCCAGGTTCAGGCGCGGTGGGAGGAACTGGATGATTCACTGAAGCCCGGAGCGGTTTCTGATTCTGGTCCGGCGTTCTTGTCTGAGAGTGAGACGCTGCTCTTCTCAGACGTAATCTGCTATCCATTGTCTCCTGTGACGGAGCGATACTCGCGGTTGCGGTGGAATGCAAAGACGGGGAACTCGATTCAGCGGAAGCTCGTGAAGGATGGTTTGGTCAAGCTGGTGCCGGTGGCTGTTCCGGGCGGCAGGGTGAAGATTTTGACGCTGACGGTGAAGGGCGAAGAGCGCGCCAGGAGTTATGGTTTTGAGATTCCTTCCGGGCGCTATGGCGGGGTGGAGCATGAGTACTGGAAGCAGGAGCTGGCACGCCGGTTTCGGGAGGAGGGGTATGCGGTCGAGCTTGAGTATGGGATTGGCTCCGGAAAGGTGGTGGATCTTCGTGCGGTCCTGGGAGGCCGGGAGGTAGTGGTTGAGGTCGAGACGGGCAAGTCAGACGTGTTGGCCAATGTGCGGAAGTGCGCGGGCCGGGAGTGGGAGGTGGTTTTCTTCTTTACGTCTGATTCCTTGATTGAGAAGTATGAAAAGATGTTTCGGGGGATGGGATTGCAGGGTGTCAGGGTTCTTTCGCCTAGTCAAGTAGATGCTTATTTTGGTGAGATATTATGAGCATCCTGAAAGCTCAATCATCTGATGGTATACTCGCTCTGTGAGCGTAAAGATATTATTCTCTCGGATACTTTCCTCCGTGCCATTTTTGATGAAGACATATGTTCCAGCACTTCTTTCCATTATTGCGATCGTAATATCTTGGAGGAGTTGCCACCTAGCCTCCGATGTCCACAAACTCAATGTAACGAATTTCAGTGCTTCGAGAACACTAACATTGTCAGCAAAAATAATCCAAGGAAAAGGCACAATCGATTTCAAACCAAAAGATGGAATGATGGAGTTAGATTCCTTATATGTGTACCACCCGATAGAGTTTTCTAATAAAGGTGTTGCTTTTTCTGGAACGACGAGTTCTATAACATTGCCGTTAGGGTCCTGGTCAATTCCCGAAGAGTTCTCGAGCTTTATAATGGAAACTGTCGAGACGCAGGTCTTCAAACTGCAGAATGCTCGCGAAAATAACACTGAAACATTACTTGCTATTGGTCAGATGCCACTACTCGTTGTCTCTTCCCATACGTCACACGCGAAAAGATATCACGATGCGTCCTTATACGATCTTGAGTTCACCTACCAAGTTAACCTAGAAGAAGATGAAACGAAAACTGAACGTCAATTGGAGTTTACAAAGGTATTCTTTGTTTCAAGGCTCTCTGATTCGGATTATAGAGATTTTATCCAACACTCTAAGAAAAACTCGAAATTCTGGATCCCTATAGCAGAAAGATACCGTCAGTATGCACGGCCATAAATACTATGCAGATTGTGAATTGTGTAGATGAGTGATTTACCTGTTTCCCGGCCTCTACCCTAGTTCTTTACCCTTTTTGGAGTTATTTACCAAGTGGACAAGAATACGTATTGATGCTACTTGTCCGTAAGAGTCTTGCCTGAACTATCAGACCTACTTTTTGTAATATTCCTCGACTATCGGTCTTACTATATCCACATATTCCTTATAGCAATATACACGCCTCGCAGTAACTTTTATTGGCATATCACTATATAGTTCTTTCAGTCTCATATTCTTAACAATCAAGGACATATCGCTTTTCTCTTCACACAAGTAGATTACATTCTCAATGTTGTCGCTTTTCTCAATCGCTACAGTAGGTGTGTCAAATTCTAGACCAATAATCTCTTCAGTAAGTGATGAGTCTTTATCATGGAGCTCTTGAAGAATAAAAGCTCTTAATCCTTTGGTTTCTCTCTCATGTCTACCTGGATCTTCGTAATATTTCGTTATTTTAAATTGTTTTTCATCGCATTGACGGTAGGGTAAGTCACCATTAATGATTTGTTCCAAATTTTCTGCAATTTTCCGCTGCTCCTCATTACCGTTTAGCATTGTTTTGTGGACAGAAAACAAGAATTGATCATCGAGTTTGTAGAATTCCTCTAAAATAATCTTGGGCTCTGGTCCGCTGTTATCTATACATTGACTGCATAAGTAATCATAATGCTTTGAGAAAGCGATATCGTATGCTGTTGCATCCTTATGCAAGTAGACATTAACGAACATGTTGAGCCTGGCTCGAAGAAACGCTTCGAAATTGTTTTTTGCTCTCTCATGAAGACAAATTCCGTCACCGCCTAAAAACGATCGATACATCAGTCGTTTAATATCAATTGCTCCATACTCCGGTGTTCCTGCGAAATAGGCATCTCGCATCAGAAAATCCAGTCGATCCACCGAATATGGTCCCAGTAATATACTTGATAATATTTTTATCCAACGAGACCTAGTTTTGTACTCGTCCTTAGGATGAAGAAGATCAATTATATTGTTGGATGATAACGATCGAGACAGTTTTCCAAAGGGGCTTCTATTAATTTGGTTAATAACGGGCGCCAGCTCTTGTACTATTTCCCTTGAAATATCCTCATGGTTCAGATTATATTTCTTCAAGAATTTTCTCTCAAAGGAGTGACTGAATGGGCCGTGACCGACATCATGCAACAATCCAGCCACACGCATAGTAGCAATTGCATACTCTACAGGACACAATCCAAGTATCTCCTCAATGTGTTCAGGAGAATTATTCTCAAGCTTATGTCCTTCCTCTTTGAGGATTTGATTGTAGTATTTCGGGTACAGATAATGCGTAAATTGGCCAGAAAGGTGCATAGTACCCAATGAATGTTGATATCTTGTATGTGTTGCTCCGGGGTACGAAAGAAATGTCATTTGGTTTTGATATATTCTTTGAAGTCTCTTTAGCCACTTGTTCTTTATTAAAGCCTCCTCCCCGTCCTCACCATTAATATTTGCGGAAAAGGATATGTATCCGTATAAAGGATCTCGAATTAATTTAACAGAGTGGCGTGGGTTATAATCAGCACTATATTCTAATTTGGTAGGCATCTTACGGGTTATGCAAAATGATTAATAATTTCAAGATAGGGAGGTAGTTCGCCTTCCAAGACCATAAAGTATTTTCCTGAGTATTTTCTTAGTCCCTCAATATCAATTTCCTCTTTGTGCAGAGCATATAACATTTCGCAAAGTGTATGAAATTCGACACGCGGGTCCTTTAATACATCGAGAAGAAACTGAAATTTCTCATCTAGTACAATATTTTCAACGTGCCTAGAAGCATCCTGCGAAGCTTTATAGCAGCACTTCTCTACAAGATTCTTTTCGCAAAGATTCTCTAGGTCATCGTAAAGATTAGAAGAGTTAGGCAGGAATGCACCCCAACGAGGAAAAGTAAACTCATAGTCTGACTCTAAGAGGCCGTACTCTTCTCCGACGAGGAAGATTTCCATCAGTCGGGTATTTGTATCTACTTCCCCGAGTTCGGCTATTACCTTTAATAAAAGCGATTGATTCTTACTGAGTTCAGCATCAGGCATATTTGGGCCTCCACTAATGGGGTTAGGTAAAACTCCTTAATAAGTGTTACGTAACTCCTGAGGGTGGCGATGGGAATAGGATAATATAACCAGAGCGAGCCGGAACGACATGTAACCCCCCTCCTTTGGGTACACACGTGAACATCATACCATATATTGTTTTTGGTGTGGTTGCTTATAGCTTCGCCTTCATCTATTGCCTCTTCATGCTAGCTCTAACTGACTCATATCATACTACTTAGCAGAATATTTATAAACTACCAACTCTCAAGCGAACCATGGTTTTCGTCATGCGCAAAGATTTCTTCTTCGGCTGGGCTGGTATTTCATTTGGTCTAGTATGTATTGGTGCTTCTGGATACTTCATCATCTGGACGGTCCGGCATTTTATCTCCTTGTACAGTTTCTTTCATGGTCTAGAGTGGCATGTCATTCTGCTTTACGGGGTCCTCGGGGTCAGATTTCTCCTTGATGGGATGTGGGCTTTAAAGGCTCGCAGGAAAGAAATCAAAATCGTTGAAAAGACCATAAAGAAGCATACACAGCAATGCCGGGTGAAGCGCAAAAGCCACCATTAGAATCTTCTCTTGTATTCAGCCCATCCTCGTTCGAGCTCCTCTTCTGACTCCCCTATTTTTCTACCCTTTTCATAATATTCTTTCTTATCGATGACCTCTTTTGCGCCTCCGCCGTGGAAGCGCTGGAAGAAGACTAAGAGTACGCCGATGATTGGGATGATCGCGAGGAGTAGCCAGGGGCTTATTGGTTGTCCGGCGCCTGCGAGGCCGTAGGCTCGGAGTTGGTCTTTGCATTCTTGGTCGACTGTTTTTGGGACGGTGAAGCTGATTTTTTCTGTGCTGTCGAGTTCGTCGAACGTCCAGACCATGAGTGGGTCGTCGTTGATGATCGCGTAGTTCTCTTGTTGGATGTCGAGTTCTCGCATGCTTTGTGCGAGGCACTTCGGGATCTCTAATGGGATTCTGACGTCCGTGAGTTTTTCTCCTGGGTTGAGTGTGAGGGTGATTTCTGTTCCTCTATTTGATTCTTTGAATGCTGTTCTTATTTCGAGGTCGGGCTTCTTCTCTTTGGTGAGGTCGATGATGTTGTGTGTTGCGGTGACGATGACGTTTTCGATGTATTCGCCGTCGGCCGGCTTGACGAAGCTGAAGATGACTTCTTTGTGTCCTGAAACACGGCCGAGGTTTGTTCTGATGACGGGGTCGTCGTGCAGGACGTCGTAGCGGGCGAGGCTTTGTATTTCTGCGGCGGTCTTCGCGTACTCTTTCGGGATGTTGATTGTCAGGGTTGTGTTTTCGAGCGTGCCGAGGAGTGCCGTAATCTTGACGTGCAGCTCTCCGTCCTCGACCCATTTCTTTATTTCATAGGTTTTTTGTCGTACGACGCTCATGATGAGCGCTTGTTCTTCTTCGGGTTCGAGTTCGAGGACTTCTGCGTCCGTACAGTACGCGTCGCACGTGCCTGCGTCTCGGCAGGTTTCGAGTTCGTCGCAGTCCTCGTCAGCGTCACACGCGACGTAGCAGTCCTCTATGGGCGTGCACGTCCCGTACTCGCATAATTCATTGGAGTTGCAGACGTTGTTGCACGCGCCGCAATGGTCGCGGTCGTCGAGGGTGGTGCATTCTTGGCCGCACCGTGTTTCGGTTGGTTTGCAGTACAGGCCTTGACAGTAGGCGTCGCAGCCTGATTCTACTTGGCCGCCTTGTTTGATGCAGTCCATGACGCCGTCGCAGTCGTTATCAATACCGTCGTTGCAGTTCCCGAAGGCGCTGCCTTCTCTGACACAACCGGAGGTGGGCTGGCACTGGTGGTTTTGACAGGTGCCGTCGTACGTTGCTGTCGCGCATGGGGTGCCATCAGGTTCGTACTGGACGTTGCCTGGTATGCAGCACGCGACGTTGCTGGGGCAGGTTAAAGCGACGTCTTTCGTAACACTTGCGAGCGTCGTTTCAGTATTGCCGCTGACGCGCTTGGCCGTGATTGTGAGTCGGTGTATGCCTACCTCTGTCTTCTGAGACTGTACTTGCAGGGGTTGGTTCGTCGCGGCCGTTCTAAATCCAGAGTAGTAGTACAAGACGCTCGTCTGGTCCGGGCCGATCAAGGTCGGCGTGATGACAAAGCTTTCGCCAGCAACATGAGTAGGAATCGTGACCTCTATCCGATAGTTCGTACTGACGCACTTATACTGGCCCTGGTCCCACGTGGTTCCTGAGGGGCACGTGTAGCACGCCTGGCCGTCCGTCGGGCACGGGTCAGCCAAGGTTACTGCGCCGCTTGGCGCGGAGGCGAGGCAGCCGGGGACTGCCGAGCACTCCTGCCGGCAGACGCCGCTGATGCACTCCTGGTCGATGAGGCAGACTCTTCCACAAGAGCCGCAATTATAATTATCATTCTGTTTGTCGGTCTCTTCGTCGATACTGCCGTCGCAATCATTATCCTTCCCGTCGCACGCTTCGTACGCGCCTTGATAGATGCTCGGGTCATTATCATTACAATCAGTCTTTGCTGTTGTCGGGAGGCCGCACGCGTTGACTTTTGTTCCTGCGTGGCCGTCCCCGTCGTTGTCGACGTACGTGGGCGGGCACTCCTCGGGGGGCGTGCACGTGCCGTCCTCGCACGTCTCATCGCCCGAGCAGTCAGCGTCCTCGTCGCACGCGAGGCACGCGGCGTCGGCGCAGCCGTTCGTGCAGGTCTCGACCGTGGTGGTCTCGGTCGTTGTCGTTGCTTGGCAGTCGGCGTTCACGCACTTGTAGTTCGTGTTCGTGCGGCTCTTGACGACGTTTCCGTCGAAGCAGTAATCATTCCCCCACTCGCCGGTCGTGCCGTCCGGACAGTCGTTGTTCGTCATGCACGCCGCGTCCTGGACGCAGACGGGCGTTCCTGAAGAAGCGTCGCAGAGGTAGCCGACGCCACAATCCGTTTGTGGAGTTGCTTCTCGGTTGTCGCAACTATCGTACCAATAGATGTCATTATCCCAGCACGCCTTGTAAGACTGGGCGGTGCAACCGCCGCAGGCCTCGGCGTTCTCTGTGGCGTCCGTGACGACCGCGCCATTTTGACAGTAATAATCATTATACGTCGTGCCCGAACAACCATCCTTCATCCCCTCCGGCTGCTCGCCATCAGCCTTCGGCGTGTGCACGGCCACGAACGAGCCACTCACAATACTACACGAGTCGTCAGTACACGCATTCGTGTCGCGGGTGGGGTCCGTGTCGAACGCAGTAATCTCCTGACACGCACAACCAAGATAATCACCACTCGTCACAACAGGCCGCGCCCACGTCGGCGTATTCGGGCAGAGGTCAGCATCATCATCAATACCGTCCGCGTCGGAGTCGGCCTCTGCACTCACCTGCACGGGGACCGCGGTGCTCGTCGCGCTCTTACCGGTAAGGTCAGTAGCGATGGCATAAACGTTGAACGTAGAAGGACTCGTGAAAACATGTGCTGGCGTGGCGGTGCACGTGCCGCCGCTACACGTCTTGACCGACGTCTGCCCGTCACCGAAATACGTCGTGATATCTTTCAGATTGCCGTCATCATCGGTGGCGGTGAACGTGAACGTCACAGAATCACCCACCGTCGGGAAGTTATCACTCGCACGCCAATCGGTGAAGACAGGCGCGTACTCAGGATTGAGAACTGTGACGGATGTGCTGCCGGTGGAGGTCTTATAATTAGTGTCCAAACCTGTGGCAGTGTATGTAGCATCTCCAGTTGGATTATCAGTGGACTCTACAGTGCAGGTGTCAGCGCCATTACAATACAGATTGCTGTTCAGGATATTAATTCCTTTTTTTAGTTTAAGTTGCCTTGTTCCATCGACGTCAGTGTATATGGCAGTGATTGTGATGGAATCGCCCGAATTGACAACTCTCGAACTAGTTCTTACGACAACATTGCCCGCAGTATCTGAGCTGGTAATATCGACCTCACATCTACAGCTGGCATCTTGGCAATTAAGCCAATTCCCATTAACATAAGCGTCACCCGCATATATTCTTGTTACAGGTGTTAGCTCTTTTACTGAGAATATTCCAGGTTCTGTACCATTAGAGTGCCAGGAATCATGATGGAATAATCTTGTGTCTGTAGCGCCTGGGTGTTTTACTTTTATTGTAAACGTAGTGCCTTGCGCGGCATCATCAGGGCATTCCATGGTAACTGCTGAGACTAATGAAATACTCGCCACCAGAACTAGCAACGTTAGAACTACCCACCTCCACCTCATGCAATAAGAATATTGAAAAGGGTTTTTAAATATATTCCTAGTCTACGGTAAAGACGATCTCTGTCAGTTCTGTTTGACCGCTCACATAAAACCCTGGGATGAAGGTCTGGCCTGAGTCTGAGCAGGGGGCATCATAGCCAATCTTCCCATCTGGTGCCACTCCCATCCCTTGTGGCATATCAACACCAGTATAGGTGGGGTTCTCTCCAGCATTCTCTGCAATGAGCCAGAACTCATAAGGATACGGGAAGTTGCAATCAATACCAATAGCGTTATCCAGCACACCATTCCCATCCGCGTCGACGTTGTCTGCGATGCCGTCTCCGTCGTAGTCAATGCCCACGATCCTCGGCTCTCCGCTCTGCGTCGCGACCGGGTACATTTTTTTTGTTGTTGGGTCTTGGCTTGTGTTGTCGACGACGCTGCCGTAGCCGATGCCGCTGCCGCTCTCGATGGTTGACTGGACTCTCCAGTTGTCTCCGAGGGTGATGCCGAAGTATCTGCCTGCTTCGTCTTGTTCGTGCCAGTGCGCGCTGTAGTTTTTGGTCTTGCTTGCGACGACGTCGCCGTTATTGTCGATGAGGTCGTGCTTCACGGTGCCGGCGTCGTGTTGGTACCAGCCGAAGTTGCTGCGGAATTTAGAAATGTCTGCGCCGAGCATGACGGTGCCTGCTGTCCCAGCAGTGTAGAGTTCTGTGTCGCTGTAGATGGGGAATTGCTGTCCTTGTGTTCCTTCGGTTCCTGCGTCGTTGTAGATGCGTGCTTCGCCGATGAACTCGACGTCTGCATTGATGACGAGGGTGCCTGTTCCTGTGGTTCCCATGTTGGTTAAGATGCCTTCGAGGGTGGTTGTTTCTCCTGGTTGGAGGGTGTAGTTTGTTGTGTAGGTGCCTTGGCCGCCGCTTTTGTAGAGGGTGGCGGTGGCTGGTTCTGCTTCTGTGGAGGTGTTGAGGAGTTGGACGGTGGTGTCCCAGTAGCTGCCGCCGCTGCCATTGGCTTCGCTGACGACGGGGATGATCTGGTCTGCTTTTGCTGTCATGCTGGCGCCGAGGAGGAGTGCTCCGAGCGTGAGTCCGGTTTTGGCGAGGAAGCTTGCCATACCTCCCCTCTCTGGGAGGCATCCTTTATATACTTTTCGGTTCGTGACTACGGAAGGATAGTAACAACCGCGTTCTGAGGAAGAGGAGGGTTTATAAACCTGAGCATTTGAGATATCGAAAATGAAGATAAACGCTATGATGCGGGGGGATTATGCTCTCCCGTCTCGTACATGGAGGTTCCGGTTGCCGGATGATCGCCAAGTCACATATCTGACCAAAGAAGAGGTGGAACGATTCTTCAAAGCAATTCCTGGAGAGAGAGCTCGCGACCGTCTCCTCTTTGATCTCATCTATCGCCACGGCCTCCGGCGGTTGGAAGCTGTCAGACTCCTGAAGCGCTACATCCAGGGCGAGAGGATCTGGATAGAGCGTCTCAAAGGTGGGATTTCAGGAGAGTATCCTCTTCACCCAGCCACGATCAGGCTTATCACCACTTTTTTCAATATGGAAAATTTCTCAGAGAACCCATACCTGCTCACAAGTCGGCAGAGCAAAGAAAGTGGCCATATGGCCACCTCAACGGTCTACATGCACTTCAGAAAGTACGCCCAGAAAGCAAACCTTCCGATGAACAAGCAGCACGTCCACATCCTACGCCACTCAATAGCCGTCCACCTCATGAACGCAGGCTGGGGAGCCGCAGACGTACAAGACTGGCTCGGACACCGAAGAATCACGAGCACAATGATCTACGCCAGAGTCAGCAACAAACGAAGGGAGGAGAACTATGCCAGAATCAAAGAATCGGACGAAATCGCCAGGACGGAATGGTGAGCTGACGCTTTTCTTCATAATCGTCAAGTCAATAGTGGGAAGCGAACCTGCTCTATAATGAATAATCCGCCACAGGAGGCATGGCACATGAAGCTATTCAGTAACAGAAGAAGGACGGATCAGGCTGATAAAAGAGGCGAGGAATCAATGTACTCCTTCCTGGATCGGTGCGCACACACGAAAGCAGCAGAGATTCGCAAATGGCTGGAAGAATGGTTCGAAGAATATCCCAACGAAGAAAAAGAATACCTGCGAAGAGAACTGCAAGCTGACAGCGAGGAAAGATACTACTCTGCGCTCTTCACCCTCTATTGTCACAGGATATTCAAGCAGCATGGCTACGTTATGGAATGCCACCCCGATATTCCTGGAGAAACAAAGCATCCTGATTTTCTGGTGAAGAAAGACGATGTTCCCCTCTTTTATTTGGAGTGCACGGTCTCTTTTGATCCGGATGAGGAAAAAGCTAAGAAAGCAATACTTAAGCAAATCTATGATTTGATGGATCCCCAGGATCACCCAGACTTCTATATCGGAGTAAATCTGCACCGTGAAGCTCTCCGTATGCCCAAGGTCCGCGCAATCCGGACATTCCTCCAGAGGAATATTGCGACGTTGGATCCGGACGAGCTATTCGAATGTCTACTCAAGGACGGGTGGAATGCCATGCCGACATTTCTCTTTACGCAAAAGGGCTGGGAAATAGAATTCAGGGCGATTCCAAAGCCAAAACTGAAACGGGGGAAACATGGTGTCCGTCCTGTTGACTTTGAAATGCGAGAGCCGCAATGGGTTGACTCCAGGAAGCAGCTATTTAACACAATGAAGGGTAAGGCCAAACGATACGGGGAGCTGCCATTGCCATACATCCTGGCTGTCGATTCAAGAGATATATTTCTTGACACTGAGGACGTGCTGGGGGCACTGATAGGATCTGAATCTTGGTCTTTGGATTTCGAGACGAAAAATGCGATCGTTACAAGAAATAAGGATGGCCTCTTAATAGGTCCCGATGGACCAAAGTACACAACGGTCTCAGCCGTACTCGTAACCTGGATGGTGAACGCCAACGAACCGGAGAAAACCTCTCCCGTGCTTTGGATCAATCCATGGGCAAGGCACGCCCTCGATCAAACGCTCTGGAAAGGGCATAAACGAATCCTGAAAGATAAAAATGGCGAAGTGGAGAGAGTTGCAGGGCTGGATGTACTTGAGCTTTTGTAGGAAGAGGGCTTAGGGCAACGTTCTGACATCAAGAAGAAAATCTACCTGAAATGTGACGGCGACTGTTAATGCAATTGTGAGTAATACCGAAAATCTCAATTTTACATGCTTAAGGGAACGGTTAGAGGTGTTATTTTCATAGATCATAGTGCCTCCTTGTGCGATGCCAGAACAGCGGTCCGGAAGTGACGCTCCCCTAAACCCTCTTCAGAATTAAGAACAGATGAAGCGAGCGTTCTATTTCTTGATGAATTTCTTGTAAGGTCCATGGAGGAACTGATTTGGTCGCCAGCCGTGGAGGAGTTTTTCAAGAATGAACGCGTCAAACACACTCAAGCCAACCCCTGCAACAGTCCCGATGCCGCCTGCTCCCAGCACGTCAACCAGTGTACCCGCTCCGGTGAAAAATGCCCAACGCATCGTCTTGCTGGGTGCCTGATCAAGCCAGTCAATATGAGAGACTTCCTGAATATACTCTTTAAGAAGGTCAACGTCAGAGTCTTGCTTATGGAGCCAGGAGCGAAACTTGTCCGCTTTGGAGAGTAATTTCATCAAGTCAGAAAACGACCTGTCCCCGCTATTAATGATATCTCCTAACGCTTTGCAGTCATCGAAGTTCGCCTCCTGGAATTCGCCGACAGTCTTCATATTGGCCACACTATGCCGCGCGGCTTCCGTCATTCTCAATTGCAGCAGTGCTGCGTTCGTGGGGTTGGTCACAATCTCTGACGAGTATCTAGCTGCGAAATTGAGGTTCTCTTGAATGGTGATGAAGTTGGTAAGCAAACTTGCCTCGGTAAGGGAAGAATGAGAAGGAGGCACTCTTTTGTGATAACTATTGTTAGCCAAGGCGAAGTTAATGTTTGTGTCAACATAATAATCATTATTCTGTACCTGGATCTCAAACTTCACTGGTTGATCTTGCGGGTATTCAGGAGCGTAATATTCTAGCAACTTTAAGATGACCGCATTCACATATTCAGCGTTATTCCAATCATCAACCACCGGTCTAATCCGCTCAGGTTCGTGGCGATGTATGTCCAAATCCTGAAGGAATTTGTTCGCAAGCCTTCTTCCCTTTCCCTGACGACCTATTGCTTGAGCAAATAGTTGCGGGAAGATGTGCTGCGGTGAATGTTGAATTGTATTCACGCCCTCGACAATTATTGGGCGATGAGCTTCTCTTCCTCCGATCTGAACTGTCTGGATGCCCGACATATTCTGCTCATAAACGACGCTCAATAGGTCGCTTCTAATAAGTTCCCAAAGAGGTTCTGGACCGCATCCTGAGATTAACTTCTCTGCTGAATTCCAACGAATAACAAGGATGACTTTCTTGTAAAAAAGCAGTGCTTCGGCGAGGGTGCCTAAATCCAAATAGTTTTCCAATACATTGTCTGACTTACAGCGGAAGCAAATAGAGTCAAACATAAAGGAGCATGCTAGGCTTTCGTTTGATCCCGTCGAGTAAACAATAAAACAATCGTACTCGCCGCGAATATTATAAGGAGGGGGTCAGTGACTGGTATCCTGAACCTGATGACGACCTGGAACGGCACGTGCGCCGCCCAGAAGAGCAAGAAGTAAAAGAGGATGAAAGAAAAGAGCCACCTATTCTTCTTACGGTACTGCCAGAGGCCAATGAAACCAAAAAGATAAAGCGGGATAAAAATACCTGCGCTCAAGAGCGCCTTCTTCATACCATGCTCTTGAGGATTAAGCCAAAGCCGCCAATAATTAATCGCTTTCTTCACAACATACTTAACATAAATCTCTGGGTACTCCTTGATGTTCTGTATTCCTCGTCGGCGCCACTCCTTGCTTCGCGCCATCGGCGAATCGGCGCTCTTGTTCACCTCTTGGACGATGGTGTTCAGGTGTTCTGTTTCGAACTGTTGTGCGGCAGCCATGAATGCAGCTTGATCTTTGATCTTCGTGAGTTCATACATCTCTTTGGTTGAGCCGCGCCAGAAGTTGTACCCGCCCGCGTCATTGATGAGGATGACTTCACCGTATTTAAGATAGTTTCTTGTTGCCCAGGGGGCGAGAGTGACAAGGCTCCCGAGCAAGAACAAGATGCAAATGACGGCTTTTCTTTTGAGCGTCGTGTCGGGGCGGAAAAAGTAGCATGCCACAAGGAATGGGATGAGTATGAGTGCTGCGGGTCTTGTGAGTGACGCCAGACTGACAAAGGCTCCTGCGAGCAGGAGGTGGTGTAGTTTCGTGTCTTGGAGTCCTTTAAGGAAGAAGTAGAGGGCTGCTGTTGTGAGGAGCATGAACAGCGGTTCGGTCCGTATGTCGGTGAGTTGGTAGAGGAAGACTGGGTAGATGCTTGCGAGGAGTGCCGCAAGCAGGGCAATGCGTTCATCTTTGAGAAGAAGACGTGCTAGTTGGAAGATGAGTAGGACTGTGAGGCAGTCGATGAGCGCGAAGGAGATTTTTATGAGTTTGGTGTTTTCCGGGTTGCCGAGCGTCGCGAGTGCGATATACGCGGGGAGCAGTGGTGCGCGGAAGAATGGCAGGTTGCCGTGGTCTGGATATGTGTGTTCCGTGCAGATTTGTTTCGCGGTGTTGAGGTAGTCTTGGGCGTCTCCGAAATCTACCTTATCGATACCGAGGGCGATGATTGCGGCTAGTCGGAGGATGAGTGCGAGGAGGAGTATTGCGAATAGGGCTTTGTTCTTCATGCGTGTTCCTTTAGGGGTCGCAGACGCTTTGGCTGGTCGGACGTGGACCGCTCGTGGCGTTTCCTGGCGTGCTTTCTTGCGGGCCGCTGTATGCTGTCAGTAAGTAGTAGTGGTTTCCTGCCGAGGCGTCAAGCTCGTGGCGTAGTTGTCCTGGTTGGGCGGTTGTTTGTTTGGAGATATTGCAGGAGTTGGTTGTTGAGCCGTGGTTATAGTAGGTGCCGAGGTCTCCTTCGTAGAGGTTGTATCCTCGGGCGTTGATCGTGTCGTTGAAGTTGAGGTAGTAGCCGGTACTGCTTCCGGCGTCTTTCGTGATGAGGAGCGGGTTGCTGCTTCCTGGGGGTGAGGCCTCTTGGAGCGCGCAGTTGCCAATGTCTACGTCGATTGTTCCGTGTAGGTTGGTTTCTGAGCTGAGGAACGGGAATTCTACGCCCCTTATCTGGACTGTCTGGACTCCTGGGCTGAGGATGCTTGAGAGGTTGATTTCGTAGCCGTGGTAGCAGTCTGGCGTAATCCCGGCGGCTTGGGGATCGCAGCGGTAGATGTTCGCGTCAAACGTTCCTTTCAGTATGTTGTCTGAGTAGACTCTGACTTGTGTGTGGTTGCCGAGCGCGTTGGAGCGGTTGGTGTCGCCGTCGTCGTCATAGTCGTTTGCGCCGTCGTCGTTGGTGCCGCGGTCGGGGTCGTAGGCCCAGCCGTAGGCGATGCAGGAGGTGTCCACGCCGTCGAAGTTTCCGGTGAGGGTTTCTGGTTGGATCGTGACGGTTGAGGCGTGGATGTCCCATTTCAGGAAGGCGTGCTGTGTGATGCAGTTATCGTTGGTGAGTTCTGGTCCGGCACCGTAGTAGGCATAGGTGTTAGTGTAGCCTGAGCCGGTGGTGCTTCTGAGCCAGCTTGCGTTGTGGTTGATGTCTGCTAAGGCGTTCCCGTTGATGACTCGTGGTGGGTCTGCGCTTGTGTGTGCGAGCCAGTGTTTTCCGTCTCGCGAGCTGTTCCAGTAGAGGTCGTGGTCGCCGATGTTGCCTGAGATGAGGAAGTACGTGTCCCAGGAGGGGTAGTAGAAGAGGTCCGCGTCGGTCATGTCCCCGACGTCCACTTGTGGCAGGATTGGGTAGAGTGGTGTGTGCGTGAGGAGTGAGCCGAAGTCGTAGCCGTTGGTTGATTCTGCTCGGTAGAGGTTGACTTCGAGGCCGGTCCAGGTTGGTAGGTGTGACCAGTCATAGATGCTTTGGCAGACGTTGTACGTGTAGACGATGATGAACTTGCTGTCTTTGTAGATGACGCTTGCTTGTTTGCGTCCGTAGTTGAGCGGGCAGCCGACGTTGTCGTCGCGTTCCGCTTGCGGGAATGCTATGACTGGCTCGGGGGCTTGCGTGCAGGTCGTGTCCCCGGCCCAGCACGGGTATTTTCTCCAGGTGAGGCCGTCGTAGGAGGTGGCGAGGTATATTTGTTCGCCCTGGTAGTCGCCCGGTGTTTCTTTGATGGGGGCGTTGTAGTACAGGTAGTACGTGCCATCGACTTTCACGACGGTGGGGTCGCCGACGTGGACGACATCCTCCACGTTGGGGTCGCAGAGGGTCGGGCTTGGCGGGCACGAGGTCGAGGGAGTGCAGAAATCATCCGTGCACAAGTCGAAGCAGCCTTGCAGGGTGTCCGACGGGCAGATGACGCGTACGGGATTGATGTAGCCTGAGATCGGCAGGCTGGATTGCGTGTAAAACATGTAGTCGAAGAAGTTCAGTTCGTTATTAGTGCAATTGTCTCCAGGGTCGTTTGAATGCACGATCATCTTGTAAGTGGTGCCTTCTAGCCAGACTGCCGGGGCGTACTCCTGCACCTCGCAGCCGGTGCACGTGCCGCTACAGATGTACGAGGTGTCGATATTCCGGTCGATCACCTTCGCCGAGTACTGCGACTGCACGTCCCAAGCGGTTAACGGCTGGACAAATAAAAAAATACTAAGTAATGCTGTGTACCTCATGACAGAAGCTCCTAATCCACACTCCCAGGGCATGACGCGATGGCTCAATTATAGCGTAACAGGAGAGCTCACGCTTCAGAATTGTGCCCTAAGGTCCTATCGGGAGAACAGATTAGTGAGTTGATACTCCGGTCAAAACATCAAGTGTCGGAAGAGAGCAATGCCTGATAAACTGTCAGTATGTTTATGAGTCAAGGAAATACTGTTGCACACATTCTAGCCAATCAATCAATCTATGAACCAAGATTCACAGCAATTCTCTACCATCTCCTCTTCAGAAAAGATTTTCGCACATTCATCAAGGAAAAGTCTGGATTCGATCTTTCCGGCTATATCAGTCATGACTGTTTTGCTCACGTGAACCAGGAATTGATAAAATCAGCGAAAAGAAAAAAACCAGGTTATAGAAGTTGGGATGATTCAGAAATAGATATGATGCTCTCTGACATCCTGCTCTGCAGAAGTCCACATGATGAATCAATACTCATCCAATGGCCGAGAACAAAAGATGGTGGAGTCATGATACCAGGAACAGACGCTTGGGTTGAGATCTTCAAATCAGATAATTGGGAAAATGACCTGCCAGAAGAGCATATCGAGACAATCAGGAACAATCGGGAGCAAATCCTAGAGAGAGCCACTCTCATAAACTCAGAAGCCGACCTATTGATCATCACAAGGGAAAAAGTAATACTCGTTGAGAACAAGGTGAAAGACAAATTGAACGAAAAGCAAGCTATGAAATATCAAATCATGCTTGAAATGCTCTCAAGATTCTATGGCGATAGTCCCTCTGCGCAATTCTTACTGATAAATTCTTCAGGTTCAACCCCTGAGAGCATAAAACTCCTCAAGCCCTTCGACACGGCCGTTCTCAGCTGGAAAGACATTAACTTATGGGCTCAAACCAAGCTACCCAGCTCTGACCAAACATACTTGAGAACAATAATAGCCAACGCTTCCGAACATAAGGACTGGGAATCCAGCGATCAACCAGATGCATGGTATTACGATTGACAAGTTGGTAATCAGCAAAACTGAATTTACTCAAAAGAAGGAGGTCGAATGCTCTCAAATTTTCTTCACTTGGTAGGGTACCTGAAATATCCGTCTGCTCTCATTGCAATTATCTTCATTGTTAAAGGCGGTCTCCCGTTTCGAGAAGCACTAAATGCTGGAAAGAGCATAAGAGCAGCTCCAGGGCTAGAGGACTTGGGAGTGGGACTCATGTTTGTAGGGCTATTAACAGCTCTACATTCACTCTCAGATCCAGACCGGGACTCAGCAATAGAGTTAGGGGCCATCGAAGGGCCAATAATCATCCTTCTTTTCTTGATATCGATAGCCATAACAATAACTGGAGTTCTATGCCTCGTCGTCGGCCTTGGAATCTCTCACCCACTCACTATGGGGCTTATGGCCTGTGGTGTCTGTTTGCTCGGTGGGGTGAGAGAGTATCTCACGAGAAATGATTTGGATTGGTAGAACTCTCTGTTGGTTGAGATGACAATAGCTGACCTCCCTAAGCTTTTTAACAGATGAAACTAGAACGACCGAATAAATATGCACCCATACACAATATAATCAAAAAAAACAAGGAGACAGAAATGTTCGATTTCAAAGGAATCAATTCCGTTACAATTAGGATGTTTGATCTACAAATGTTACTGACACGACAAACCGGCAACACAATGGTAGAAATTGAAATACCTGTCTTCATCAAACAAGCAATTGAACACGAAATCCCTGTATATGTACAAGGAGTTGACGAAGGCGAAACCTACCAACTCGCCTTAAGAGAGGGGAAAATCGCTTTAATCAGATAATGCCAATCAACCGTGGGAATTACCGCATGGCCTTCTTAATGGCTTTTTCTATCTGCCCAACCTGGTGAAGAATTTCTTTCACGGTCTCCTCACCCTCTTCCCGTGAGCCAACCTCTTTAAGCCTTTGCACGGTCGTCTGAATACCAGAAAAGCTTACGATCACTCTCTCAAGTGCCGCTCGTCGATGGTTTTCATTACTTACTATTGAACCGCACAGTATGCATTAGTCTAATCCCTGTTGTGTTCTATTTCTGTTTGTAAATTTGGTTTTCCCTTTATTGCCTTAGTCTTCTTGCAAATATTATTGTCTACTCCCCCGTGTTCTCATTAATTATATGTATGCTTGGATATACTCTAATCTCGTGTTTTCTGTTGTGTACACATTGATAACTGAGAATTGCATATAGTGGTTGTGTTGAAAGGGATCTCCTTTCAAGTATAGTTTTTTCATTCATTGAGAATTTTTTGTCATTCTCCACAGTGTATACTTTTTCGCTCATTATATTTGATGGCCAATATATTTTGGCAGTATTGTACGGGCTACAACCTCCCGTGAATTCTATATGATAGACAACAGAATATTTACTCTGTTCAATACTTACTTGTTGCTCGTTCCATCCTTGTGCTGACAGTAGAAGCTTAGCAAGCTCAGTGATTTTCGGATAAGAGATTCGATTCTCCTCAGCGATTTCCATAAGCAATTCCTGTGCATTATTTCTTTGCTTATCCAAAATGCCAGGTTCCGAATTTCCCAGTGCGCTCAATGATCGTCCCAGACACTGCAAGTAATTCAGGTATGACTCTTCGAGAATGTTCATACTGGAACACTGCGGCCCCTGTAAATACGCACCAGCTTTTAACAGTAAACGTGCTGTATCGTTGCTATCGTACGGAGGAATCCTCGATGACAATTGACAGCCAACTTTTCCTAGCAGCATGAATGCAGATCCTCGCATTGAATCCTTTTCAACAACTCGGTTGATGTTGATTTCAATCGTATCTCCAACCAGGACATTTTCAGGCAGCACTGGCAAAGACAGTTCATAATCGACCGTAGAGCAAAACTGCAAAACATCAGTAACCAATTCATCGTCAGGAACTCCAATGTTCTCTGCATAAACAAGTTCCGCCTTGGCGATCCAGTATTTATCTCTGTGGTATTTCTGCAATTGGGGTATCGCAATGTTCAGGTATTGTCGCGCCAACTCGTATTTCCCTAGCGAGAACTGGATATCTGCTTGCATGCCGAACAGATCGGTATGATTCTCCCATGCTGGTACGGTTCCCAGGATTTCAAGAGCTTTCTCAAGATTTCCCGTGTGGAATAGTAGTTTCCCATAGGAGTACGCCACTTGTGGGAATAGGGAGTCCTGAGCATATATCGAGGAGTATAATTGTCGTGCCTTATTGTAATCCATATTATTTTCAAAGATTCTTGCTTCTTGATATCGTTGCCTCAGTGCTTGCTCTGGCGATTTATGGTAATTATAAATAGTGATAATGCCTGCGTACAGCGCCACAATACTCGGAATGACCACTAAGCAAGCGCGAAATAGTTTCCTGTAATGCTCTTCACAAAACAGTTTCCAAGGTCCTATTCTTTGACATCGTGTAAACTTTTTTGTAAATATCCACCAGCATTGCTTTTTCTTCATATGCCTTTACTCAGTAGCGAATGAGCGAACCGTCATTTTCATTACAGCCTTCATCCCTCACGAGATACTCTCGTTCGACCTCTAGTGAATGGCGCTTGCCTGTTAGCCTGATCCTTGCATGAACATTCCAGGATCTTTCTCGATACCCGGGAATGATATGGCCTGTGGAATGTACTATTGATCGTTTCATAAGAAAAGCTCCTGCTACTCACGTCCTTCGGCGGGGCAAATGTATCGTACACCCAAAGTGCATTTGAAACAATTAGGGGCGCTTTGGCTTCTGGAAGAATATTTATAAATGACCTTTTCCTCGCCACATCCATGTACCCCACCTGGCCCTTGCGCGCACTCTCTAAAGCTGAGGTTATGGAACTGTTTCAAAGGTATATGGGTATTTTCACAATCAGTCCGCACACGCTTGACCACATTGACAGCGCACAGCGGGATGTTTACACGAATGAGTGGCTACGCCGCCTCGTCCTAGAGCGACGACCGACAACAGCCTGGTTGCAGGAAAACGGCTGCTACGCATTCATTTATAAACAGAAGCTCGGACGGGCAGTGAAAGTGATCCTGGCAGCGAATGAAATGGAGTTGGAAGTACTAACCTTATATAAACCTCCGCACCATGCCACGGGAGTGAAGAACAATGGGGAAACGCATACTGGAAGCAAAAAGAAAGATGACTTTCAACTATGATTATCAGAATGACGTCTTGACCGTCCGGATCCAGGAACGTTCTACTACTTCGTTATCGTCGGCAATAACGGCACGAACGAGGGCTCCTACGGGCAAGATGATTTCCCCACCGAACGTCCCGAGGCCAGCGGCCTTCCGGGATGCGACTATCCTCAGCAGCTCATCGGAACGTGTCCGTAAAGATATCATGATGGATCCATTGCGTGCCAAGAGGAGAGGTGATAAGAACTGAATGAAACAAGAGCAAATTGCCTTTACCTGATTTGCTCAGTGTTCAATCGAACTTATTAAGTCTCGCAATTTGTGGTAGTTAGTGGAAATCAACATGGCATACCCATGAGTGTGTGATGATTTTGCACTCTCCTTAACCTATATGTTATGAGTAACTTGTGAAAAGTGTGGCGGGAGTCTTGGGACGAATTTCAAACTTTTTGCAACTGTCATGGTAATATTGACGTTGGAGACAGGAAATGGAAAAAAGAAAGTACAAGAAGCCTGAGATAATCTGTTCGGAACCTATAGATGGTATTGCAGGATTCTGTGGTTACCCCACGGGAAAAACAAGTGTACCTTCTTGTTCCGGCGGTCCAATTAACTCATAATTGAAAAGCTGGTCTCACGGTAGATTAGACTTGAGTAGTATCCTTGTATAGTCTGACGAGTTGCAACGTCCCTGCTCCGCATATACCCAAGTATTGTAGGATATTGCTTACCTGTAGTACTTCATAAGATTGGTTGACACCATTTGAATCCGATTTGGTGGGCTCGCTTTTAAATCTCTTCAATCCAATTCTGCAGAAATTTGTTCAATTTCACAAATAACTACCAACGAGGGTGGGATAATTTTCGTACTCTCTCTAACCTATATGTTATGAATAGCTTATGATAAGTGTGGCGAGGAGGATGGGATGAGTTTCTCAACTTTTTGATGGAGGGTTTGACACCGAATTGACCTGGCGATAGACTTGATGTATGGAAAGCAATACTCGAAAAGAACCAAGGAGAAATAGGTATTGTCTTAAGAATATGATTGTTCAGTTTAAGCCCGAGCGCTGTGATAAATTACAGCAGGCGGGTGAGGTGATGAAGGGAAATGGAAAAATATTTAAAGGATTTACGGGAATCCTACAACTAAGCAACGTTCTAGATCTAATCCTTTTGTACTGCCTTTTGCACATCTCAATTATAAAGTTACATGCCGTGGAAATTGCACTAAATCAAGTATAATTGTTTCACTTTTTGATAGAATAAATAATGAAGCCATATATATTAATTGCTAAAGGGGGAGTATCATGAAACCACAGAGGATAATTTTGGTTGTATGTTTTACGTGTATTATGCTAGTCACTCTATGCAATCTTATAGCAGAAGAAAAAGGGGGATGGATACAATCTACTAATCGCAAGAAATGCAAGATTTGGAATCCAAATCCTATTCCAAACGAATCTATAACCTGGACCGGAAAATGTGAAAGTGGGTATGCTCAGGGAACCGGAATAATGACTTGGTTCAAAAACGGAAAAGAGAACGGGATGTATGAAGGTGTTTTGCTTAATGGAGTAATGGATGGCGTAGGGAAATATTCTTTCCCCAATGGAAACATATATGATGGTGAATGGGTAAAAGGAAAAAGAACAGGTAAGGGAACATTTTATTGGCCAAATGGTGACTACTACGTTGGTGATTTTATAGAAAATAAGAGAACTGGTAAAGGCGTAACGTACTTAAAGGATGGCCGAATTAAAGTAGGGGGCTGGCTCAATGACCAAAGCGATGGGATAAGCATCCATTATGATAAAGATGGCAATATTTCTAAATCTGGGCGTTGGAGCTATGGGTCTTTGCGCGAGAGTTTTGCGGTCGATCCGATGGATGAGCGATTAGGAAAACCAGAAGTCCTCAAGGAAGTAGCTAAGATTCTCTTGTCTCGTCAAATGGCTAAAGAGGAAGAACTAGCTGAAATACAGCACTGGAAAGAGGAAAACAGCTGGGTCATAGATCCAAACACAGGTTGTAAAGCATGGAACGGGAACCCCCAACCGAATGAACATATGACATGGTCCGGAGATTGCATCGATGGGCTCACGGATGGGAAAGGTACTTTTATCTGGTATAAGGATGGAAAACCAGGATCAAGATATATTGGAACGATGAAAGCGGGTAAATATGATGGGGAGGGGATCTTTTATTTTACAAGTGGCAGACGATATGAGGGTGAATTTCAAGATGGTAAACGCCAGGGGAATGGTATCTATTATTATCAAGATGGAGGAAAATATGAAGGTGGTATTCAAAATGGTAAAAGACACGGGAAAGGTATTTATTATTATCCCAGCGGTCATAGATATGAAGGTGAATTTCAAAACGATGAACGCAGTGGGAAAGGCATTTATTACTATGAAGAAGGTAGATATCACAAGGGGCAATATGTCAATGGGAATCTTAATGGATATGGTGTTTATGTGAAATTCGGCACTATTGTGAAATCCGGTCGCTGGAAGAATGACGAACTGGTGGAATCGTTCCCCTTGGATCTTCATGACCCACGAATCACATCGGAGGAAGAGTATCAGGCATACCAGAAGAAACTAGCGGAAGAGCACCAGGCGTACCTCAAGCAACAAGAGGAAGCGGAAAAAGCAAGGGCAGCCAACATAAGAAAAGTAAAAACAGCTGAGAACGCCAACCAATTATACATTCTTGGCTACAGACTAGAGAATACGGATGTAGAGAGCGCGAAGCTGGCATATAACAAGATTTTGGATAAGTATCCCAGTTCAGATTTAATCGCAAAAGTGATTGACAGACTGGAAAAATTAAAAGGTGAAGCATCGACGCCTCAAAAAGCATCTTCGACCAGGTTCAGCGTAGGAGATATGGTTTGCATGAGAGCGGAAACAATTCTTTCAACTCAGACAATAAAAGGGTTTGTAGAAAATGTATCCGACGACAGAATACAAATTCGGATTGGAAGTATTAGCGGCGGTTTATGGGACACCCTGAACTATAAAGGGGTTGAGATAAAGGAGGGTACAATTATCTGGGATGAGGATGTGAATTGGGATTATTGCAGGTGAGTAAAATTCGATAATCATCATGTGACCTTGCCCAACTCGGATTCCATTTGTACAGTAGACAAGAAAAAACACGGGGAAATAAGGGAGGACAACCTAATTCGAAGAATAGTTTAGTGTCAATCAACAAAAAACTTTAGTGAAGAGCGTAAAATACTAGAGAAACTGACCTGCCCCCGATGTTTGTACCAAAGTTTAAGTTAGTATTCAAGCCGTAACTCCAGAATGATTCAAATCTGAAACCAGTATATCACTGGGAATCACAACCTCCGGGGCGGGAGGCCGGTAACCCAGAGCACTGTGTGGTCGAACATGATTGTACTCATGACGCCACAGGTTCAGCACAGCTCTGGTTTCTGCTATCGTCAAAGATCTCCCGGTTTAACACTTCATCTCTGAGTTTTCCATTGAAGGATTCAATATAGCCGTTTTCCCAGGGACTTCCCGGCTCAATGTAGAGGGTGGTTACGTCTAATCTTCCTAACCATTTCCGGATCTCTATGGCGGTAAACTCACTTCCATTGTCACTTCTGATGAGGTCCGGAACTCCATACTGCATAAAGAGGTCTGCCAGGACTTCAAAGACCTCCTGGTGATTGAAACGGCGACGCACAGCAAGGGCCAGGCAGGTACGGGTGTACTCATCGATGACGGTAAGGATACGAAAGGCTTTTCCATCTGCGGTGCGGTCATAAACAAAGTCATAACTCCATACGTGATTGGGATACTGAGGGCGCAAGCGGACACAGGAGCCGTCGTTGAGCCACAAGCGTCTTCGCTTGGGCTGTTTAGCCGGGACTTTGAGTCCTTCCTGTCTCCAGAGTCGGTAGACTCTCTTGGTATTCACCTTCCACCCTTCTTCCCGCAGTGTGAGCCCGGCATGCGGTGCATCAACCGCCAGAAGCTTGACTTCCACGGGAAACACTCTGCGCCTCTTGCCATCTGGAAGTCCGAGAGGTCTCCTCGAGTGTCGGTGTCTGTCGTTTCATTTTCCTTCGTAAAAATGCCATGTCGTCCTCCTTTTTCCCTTGATGTGCAAGGGATTCTTAGGATGGACGTGTCAACCTATTTCCATGGCAAAAACCGGACAAACATTATTGGACGCTGCAATTATAGGGAGTGGTTTTCTCAGAAGAAAATGTGGGAGGGGAGATAATAGTCCCCCCTCCCTTTGCCATGATATTACTGTATAGCCGCCTTATTGGGTGAGTGCTCTGGTTTACCCGCGATAAAGTCACTGCTTAGCGTCAAGCGGGGATCAGGGATTTCGATTTCTTCTTCATAAATCATAGAAAAATCCCCATCCATATCTTCAGCTATTACTTTCATAGTGTAGATGCCGGGCTGAAGATCAGCCAACGGAACATGGATACTCCAATGCGAACACGGATCTATCATAGGACGGCAATGCCCTTCACAAGGCTCCTCATGGTGGCAACTTTCAATACGGTGCGCTAAAAACTGATAAGCATAATCAAGACGGATCGTTACCTGTGCAATCCCTTCAGGGTCTTCAGCCCAACCATTGACTGAAAAGGTCGCTCCGAAAATTCCCGATGTATAAACACCACCTACCGGTAGTTCGTCATCCGGTTTAGCCAGGGGAAACTCATAATAGTGATCTTCTCCTGCCACGTACAGTATCCCATTGGCTGCGGCCATTCCATATGGATGCGAATCCAGATCGTAAAATTCCCAGTAGTCAGCGCAACTCCAATACTGCCCCCAATCTTTGTACAGATAGCTGTGCGGGATCGAATGCGTGTAATATGATGAAAGGTAGATTTCTCCGTTATGAACGACTATTTGTTGCACATCATATGTACTGTTTTCATCCGATAATTCACCGATGGAACCATCATGTGTAGCCGCATAAGTACACAGAAATTCACTGTAAAAATAAAAGTTGTATGGATGAAGCCAGAGATCCAAAAATGCAATTCCTGATCCACGTATATTACTCGACTCACCGCTGGGCCCTGTCCAATGAGACAAAATCATCTCATCTTTTGGTGTGTAGGGTCCACTCGTGTCACCGTACCACGTCAACCAATAGTTTTGCAATTGAAAACATGGATCGGTTGTAATCGCCTCTTTATAGGAAGTATAAAAGGGAGTGGGAATACTATGTGTAAAAATGGAGAAATGGTGTTTGTCAGAAACAAAGTAATTGTTGCCTGTTAGGTTGCCCGCATTTGGCGAATCATCACATTCTTCCTCGAGAAAGTCACTCACCCAAAAGGTAAGGGTACGCATTTCTCCTGATGGAACGTGATAGCGCATAAGTTTATAATAATATGCGTCCGTTACGATATCGAAGAAATCTGTGGCAAAGAAAAACAAGAAATCCCCATAAGCTTCAAATTGTCCAAGACGAGTCAGGGATCCGTCAGCGTTATAGCCTTCAGCGGAGAAACCTCCTTGAATAATACTTTCAGGCAGCGTGATGTCATCCAGGGGAATGGGAGATACTGGATTGCTGAGATCATAGATTCGTATCCCATTGTTATCCTCACCGATATAGTAGTAGACATAGAGGCGATTACGTTCAATTTTTGCATCTATAGGGGCAGCGTTGTTAGGGTAAAACACTAACCCGATTCTCTCATGAGGAAACTCCAATAAGTCATATATTTCAATTGTATTAGAAGACACTACATAGAGAAATCCCCCGTGGGTTTTAACATCCGTTACCCCACTGTACAAAATTGAGGTACAGAATAAAACTACTGCAATTAATGTACTTCTTAATTGGAAGTGCAATTGCAGTACGCGTCGCAGGTGCAAGTTGGATCCAAGCCTGCGGCATCATCCAATTCATGGTAGCACTGGAGTTCACACACTTCGTCTTCGTAACCTTCGAGTGGCCCGCCATCTTTTCCTGCGTTAATAAAGCAAGAAATATTATTGCAGTCAATGCCAGCCCATTCATAAATCTGAGTAGTAGCATTCCCTGCATAAACAGCGTCCAAGCTACCGTCATAGGTACTGTCATTGACATTATCAAAAAGATCCCAAATAAACTCCGCATTAATACCTTCTGATTGACTCGAAGACGGCGTACAGGAAGTGTGCATTTCCCCACTACTAATGATAAAAGACACAAAACTTGAACCCCAAGTTCTAGCCGCGAACATATCGGCGAATCCTTCGGTATAATCCGTGAAAGGGGTATGGGATGTTTCACAGACATCAGAATCATGGGAATCAGGCGTGTCCCAGTCGCCATTTTGTAATTTGTAGTGGAAATAATGCCCTGCCTCATGTATTACATACCAAGGACACTCGGTAGGGTGTTGACTACAGTCTACTGCTCCTGTAGCATAAGATTCAAAAGTGATCTTTGAAGACCCAGAACCGCATGCAGGAAAATATAATAATCCCTCGCTGTTATACGCACAGGCATCAAACTCAACATACGTTGAGTGGCTTGCGTCATACCAAGTATTCCTTGTTTTCATTAAAGTCGGAAAAACGATGCAATACAAAGGATTCACTTTAGAATCAGTATCATAATTTCTGTATTCTGCCCAAACGTTCCACTCCTTAGTGGGTCCTGGAGGGGATAGATTTTGAACAAATTCATTATAGAGAGTTGATGTATCAGAAGGCGATCCTCTACCATCCAGAAATGCCTCATCGTCACCCGCGTCATTTTTAAAAACCGGGAAAATATCATAGTCCCAATCACATTCAACTTCCTCTTTGCCGTCTTCACACTTGCCAAGTGTAACTCCTGCGGTATTAGTTGTCAACGCTTTCGCAGAATGAAATGGCGCCAGAGAATTTATTCCGTGCGCATACCACATTTCAAAAGAATCAGCATCCCCATCCTCATCTACAGTAAATTCTTCTATGCAGGTGCCTGGATTGAAGGGTGTTCCTTCTGTATAACAGGTGGTCCAGAGTTCCATGTCCATATTGGCGCAGTTATAATAATCATCAATACTTCCATCAGGTTCCGTTACTACGTCGAAATTCACTTTTGCAAGAATGTCAAAGGTAAATTCTTCAAGTCCTCTGAGATTTGAAGAATTGCCTTCTGCCATGTTGTAAGTAAGTTTTGAATAATCTTCTGGAACATCGTAATATTCCACATTGTCAGAGTACTTGGGATCGCTCTTGGCTATTTCCTGGAGAGCTTTTTCAAATCGCGATCCATGAATAAAATACTGATTAGTACCACGTGAATCAGCGATTGGGATGCGAATTTCTTTGCCTTCGTACGTAGAGACACCTATTTTCTTTCCCAGAGCATCGGCTTTATCTAATATTAATTTTGCTTCAGCGCGTGCTCTTTCCTCTTTTTGATTCTCAAAGTATTCATCGGCGAACTGTTCAAAACTTTCTCTCGACAGAATTGAAACATATTTATCAACATATTTGACATACAACGCTGCACTTTCGCCGTAAAATGTTCCCGATTTTCCTTTTGCTGACACATGGAACACATATGGCCCTTCAATAGCCAATGATATTACTTTACTGTCACTAGCTAATCCCTGAGATTGCACTGACCCAAGAATTGAGCTTTTCTTCTCTATTGTTGGTGTGATCTCATCGAGATAGATGTCAATCTCTTCATTAATTTGTGCTTCACTCGCGAACACGCTCCAATCAATACGAACAGATGCTGCACCTACAGCCTGTGCCGCAGCGTCAACTCTCATTTGAGGTGCTGTAGTTGCTAAAACAAGAGTAGCGCATAAGACTAAGCAAAAAACTGAAAGAAATTGTTTCATTGTCTTCCTCCTTTTGATTCGAAATTTTTATTCAGAGAAATCCACCTTTGATACCGATATTGCAATTAGTGAATAGACTGCCTAATATTTAGTTTTCCTATTTATGCTCCTTGCGCTAAATGCATGCTCAACTTCTTGGCATAAATTCCTAAATGGCATATAAATGAGTTGTTTATAATTATTCGTACTGGCCATGAGAACGCTGATTGGACCTACTTTTCATGTTAAAAGTCAGCGATATTCAGAATTCCTAATAAGAGCTATATTTCACTAGCCTGCTTTACTATGGCTCCATCTTCTCGATCGTTTTAATTGCACAAATAAATGTTCAAGCAATATTGAATTCATTTTCAGTGCAAGCTTCCAATATTCTCGGGCAGAAAAAGCGCCCTTTCAGGCATGATTGCATCTCTTAATTGTGGCAAATTTTATCCGGTCATTGTATTGGAAAAAACATTGGGTGCCCGTTGCGATTATCAATGACTGAAACGAACGCATACCAGCCACCTGGTGTACTAGCTTCTCCGTATGCCTCAACTGGCAGACGGGGAAGTGCATCGCTGGTGTACTGATAGACGCTATTGATTTGCCGGTAACTGAACGAAGGTACTTCGATCAAGTACATAGTCAAAAGATCAGGGACAAATACGGTAAGAGGTTCAGGGCTCAGATTCACGATTCCTAGATTAACTCTTACTGGCATTTGGCTGAAGAGAAAATCTACAGAACCGCCAGCATTGCAAGCCAGGAGGTTATTTGGTCTTAATATGGGTATCCTTTGTGCCAGAACTCCCTCAGATGGCGTATCGTTATAAACAGCAGCTGCAAGACTTAGCGGTCCCTCGGATTGTACAATCAGCGCGCCCCGAGAAGAGATCTTTCCGAATATAGTTGTAAGTAGGCTATCAAAACTTAGTAAAGAATTGTTGTTGAAATTCAGTCTTGCGGTCATTATTGAACTTGTCGCATATTTCTCCTCTAAATAATACAGAAAGAGATCAGAATTGTTTGTGCCAGCAGAAAGGTCGTTGATTTGCATCAATGTTCCCCATTGGGAGTTCTGGGAACCTACTCCCACACCCACTGAAGGTAGAATGTAGACAAAGTTACCTTGAATGTTAATAGGTGGCACAGTCGTATCGATTACCACCGATATCGTGCGTGATATAGTCGCATTTCCGAATGCATTGGAAACAGTAAGAGTGACGTTATACTCTCCTGGTTCTTGGAAAAAATGGATGGGATTAGCTTCCGAGGATACAGTACCATCGCCAAAATCCCACTGCCAATTTGTGGGATAATTGGTCGATTGATCAAAGAACTCCACCATTTGCCGCACCGTAACATTCTGGGAAGGTTGATAGCTAAAGGATGCGTCAGGAAGTAATACACAGTCAGACAAGTCATACAATGCCAATCCCGCATCCTCCCGTGCGATCCAAACCTTAGCATCATCGACGAAAACGCCTCTTCCTCTCCCTTTAATGGGAAGGATTCCGATCGAAGGGACCTGGTTATCTGGAATCAATAGAGGAAAAATATACAGTTTATCTTGCTTGTCATCATTATGCCCCAGAATTGCTCCCAGCGGCCAATCAACGGATAGTTCCCCCATGTTATAAGTATTGCGTCCAGCAATATTTGTGACTATCACATTGTCTTGCTGGTAGTCAAGAACGTAAAGGTCGTCCGAGCTGCCAATATAAGCATAGTGCTCATCAATTGCAATGTTGTCAAAATAATAGATACCCCATTCGTTCAATAGGATTGGATTTTCGAGATCCGACACATCAAATATCTTCACACCTGGCTGTGATTCAAAAGCGAGTGTGATTGCCAAAAATGATCCGTGAACAGCAAGGCTGTTGCATGGGTAAGGGATGGTTGGGAGAATTGTCGGATCATTTAGATTCGTTATATCCACGATTCTTACCCCCTGACGGGAACTAAAGAATAGCGTGGAATTGTTGACTGCGATTTCCGTCACGTCACCCCCCAGGCTTACAGATGAGATTTCAGAAATATGCAGGCGGTCTGAGAAGTCATAAATTCTGAGATTTCCCGATTGACTTTCACACACAAAAAGGTAGGGCTCTCGCACAGCCATCACAAACCGCTCTTCAACCGGAATAAGATTGATTGCAGTAAGTTCATAATCTGTTGAGATAGCATATATTCTGATCCCGAGTGGATATTCATTTACCAACAGGGTCGTTCCCGTTTTTATTACGTTGTAAGCATCACCTGGCAACATAACACCAGCAAGCAGTTTCGGATTTTCCGGATCAGTAAGGCCATATATGGTGAGGCCGTTTGTAATGGAGCTATAAAAAAGAAAGGAAGCATCACCCCCCATGTGCAACAACGATGCACCCGCATCTACTGTCGAAAGCAGGGAGGGGTGTAAGGGATCAGAAGTATCCAAAATATGGACACCATTGCTATATGTTGCTACATAGAGATAGTTATCTACCGGCACAATTTGCTCAGAGGAACCATCAAGGTCAAGATAGTCAACCAATTGCGGATTATCAGGACTCGACAAATCAAAAACACCTACGCCATAACCGCCTTGAGCTACGTACGCCACACCATTCACTGTGTTAATGGCTAGAGCCCCTAGACCTTCATAGAGCTCAGCAATTTGAACGGGTTGTGATGGATTAGATACATCAATTACGATTAGCCCACTTTCCCGATTGGCGGCATATACATAGGTTCCCGCCAATGCAATATCTTTGGTATCTGTGGGAAGCGCAAGCTCTCCGTAGAGCTGCGGCGAGGCTGAATCGCTGCAATCGTAAATCGATAATGTGGAGTGGTCATTACCTCCAAAAAGCAATTTGGTCAGTATGTAACACAGATTCCCATTTACGAGAACCCGGAAGGCTAGTGAGGACGTATCGATTTGTGCTATTACTTGAGGAGAATCAGTGGATGAAATATCGACTAGCTGCACACCAGCAAAATCACAAGCAACTGCGAGAAGATTACCACTGACTGCCAAATCCAATACTGCCCCTGGCATTGCCATGCTTGCGGTTTGCTGAAATACTTGGTCTTCTCCCATTACCCCGACAGTGAGTTCAGCTCCTGAGCCAAAAAATATTTCGCCACCTCTTGAAGCGGTTGCTCGACATGGCCCCGTGTCCCATTCATTCTGTAGCAATGGACAAGAAGATGCAGAGTGAACCGATAAGGAGAATGAAATAAAAATAGAGAAAATGAGAACATGATATTTCATCGCACACCCCCTTGTGTGTCATTCTAGGAAACATTCAAAAGGCTGTCAAGAACTCGGACAAAGGAACAAAAAAGGATTTGACATGCTCAGCAAAGCAACTCACGACCGAAGTGATAAAGGATAACTGCATTGCACCCCCCATAAAAACAAATAACCTTGAGAAATTGGTCACGCCAATTTACGGCCAGACTGTTTATATAAGTGGTAATTACACCTTCGGTTTTGTTAGCGGTTACCGCAAACCCTTGTTTTTGAGTTATATTGTGTAATATATCAACTCACATCCATTTAACAATGTACCGCATAGAAAAAGCAATGTCAAGGGAGAGGGAAAACCGATAGAGAACATTGTATAATAATGTTTCCATGACTCGTCGATTGACCATTCCACTGACCTGCTCCCCAAAAACTGATCCACCTTTTGTGTTAGTGTTTTAGAGCCCATTAGGCTTATCGTAGCACAGAAGAGGAAGAAAGGAGAGCAGGTATGAGTCGAAAGCGTTACACAGCAGAATAAATCATAGGATTTCAAACATTTTGAATAATTTATACTCCGAGTTCTTCATTCAACAATATCACCCAAATAGCCGGACTCTTGATTATCCTTCCATATTCCTGTTGTATGTGGCTGGTGGTTAAATGATGCGAGTTCTGTTACTCGATGCAAAATCCTTGAAATTGGTCTGACACCTTCATTATTTTCATCAAATTCATTATCACGGTTTGCAATCATTTTATCTATAAGGATCTTGAGTAGTGCCGTTTTTGAGAGATGAAAATCAATATTGTCCGTGAAAAGGATTTCAAGATTATCACCTTTATTCCGTTTGAAATTATTTATACATTGCAAAATCTCTTCTTCGGTAAATTTGTATCTATTCTCAGAATAGTTTGTCATGGCATCAGCAATTTCAATTGCGCTGAAGTTATCGAACTCAATATTCCTCTCCCAGAGAATAACATATTCCTCTTTGGTAACTTTCCGATTTGTGTAGAATTTAGAAGTGGCCTTTAGCAATCTATTTCTCACTATTTCTGCTTTGCCTTCATTGTCCAATATTATAAATACAATGGTTTGCTTAGAGTGGTGATAGTCAATGAACTTTTCAAGTGCGCCGTATCGATCAGTAGACTTTTTCCCTTCAAAATTACCAATACCACCAAGCTGAACGATTTCAATTCCCAATCTTCCAAAATCATGGCCTAATAGTTCACTAGATAACCGTGGGAATTGAGTTTGCTCTGATTCACCTTCCACAACAAGTATCAGCTTAGGTCGAGGATTCAAATGATATTCATTTGTCAAGAACTCCAAATATCTCAGTTCATCATCAGAAACCCCTACGCCATAGAAACGATCCTTATCCCAATTTGGCCATTCATCAGGAGATTTGATCTCCAGGCCAGTGAGGTCTTTATAAAATGCTCGTAACATAAACTCCATCGAATAAAGAGTCTGAGCATAAAGTGCTTTTCCTTTGAGTTTCTTCCTCTTATCTAAGGAGATGAAACTCAGCAAATCGTACCAATCCATGAGAGGATCTACAAAATGTGTTTCAATCACAACATCTTTGTGAAATCGCTTTATGTCATCAACCTGCAGCTCCAAATCAGACAATACATTGTCAGCGTTCCAATTACTGCAAAGATTGAACCAGTCTTCATCAGAATAGGGGAATCTCCTGGATAGTCGATATGTGCGACGATCTGTTTGTGAGAGAGGGTAGTATCGATTAGCAAGCACCTGGCACAAATAAGGTATTCTCTCATGTTCAATAATATTATCTTTGAATGAATTGATTGCTATGGTTGCATATTTCGCAATATTCTTCATGATTTTTAATGAATTATCTGCAGTGGGCGATAAGAATTCCTCTGTATTCATTCGGACTGAAAGTAGATTTATGAATTTGCTCAGATGGTAGCACTGAAATTTCGAGTAATAACTTTCTGCTGTTTTGTTTCCATCATTGTCCTTAAAACTATTCCAAGGAGAAAAAGGTTTGCTCGTTGGGTCCCACATGAATTTTTGTTCATACCAAATCCTGCTTTGTTCTTTAGTAAACAAGAATCTTGCGTATTCAAGCTTGATTTCCCCGTCCCATTCATCTCCCTCTTTTAGTACTCCATGATCCTCGGTTACATGGCCGTTTTCACTTGTCTGCATTTTTCGCTCAACGATCGGAAAACCAACACGAGCTATTGGAAAGAATACTCCTAATTCTTCAAACTTCTCCAATCTTTCCCTGGAAATATCAATTGCACGCTCCTTACAGAACTTCACAAAATCATCTGTTGTGAGAAACTCGCATATCATTGTGCAATCATTGTTGATTAAATATTCAAGATCGTGATGGTCCTCCATTGATTCAATCCTTCCCAGATTTAGATTATTGTCCTTTATTCACCATATCCCAATTCTTTAGGTTTTGTTTCCGATGTCACCCAGTCAAGATCTCTTGCATCTCCAAAAGGTGTCATTGTAGGTTCATATTGCCCCGAGTACCCGAGCAGGCGTAGTGCTATCCTGGCGAGAATATCTTGAATGTGCATCACTAATTGCCATACAGAATGAAGATCATATTTTCCACTCATGAAATCAATGTACCCACTATGGACAATTAATCCTCGGTACTTGGCAATTAAATCTCCAAAGTTATCCGCATCATATTGTGAGCTGTTTCTAATGAAATCACCCAAAGCCAAGGAATCCTGAAGTTTAAATGTTTCCAATAATGATTTTATAGCTTTTCCAAAACCTGAATTATATTTAACTGATTGTCCAAGGCGCATAAGAACTCTTTCAAGATAATCCGATGCTTGTTGATCATTATTTTCTATTGCTGTCTGTTTCATGTCCTTTACTCGTTTTTTTGCCTCTTTAATTACTGTCTTGAGCTTTTGTTGGTCCTGATCCTGAAGTTCACTTTCTGGAGAGAATACTGCGAAGGAATCAAATTCATTGCAAAGGCATTCAAGTGCACGAACAAAGTGTACAAGCTTATCCTCTATTGACTTATTATATAGGCTACCTTGAACCGTATGCTTCAGAAATACATTCAAAAATGAGGTTTTGAAATACTCTGAATTTTGTGAAGTACGAAGCAGTAAATCTGTCCCTCTTTGAATATTCTGGCTTATCCCCTGATGTCCTTTGCTGTATGTTTGTTTTGAAATGGATAAGTGAATACGCTTTTTGATTCTACCAGAAGAATCTCTGATTTCAATCCAGGGAGAATATACGGTAGCGCCTGATGCAAATGACAAAATTGGAAGAAGATCCAATGGAATCCATTCAAGTAAACGTGAGTAAGAAACAGAACTCTTCCTTCCCATTTCACCTATCATTACTGCGGTTATGGCGTTTCTGATACTCCCATTCTCAAGCTGTTGCTTATTCTCCATATAGTTGGGAAGAGGCTCAATAAAGGCAGGATGATTATTGAATTCGAAGTAGATCATCAGGTTCTGCAATGCCCTTAACGTCTCTTCAGTTTTCTTCTCTATTTTTGAATCAGGCAGAACAGGCAATTGAGGTTGTCGGGTGCGGAGAGGGTGATCTATTAAATGCTGACCCCACGGCCAAAAAGTGGTAATAAAATTCGACAATGGAAGAACCCAATATTTAGGTTTATTCTTATTGTCCTCAACATATTCAATTCTCTTTGGATGAAATTTGACCACTGAATGTTCTGCATTTGATGAGAATGGAGAACCTGAAATAGAGTAAAAGGTTGGTGATTCAACAACCACTTCACCGGAATTTGTTTTTATTATTAGATTAGTGCAAGGGTTTGGAATGTTTGTTAATACTTTTCGAGATGAGCCTTTACCCAATGTGCCATATGTGAGTACTTTATTTTTTGGCTCTCTCTGAATCTGTTTTGGTGTTTTACAAAAGCAGAATTCTGAAATTCCCTCTGATAGTTGCTCATCACAATTAATTCTGTCTACATCCATTATTATTTCAAGCTGCCCGTACTCATTAGAGATTACTTGTGAATGTCCGTGGATTATACCAGGCGGATCCTGGAATTCGGCATCACCTTCACCTTCATAGCGAGGTTCAGTATTGAACCAGCACTTTTTCTCAATCACTACTGATATTACTTATTCTTGTCTTTTGGTGGACATGGGTCGTTGCCATACGAATCCTTATCACGGATTTTTCCATTTCGACCATGGATGACCACCTCGGATTTTTGCCTTTGCGCAATTTCCCGAGCTCTCTTCCTGGCTTCTTCTTGAGTCTTGTGATGTGAGGTATCTCGCGAGTTGTCTTCCCCGACAACAGCCCATCCTTTTTCGCGGGGAACAACATGCTGGTTCGCTTTTTTCTTCGACATTCAACTCTCCTGAAAGTATATTGCACCTATATGGTGTAGGTGTAAGTATATTACACCACAATATATAGAGTTTGTCAAGCCGCAACAATTCTCTCAGACATCAAAAAAGTTCGAAAATCGTCCCTGGACTCCCACCATACATCCCCCCCAACCCCCATTAACTCTCTTCCATCATTCCCCCTCATCTACATTAGATTTAGATGTTGAGGGGATATTTGGTTCTCACCCACATGGATTAGGTCTCACAATCACCTGGGTTGATTCCTCTAACCCTGCTTCCCGTTTGCAACTCTCTTGATAACCATTCTCGTTCTCTGGTTGTCAACAAAAAACCTCCATCATCAACTGGTTGTTAAAGATCAGGCCGCTCCCCGATAAGGCGGAAGCTGTGTTGAATCACATTTCCTTCTCATTTGCAGCGTCCAATAATGTCTGTCCGGTTTTTGCCATGGAAATAGGTTGACACGTCCATCCTAAGAATCCCTTGCACATCAAGGGAAAAAGGAGGACGACATGGCATTTTTACGAAGGAAAATGAAACGACAAACACCGACACTTAAGGAGACCTTCCGGTCCACCAGATCTGGTACCTTACTCAAATCGTCAGCATCAGTAATGACAAAATGTGAGCGATTACGACAACACTGAAATGTGAAACAACGCATACTAACCTCCTTTGGCTTGGGGATCTTGCTACTCCATTATGAGTGTAATCCTAAAAAAGGTTACCTACAGAGGAGTTTTTAAATATTTTACACCTGTGGTTCTATTAGCGGTACCACGTATGGCTTCTAACCTCTGTCAAAATGAGTGATTATTATGTTGCAAAGCCCCGCTTTCTCCTCCTGATATTAAAAAACTATTGGGTGAAATAGCTAAAGAACTGAATTCTAATGACAAACAATTAATATTGGAACAGTACTACTGAAACGCTTACCAATTTACCTAAGAAGTTCTTCCCTGCCAATCTCAGAAAGATATTCTTTGAGCTCAAGAACAAAATCTCCCAAGCTTTTTCTTGTGGATGGTACACCACCGTCTACAGTAAAATCAGAAATGACTGTTCCTTCGATCAACAATTCATAATCTCTCTTTGCATCTCTCGCTTTACTCTTAAAAAAATAATCATCCTCTGTTGAGAGTAACTCAACAGCTTTTTGAAACTTAACACCTGTTATTTCCATAAGGTTGGCACAAAATTGAACAGGCAAGTCAGCGATTCTATTACTGTGCCGAATGATGGTATTTAGCGATTCTAGATTCAAATAGAATGTGGAAGCTAGATCTTCGATGGTTGTTCCGATAGACGCAGCGACTTTAACTAGCAGATCACCAAGGGAGTTGAACTCAGTATCACAATGAGCCATGAGTTCTTGAGATGCTTTATGCACTTTATCAATTTGCTTATCCTTTTCATTTCTCAACAGGATTAATCTATCTTCTAGAAAGTTCATTAGGGACTGTATTTCCTGTGATGGTGATGGGCTAATGCTGGTTGATTCAAGCTCTTTTAACTCTGCCAAAAGAGCGTTCGTTCTTTCCTTTTTTGCTTCATTAAGTAGTCTTACAATACGATTCTCGATTTGATGATACGTTGTGGATGTTATTGTCATATCTCCTCCAATTTAACAATTAGAATTTTCCGTATTATCTTCAGATCCCGCATCAGAACGCTCCAGATCATCTATGCTGTCTTGCATTTTATCCAATAAACGATAGTACTTGGATTTCACTGTAGAAAGTTGTAGTTCCATATCTTTAGCTATCTCTCTAAGTGTGTAGTCTAAAGAAAATCTGTAATGAATTATCCTTTGATCCTCTTCAGGTAAGTCTACAATCACTTTGTAAATCCTTTTGATGACGTCCGAAAGCTCGCTTCCTTCAATATATTCAATTGAATGCATGAGCGTGTATGAAGGATCCTCAATATATTCTTCTATGTTTCCCCCTGCTTCTCTATTTAGTTTTCTTATCCAATCAATTGTACGGTTCCTTGATACTAGATATAGCCACCTTCTTAGGTGGGCAACATCTCTAAAGACATGTTCTCGTAGTTTATTAATGAGAGAAATGAGAATGTTCTGCCAGAGATCAAGAAACTCTTCTTCCGATATCTTGAATCGAGACATCAGATATTTTTTGATCATTGGCGTGTAGGTTGACAGAAAGACACTCCACTCATCTTCATCGCCAAAAGCAAGTTTCCTCAGTTCAATTGTAGAATTACCTGCCATCAATCCTCCTCAATTGTGAATTTCGTTTGTGACTGACCTTTCCCATCTACTATAACGATTAAGGGTTTCAAATCATACGTTGTCTAGTTTCTATTGCGCTCACCTCTGCAATAAGCGAGTGAATGAAGTATTCTTCCCGATGGATATGCCGGCCTTCTAATTGGCGACAACACAGAGGCCGCAGCAATGTATTTAGGTCTTTCATCCAACAATAATTCACTATTCACGTGCAGTCTTTCACTTAGACTTTTGCATTTAACGAATATTGTTGCTGACATCTCCCTCATATTCTGTTCTAAGGGAAAGAATAGGTATCCCGCACCTAGATACTTCTCAGCCCATTGTACTAGGTTTGTGTAAAATGCTTCTCCCTCTTGCAACATGGCCCTAATAATATAGAACTTATGGTCATGCAGTAGGTGATGGTTGTTAAAAGTACCCAGTAGGACATCTTTCATTTCTAACATGCTCAAACAGTGTAAGAGTTTGATCTCATAGGATCTATCAAATGGCACTCCTTGATGTTTGGTCACCATGTCGTTTAATCCTTCTTTCATTCCATAGGTCCATCGTGCATCACAGTCTAGTGTTTCAAAGAAATGTAATCCCAGATATGTCCGAAGCCAGGCTGTTGGGTGTGGACGTCGACGTAATGGCCAGTTCCAATCTTTCACAGGAGGTGAATAAGCCAATAGAGCCATACTTCTTAGGTATCGCGGACCAGCAGCAATGCATCCAAGCAAATCAGCCATTATTTCTGAAGGAATTCTTCGTTTGGATATATATTGCTCTACATCCGATAAGATCTCTTCCAAAGATTGTTTCATCTTAATATGCGAAATATCTCCAGATTTCCTTGCTTCGTGTAAAATTTCTTTCATGTCAGTGATGGCTCGCTGTACGACTGGGTCCAAAAGTGCCAGTAAATCGCTGTATGCTTGAGAACAGCCATTCTGTATGTACTGATTTGATATCGCCCTCAGAATATAATGTGCTGCCTCATGAGACACTAGCAATAGTTTTTCGTGTACATGCAATTTAAAATCGATTGGAAGAAACAGGATCTGCATTTCAGAGTTGATAGCAAAATCAGTTCGCCGGTCTGACAATAAAACCAGTCCATCCCAAGATCTAATCCCTGATATCTCTGGATCGCTATGTGAGGAATAGTCAAGAAATAAATTCGTAACAGCAGAATATGTCAAGTCAAGGATACCCGCCTTTTGGCCAAAATGTATGTGAGGCTCGGTATTTGAAGTCAATTGTCTTGATTCTAAACGTTCCATTAGTTGCATGGAGAGGCTATGTATTGCCAGCTTAATATTATCTGATTCTTTCTTGAATTTCTTAAGATATGCCCAAATCATCTGTCCCTTTTCATATGGTTCTTTTATGGGCTTTTCTAACTTTCGTGCTCGCTCTAGTTCCTGAGAGAAATATTTTTGTAAGTCCCTATCAATTTCATTAGCTTCGTCATAGAACTTTTCCAGCACAGTTCCATATATCGTTAGATGGATTCTCTCAATGATTGATACTATGCATTCTTTTGCTAGATGAAATGTACTTTTATCTTCTAAGTCCCACTCCAACCAACTGAGGTGTAATTGATGAATATATCCGAACATCCATTGTAAATCAAATATCAAATCATATACCTGGAAATTGTAAATGTCCCAAGCGGGATATTTAGGGGAATTATCAAGACTGGATATTTTATCGAGTCTCTTACTCCACATTGCAAATATTTGTTCATTCATTTCCCATTTACTTGCATGTATTTTTTTATCCACTGGTGCTTCACATGAAGTATCGTATATTAATTTTTTCTTGTCTCCGAACATTAACTTAAAACTTAATTTGTGCTTTTTCCAGTGTAAATACGGTACTGTAACGGAGTCTTTTACATCTTGATTGTAGATGAGATTTTCGGTCAAATACTTTGTTAGCTTATATAACTTATGTGTGCGAAAGAGCAGAAGCACATCCCAATAATAACCTCTCTGCAACATTATTATTTGACTGAAGCATTGTATGATCGATTGTTCCTTTAATTCTCTTTTAATGGTTTTCGCTAGTACACGACTGTTGTTTTTATTTCCTTTTAATAACAGGCTGTAAAATGATTTTTCTTTTCTCTTGGGTTTACTACTCAGATTTTCTGATTTTATAGCCATCATTGTTGAAGTATCACAGACATTTTCGAGCTCTTTAAGTTCATATAAAAGTTCTGTAAGTTCTCCATGATCTCTGAAATCAGTAATTAGGAAGGCTGGGTAGTAGTGGGAGAACGTTAAAAAAAACTCCATGAGTTTTACTCTTGGTGTTCTTCGATTTCTAAGTTCTAAAACGGAAGAAGCTACCTGCTGTAGATATTCGTTATCTTTTTTTAATGAGGTTTCTTTGAACTTCAAAAAAATGATTGGTAACAGGTAATGTAGATCAGGATAGTTCATTGTAATTGGTGCTATATCTTTACTTTCCACATCACTTTGGATAACTCGGTATGAGGGAATGTTCATTATCTCCTTAAATACAGAAACATTGTTACTTCTGAAGTTAAACAGGTGGGTTCGGAAAACATTTGTCCACCAAGAATGTGGAAATGGTTGAACAAGGATGAAATCAAATTTTCCCAAACATATCATGTTGAGTTGCTTTGTTGGATCAGAAACCCACTGAAAACAATTCAGGTACCGAGTATCTTCTAATTGTCCTGTTATGCTGCAACTACTGCATGAAATAGGATATTGCACTTCTCCTGGCGGGGCAATTCCCTTTGGGTGATGAAAAAAATCTTGGGCTTGCTCGCAACGTTGAAGCATGACCTTCTTACAACTGTCGAGACACTCCTTAATCGCATTACTTACCAGTTTTTCTACAGGGAAACGTTCCGTCGGGAAAAAACGTAGGGCTTCTCTTACAGCACTCCGGTTTATCTTAATAAGAAGTGTCTCGTATGGGAAATAGCTAGTTCTGATCAATTGACTCTCCAATGATTTAATGGGAATATTAGGTAGTTAAATTGTCGCAATTAGGCTTTGATCTCTGCTCAGGACACTTATAATCTGTACTTTCTAATATCACAATCAGGATGAAGGCCAGCCTGATATCTTTGAATCTGTATGTATAGTTTTCTGATAACAATCAACGATTCTTGATCTGATTTTGAGAGTGTAGGAAGAATGCCGGAAATGTCAGGGAAATCAGGCAAGACTTGGTGTAACAAATCCTCTGGCTCGACTTCATCAACTGTTTTATCCAGCGACATGACACATCACAGCAATCTCTAGTTAGGGGTGACAGAACCGATGTCGAGTATATAAATGTTTCGAATGCTTGCACACCTTCGGTTTTGCAAGCGGCTCGTTATACCCCAAGCAGGATAGGAAAATACTTTTACCTTTATCTCCTCATTTGTATCACGATAGAAATGAAAATGTCAATTCACTTTAAGCAATAAACAAAAAAGGCACGGAACGAGTTTGGTTTCCTACTCCTGTGTTTTCGTGATAATCGGGGACGAAGTCCATATCACACGTTCGCAAGATGAAAGTCATTTACTCAAGCTTTTCTCAGGTCGTCCTTCACGGAGGGCGATACAGTTTGTTTTCTTTGGTGGTTGGAGGGCCTTGCTTTCGGCCCTCATCTTAAGTCTTTTTCCCCCAGGCCTCCGAGACGCTCCAGCTCTCGGATGGCTAGTTTCCTGGAGTCGGACGCGGTTGTCTTAAGGCCATAAGGAGGGCCAGAGCAAGATCCTCCTCCCTCTTTGTACCACAAGCACTTACGGTGAGGGTGCCTTGAGGCATGTACAAAGTTGCCAGGCGTAAAAAGTGAGGAGATGTAATGTTGATCCTTCTTTCTACTCCTTTTACAACTAAAGAAAAGTGTTGATTCTCCCCACCCGCCCCCCCCCCCCTTTGCGTGTTAGGTTCTGGGTGTCTTTCGGGCATCTGTTTTGTTGTGGTCTTGCGTTGTCTTCTTTTTTGGGGGGGCACTGGTCATGTTGCCGCAAAGTATATAGGGGTGTTTGTCGTCGAGAAAGGTATGTTTTTGGAGGTAGAAAAAATGGAAAGAAAGGTAGTACTTGTGAACATGGATAAGCAGGAATATATTGGAGCGGACCGATTGGCAGATTTTTGTTCGGACCCTCGATTTGAGCGCAGTAAGTTCGTTGCGAACCTTGATTTTCTTCTTCAATTTGGCGAGTCATTGGGTCGCACGTTCGTAGCTTTCTCTTCTCAATCGGCTGGTTATTGGTCGGGTGATCGTTTGGCTCTCGTTGAGGCTAGTGATCCTTCGGGGTTGTATGCGCAGGTGATGAACGAGTCAGTGTGGCGTGAAATGAATCCAGCGTCTGTAATGGTTTGAGGTAAAGTCACTGGTCATCCATGCAGAGAGTTTATTAACTGGTTTGTCGTCGAGAAATATTAGGTTAGCGGGGTGAAAATCATGTAAAAAAGAGAAGCTTAAGATGGACCGTAATCAAAATAACTGATGCGATGGACTGTGAAGTGATTGTGAAGTAGAGATTGTCAGACAAGGGAAAAGATTGTCAGAAACGAAAATTCGGAATCGGGAAAATGCCGAGTAATAGTGGGCTTTTTCAGAGATTGTCAGGAAAACGCATATTTTCCTGATTTGACTACGGATCAGAAGGTTGGGCGTTCGAATCGTCCTGGGTGCACTTAACATACTTCTTTCATTCAAGAACGTATTTCTTGTTCCAATCATTTTACATTTAAGGGTCTTCGGTCCTCAAAGGTACATTATTGAGGGGAGAATCGGTTCGAATCGTCCTGGGTGCACTTAACATACTTCTTTCATTCAAGAACGTATTTCTTGTTCCAATCATTTTACATTTAAGGGTCTTCGGTCCTCAAAGGTACATTATTGAGGGGAGAATCGGTTCGAATCGTCCTGGGTGCACTTAACATACTTCTTTCATTCAAGAACGTATTTCTTGTTCCAATCATTTTACATTTAAGGGTCTTCGGTCCTCAAAGGTACATTATTGGGGGGAGAATCGGTTCGAACCGTCTCGCTTCGCTCAACGATCCTTACCATCATCCGGGCTACTGCGTAAACACCCCGGGATGTCAGGTCGGTTCGCATCATCGCTTCGCTCTGATCGACCATCCTTCCTTCTGCCGGGCTACTGCGTAGACACCCCGGGATGTCAGGTCGGTTCGCATCATCGCTTCGCTCTGATCGACCATCCTTCCTTCTGCCGGGCTACTGCGTAGACACCCCGGGATGTCAGGATCCTCCTGGGTGCACTTAATGTTTTCAGGCACTTTTTCCATTTCGAACTAATTTTTCCAACCTCGATTGTATTCTAATTGTACAGTGTGCCGGTCATTGCCCGACATTATGCCCGTCAAAATCTCAAATTATTAAAAAAGCCACCCTGGAATCGGTTTATTCTCCGGGCTCCTGGTACAGGAGAGGTTCGTCACCCGTCACTTCATCAGAAGTGACCACGCAGTTTCTGCCAGCCGATTTCGCACGGTAGAGGGCACGGTCTGCCGCACTGACAACTGCGTTACCGTTGACCCCATGATCCGGATAGACTGCAATACCGGCCGAAAAGGTAGCACAAATCTGCTGCCCTTCGTGCTCAACCACCATTTCCTCAAAGGTCTTTCTCATGGTTTCCACTCTGCGAACCGCCTCCTCGAGGGCCATACCGGGAAAGATGAGGATAAATTCCTCGCCTCCAAAACGGCAGACCGTATCGGTTGCACGGGTTTGCGACTGCAATAGATGGGAAATGGCCCGCAGCACATCGTCCCCGGCATGATGACCGAAGGTGTCATTGACCTTTTTGAAGTGATCTATGTCAATCAGTACAACGGTAAATGAACTCTGCCCGCGATGGGCGTGGGCAAGATCACGATCCAGGAAATCATTGAATATCCTTCGATTGTAGAGTCCGGTCAGGGGGTCCCGGATTGCCTGTTCACGCAGTCTCTCCTGTAAAATTTCAATTTCTGCCAGCTGGTGATGAAGGGTCAGGTTGGCTTCCTGGAGTTTTTGCTCAATTTCTCTTCGCTCTGTGACATCCTGTTTGACGGCGATGTAATGGCTGATTCCCCCATTTCTATCAAGAACCGGAGAAATGGATTGCTCTTCAATATAGATTGTTCCATCTTTATGCCGATTATGAATTTCTCCATGCCACGTTTTTCCCGAGGAGATCGTGCTCCACAATTCTTTGAAGAAGTCCTCACTATGGAATCCGGATTTCAATTTCGAGACCGGTTGACCAACGATTTCTTCGCTTGTGTACCCGGTGATCCTGGAGAAGCCCGGGTTAATCCATTGACACACTCCGTGGGTATCCGTTATAGCAATTCCATTCGCTGTTGCCTCCAGGGCCGCGCCCAGAAGATGGAGCCGCTCGATCATTTGGTACTGCTCGGTCAGATCATGGATGATGACCATATGCCAGTCGGCACCGTCAATCGCAATCCGGCTGAGATCGATGGAAAGCGGAATTGCACTTCCATCCTTATGTAATCCTTTCATATCCTTCCGGCTATCTGTGAATTGTTGACCCTTTTCTTTTTCGGATTGTTTACGGTACATTCCCTGACTCAACCTCTTATAGGACGGCAAGAGGATATCAATGGTTTTTCCAATTATTTCTTCATGCATATATCCGAATACGCGTTCGGCCTGAGCATTCAGGAGACGGATACATCCTTCTTCATCACAGATGATTACCGCAACAGCCGAATCCTCAAAGAGAGCCTTCCAGTTCTCTTTGGTAAGTTCACGTCCGTGTGAATCGGGGCGGTCCGGAGTGCTCATTGGATAACCATTCTCAATATCAATACTATAGTAACACAGGCACAGGATTAAGGTTCCTTCATCCGGTTACTATCCTTTTTCCGTCGCAGCACCCCCGCAAAGAACGGTGCACAGATCATAGACAGGATCCCCAGAAACCCGATCCATAACCCGAGTGTGAAAGTACGATGATGATATTGAATCGTCAGGTTTCTCTCCCCTGCCGGCACGACAAATCCAAGAAAGTTCCCGTTCACCCGGACTCGATCCAGCTGACTCTCTCCATCTCTGGCTTCCCACGGTTTCAGTAGAGTGATGGATGAGGCCAGGATAAAGGGATCCTTACTTTTCACGGTGAGTTCATAATGGGTGGGGGCATGTCTTTTATAAGAAAGGATATCTGCACGATTGCTTTCCGGCAGAGGTTCCAGCGATTCAACTGCGGCTTCTTTCCGCAGATCGAGAGTGGGGAGCAGGGCGTCCAGTTCTTGGTCAGCGGTTATAGTCACAATTCTTTCCGGTACAAAGAAAAGATCCAGAGCATTCGGATTGTCATAGACAAGGCCGTCAATTCCCTTGTAATCTGCCTTCTTTCCCACCATGGGAAATTCCGGGACCTTTAAGATTGCCTTTACGGAAAGAAAATCGATTGCGCTCCCCTTATAAACTACCCACAGCGGCCAGTACCCGGATCGAACCAGATTCAACCGGGACACAAAGAGCATGTAAGACCAGGGAGTCATGGGATCGTTGTATCGAACGTCGTGCAGGTTAAAGAGACTTCCCGTGCTGGTCATGAACTGATTTCCCTCGGCAAGGAATCTCCCACCTCCCGAATGACTCAAGTCGAAGAGGCGTTCCACGGCGGGGCTGGATTGGATCGAAAAATCATTGGAACGGGTAACATTGTGATTCCACAGAGGCAGCAGAAGATCACATACCATGCAGATGATCAGGAACGAATATCCCCATCGTGTCACTTTTTGGAGCAAGAGGTAAAGGAGAAAAATCGCAATCCCGACAGCAGGCATTAGTGTGGCGTGAGAACCCTGGGACAGTACCATCGAAGGTGCGGTACCGATCAGGGCCGCGATGGGTAGATAAAAGAGAAGTCCGGGAACAAGGATCGTTCGCCTCTCTTCCAATATCCGATCCAGCCCCATACTGCCAAGGATGGCGATTGAGAGGGTTCCCAGGATCCGATACCTCTCCGGAGAGGCATCCTTCAGAACTGGAATGACATTCAGGATATCCCGCAGGATGGGAAATCGGATCAGGATCATACAGACCATACCAAGAGATGCCGCGTAAAACATCATCAACCTGGTAGGACGACGTCGTATCGCGAACATGGCGAAAAAGAGCGCGAAGATCCCTGCATATCCTGCCAGCTCATTTACATTCATCGGAGCTTCACTTGAGTACGTTCCGGCATCGCCAAAATACAGGGGAAGGATGTAGGTCGCCAATTCTGAAAGATCCACTTCATGCGAAGAGGCATAGTAGACACTTTCATTTCCGATGAGGTTCGCCCGGGAGCAGGAAGGCAGGTAATCGAGAAATGGGATCCAGAAAAAAGCCGAGATCGCAGCTCCCCAAAGGCAGGCTGTCCCGGCATGAAGGATATAGGTCTTCCACGCCGGATGGCGCCATCCCCGGACAATGCCATACGCTACAGCGAACATTACATAGATAAATGCACTCTCCGGGTTCCCGGCCACGACGACTTCCGCCAGAGCAAAAACCGTGAGTACAATAATTCTCCTGTTTGGATCGGATCTCAGTCGTTCAATGCAGTAGAGCAACAGGGGAAGGTAGGGAAGAACTCTCAGCAGGGGAAAATAGAGCCACGCTATCGAAAAGGAAGAAAACGTAAATGCGAGACTTCCGAAGATGGCGGCCCGATGGGATAATCGGATACGCAGCAGGTAGGAATGTGTAAAGATCAGGAGAAAAAAGAGCTGAAGAAAGGCGGCCACGGTCAGGGCTTTCAGTGGAGGAAAGACAAGGCTGATGATCAGAGGAAGAGTAAAAATGGACGATTGCGCGTTTTCGAGTAACGGCATCCCGCAGGCTGCGGCCGGATTGTAAAGAGGTACCTGGCCGGACAGCAGCTGGCGCCGGGCTTCCATGTACCAGGGGTAGATCTGCGTAGGGATGTCCGCGAGCAGGATCGAGTCTCCATCAGGACAGGGAGGGGCTGACCCCTTAAACGGGTACATACCACAGACGACCTCTCCGGTGGCCGGAAGTTGAAAGACATCAGAGTTGAAGAGCGGTTGAAAAAGAAAGATAGCGGGAAGAGCCAGGTAGAAAAGCATTACACGAATGGGTACAGGCTCAACGTAGCGAAGCCAGATCCACCCGATCAGAAATCCCACCAGGAGAACGATAAAGCCTATCATAAAAGCCGCTCCCACCGTCTCGGGCACACTCTCATTGCTCTATTATCCCAGATTTTTCCATGGAAGGTCCAAGATTTATCCAGGAGAATCCATATTTTTCACAAAATCACAGAAAAAGGGAAGAAAGAAAAGGCCGATTCCGAATTGACAAACGTTATTCATTTGTTTCCTAAACAATGAATGGAAATCTTCACCGGGTACAAGATGAGAGCGATGAAACCATCTCAAAAATAGAGTATAATGACCGGTTGCAATCATTTTCACAAACAGGAGAGGATCGTGAGCCACGACGAATGGATCGACCAGTACCTGGAACTCGCCTCAAACAGCAAGCTTCGGCAGGAGACCTTTTCCACGCCATCGGGGCGGGATGTATCCCATCTCTATTCTCATCGCGACATTGAAGATGTAGATCCGGAACTTCACCTGGGTGTCCCGGGTACGTTTCCTTTTACACGCGGAGTTTACCCCAACATGTACCGCAGCCGTCTCTGGACCATGCGTCAGTATGCAGGGTTTTCCACGGCCACAGAATCCAACAAACGGTACAAATTTCTCCTGAGCCGGGGCCAGACCGGTCTTTCCGTGGCCTTTGATCTGCCGACCCAGATCGGCTACGATTCCGACGATACCCTCTCCCACGGTGAAGTTGGAAAGGTCGGTGTTGCCATCGACACCCTCGCCGACATGGAGCGTCTCCTGGACGGGATTCCCCTCGGAGAGGTATCCACGTCCATGACGATCAATTCCACGGCATCCATACTCCTGTCCATGTATCTTGTCGTCGCGGAGAAACAGGGGGTATCCTGGAATCAGGTTCGAGGAACGATTCAGAACGATCTCCTGAAGGAATACATCGCCCGCGGGACCTACGCCTTTCCACCCGAGCCCTCCATGCGGCTGATCACGGACATCTTTGCATTCTGTTCGAAGGAGGTACCCAAGTGGAATACGATCTCCATTTCGGGCTACCATATTCGGGAAGCGGGATCGACAGCATCCCAGGAACTGGCTTTCACCTTCGCCAACGCGAAGGAGTATGTGCGCCGCGCCATGCAGGCCGGGATGGACGTCGATGTTTTCGCGCCTCAGCTTTCCTTCTTCTTTAATGCTCACAACAACCTCATTGAAGAGGTCGCCAAGTTCAGAGCGGCCCGCAGGCTCTGGGCTGAGATCATGCGCGATGAATTTAGTGCTCGAGATCCAAAATCGATGCAGCTTCGCTTCCATACCCAGACCGCCGGATCGACTCTCACAGCTCAACAGCCTGAGAATAACGTAGTGCGCGTTGCCATCCAGGCCCTTGCCGCGGTATGCGGCGGGACCCAGTCGCTCCACACCAACTCCTTCGATGAAGCCCTGGCTCTCCCCACGGAACGTTCGGTACGGATCGCCCTGCGGACCCAGCAGATGATCGCGTATGAAAGTGGGGTTGCAGATATTGTGGACCCCTTCGCCGGCTCCTACGTCGTGGAACGATGGACCCGGGAAATCTACGACAGGGTCCGCGAGTACCTGAAAAAGATCGACGACCTGGGTGGAGCCCTTGCCGCCATCCATCAGGGATTTCAACAGAAGGAAATTCAGGAAGCCGCCTATCGATGGCAGAGGGATATGGAAACCGGAAAGTACAAGGTCGTCGGCGTCAACGCCTTTGCGGAAGCGGAAGAAAAGGCGGATGTCCCCATCACCCTCATCGACCCATCCATCGAACGGGAGCAGGTGGAGCATCTGGCACAGGTGAAAGCCGGGCGCAACGCAGACGAAGTCGAGCGTTATTTGAAAACCCTCAAAGAAACAGCAGAGGGCGAAGGTAACCTCATGCCGGCCATCCTGGACTCTGTCCGCGCCTATGCATCGATTGGAGAAATTCAGGGGACACTCCGCTCTGTATTTGGAGAATACCGGGAAATCTCCACGTTATAACAGGCGGATCAAAATCAGGTTTTTCGGGCCTTACGCAGTACTCGTATCGACTCTCCCGCCAGCACGAGAGCGGTCAGAAAAAGAAGAAGGGAAATCGAAGCAAGGACCAGATGTCCTTCTCGGTAGTGCTGGATTGAAAAGAGGCCCAGTGCCGATAGAGTGACCGTGAACATAAAAACCAGCGGAACAGCAATAAATCCCACAGGGGTCTTTTTACGAAGCAACCACATCGCCACCGCCAGAAGGGCCAGTGCGGCAAGCATCTGGTTGGCCGATCCGAAGAGGGGCCAGAGTGTGAGCGTCTTTCCGGAGAGGGTGAGCGCAGCCGCTACAGCCAGTGTGATCGCCGTCGATACATAGCGATTCGAACTTAAAACAGTCTTTCGGCCGTCGGAACGTTCAAAGAACTCCTGAAACACATACCGGGCCAGACGCATACAGGTATCCAGAGAGGTCAGGGCAAACGCCGAGATGGCCAGGGCGCCAAAGGTCACCGCACTCTGCTCAGGAATGCCTAACGAACCCATAAATTTGCCAATTCCCCGGGAAAAAAGAACGATCGGTCCCCCGCCATCCTTCAGCATGGCTTGATAGTCGCTAAGAGAGAAGCTGATCGCGGCCAGAAGAGCCACAATCGCAAGAACTCCCTCAGTCAGCATGCTTCCATACCCCACCGGTCGTGCGTGTCCCTCGTTATCGAGCTGTTTGGCGGTTGTGCCCGATGCCACCAGAGAATGAAATCCGGAGACCGCACCACAGGCAATCGTGACAAAAAGGACCGGAAAGAGCATGCCCAGGTCGGTATCCATGGAGGTAAAGGCCGGGAAATTGATGTCCGGCTTGAGCACAAAAATCCCCACAAGGCCCCCACCGAGCAATGCGTACAGAAGGTAGGCGTTAAGGTAGTCCCGGGGCTGGAGCAGAATCCAGACAGGGGTCACGGAGGCGATGTAGATGTAAACAAAAAGTATGCCGATCCAGAATGGCTGTGTCGCCTGAATGGGAGCATGGAAGCTGAGCCATACAGCGCCGAAGAGCAGGATCACCCCCACAACCGTGGCGGGGAGAAGCGGCAGGGACCAGCGATAGACTGAAAAACCGAATCCCAGAGCGAGGAGGATGAAAAGAATCGAGGCGGTTGCGACACTGCCGTTACTGGCAAAGGCCGACGATACCACGAGCGTGAAAACCGCAATGACCAGGATCAGGGTAAACCAGGTAAAGATAAGGAACAGCATCTTTCCACGGTTCCCGATGTACTGGGAAATAACCTCTCCAATGGAGCGTCCCCGGTGACGAACGGAGGCCATGAGGGAAGAGAAGTCGTGAACCCCTCCCACAAAAATGGACCCCAGAACGATCCAGAGAACACAGGGAAGCCATCCGAAAGCTGCGGCGAGAATCGGACCGACAATGGGACCTGCTCCGGCAATCGATGCAAAATGATGCCCCAGAAGAACCGGAGCCCGTGCAGGCACATAATCCACGCCATCCTTCATGGTATGTGAGGGAGTGGATCGGGATCGATCAATCCCAAAACGGTTTTCAAGAAACCGTCCCATAACGACGTATGCGGTTCCAAAAGCCAGCAGAGAAATGAGGGTAATTGTCACACTCAGCATGGATTTCCATTATCGCACATGTGCTACAATGGCTCCTTCAATCATGAAACCCTCAGAACGAAATCGAAAACATTGCACCCCATGATCCACCAACGAACGCTCTCAAATGGCCTTAGTCTTGTCGTCGAAGAAATCCCCGACCACCCCCTTGTAGCCCTGAACCTCTGGTATCACGTGGGATCCCGAAACGAACGCCCGGGGCGAACCGGGTTCGCCCACCTCTTTGAGCATCTGCTCTTTGAAGGATCCGCCCATGTCGCAGACAATGAACACTTCCGCTACCTGGAACAGGTTGGTGCGTATGTGAATGGTTCCACATGGTACGACCGGACCAATTACTATGAGACATTGGCCGCGGAAGCTCTTCCTCTGGCGCTGTGGCTGGAGAGTGATCGCATGGGCTTCTTCCTTGAAACACTTAACGAGGAAAAGCTGAATACACAGCGGAACGTTGTGAAAAATGAACGCAGATGGAGAGTGGACAACCGTCCTTATGGTTTGTGGGACGAACGCCTCTTTGAACTGGCCTATCCTGCGGATCATCCGTACCACCATTCCGTCATTGGGTCCATGGAGGACCTGGACTGCGCCACACTCGATGATGTCCGCCATTTTTTTCAGACCTATTATGTACCGAACAACGCGGTGCTGACTCTGGTTGGCGGAATCACGCTGGATCATGCCGTTCGAGAGGTCGAACGGTATTTTGGTGAGATCGAGCCGGGAAACCTGCTGGCACCTTCCCCTGTCACCTCTTTCGGGAGACATATTCCGGCCAGTGAAACCCGGTCGGACAAGGTTGAACTGGCACGAACCTATATTCTCTATCACCTTCCTCCCTATGGAGATCCGGAAGTGCGGTCCGCCGATCTGACTTCCACTTTTTTTGCCAATGGATTCTCTTCCCGGTTATACAGACATCTTGTAGCGGAAAAATCTCTGGCCGTCGATCTCGGAGGCTGGATTCTACCTCTGGAACTGGGTTCGGTTCTGATTTTTGTGATCACCTGGTCGGGAAGCTGTCCTCCTGATCGGGGTCTTGAAGCCTTTGACCAACAAATCCAGGACCTTCATCTGACTCCTCCGTCTCCGGATGAGATCGACAAGGCACGGCGGATTCTTCGTGCCGAGTGGACCCGGGAGTTCGAGAACCTCGGCAAACGTGCTGATCTTCTTTCCATGGGAACCACCTTTTTTTCCAACCCGTCGTGGGGTAGTGAAGAGATGAACCGGCTCCGGGACCATTCCCGATCCGACGTGCTGGACTTCATCGAATCCCGGTTGATCCATGCACAGCGATCGGTCCTGACCTTTACGCCGGAGTCTCAATAGATGAGCGACTGGCGTTCCAATCCTCCGGTTCTCCCCTCTCTCCTCTACCGCTGGCCGGAAAGAATGCACCTCCCTCATGCCGGCCCCATGACGATCTGGCATGATCATTCGGGTGCCCTGCGGGATCATGTCCTCCTTATCTTTCACCGCGGTTCTTCGGGAGATCCCATCTCCGGCAACGGTCTTCATGACATAACCGCCCGTCTTCTCCTATCGGGAACCAGGATCCGGGACCGACAGGCCGTAGCCGAGTCGATGGAACGATGGGGTAGTTCCATTACCGCAAGGGTGACTGCCGATGCAACGATTCTTTCCCTGCGATGCCTCCGTGACAGTCGGGAGGCCCTTCTGGACCTGGTTGAGGATATTCTGCATCACAGTACCTTCCCCGAAGAAGAAGTTCAGAGAGTCCGAGCCCAGAAACTCGATTCATTACGAGCGGATCTGAACGATCCCGGGACCCTTGCGACACTCCTGGTTCTGGCCCTATTCTTTGAGGGTACGCCGTATTCTCATCCCTCGCAGGGGACCCTGTCCGGCATTGAAACGCTGGAAAGACCCGACATCCTTGAGGCTCATCGCAGACTTCTCCATTCAGGTGTTTCCCTTTCCGGCCTGGGGCCCGAGCCCGGACCCTGGGTCCGCTGTGCTTCTCAGTGGCCTCAGGTATCGGAGAAAAAGGAAGATTCACTCGCGTTCCAGAAGCGTAAGACTCTCGCCGTCTATCCCCGGGAAGGTTCCGTACAATCCGAAATCCGAATGGCCATTCCGGTACCTCCGGATCTCTCTTTCCATTCCGTTCTCATTCTCAACACAATTTTTGGCGGGCAATTTTCCTCCCGACTCAATTTGAACCTTCGAGAGCAGCATGGTTACACATACGGGATTCGTTCAACCCTTGTGCGCCGCCGTCACGCCCGATATATTCTGGTTACCGCCGCGGTTCATAATGAAGCCACCCTCCCCGCCCTGCAGGAAATCCAAAATGAGCTTCGAGGGCTGGCCGATTCGGGCCCGAGGGTCAACGAGCAGGAGGCCGCCGTCACCTTCCTCTCCGGATCCATGGCCAGGGCCCTGGAATCTCCCGATGCATTCCTGGGTAAAATTCTGGATTCCATCCTTGCCGGTGATCCCGAGGATCACTTCATTCAATTTCACAATCGGCTTCAATCGTTAAGCCTGAATAACCTGAAAGAAACCGCGAGTCGGCTCTTCGGGGAAGATGCGGAGACGGTGACGGTCGCCGTTGGCGCACCGGATACCGTTCAGTCGCTTCCCTCGGCCCTTCTCCTCACCGATCATCCCTTCGTCTGAAACGAAGCCTTCGAATCTCTGGACAACTCCTTCCCGCCAATATATAATAACGGTTCATATTTGTCAGGAGGTTTCACCATGGGTGTAACAATGGAAGAAATTCGTGTACTCCGCGAGCAGACCGGAGTAGGCATCATGGACTGTAAAAAGGCGCTTATCGAAGCCAATGGAGATATTGACGAAGCCGTCACGATTCTTCGGAAAAAGGGTCTTGCCACTGCCGCCAAAAAGGCCGGGCGTGCGGCAAATGAAGGTGTTGTTTCTGCCTACATTCATCATAACGACAAGATCGGTGTTCTGGTTGAAGTAAACTGCGAAACGGATTTTGTGGCACGCACCGACGAATTCCGTCAGCTTGTGAAGGACCTCAGCATGCATATCGCGGCCGCGGCTCCCCGTTATGTCCGGATCGAGGAAGTTCCGGAAAAGGAAATTGCGGCTGAAAAGGAAATTTACGCTTCCCAGGTCAAGGCCGAGGGCAAACCTGATCATATCGTCGAAAAGATCGTCGAAGGAAAAATTAAAAAGTACTATGAACAGGTCGTTCTCCTCGAACAACCCTTTGTCAAGGACCAGGACAAAAAGATCGGCGACGTAATCACCGACACCGTCGCGAAGCTGGGAGAAAATATCCAGATTTCCCGCTTTACGCGTTATCAGCTCGGAGAAACCCAGCAAAATGGATGAGCCTTCCTTTTCCCGCGTACTACTCAAGGTCTCCGGGGAAGCATTTGGCAGACAGGGAACACCCCTTGATGCTTCTAAAACCAACGTGTTGGCCCGGGAAATAAAACAGGCGTGGGAATTGGGAGTTCAGGTCGCCGTAGTCATCGGCGGTGGAAATATCATCCGGGGATATGCCGCCACTCAGGCCGGACTGGATCGGCCTACAGCGGACACGATGGGGATGCTGGCCACCGTTATCAATGCACTGGCCCTGATGGACGCGCTCGAGAAAATCGGTGTCGTAACCCGGGTCATGACCGCCGTGAATATGAGCCAGGTCGCAGAACCCTTCATCCGCAGGCGAGCCATTCGCCATCTGGAGAAGGGACGCATTGTGATTTTCGCGGCAGGCACGGGAAACCCCTATTTCACCACCGATAGTGCAGCGGCACTCCGTGCGAACGAAATTCATGCCGATATTCTTCTTAAAGCAACAAAGGTGGAAGGGATCTACACCTCCGATCCGAAAAAGGATCCATCGGCAAAATTTATCGAAGTTATCTCTTACCAGGAAATGCTGGAGAGCGGACTCAAGGTTATTGACGCAACTGCTGTTTCACTATGCATGGACAACGATCTTCCGATCTATATCTTCAACCTTTTCAAACCCGGCAATATCCGGGATGTAATCCTGGGGAAGGGCACGGGCTCCATGATAAGGAGGGAAGCATGATTAACGAAATCATGAAGGACGTGAAGCATCGCATGGACGGGGCAATCAAGCATTTCGGAGACGAACTGAAGACCTTTCGGACCGGAAGAGCCTCCATCGCGATTCTTGATGCCGTCACCGCTCCCTATTACGGTCAGGAAGTTCCTCTGAATCAAGTGGCCAACCTCTCCACACCTGATCCGACACTGATCCTGATTCAACCATGGGAACAGCCCATGCTTGGGGAGATTGAGCGGGCTATTCTAAAAGCTGATCTCGGCCTCAACCCGGTCAATGATGGCCGTGTCCTGAAAGTGCCGATTCCCGCCCTGACGGAAGAGCATCGTCAGAACCTGATTAAGAAAGCTCACACTCTGGCTGAAGATACACGGAACATCATTCGAAAAATCCGTCGGGACGGAAATGACGACCTGAAAAAAGCTGAAAAGGACAAGGAAATTTCCGAAGACGAAATGCATCGCGGATTGAAGCAGATCCAGGAGATCCACGACGACTTTATTAAAAAGGTCGAGGAGATTCTGGAAAAGAAGGAAACGGAGATTACAGGCGATTAATCTCCACGTTGTTGTCACCGCGGCCGGTGAGGCTCGAAGGTTCGGCAGAGACAAACTCTGGGTCCCCCTCAGGGGAAAAGCGTTACTGTACCACACGCTCGATCTCTTTAGAAATATAGAAAATTGCGGATCCCGCATTCTGACCCTATCGCATCACAATCTGGAGTCCGGCTGGCTTTCCGCGAACGAGGGCTATCGGGAAACATGGACCGCCGTGGCCGGTGCGGAATGCAGAGAAGCTTCGGTCTTTCAGGGTTTACGGCATCTAGTTCGACCCCGCCCCGAAGATCTCGTCATCGTTCATGATGGAGCAAGACCCTGTCTTCACCCGGGCGATCTTCAACGGGTCATCAATTCGGCCCGGGAATGGGGAGCCGCCCTGGCGGTGACACCCGTAAGGGATACGTTGAAGCGGGTAAGGAATCACGAAGTCGCGGAAACCGTGAACCGTGATAATCTGGTCCACGCATTGACACCCCAGATTGCACGCTACGACTGGCTCAAGCAAGCCTTCGATAAAGCGAAAGATCTCTCCCTCTTTACCGATGAATCGGGACTGCTGGAAGCAGAGGGACATCAGGTACGAACGGTCCATCTGGATCATCCCAATCCCAAGGTCACCTTTTCCCAGGACCTTCATCTGGCAGAGGTCATTCTCTCCCTTCATCAGAGAATATAATCTCTTTCACCGGGGCTCTGTTATAATACTCCTCCATTATGTGAAGAGATTCACGATAATCCGGGGAGGTGAACGATGTTCAGAAACGAGGAAGACTTTCTCAAAGCGGTCCGCGAACAGGGAATTGACGCCGTGGACTTGAAATTTGTAGACCTCGCAGGTCGCTGGCACCACATCACACTGCATAAAGACGCGGTAGGCGAAAAACTCTTCACCCGGGGTGTCGGGTTTGATGGCTCTTCCGTCGCCGGATTCACCACCACGGAGAGTGGAGACCTTGTGATGGTCCCCGATTTCGAGACAGCCTTTATCGATCCTTTCTGGGATGAAAAAATTCTCTCCGTCACCTGCTGGATTCGCGAAGCGGGCGCAATTCAGGCCTACGATCGGGATCCCCGCACGGTGTTCATCAAGGCGATGGAATATCTGAAAACCCGGGGAATTGCAGACGAAAGCTTCTGGAATCCGGAGCTGGAGTTCTATATCTTTGACAAAGTTGAATACAACAACCATTCCAACCTGGCCCACCACCGTGTCTATTCGTCAGAAGCCGCATGGGACAAGGAAGTTTTCTCGGGCCATAAGGTCCATCTCCATGGTGGCTATCATTGCATTCCCCCAACCGATCAGCTCTTTGCCATCCGGCAGGACATGGCACAGACCCTGAGTGACATCGGAATCCGGCTCAAATATCACCACCACGAAGTCGGAGGTCCGGGGCAGAGTGAAATCGAATTCGCACTTCTTCCGGGCCTGCATGCGGCGGATGCGGTCATGATCGGCAAGTATGTCATTAAAATGGTTGCTCACAACTGGGACAAGACTGCCACCTTCATGCCCAAACCCCTGTATGGAGAGGCGGGAAACGGCCTTCACTTTCACATTAAGCTGACCAGGGAAGGTCAGCCTATTTTCTTCAAAGAAGGGGGATATGCCGACCTTTCAGAGGTCAGCCTGTCTTTCATAGCGGGTGTTCTCCATCACGGACCATCCCTTTCGGCCATCACCAATCCTTCCACAAATTCGTATAAACGCCTTGTTCCCGGCTTCGAGGCCCCTTCCAATCTCTTCTTTTCCCTGGCCAACCGATCGGCGGCAATCCGAATTCCTAAGTACGCCAACACACCGGAAGATAAACGCTTTGAATTTCGACCTCCCGATGCGACATGCAACCCCTATCTGACCATGGCCGGGATCCTGATGGCAGGCGCAAGCGGCGTCGAGGAAAACCTGGATCCCACGGCACTGGGGTACGGACCTTACGACGACAACATCTTTGACTGGCCCGAGGAACGTCGACGTACGATCAGACCACTCCCCACGTCACTCCGTGAATCCCTTGGAGAGTTACAAAGGGATCACAGTTATCTATTGAAAGGAAATGTCTTTTCCCCTGATTTGATCCATGCCTGGCTTACCCTGAAGGAGAGGGAGGTCAACGAGATTCAGAAACGTCCTCACCCTTACGAATTTCACCTCTATTACTCTGCATAAGCTAAAGGAAAGGATATCTGACACCGGCCTTCTTCAATATTCATATTAAGACTGAATATCAATATTAATTCAGACATAGCCAGGTTAGACATTCTCGTGATCTGGGAAATTTCAATATCATACACGTTTGTAGATCCCGGAAATCCTGCAGGGACTTTTAAAAAGCGTGCACAAAGGCACCCGGGCTTGACATGGAAAGAGATTTCGTGTTTAATAGTGCGATTTTACCTATTAAGGAGGTAGTCCCATGGCTATGATGATTACCGAAGATTGCCTGGCTTGCGGTGCCTGCGCTCCCGAGTGCCCGACCGAGGCCATTGCCGAAGGCGACCCCATCTACATCATTGATCCTGACAAGTGCGTCGAGTGTGAAGGCTACTTTGACACACCGCAGTGTGTCGAAGCCTGCCCGACCGATTCCATCGTCAAGGCGTAAGGTTCTCCCTGTCGTCTGACACCAGAATAGGGGGCACTAAGCCCCCTATTCTGTTTTATACCTCCTGTTATCTCCGGATGATTGGGAGGTCGTTTTATGATACAATGGCCGCCCTGTGGAGAGGTGTCCGAGTGGCCTAAGGAGGTCGAGGGACATGATCGGTGAACGTGGGACATGTACTTGTTACGTGTCCCTGAAGTGAACCGAATCGTGTCCCGGGATATGGGGTAATACCGCGGGTTGCATCATCCCGCTCCCAGCCCCCCGATGCGCTCTCCCGGGTATGTTTCGAGGGTATACTCGAGTCGAATCCCACCGTGGGTTTCTCACCCACGTTTAGGATAAAATAGAGCCGTTCTTTTTAAATCAATGTTGTTTCCGGAGAGGTGTCCGAGTGGCCGAAGGAGGTCGAGGGACATGATCGGTGAACGTGGGACATGTACTTGTTACGTGTCCCTGAAGTGAACCGAATCGTGTCCCGGGATAGTTGGGTAATACCGCGGGTTGCATCATCCCGCTCCCGACCCCCCGATGCGCTCTCCCGGGTATGTTTCGAGGGTATACTCGAGTCGAATCCCACTGTGGGTTTCTCACCCACGTTTAGGATAAAATAGAGCCGTTCTTTTTAAATCAATGTTGTTTCCGGAGAGGTGTCCGAGTGGCCGAAGGAGCACGCTTGGAAAGCGTGTGTACCAATAGGTACCGTGGGTTCGAATCCCACCCTCTCCGTCAGCCTTTTCTCACCCACTCCGTAGGTTGGCTCCCACCCTCACAACCACCCTCGCCTCGCTCCCGGGATTACCTATCTAGGGTACACTCGCGTCGAATCCCACCCTCTCCGTCAGCCTTTTCTCACCCACTCCGTAGGTTGGCTCCCACCCTCACAACCACCCTCGCCTCGCTCCCGGGATTACCTATCTAGGGTACACTCGCGTCGAATCCCACCCTCTCCGCCAGCCTTTTCTCACCCACTCCGTAGGTTGGCTCCCACCCTCACAACCACCCTCGCCTCGCTCCCGGGATTACCTATCTAGGGTACACTCGCGTCGAATCCCACCCTCTCCGCCAGCCTTTTCTCACCCACTCCGTAGGTTGGCTCCCACCCTCACAACCACCCTCGCCTCGCTCCCGGGATTACCTATCTAGGGTACACTCGCGTCGAATCCCACCCTCTCCGCCAGCCTTTTCTCACCCACTCCGTAGGTTGGCTCCCACCCTCACAACCACCCTCGCCTCGCTCCCGGGATTACCTATCTAGGGTACACTCGCGTCGAATCCCACCCTCTCCGTCAGCCTTTTCTCACCCACTCCGTAGGTTGGCTCCCACCCTCACAACCACCCTCGCCTCGCTCCCGGGATTACCTATCTAGGGTACACTCGCGTCGAATCCCACCCTCTCCGCCACTTTTCGTTTCCCCGAAACGAAACGTGCCACGCCGAAGCTGTCGTTTCGCGTAGGCGGGCTCCCACCCCCCATCATCATTTCACATAGAGCCAAACGAACGTGGGACACGTACTTGTTACGTGTCCCTGAAGTGAGCCAGAGTTTCTTTCAAAAGAAATAGGTATTATGTCCCCAGATTTAGGTATTGTGTCCCCAGATTTAAGGATCTTACGGCGCGAAGAGGTGTCTGAAGGTCCATGTCGTTTTGGGTGGGGGGAATGGGTACAATTCAATTGCTGGCTATGAAATTACTAGAGGTGTCCCCAGATTTTACAGATTTTAAAGATTATTGGCTAGGTTCTCATTCGCTCGCATCATTATTGTTTTTCACTGTGTGAACCATCACACTTTGTTAATAATAATTTGGGGATTTTTATCGTATTTTCTCCATCAACAAGAGTAAAACTTAAGAAATCTGAAGATTCTACAATACTTGGCAAATAATCAGCTTTTCCTGGAGGAACTGCAATAAGCGGATACTGCCTCTGAATTAATAGATTCCCTAGTTTATACATTCTACGGTAAGCAGATATATATACTCTATCCTGTCTTTTCCCTGAGTAATCTATTATATAGGGGTAAGGTTCAGTACCATATACTAGCAAGAATTCCATGCTCTTAGATCGAAAAATAGGCAATTCCTCTAGTTCCCCATCTTTACTTAGAATAGCACTACTATCTGTATATACCCAAACCTTCCACTGATAAGGTCGGAAATAGATAATTATTCCTAATATAATAAGAACTACAATACAAGATAATGCTATCTTAATCCATTTCATGGTACATATCTCCTGAATAATGGTGGATTAGAATTTTTAAGCTGTTTTGAAGTATTGGAAACATAATTCTGGGGACACAATACCAATTTCTCCTTAGTGTTCCTAGAAAATCCCTTTCCATGAATTAAGTGTATCGCCAGGGTGCAGGGGTGTCAAACTGTCTAGTGAAAAGTGGCAAAACTCCTCCCAAGATCGACTTCCCACACGCCCATTCCTCCTCGTCAACCTCAGAAGCGGGTTTCGAAGGGGTATTCGCTTCACACTTTCTTGTGTCTGGACAATTCTAAATTTTCAGCACATCGTATATGGATTGCTGAACCTTGAAAGCTCAGAAAGGAGAGCGCAATGAGCAATGAAAAGTTGGCACCAGAAACGAAAGGGATAACAGTGCAGTTACTCACAACGGTTGACCTCGGTCCCGAGATCGAAGGCATGGCAGGGCGCCAGCTTCGAATGCGCATGGTGACTTTCGAGCCTGGAGCGGTCTACGGTCCGGTTCACGATCATAAAGGCAGGCCGGGCACCGTCTACATACTGCAAGGAACAATCACCGACCATCGAGATGGAGTGGCTACGGACTATGGTCCGGGAGTGGGCTGGCCAGAGGACAGAAATACCACGCACTGGCTTGAGAACAGGGGAACGATTCCGGCGGTGGAGATCTCCGTCGATATTGTCAGGCAAAAATAATCTCAGGTTCGACCTCCATCGTGGCTAAATCGGGTACCTCTCAGTAGGTTGTGCTTGCTTTTGCGAATAGGTATGGCGCCCACCTCATTAAATTTGATTCCCAATTGCTTTATCCTCCTCGACTACCTTGTAGGTACAGTTTTTAAAACCATTCGATTCGGTGATTTTCGGTCAGTTACTCTGGTTTCGATCAACGAACCCCGCTCTGTTTTTCCTGTAACCTCGACCCCTTAAATGTCCGTGCATGGTTGGTATATCTCGTCAATAGTGTCATGCTACAATACATAAATGATTTCCTCAGATGGAATTAAAAGCAAAGGATATACTATCAAGGGCAGGCTGTCATTTATTGACACAGAGTTCGGAGAGTGTGAGCGGGAAAAAGTATTTGCTCTTTTGGATGATGATATCCGGGATATACTCTCCCGGAGAGTGATTTCATCCGACTGGTACCCGTTAAAGTATCAGGTCAACCTCTCCATGGCTATAGATAAGGCCCTGGGAAAAGGGGACCTGGAGTTATGCAGGAAAATTGGAAAGTTTACAGCTGAATCGGATTTGAATACCATTCACAAGATCATTCTCAAAATGGGAAGTCCGCAGAGATTATTAAAACTGTCAGCAGGAATGTGGAGCCGGTACTATAGTGAAGGTTCATTAGTCCTTGAATCAATCGGAAATGGTTATGCGGTAGCTCTTGTTAAGGATTTTAACCCGATTTCAAAAGCATTCTGTACAGATCTTTCGGGCTGGATGATCCGCACCCTGGAATTGACGGGAGCAACAAACGTGGATCTCAATCATACAAAGTGTGTTCTTGATGGTGATGAGGCCTGTCGTTACGAAGCTACCTGGAAATATTGATGCATTTGCTGAAGATCAGGACTTTATTGCTGACCTGATTGAACAGGCTCGGATATCCGGGCAGGTTTCGAGGGGATATTCGCTTTTTACTGACTCCGTGGGTTATGTCTCACATCCAGCCCACCACCCTCGACATCACCCCATTAGTGAGTTGCGAAAGTAGAATCGGTAACTTCTTCACACCCGCCCAGCCCCCTCAGAGCGGCCTCCGGTGCGGTGCCAAATTGACAGTAAATCATTGCGAATATTTCAGAATAGCCATAGAATACAAGGATGGGTACTCCCCCCACAGTTCTCGACGCCATTGGGAACACATCACTTGTCAAACTGCGTCATATCGTCCCGCCCGAATGCGCCGACATCTACGTCAAGCTCGAGTGGGAGAACCCTACGGGAAGCATGAAGGACCGGGCGGCCCAGGCCATGATTTCCAGAGCTGAAGAGGATGGAAGATTGAAACCCGGAGATACGATTGTCGAGTACACCGGCGGAAGTACGGGGATTTCCCTCGCGTTAATCTGTGTGGCCCGGGGATACAGGCTTTCCATCATCACCTCCGATGCCTTCAGTCCGGACAAATTGAATCAGATGAGGTCTTTTGGAGCGGAGCTCACCATGGTTCCCAGCGAGGGAGGCAAAACCACCAAAAAACTGATCCTGGACATGATCGAAGCGGCCCGGGAACGATCCCGGGGGCCCCATACGTACTGGACCAACCAGCTTCACAATGAGGACAGCATTTCCGGGTACTTTGCCCTTGGAGAAGAGATCTGGAACCAGACGCACGGAAAGGTGAACGCCTTTGTTCACAGTGTGGGAACCGCCGCTTCCTCACGTGGCGTGTCCACCATCCTGAAACGCCATGACCCTGGACTGCATATTGCCGTGGTTGAACCGGCCGAATCCGCAGTCCTGTCGGGAGGATCCCCGGGTCCTCACAAGATCGAAGGTGTCGGGATCGGGTACACACCCCCTCTCTGGGACCCGGATCTGGCTGATGAAATCGTGCCGGTCCACACAGAGGAGGCCAAAACCATGGCCCGACGTCTGGCCAAAGAGGAGGGTCTCTTCGCCGGAACATCCTCCGGGGCCAATGTCGTCGCCGCGATTCAGGTTGCCAGGAAGCTGGGCCCGAAGAAAACCGTGGTGACATTAATGGTGGATTCCGGACTGAAATATCTCAGTACGGATGTTTATCGTCCTTCGTATACGAATTAGCTTGTTTTCAAGCTCACCCTCTCAATCGTTCAGTTCAGCTGTTGTATAATGGGTCATTCATGAAAAGAATCGGCATGATTGAATGAACAGGGTACGATTATTATTTCAGTTACTGATCCTTTTCTTCGTCTGCCTCTCCATTTCCGGGTTTCGATACGCCATCAAAAATTATTCCAATGCCGACGGTCTGCCGCAGAGTCAGATTCTGGCCGTTCACCAGGATGGGCGGGGATACCTCTGGATTGGAACCTATTGCGGTGTATCTCGCTACAGCGGCCACGACTTTATTACATTAACCACGCATGATGGCATCCCCAATAATTACGTGTACGCATTCGACCATGACAGCAGGGGCAACGTCTACGTGGCCACCAATGCCGGAATCTGCAGAATCGGGCCGGATCTTGTCGTGGAGCGACTGCCGGAACCAGCGGGAAGTGCCGTCGCACGATCCCTTTTGCTTATCGATGATACGCATCTGATCTACCACGATACAAAGGGGTATCAGATCTGGGATGGCTCTTCCTCCCGGATCCTTCTCCAGGACGGCCTGGGTTTATATAACCCAGCGCCGACCAGGTATGGTGCGACTTTCTACCTGCCGACGCAGCATGGTCTGTATCGTTATCGAAGCGACATGAAGAATCCTGAAAAAGTGAGGGGATGCGATTTCAGTGCGATCTGCGTCAGCGTGACAGAGGACGGTATCCTCGTCGGGACAGCCGATGGTCTCTATCGGATGGACGGGGATTCTCCTCGAAGAATTCTTGCGTGTCGTACCGTGCGAACCATTCTTCACCTGGAGGATACACTGTGGGTCGGTACGGATGAGGGACTCTTTAAAGAAGCTGAAAAGGGGTGGGTCCATCTGGGGATGGAAGAGGGTCTGACCAATGAGATTATTCTTACTCTGGCCGCAGACAGCGAGAACACTCTGTGGATTGGTACGAATGCCGGCCTGGGAAAATTACCCAACACATTTTTACGATGTTATTTCCAGGATGATGGTCTCCCCTCCAATCGGATCTGGTGTATCTATGAAGATCAGAAATGGGGGCTCCTTGCCGGCGGGCAGGGCGGAATCTCCCACAGGGCAGGGGATCGTTTCACTCTCATGGACCTACCCGGAATTCCCGGGAAGTCAACGGTTCGCGCCATGGCGAGAACAAAAGATGGTACCTTCTGGATAGGAACCTATCAGGATGGCCTTTATCGAATTCAAAACGGACGCACGACGGCCATCCATGATGTCCACGGCGTACCTCTGCGCTTTATCTTTGGTCTGACGGTGGACCAGCATGGATTGTTATGGGGTGCCACATCCGACGGTGCCCTGAAAATTAATGCTGAATCAATCGAACTTCTGGGCGTCCAGGAGGGTCTACCTGATCCAACGGTCTGGCAGATAGTGGAGGCACCGGATGGAACCATTTTTGCCGCTACCGATCGGGGAATCGCCTTTTTCGATAAAGACAGGTTTGTCATTCCCGATTTTTTAAAAGATGTCGAACTGGCTACCGTTCGCACGGTTGCATACGACGACCAGGGACAGATGTGGATTGGAACGAATGGGGATGGAATTATCCTGTGGGATGGACGCACCATAAAAAGGCATTCCACGGTAAATGGGTTTGTCGATGATTTCATCTGGGGAATTGTCTTTGAAACCACCGGAGCCGCTTGGATCGGCACGAACCGGGGTCTGGTAAGAATGGGAGAAGGATGGTCGGTTGTATTCAACTCCCAGGATGGCCTGTCCGGTGACGAAATGACTCTGAACAGTGATTATCGAGATCGGAATGGAAACCTGTGGTTTGGAATCCTGCCGGGCCTGGTTCATGTTCAATCCCAACGCTTTTCGGCAAATCCAACCCCACCCCGCGTGACCATTTCGAAAATCCAGACCAACCGCAGGACCATTCAGGGTCCTTCCTCCATTACGATGGACCCGGGTGAGAAGGAAGCCATCTTCCACATGGATGGCCTCTCGTTTCAGGATGAGCGCGAAGTTCGATACAGCTACCGAATGGCCGATCTGGATCGCTGGTCCTCACCCACATCTTCCACGATGGTCCGATACACGAACATCCCGCCGGGGACATACCACTTTCAGGTTAAAGCGTGCAACAATTTCGGAGTCTGGACGGAAATACCGGCGGAAGTGAAGGTGATCGTCCGTCCCGCCTGGTATCAGACCGTGACCTTTCGCGGCGGCATGGCAGTCGGATTTCTGCTCCTGGTTTTCGGCTATGTACGATTTCGTCTCGCGGCGAGCCGCAGGGCGCAAAAACATCTGGAACATCTTGTGGCGGAACGAACGGAAGATCTGTATCGTGCGTCGATTACCGATCCCCTCCTCGGTATTTACAATCGAAGGTATGTAGATGACCTCGTGGAACGGCATATCAAAGAGGCCCGGCGGCACAGGGATGGAATGTGCCTGGCCCTGATCGATCTGGACCAGTTCAAGGCCGTCAACGACGAATTGGGTCATATTGTCGGCGACAAGCTTCTGGTCTCTGTTGCGGAACGGTTACGGGACATGATTCGGACAACGGATATTCTGGCCCGGTATGGTGGCGATGAGTTCATCATCGTCTTCTTCCGGACCGATGCTACCTGCATCGAAGACCGGCTTGCAAGCATTGTCCGTCTCTTTGATTCAAGCCCTTTTACGCTGGATCAGGAACGGGTGCGCATCACCGTGTCCATCGGAGCAACCTGTCACACGTTCTCCCACGAATCCAGAGTCACCTACGACGCCATGCTGAATATGGCTGACAATGCTCTCTATGAAGCAAAATCGGCAGGAAAGAATCAGTACGTTAAAGCGACCCTTTGAGGAGCCGGGCAGGATACCGGCCGCTGTCCTTTTTAGGGATTGAGACGGTTCAACATCCTCGGATAGGGTATGGTCTCCCGGATGTGAGGTAACCCACAGAGCCAGGCTACCGCCCGTTCAATGCCCATGCCGAACCCGGAGTGCACGACCGACCCGTATTTTCTGATGTCCAGGTACCACTGAAAGGGTTCCACAGGAAGCCCGTGATCCCTGATTCTCTTCAGCAGAAGATCGTGGTCGTGAATTCGCTCACTGCCTCCGATGATTTCCCCATATCCTTCGGGCGCCAGGACATCCACGCATTTGGCCTTTGAGGAATCCACCGGATCGGGCTCCATGTAGAAGGCTTTAATGGACGCGGGAAAGTGCGTTACCATCAGGGGAGAGGTTTCCTGCTCGGTCAAAAGGGTTTCATCCAGTCCGCCAAAATCGTTCCCGGGTATGAAGGGGGGTGCTCCCTGTTCCTGGGCGCGTTGAATCGCTTCCGGTGTGGTCAGGATCTTAGCCGCTTGGTCGTATGTGATGCGCTTGAAGGGTCGCGTAATCTGTTCCAGTTTTGCTACATCCCGTTCAAGAATCTTGAGCTGTTCGGCCGAACGGTCCAGAACCCGGTCAATCAGATAGGAGAGAAAAGATTCGGCGAGCTCCATAATCGCATCGAGATCGGCATAGGCAACTTCGGGTTCCACCATCCAGAATTCGGTAAGATGCCTTCGGGTCTTTGACTTCTCCGCACGGAACGTAGGTCCGAAGCAGTAGACCTTTCCGTGAGCCATGCAGGCCGGCTCAACGTAAAGCTGACCCGACTGAGTCAGGTAGGCCGGTTCACCAAAGTAGTCCACGCTGAAGAGCGTTGAGGTTCCCTCACAGGATGTGGGGGTGAGAATCGGACTGTCGATCAGCACAAAATCCCGTTCGTAAAAAAAATCCCGAATCGACTGGCATATCTCATTGCGGACTTTCAGAATGGCTACCTGCTGTTTGGACCGGAGCCAGAGATGCCGGTTGTCGGAGAGGAATTCTATCCCGTGTTCCTTGGGCTGAATCGGGTATTCATCCGCAATCTGATGGACGTTCATGTCTTTCAGAGTCAATTCCACCCCACCGGGTGAGCGCTGATCCTCACGCACCAGGCCTTCGATCGTGATGGAAGATTCGTAGGTCAGGCGGCCCATCAGGTCCCAGACTTCTTCGGTAACGTCGTTCTTACCTGCCACCACCTGGACGTATCCGGATCCGTCGCGAACAACAATAAATCGAATCTTACCCGAGGAACGCAGGTGATACACCCACCCGTTAATCGAGACGATTTGCCCGATATAACGGGCTAGATCCTTAATCGAGCTGGTCTGTGTCATGCGGCCTATTGTACCATGATGAAGTGTGATAGCATTGAATTCATGGCTCTGTTTGATGCTGAAAATCTCTTCTTCTCACCCCTCGCCCCTCTGCTGGAACAGGCCCGCAGTGACGGTCTCGGATCCCTGTGCCTGATTTCAGATCGTTCCCCTCAGGCGCTGACCCGTCTCGCGTCTCTGGGCTGGTCAGCCGAGTCTGTTTCCGCACCGGCTGATCTGGATCGCTCCTTCGACATCATCCTGGTTCCAAAATACTTTCACGCGCTGGGAAAAGATGAAGCCGCCATCGGAGCCAAACGCATCTCCTCGCACATCCGTGAATCCGGCCTTCTTGCCGTTCTTTTTCCCCCCGCATGGTTTCCTTCGGTCTGGAAATCAAAGGCATCTCATCACCATATCGAGAGGAATGAGCGTCTAATCGTACGGCAGGGCAGTGAAATCTGGACCTTCACCCTCTATTCCAATCGGGAAATTGAAGCCCTCTTTGAACCGCTGCGCCCCCTTCAGCTCGTTACTCTGCAGAACGGTATGCGTCGCGCGATTTTTAAAAAGCCCTGAACTTCCTGCTCTGACCCGGTTGAAACCCTGCACAAAATACGGCATGATAAGTCCATGCCTCGTCAGGAATGGTCCAATCGATTGTCTTTTATCATGGCGGCTACGGGTTCAGCCATCGGGCTTGGAAATGTCTGGAGATTTCCGTTCGTATGCTACCAGAATGGCGGCGGTGCCTTTCTGGTCCCGTTCTTTATCGCCATGCTCACCGTTGGTGTTCCGCTCCTGATGGTGGAGTTTGCCCTCGGAAAGCTGTCCCGATCAGGAGCTCCCATGGCACTGCGCTGGATCCATCCGCGTCTTGCCTGGATTGGATGGTTCGCCGCCCTGGCAGCCTTTGTGGTGGTCTGCTATTACGCGGTCATCATGGCGTGGAGTTTCAACTATCTCTGGCACTCCCTCTCTCTGGCCTGGGGCAGCGATGCGTCGACCTTCTTCTCAAAACAGGTCCTGGATCTCAGTGAAGGCGTATCCCCTCTGGGAGGCATTCGAGTACCTGTTCTGATCGGACTGATCCTTACCTGGATTTCGATTTACCTGATCCTCCGAAAGGGTGTGGATACCGTGAGCAAAGTCGTCATGGTGACGGTTCCCCTTCCGGTCGTACTTCTCCTTGTCCTCGTTGTCCGTGGACTCACCCTCCCCGGCGCCATGGAGGGATTGACCTATTACCTGACACCGGATTTTTCCATTCTGCTTCAACCTTCCGTCTGGATTGCTGCTTATGGACAGGTCCTCTTCTCCTTTTCTCTCGGACAGGCTGTATTGATTGCCTACGCCTCGTATCTTCCAAAAGATGCGGACGTCAACGGATCCGCCGTAGCCACAGCGGCCCTGGACGCATCGTTCAGCTTTATTGCCGGATTTGCCGTCTTTTCGACACTGGGATACCTCGCTGTGGTGACTCATGCCAGCGTCGCCGACGTGGTAGCCAGCGGTCCCGGCCTTGCCTTCGTGACCTATCCTACGGCAATTTCTCTTCTTCCCTTCGGTCAGCCCGCCTTTGGTGTCGTCTTTTTCCTGATGCTTCTCACGCTCGGCATTGACTCTGCGTTTGCCCTGGTCGAGGGCACTGTAACTGCGGTACGGGACTGGTTTGGTACCCCGGGACATATGACGCTTCTTGTGACCTGCATCCTTGCATTTTTAATCGGCATCGTTTTCACGACCCGGGCCGGGTATTTCTGGCTGGATATCGTAGACCACTTTATCAACAACTTTGGGCTGGTTACGATTGCTCTGGGGGAATGTATTGCCGTTGGATGGATTCTCGGATCGAAAAAATTCCGTTCTCTTGTGAATTCCACCTCCACGATACAGGTGGGAAACCTGTTCGATCTTGCCGTGAAATTTATCGCTCCGCTCATGCTGGCGACCATGCTTGGGATTGTCTTTGTCCAACGTTTACGTTCTCCCTACGAGAACTATCCCGACTGGGCTCAGTTCGTCGGCGGATGGGGGATGGTCCTCACGGTCCTTCTGGCATCGGTTATCCTCGGGTTCACCCGCCCTCGTATGGAAAAGGAGAACAGCTCCCTTTCCATCCCTGAAACAGATAAAGGAGAAACACCATGAAGATCCACAAAATCATCATCCTGGGATCCGGCCCTGCCGGATGTACAGCCGCCATATACGCAGCTCGGGCGGAACTCTTCCCTCTGGTGATTGAAGGCATGCAGCCGGGAGGTCAGTTGACCATCACGACAGAGATCGAGAACTATCCCGGGTACACCGATGGGATTATGGGACCCCAGCTGATGCAGATCATGAAGGAGCAGGCCGAACGATTTGGGACGGAATTTATCTTCGGTGAAGTCAGTGAAGTCGATCTGTCAAAAAAGCCCTTTACGATCAAGACAGAAAATGATGAAACCTTTCAGGCTCACACTTTGATCATTGCCACAGGGGCCCGGGCGCGTCTGTTGAACATCGAGGCGGAGAAGAAGCTTATGGGGTACGGGGTTTCAGCCTGCGCGACCTGTGATGGATTCTTCTTCAAGGAAAAGGAGATCTGCATCGTCGGGGGCGGGGATACGGCCATGGAGGAGGCTTCATTCCTGACTCGTTTTGCATCCCGTGTGACCGTTATCCATCGAAGAGATGAGCTTCGGGCGTCAAAGATCATGCAGGAGCGCGCCCAGGCCAACCCCAAAATATCCTTTGAGTGGAACAGCGTCATTGAAGATATCGAGGGTTCCCCGGAAACGGGCGTTCAGGCTGCAATTCTTAAAGACACAAAGACCGGGGAGACCCGTCGATTTCCAACACAGGGAATTTTCATCGCAATCGGTCACACTCCCAACACCGCAGTTTTTAAAGGCAAACTCGATATGGATGATCAGGGATACATCCGGACTCGCGGGACATCCACGTACACTTCGGTCGATGGCGTCTTTGCGGCGGGGGATGTCGCCGATCATGTTTATCGGCAGGCAATTACAGCGGCCGGAATGGGGTGTAAAGCAGCCATCGATGCAGAACGATGGCTCGCGGAGCATCAGATCGCCTGAAGATTCATCCGGAATCGGGAGAAAGAGAGCTCCAATCGGATTCCGGCACTGACACCCGTGTTCATTCATAAGTATCATTCAGATACCCTGTTTTTTGCATATTTTTCTTGACCGAACGTAGTAAAGCGACTATACTTATTCCACGTCTCCGTATGGGAGGCGTGAGGTACGATATACGCCAAAAGGGGGTTGACATGGCGCCTGTCTTTGAAGGACACCTGAGCGCGAAAGGCCGGTCTTTCTGTATCGTTGCAAGCCGATTCAATCGAGTTTACACACAACAGCTGCTGGATGGCGCAATCGATTGCCTCCTGCGCCACGGTGCCGAGGAAGCTTCCATCGATACATTCTGGGTCCCCGGAACCTTTGAAATTCCCGTAACCGCTCGAAAACTTGCACTTAAGAAAACATATGATGCGATCATCTGCCTGGGAGCCCTGATCCGGGGAGAGACCGATCACTATGATCACCTGGCCACCCAGGTGAACCGTGGTATTGCAGAAATTTCCATGATTTCTGAAACTCCGGTTGCAAATGGAATCCTTACCTGTGACTCCATGGAACAGGCCGCAGCGCGTGCCTCGTCCAAAATGGGGAACAAGGGGTGGGATGCCGCTCAATCCGCAGTTGAGATGGCCGACCTCTTTTCCAGGATGCATGGGTAATCGACGAAAAGCCCGGGAACTTGCGATGCAGCTTCTCTTCGAGTTCGATTTTTCCGATTCTCCGATCGAAGAGGTCATGAGAAGATCGGAAATTTACTCGGACAGTCCGGAATTGATCCAAGAGTTTGCGAGATCCCTGGTCCTTGGGACCCTTTCTCACATGGAAACCATCGATGCCATGATCGTGGACCAGAACCGATCGTGGCAGATCCACAGGCTTCATGGCGTCGATCGTAACATTCTCAGAATTGCAATTTATGAGCTTATTAAAGAATCCGACGTTCCAGCTGCTGTTATTCTGGATGAAGCTGTCGAGATTGCCAAAAAATTTGGAAGCGAAGAGTCACCTAAATTTATCAATGGCGTGCTGGACGGAATTCGGAAGAAGCACTTTTCGGGAAAAGCAGTACACTCATGATTTCCCCCGTTCTCCTGCTCCTGCTCTCCACGATCCATGCAAGTTACCACGTGGAAGGTCTGGCCGAATCGCCAAAATTCTCGCAGGTAGCCGTAAATCAGAACATCGAGCTCTTTTCTTCGGAGGGCAGTTGGATTGTAAGCATCAAAGTACGGCCCCCGGTCCGCACAGCCACAACGGAGAGAGTTCAGTCCCTGCTTCGTTCCATGAAGCCCGATCCTGATGCGACCTGCGTGGAACGGTCCAGGGACCTTTGCAATCTGATTCGCGACATGGGAGTAGCCTGCCGGGAGGTTAGCGGAATTCTCTTCGAGTCCCGGATGCCGGGAGAGATGGCACGCTACTACCAGCCTGGAATGGGCGGGCTTCCCCATCGCTGGATTCAGTATTTCGATACGGAGCAGGGATGGATTGCATTTGATCCGGTGCAGCGGGATGGAAGAATTTCCTCCCGTCATATTCCCATTCCTTCTCAGGATTTATGGCCGAATGGCCGAATCAGGGAGATGTCATGGGATTGATCGGACGATTGGAAGACCTTCCGGTCTCGGACATCATTCAGATCGTATATTTGAGTCGAAGAACAGGCGTTCTGGAAATCAAAAAGCGGAATAACATCTTCCGCATTTACTTCATCAAGGGCGGTCTTGTCTTTGCGGAAAAAAACGTTCATCTCGGGATTGATGAGCTTCTGCTCTCTACAAACAAGGAAATCGATCCCGCCTTCATCCAGCAGGCCCAGGCCGTTCATGCCGCCATGCCTGAACGAAGCATGGGTGATATTCTCCTGGAAATGAACGTATGTTCGCCCGCCGATCTGGCGAAGACCATCTACGCCCAGATCCAGGAGCTGGCATACGAAATCCTTCAGGATGAGGAGGGGGAATTCTCCTTTGATTTGAGAGATCGACTGACCAGCACCGATATCGGATATTCTCCAGATAAACTTTTTAAGCAGTCGGGGATTCCTCCGGACAAGATCCTTACAAGATCCGGTGAGATTGGCATCATCAAGGAAATTCGGGACACCCTCGTCCGGGGAAAGGAGGCTTTCAAGGCAGGAGCCCAGGTGGCTCCGGTCACCATGACCGAACATCCTGAGGAAGAAGGTCCCGCAGTTGAAACCGTTCCTGCGCCCGAGCCTCCTGTAGAGATCGAAGCGGCCGTGGAAGAATTGCCTCCCCGGCAACCTGCCCATACGATCCTCGTCGAACGGGAAACTGCCCTGATCCCGACGGATATCGATATCCACTTCCGGCCCAAGGACGAAAGCCCGAAGCTCTTTGGTAAGTTTTCTCTTCTCTCCAAGGAAGGCGAGCAGGTTACCGACCTTGGATACAACCTCTGCATTCTTGAAGGTGATCCCCTGCTGCGCGTCACGTTGAAGCGTATTTTTTCCAAGGGTGGATTCAAGGTTTACCATTACAACCAGACCCAGACCTATCTATCGAAAGTCCGGGAACTTCTGGAGGCTGGCGAACCCTCGGTCTTGGTCCTCGGCATCTCCAACACTTTACAGGCCAGGGAAATCGAAAGCGCCCTCCGGGATATTCAGGGGATGCAGGATTCTCAGCCTCCTACCGTTGTCATACATCCCGGGCTCGATCCGCGTCAACACCACACTTCCTACCTGTCCGGTGCAGACCTGGTTATGGTTCGTCCCGATTTGACAACCATGTCCGTCAAGGCTTCGGAAGAGGTCCTGAACACATTCGTTGAAGATGTTCTTATCGCGGTTCAGCGATATATCCAGAGATTACCCGAATTTACGGAACGGCAAAAATTCCACGATATTGCAGCCAAGGAGCGGTTGAACCGTTCTCTTACCCTTTTGAAAAATCTGATCTTCGAGCTGGCCAATCCGGAGGACAAGACCCAGGTGGGACTTATGACTCTTCGAATGGCGGCTGAATATTTGGAACGGGCGGTGATTCTCCTGGTGAAGGATGAACACTTTGTGGGGATCGGCGGCTTTGGCCTCACGGGAGATGACGTACCCATGAACCTCAGAGTTCGCAACACCGTCATTCCTGAAAAGGAGGAAAGCATCTTCAGTCAGGTGTCTTCCACCTTGAAACCCCATCGCGGGAAGTTACGGCGCACAAAATGGAATGAATATTTTCTTAACCAGCTGGGAAAGATTTTCCCCAACGAAGTCGTCCTTATTCCCGTTGTGGCCCGAGGTAAGTTGATCGGGGTTCTTTATGGGGATAATGCGGAGTTTAAACGTCCTATTGGGAATACCGACGGTCTGGAAATTTTTCTCAGCCAGGCCGGGTATGCATTTGAGGATGTTATCCACTCCATCCGCTGGAAGGGGGTCTCATGAAACGGGTCATGGTTGTTGAAGATTCGGACAGTATGCGGGCCTATATTGTGGGAGCGCTGGAAGGAATCATGGTGGACGTTGTCGAAGCCTCCACGGGATTTGAAGCGCTGAAACAGATCCCTCACAATCCGGTCGATCTGGTTGTGACCGATATTAATATGCCCGATATTAATGGTCTGGAGCTGATTCACTTCCTGAAACAGCACCCTCACACTCGAAACATTCCCATCATTGTTATTTCCACGGAACGCAGCCAGGAAGACCAGGAACGCGCCATGGAGATGGGTGCCGTGGATTACCTTGTAAAACCGTTCAATATTGAGACATTTCGAGCTAAGGTCAACCAGCTCCTGGAAGGGACGGAGAATGACCAGAACGGATGAACGCTCAATCCGAGAGTTTCTCTCGGAAGCGGAGGAGCTGGTCGAACAGCTCACCCTGGACCTTAAGGCCTTTGAAGAATCGGGAGACCGCCCCCATCCGCAGCTGGTAAATAAGATCTTCCGCAGTATGCATAGTCTGAAGGGACTATCGGGCATGATGGGGTTTACACAGATGTCCGAAGTTGCCCACGCCCTGGAAGATCTTCTGGACCGACTCCGCATGGGGAAAGTAAAGGGCGGGAAATCCCTGGTGGATATTCTTTACGACGGTCTGACCGTTCTGAACCAGATGTCCGTACAGATTGCGGAAAAGGGTGATGAAAAGGTCAACACGCAGGAGCTTCTCAGGCATATTTCCGCGTATGTCTCACAGAAACCCGAGGAAAGTTCCCTCGACATCCTTTCGTCTCTGGACCTGGACGAACAGACCCGGAAATCACTGACCGAGTACGAAGAACACCGGCTCAAGGAAAACCTGGTCCATAACAGGGTGATTCACAGTATCGAGGTTCACTTTTCCTTCGAGATCTTTGACGTTGAATTGAAACAGCTCTCCGAGAAACTGAATGCCGCGGGAGAAGTTATCTCCACCCTGCCTTCCATTTCAGACAAGCCGGATGAAATCCGGTTCAGGCTGATTTTCGCTTCCGAGCACAATTTGCAGGAAGTTCAGGAACTTGTGGGTGAGCGATTCAAAGTCTCCAACCTTGTAAAGTCGGAAGAACAGACCCCGACAAAGGCATCGGAAACACCTGCGGAGGAATCGATCCGCAGCGTTTCCCGTACCGTCCGGGTCAACATCGATCGCCTGGACACGGTCATGAACATCGTGGGTGAGCTGATCCTGGAGAGAAATAATCTGGACACTTTTGCAAAGGTTTTATCGGACCACCATATTCCGACCTCTACTTATCAGGAACTCGAAAAGATACAGCGGTCGCTGTCCCGAAAACTATCCGATCTCCAGAAGTCGGTCATTGATATCCGGATGGTTCCCATCTCTCAGATTTTGACCAAGCTGAATCGCGTCATACGTCAGCTGGCACTCGATTTCGGCAAGGAAATCGAACTCCATGTAAAGGGTGAGGAGACTGAGCTTGACAAGGTCGTGATCGAAGAAATTACCGATCCCTTGCTGCATATCATCCGCAACTGTCTGGATCATGGTATTGAACCGCCATCCGAACGTCAGAAAAAGGGAAAACCCACCAAGGGAACGATTAATTTTGAAGCCACCCAGAAGGGAAATTCCGTTCTGATCCGAATCAGTGATGACGGCAAAGGGATCGACCTGGAGAAGATTTCCAGGATTGCCAAGAGAAAGAACCTTCTGACCGAGGAGGAAATCACGGAGGAGCGCCTTCTTAACCTGATTTTCAGTGCCGGTTTTTCTTCCGCTGAAAAAGTCAGCCAGGTGTCCGGCAGAGGGGTTGGCCTTGACGTCGTGAAACAGAACATATCTCAACTCAAAGGTAACATCAGGGTTCTAACTGAGAAGGACAAAGGGACCACTTTTGAGATTGTTCTTCCCATCACGCTGGCCATTATCCAGGCACTCATCGTCGTTGCTGGAGACCAGACCTTTGCCATTCCTCTCACAGTCGTGACCGAAGCCCTGCGTATTAACGAGTCCGATATTGAATCCATTGAGCAGAGAGAAGTTTATTATCTCAGGGATTTCACGTTACCACTCCTGCGTCTTTCCCAGATTTTCGACATCGACCAGGCTTCTACCCGGACGCAGAGCCATAACCATCTTTTCGTTGTGGTCGCACAGGTGGGGGAACAGCGCGTGGGTATCGTCGTGGATCGGCTTGTCCGCCAGCAGGAAATTGTCATAAAAAATATCGGATCGCGATTGAAGGGTATCCCGGGCATTGCAGGCGCTGCCGAGCTGGGAACGGGAAACCTGGTTCTTGTGATTGACGTCAGTTCCATCATGGAAAAGGCTCTTGAATTTCATGGAAAACTGACGGGGGCCTGATATGTATAAGTCATTCTTCGGCCTGAATGAAAAACCTTTTGGAAACACTCCGGATCCCAGCTTTCTCTATCCCGGGAAACAGTATGGTGAAGCTCTTGCCCGCCTCGCGTATGCGGTAGAGGAGAAGGAACTGGCCATCCTGACCGGCGTGATTGGATCAGGAAAGACGACTCTTTCCCGTGCTCTTATGGATGAATTCGACGAATTCACAAAGTTTCATCTCATGATTAATCCCCGCCTTTCTCCCACGCAATTTCTCAGAAATGTCGCAAGGTCCATGGGACTCGAACCCCGATATTTCAAGAATGATTTGCTTGAGCAGATCCATGAACAGCTGTATACCTATCACCAGGAAGGTATCAACTACGTTCTCGTTGTCGACGAAGCTCAGCTGATCCCGAGGAAGGCGACCTTTGATGAAATCCGGCTTCTTACAAATTTCCAGCTGGATGACACCAACCTGATCACGATACTCCTGATCGGGCAACCTGAATTGAGCCGCAGGCTCGCTCACCGTAGTTATGAGGCGTTGCGCCAACGGATCGCGATTCAATTCAATCTGAAACCTCTATCGGCCGAGGATACCCGTGAGTATATTGCCCATCGGCTATCCGTCGCCGGATGTTTGGAAAATCCTTTTTCAGACGATGCCGTTGAAATCATTCATTCCCATTCGAGGGGAATTCCCAGGCTGATTAACACACTGTGCACGAACTGCCTTCTCGCCGCCTTTGGATCCGACCAGACCGTCATTACACCGGATATTGCCAGGGAAGCTGCAGCAGAACTCCATGGAGGGACACCCGATGATTGATCTGGCCAACATTCGAAAGAGGAGCCGAAAGAAAAAGCAGGAAGAGGAGCCCGGTAAACCTGCCCTGGATGCCCCTGCTGAGGAAAAGGAGAAGAAGACAAAGGTAGCTATACCCGGAAGGAAAAGATCCGTAAAACCCAAACCTTCCCAGCCCAGAACCACCGAACCCGGGGTCGAGAAACCCGAACCGGAAACGGAACCGGAGGTCATCGAAGAAACCCATTCCCCATCGGAGGAATTTTTCTCTTCCAGTACTGCGGAAGATCTGAAGGAGTTTCAGGAAATGATCCCGGAGGAATCCTCCGACGAGATTGCGTACTGTCTGGCCTTCATGATCCGCAGGGAACATTGTGCCCTTCCCATTGAAGCCATTCTGGAAATCATTCCCGTTCTCATGATCACGCCTGTTCCCAATGCTCCCACCCACGTCATGGGTATCATCAGCCTTCGAGGTACAGTCGTTCCTGTAATCGATCTGGGCATGATTCTGGGTCACAAAGCTACAAAGGTTACCGTTGACAGCAAGATCATCGTCCTTCGAAAAGAGGAAGAATATATCGGATTCATCGTGGACCGTGTCTCCAGAACCCTTCCCATCCGCCTGGACACCCTTGAGAAACCTCCAGTGAGCGGAGAAAAAGCAGGTCTCCTCCGAGGTCTCTATAAGCATGAAAAGCACATTATAATGGTCATGGACGAGGAAAAACTGCTTTGATTTTACTTAAATGCCCCAAATGCCTCCATCACTGGAAGATGGAACGAGACCTGTTAAAGCGAGAGGTTCTCGTCAGCTGCCCCCATTGCAGTGCGCGCTGGAAAATTACACCAAAGGCTCCCAAAGCCCATAAAGCCGTTCTTGCCGATGCGAAACGTCCCTTTCGGGAAAATCTGGCGAGAACACTGACATCCATGGGATTTGAGATCACCCTTGTGGAAGATGGAGAGAAGCTCATCGAGACACTGCGTTCGAAACCTGACCTTGTGATCGCTAACGTCTTCCTCCCGGGAAAGCTGGGCGTGGAAGCCTGTGAATGGATGAAGGCTCAACCGGATCTTCACTACATTCCCTTCATTCTTATTGGTTCTCTCTTCAGGGTTGAGCGGTACAGACGGCCCGCCAACAGCCTTTATGGCGCAGATGATTACATCGAGGAGGGAATCCCAAATGATGAATTCCGGGGCATCGTACATCGGCTGACCGGCTTTGGCGTATCGGGGCATGGCGCCGTTCAATCCCCACTGGAAGAACATTTACGACGAAAAGTAAGAATTCATCTTGACACGATGACGGGAGGAGATAGAATTCAGGGCCCCATGGGTCCAAGGATCAAGGAACTCGTTTCAGCAATAATCAAGGACTCCCCGAATACTGACCCTGCTCTTGTCGAGAAGATCGCCGGAGAATATCTAACCGGCATGGAAGGTGATCATGACCGAGATCAATAACCTGATCCAATCCAAGGAATCCGACGACCGCCTGAAAGCGGTTACCCTGCTGAAGGACGTTCCACTGCAGGAATCGAAGGGCGCCCTGGCTACTCTTCTGGGGGATCCAGACTGGAGAATTCGAAAGGCGACAGCAGAGGCAATCTTAGGGTACGACGATGACGAAGTGATCGAGATTCTCATTCAATCCCTCTATGATGAAGCCAATGCCGGAAAACGAAACATTGCCATGGAAACCCTTCACAGACTGGGATCCAGAGCCTTAAATCCTATCCTCCTTGAGCTGAACAAAACAAAGGAATATGACGTCAGACTTTCCCTTGTAACCCTCCTGGGAGACATCAAGAGCGACCAGGCCTATGATCATCTCATCTATATTCTTCAGACAGAAAAAGATATCAACATTCTTTCCGCCGCAGTAAGCTCCCTTGGACATTACCGGAAATTTGACAGCATCCCTCACTTTCTTCGATGTCTGCGAAAGGACAATCCCTGGCTGCAGTTTCACTGCATTGAGGCTTTGGGCCAGATTGGAGCACCGGAAGCACTTCAGTCGATCATTCCCTACTATGAGAAACCCGGCCTTCAGAAATCGGTCCTCGATGCACTGGGGCAGATTGCCCATATCTCGTCCGTACCGTTCCTGATCAAGATTATTCGCACGGAACGGCCTCTGAATCTGTCCGCCGTCCGTGCTCTTATGCAGATCTACCATGCTCCCCTTCCTGTTATTCTCAAACGGTCCTATGTCCAGTTCATTATTAAGAAGGTCAGGGAAAACTTTCCTTCAGAGGTAGTGAACGATCTTCTTGTTGTCGTAAAATCGACCCCCAAAGAGGATGTTCGCCGCGATCTTCTGAAACTCATCGGATGGAGTCAGTGCGTCGAAGGGCTCCCCCTTCTTTCCGAGTTCAGCCGCCAGCCTGACTATGCCGACACTGTCACTCAGGCTCTGATCGACTTTGGGCCCAAAGCCTGGGAGGTTGTTTCTTCCATGCTCGATCCCCTGGAAGACGAGGAACTTATCGTCGCAGCCCTGCACATCGTAGAAACATGGAAAGACGACCGGGCTCTGGGACATATTCTCCGTCTGCTTGATCATGAATCGGACCGGATCGTCCAACAGGCCCTGGAAGTCTTAAGTATTTGGAAACGTAGTGATTACATTCCCTACCTCCTTTCAACCCTCAGCCACGAATCCCAGGGAGTCCAGGGTGCGGCGGTTCGCGTTGTCGTTTCCATGGGTCAGGCCAATGCAACCACCAAGGATTCGATTCTGTCCTACGTGAAAAACCTGCTGAACAGCGATGATATCAATTTGCGGATTCATGCACTCAATATCTATGTTCAGCTGGAAGGAAAGGGGTTCCAGGATTTCCTTCTGACGGCTGTCGGACATGAAAATGCGGTAATTCGTCAGAATGCGGTTCAGCTCATGAAACGGTACGATGACCCGAGGTTCCGACAGATTACCCTGGCCTGTCTTGCGGATGAGAATCCTCTGGTCCGTCTCGAAGCCATCGAAACACTGGGAGAAAATCTCGAAGAAAAGGCATTCCCGGCTCTGCTTTCAGCCCTGGAGGATCCGGACATCTGGATTCGATCTACCGCAGCGAAAGTAATTGGACGGTTTGAAAATCCAAAATCACTGAATCCACTGATCCGCCACCTTGCCACCGATCCTCCTCCTGTCAAGGTTGCCGTTCTGGATGCACTGGGCCACATTCGTGATTCCAGATCCATCACGGCCATAACGCAGCAGCTCGGGAATCCGGACCAGGAGGTTCAACGCGCCGCTCTTCTTGCTCTGGGCAACATCAATTCACCTGAATCCAAGACCACTCTTAAAAAGTACTTGAAAAACGATGACTGGAGATTGCGGGCTACAGCCGTTCAGGCACTGAGTGCCACCATGGATGAAGCCTTTCTCACGGAACTCCACTCCATCCTGCGCGGGGATGAAGATAACTTTGTCAAGGAGGCGGCCCTTCAGGGAATTGGAGGATTTCACAAAAAAGAATCCTTTCCTCACCTTTTCTGGGCGATGAATCAGGTAGAGCTTGTGGATGAGGCATGCAGAATTCTTATCCAGTACGGGAAGATCTATCTGGATCAGCTTCAACAGGCCTGGCAGAATTGTGACAAGAGGCAGGAAGAGATCATTTCTATCATCCTGGAAAACATTCGGACTACAGGCGATGGCGCTAAGCAATAACCAGCAGATTCTGACCGACGACCTCTTCCGGCTCTTTCGCGATTATATTCACGAAAAGTGCGGAATCTTTTTTAAGGAGAACAATAAGTATCTCCTTGAGCGTCGCCTGGAATCCCGCATGAAGGAATTGAATTTTTCGACTCTCAACCAGTACTACTACTATTTGATGTACGATCCGCGATCTCTTCAGGAGCAGGATAGTCTTTTCGATGCAATTACAACCAATGAGACCTATTTTTTTCGGGAAGAGCGGCAGCTGAAAGCCTTTCTCCATGAGATCGTTCCAGAAACCCTGGCGCAAAAGAAATCCATTCGTATATGGAGCGCCGGTTGTTCCTCCGGAGAGGAACCCTATACCATTGCCATCCTTCTCCATGAGGCAGGGTTTTACGACAGGGCAAAAATTGACATCTATGGATCCGATATTTCCCAGGAGGCTCTGAAAAAAGCAAGAAAGGGCATCTACCGGGAGATCAGCTTTCGAAACACTCAGCCTCAGTACAGGGATCGTTACTTTGTTCCGCAGGAAAACGGAACGTACCGCATCTGTGACATGATCAAGGAGAAGGTCAGTTTTGGACGCCTGAACCTCATGGATACCACGCGTGTCAGTCTGCTCGGCTACCTGGATGTAATTTTCTGCCGAAATGTTATTATTTACTTTGATGAAGTCGCGAAGCGGAAAGTCATTGAAATGATGCACGATCGGCTGACCCCGTCGGGCTACCTTCTTCTGGGCCATTCCGAATCCCTGATTTCCATTACAACAAAGTTCAAGTTGAAGCATTTACGATATGATCTGGTGTACCAGAAATGATCCGCGTTCTGGTTGTTGATGACTCCGCGTATAACCGCATGGCCCTCACGCGGATGCTTTCTCAGCATCCGGAAATCGAGGTCATCGACACTGCCAGAAACGGCGAAGATGCCCTGAAAAAGATACACAACGCCAAACCCGATGTCATCACGCTCGACCTGGAAATGCCGGTCATGGATGGTTTCTCCGTCCTTCGCTGGCTTCAGCAGAACCAGCCGACTCCCGTCATCGTGGTCTCTGCACGTGCCTCCGATGCCAACGTTTTTAAAGCTCTGGAACTGGGTGCAGTGGACTTTATCGCCAAACCGACAGGAAAGGCATCGCCTACGCTCCAGGTCATCGCTACAGATCTTATCGCCAAGGTCAAAGCCGCATCCCGGGCCGAACTCAAGAACGCGCCTCCCCCCCGAACTCCCCAACCTGTATCGGAAGAAAAGGCTGAACGGAAAGCTGGGGATTATGACTGCATGGTCATTGGAGCTTCCACAGGGGGACCCGCGGCCATTCAATCCATTATTTCAGCTCTTCCTCAGCTTTCCATACCCATCGTGGTTGCTCAGCATATGCCTCCCATCTTTACCCAGCTCTTTGCGGAACGAATGGATCGGATTGCCAAGATGACCGTCGTGGAAGCCAAGGATGGTCAGGTGGCAGAACCCGGTGTTGTCTATATCTCTCCCGGAGGGTCCCACATCTCTATTGCGCGGAGAGGTTCGGACTTTCACCTGCACATTCTCCCCCGAATGATCGATGATTTATATGCACCTTCCGTGGATGTTCTTTTTCGATCCGCCGCCAAAGCCTGCGGAGGCCGGATTCTGGCCGTCCTTCTCACGGGAATGGGATCCGACGGTGCGCAGGGATTGAAAATCATCCTTGATCAGGGCGGAACCACCCTGGTTGAATCCGAGCAGTCCGCAGTAGTCTTCGGGATGCCCGGCGAAGCCGTCCGCCTGGGTGCCGCCCAGCGCATTCTTCCTCTCTGGGAAATCCCCGGGGAGATCATCAAGATTCTCTAAATATTTCTGCGATCAAGCTGGAATAGGACCTTTTCACGTTCTGTTTTCATAGGGATGTTGTCCCTTTGGACAAATTTTTAATTGGGAGTTGCACCATGAAAACGAACGTAGGCGGAATCGATCGCGCTGTGCGCATTCTTATCGGAGTAACCATACTGACTCTCGGGTTTGTTCTGAAAACCTGGCTTGGACTTATCGGGCTCGTTCCACTGATGACCGGTCTCATTTCCTGGTGTCCGGCCTATATGCCCCTGGGACTATCTACCCGTTCAAAGAAACGATCTAATCCTAACGGATGGTAAGGCAAACCTACCGGTCTGATGACGACTGTCTGAGAAGCCGTAAGGGATCCTTCACCTGCAGGGGAAGAGTACATGCGTTTTCCTCTCCCTGATGCAGCGAAAGATCGGTAAACCCCAGAGATGTAAACTCATCCCTGTAAACCAGTGCCAGTGCCTCGGTCATGGGCGCGGATGGGGGAAAAACGATCCCGATATGGGTATTCATCCTTCCGTGAACATAGACATCGGCTTCAACGTTGCGTTCACTGAAACGGTCGCGAAGCTTTGTGACAAAGTCCTGTCTCCTGATGCTTTCAGAACTGTTTTCATCATCGAAAAGACGACTGCATTCTTCACGATTTTCCCTCCATTCCGCAACCAGGATAGCGGAGCCATCGGAGATTTCCACGCATCCGGATCCTGCTAATCCTTCTCCCTTTGTACCGATCCACCAGCGTACAGCATCCGACTGTACGGAGGGATCGAACGAAGCCAGGATTTCACAGGGAGCTCCTCTTATTTGTCTACCCACCGACCTGACCGGAAACTCAGCCTTGAACTTTCCCTGGTATACCGGCACCTGGTAGATCCTCTTCGAAGCCTTGTATTTCGCAGGAAACCGCGAAAGGTTGGTCGACAGCGTAACCATGGCTCCGTCAGGAAGATCGGTGACACCTTCCACCCGGAGAAAGTCCATGTCGTTTTGGACAGACGTAATGCCAAGGTGACCAAAGGTCAGAGGAGTGAGATAATCCCCGATCCTTCCAGAACGGAGAAATTCCGTTGGAAGGTTGAACCGGCTCGTATGGACATCGAAGAATCCCCTGACGCCCTGCGCCGTCGAAACCACGACCCGAACCGGGTACCGTTCGTCCCATCCCGGAATTACGTCAACAACCCTGACCGGTGTATCTTTCCCGATGAAGAAAGAGAAAGGTTCGCCCGTTTCCGGATTGAGTACTTGGAGATCATTTACATTCAGGATAAAGAGGTTGCCGATCCACCGCGATCGAGCTTCTTCGACATCAAGAATTCTCGCGACTCCGGGAAGATGAATGGCAGCTCGATCCATCATGACCGGTGATCCGAGATTCAATGGAGGATAGATGAAGGATGAGAAATACTCACCCGTATCTTCCATCCGGATAATAAAGAGAAATCGGGTTCCGAGATCTCTGGCTTCTTCAACAAAACCGATTCGACCGGCAAGAGTCGAATATTCAACCGACGGAGAACCTTCTGGCAGCCCCTGTTTACCTAGACCGAAACCTGAGAATCCATCCCATCTTCTCTTTCCATAGGGTGCGTCATGGAGAAAAATAATCCTCTCTCCTTGAAGGTCCGCATGCGTTACAGGCGAATAGGCGTCGATGGGTTCAGCAGATTGAAGCAAGGTTGAAAAGAGGAACTGAAGACCCAGCCAGACAGCCAGCATAAATATTGATATGACCCGAATGGATAGTCGCAACATTCCTCCCTCCTGCCATTTGTTACAACCCCGATGTTGCGTCATTCTATTTCCAAAGAGATGCAACGCCAGGTCGGGACTATCCTTCCTGACATTTGGATCAGGAGGAAGACGCTCTGGTTTGAATCGTCAGACCATCAAGAAATTCCTTCATCACAGCTTCATATTCCCGGAAAAGATTCTTTCCCGTAAAGGTCAGAACCTGAAGAGAACCTTCGGGACCCGTCCAGTAGTACCCATAGTAAACAAAGGGAATTCCCTGAATGACGCCGGAGAATTGCATGGCGAGAATTTCAACGCCGTTGACCACTCGCTTTTCATCCAGCATAACCGTAACATCCTCTCCTACGGAGCGTGCGTTTTCCAGTGCGACTTCCTTCAGCGTTTCCAGGGGGATTTCAAGCCTTTCCGCGATGACCATGGCGTACACATCCCCCTCTTTTTGCTCAAAAAAGAACTCAGACGGTGGATCAGGTTTGGGCTCCAGTTTCCAGGAAGCCTTTTCATAAGCGATTTTATAGAAACCATGACGCCCCGTGACCTCACTGTCCGCCCCGGGCGGGACACTGGAGGTTGAAAGGGAAACACCTTTTGTCTCCGGTTGGAACACCCAGGTTCCGTCTGATTTCAAAAGAACCTTTCGGCCGTCCTCGGTTGTAGCATGAATGGTCTTCTGGGCATAGATACCCGTGGAGAAAATAGCCATCAATATCATACAAAGAAAGCACTTCTTCATTGGTTCCTCCCGGTGTTGTTTGATTCTGATTGTACCATTCATTTGAACGTAATGAGCAAAAATAAAAACCCCCGTCAGTTTCCTGACGGGGGCAACGTTTACTTCCCGGCGGCGTCCTACTTTCCCATGCAGTCACCCGCACAGTAGCATCGGCCCTGGAGGGCTTAACTGCCGTGTTCGAGATGGGAACGGGTGTGGCCCCTCCGGTAAAACCACCGAGAAAATATATATTGAATTGGGCCCGTTGAGCAAGTCCTGGATACATAGATAAATATGGCTAAGTCTTTCGGTCGATTAGTACGGGTAAGCTTCTTTACATCAAGATCATTGTTTACCGAAGCAAACGCCGATCGATCCGTAAAGGTCCAAAGGACCAGCCGTTACCGACTTTACACATCCCGCCTATCAACCTGGTGATCTACCAGGGACCTTATTCTGGCCGAAGCCAGAGGGATACCTAATCTTGGGGGGGGCTTCCCGCTTAGATGCCTTCAGCGGTTATCCTTTCCGGACACAGCTACCCAGCGCTGCACCTGGCGGCACAACTGGTACACTGGAGGTCCGTCCATCCCGGTCCTCTCGTACTAGGGACAGCTCCCCTCAAGTATCCTACGCCCGCAGCAGATAGGGACCGAACTGTCTCGCGACGTTCTAAACCCAGCTCACGTACCGCTTTAATCGGCGAACAGCCGAACCCTTGGGACCTACTTCAGCCCCAGGATGCGATGAGCCGACATCGAGGTGCCAAACCTGGTCGTCGATATGGGCTCTCGGACCAGATCAGCCTGTTATCCCCGGAGTACCTTTTATCCTTTGAGCGACGACCCTTCCATCCGGAATCGCCGGATCACTAAGCCCGTCTTTCGACTCTGCTCGACCCGTCGGTCTCGCAGTCAAGCTCCCTTCTGCCTTTACACTCGGCGCCTGGTTTCCAATCAGGCTGAGGGAACCTTTGGGAGCCTCCGTTACATTTTTGGAGGCGACCGCCCCAGTCAAACTACCCGCCTGACAGTGTTCCCGACCCTGATTCAAGGGCCCGGGTTAGAATTTCAGTACGATAAGGGTGGTATCTCACCGGTGACTCCACCCTGACTGACGTCAGAGCTTCATAGTCTCCCACCTATCCTGCACATACCGCACCAAAATACAGTGCCAGGGTATAGTTAAGGTTCACGGGGTCTTTCCGTCTAGCTGCGGGTACCCGGTGTCTTCACCGGGACCTCAGTTTCGCTGAGCCCCTCGCCGAGACAGCGCCCAGATCGTTACGCCATTCGTGCAGGTCGGAACTTACCCGACAAGGAATTTCGCTACCTTAGGACCGTTCTCATTGTTACTCCGCTAAAGGAGGCCAGGTCGTTTCCGCCTGGCTCTACATGTCGCCATGTAGTTCGGACTGTATCATCTGCTACTCGACGGTATTTTCGAGTGCAGTCCGGCGTTCAGTCTCTGAGGATTCATTTGATGAAAATGCCCGTAAAATTTCCTTTTCAGAAAATTTACGCTTTCCACCGTCGTTCATATCGCGACGAATCGAGAGAAGTTTCTTCATCCCGTCAAGAATCACATGCTCCTGATTATCAATAAGTTGAACAATATTGATAAATTTCGAAAAATCTCGTTTCTTTTTCGCACTTAAGAATCTGAAGTGCTTAAAGAAAGGTATGACATTCTGCTTGATGGCGTTCAGGTTATTTACTTCAAAGTAAACAACTCCATCCCGCCTCTCGCGCAATGTACCGCACTGAAGATATCTCTTGTAAAGGGATAGAATAACTCTATCTTTATGGGAGATATGAAAACAGGCCGAGACCTTCCAGGGCATACGATTGTCTTTCCGTTTCCTGAAAGAGATGTTGAAGCTTCCCTCACCATCCGCGAAACCGGCAAGATAATAGCCGATGTGCGGTGGAATGTTTTTCGGAATTAGCATTTTCCCTCCTGTCTTTCCTGCTGATTGTCCGCACTTCTCACATTGTCACTGTCCCTTTGAACGCGCAAAGCGTTTCATGGGACGAGTAGTGGAAGATTCTCGGAGTTTCCAGCATTTAGCCAGATTTATTTACGTAACTACAACGGTCAACCTATAGTTACGGCCGCCGTTTACCGGGGCTTCGGTTCAAAGCTTCTCCCGAAGGATAACCTTTTCCCTTAACCTT
>Ga0209408_1000012_pt1:0-55000 | contig 156870 bp, 128 predicted proteins | sample AD_UKC107_MetaG_FD_184422 | JGI IMG/M metagenome (GOLD analysis project Ga0209408, IMG submission 184422) | Active sludge microbial communities of municipal wastewater-treating anaerobic digesters from Hong Kong - AD_UKC107_MetaG (SPAdes)... | ecosystem: Engineered > Bioreactor >... | reverse complement strand
GAGCCACGGCATTCACCCGAATGCCGAGATAAGACCACTCCACGGCCAGCGTCCGGGTCATGGCGAGGACTCCACCTTTCGCAACGGCACTGTGAACGGTGCCCGGTCCGCCGTGCCACGCATAGGTGGCAAGGATATTCAGGATGGATCCACCTTTGTTTCTTCTCTCGCAGGCGACGGCAAAGGCCCGGGAGCAGGCGAAGGTTCCATTAATAACAATGTCGATGACATTGGCGAAGGCCTTTTCCGGAAGCCGGACAGCGGGACGGATGAAATTCCCCGCGGCATTGTTGATCAGATGGTCCACCCCGCCCATGATGTCTTCCGCGTCCCGGAATAGACGCCGCACCGCATGGGGATCACGCACATCACAGGTTTTCCAGCCAATCTCTCCCAGAGATTTCAGTTCCCTGGCCGCAGAGGCGAGCTTCGTCTCATCCCGCGAACAGATGAGTACCCGTCCCCCCAGCGTAAGCACATATTCAGCAATTTTTTTCCCCAGACCGCTTCCTCCTCCGGTGATCAGGACCGAGCTTCCGCTGAAACTTCCCTCCCGCAGCATGGGATTCATGGACGACCTCCCGTATCAAGAATTTTCCGGAACTCCTGCGACTGTAACCGTTCTTTCTGGGTCACCGCCTCTTCGGTCAGGGCTTGATCAAGATCCACACCTCCATGGTGATTCAACAGTCTTCGCGTGGACAGATAGGCTTCCCGGGGCAGGGAAGACAGCGTTTCCGTCCACCGGGCGATACAATGATTCAACTCCGGTTCAGGGACAATTTCATCGATCAAACCCCAGTCCAGAGCAGTCTCGGAAGGAACGGCTTCACCGGTCAGGGCCATGCGCCTGGCGCGGGAGAGTCCGACCAGTCGTGGGAGAAGAAGCGATCCTCCCCCATCGGGAACGAGTCCCCATCGAACAAAGGCCTCGGAAAGCTTAATCCCGGGAACGGCAATCCGAAAATCCGCCGCCAGGGCAAGATCCAGCCCGGCTCCTGCGGCGTGACCGTTCAGGATGCAGATTGTGGGTGCAGGAAAAACATGAAGCGTTCGTATCACGTTCTGAAATTCAGGCAGAAGGGATTGAACCATCGAAGGAATATCCTCTCCCTTCATATGCTGGAAATCAACACCAAAGCAAAAAAAACGGCCGGATCCTGTATAGATCAGTAGCCGCGGCTGTTCCCGCACGGCTCGATCCAGCGCTTCAGAAAGGGAAGCTATCATCTTCGAATTCAGAGCGTTGAAGGCTCTGGGGCGATTCAGCCTGAGCCTCAGGGCTTCACCGCGTTGTTCGATTTGTACGACCGGGTCTTCCATGGGGCCTCCTTGTACTGAGCTTTGGAATGATTGGATCTGTATGGCCTAGCCGGAATGGGGTTCCGAGGAATCTGATTCTTCTCCCCCGGACCACGCCTGCCGTCGACAGAGTGTGGTAAAGGGACAGCGGTTACAGTGTCGGTCGTCCAGGGGATCGGGCATAAAGGGAAGATGTGGATCAAAAAGTTGGTCGAGAAGAGCTTCAAGGGACGGGCGGAAGACCCCTTCCATAAATTCCTCCCGGTTCACGCCGGGTTTAAACAGAGGAACAGGATTATTCCGTATATCGCGGAGAGAGAGCGCTTCTGCCTGAATGTGTTCATAGGGCAGGGACCGTGTCTGATGGATGAGTTCCACGTAGAGGGGAAACTGAAAGGAACCAAGCCTGGAGCGGATGGCGTCTCTCTCGAATCCATCCCGGGACACCTCAGTCCGGGGCATGTACTTCCTCTTAAGATCCTTTCCGCTCTTGTAATCGATTAAAACAAGGCCCGATTCCCGCTCTTCCATTCGATCGATCCGGCCCGTCACCATGGGTATGTACTTACCGGCAGGGATTTTTTCCGTGATTTTCTCTTCCACGGCAAGGAGACGCGGAGGATCCTGTCCGGCGCGAAGCTGCTCTGCTTCAAGAAAGTCTCGAAGGCGAAGTTCCGCAAGATGGCGAAAAAGGACGCTTCCTCCCCCGGACCCGAAACGTTCCCGGATTTTTTCGGGAAGGTTGACCTTCATCTCCTCAAAGGCGGGATCTGTCAGCAGGGTTCCCCTGTGCGGCAAAAAGAGATCTTCCATGATGCCGTGAAGGCGCTCCCCCACATCCAGAGCCTCCAGTTCCTCAGTTATCTCTTCCCGTTCCTGCAGACCGAGAATCTTCTGGTAATAGAACAACATGGGACACATGAGGTAAGAATCCAGGGAAGAAGCGCTGAACACCATCTTCTTCATCCGCTCAATCAATTCCGGTGTCTTTGTAACGGCGGGCGGACTGCAGACGTCCGGTAATTGTGGAACCATTGTGGGCTTCGGCTGCACGACTCCGATCCGGCCCTCTCTCATTTCGACTTCATATACGAGTTCTTCGATAAAGTGAGAGCGGGACTGAGAAGGATTATCACGATAGAACAGATGGACATTTTGTGAACTTTCCACGAGACGATAAAAATGGTACTTCATTACTTCTTCTCGATCATTCGATCCCGGAAGCCCCAGAATCCCTCGCAGGGAAGAGGGCAGAAGGGGATCAAAGCGGGAAACGGAAGGGAGGATATCCGTGTTAACATCCAGAACATATACCGTATCGAAAGAAAGATCTCTCGTCTCGAGCAGACCCAGGATCTGCAACCCCCGGAGCGGCTGACCGGTAAAGGGGACGCGAATGGAATTGAGATGATGGCGCAGAAGTTGATAGAGCAGATGGGGATCCTCTAACGGTTCGTCCGCGATAAGCAGGCTTGCAAGCTGTTCCAGGGCTCGGGACGCTTCAATGAAAAACTCGTTGAAAAAGGGGTAAAAACGTGCGGGAGAAAATTCCGCCAGAGCTTCCAGGAGGTCGGAAAATGCCTCCCCCATCTCTCTAAGAGTCCGTACCGAACGAATCCTGCCGATCAGCAGGTCCTGGAGGTAAGAGAAAGCATCGCGGAGACCCGCGGGTCCCACCTTATCCCCTGACATGGCGGAGGCACGCTGAAAGATACCTTCCCTTCCCCCGAGCTCTTCCAGAGTCGCGTAGATAAGACCGGATGACCGAACCCACTCATCTATTCCGTGAACCAGGATGCGCATCGAGGCAGAATCCTGAAGTCCCCTGTGAAAATTCTTCACATACGGATGAAAGAGGACCGAGAGGTAGGACCCGAGGTGAAAGGCACCATCCCGTTCTGTCTCGAGGAGATCCAGAATCTGATGAAACAGGGTCACCAGAGGTGTCCTCGTTAATGGATATCCAAGGGTAATGTTATAGGGAACATGCAGACAGGTCATGACCTCCCAGAGAAGAGGCAACAGGGAGGAAGGCTCCGGAAGAACAATGGCTGTCCGTTCCCATTCCTCCGGGTTTATCTGGAGAAGAAGGTTCTTGAGAGCTAAAAGCTCACCATGCACATTGGGTGCCTGGTGGATCTGGATGGAAGGAAGTTTCGCACGGGTGACCACATCAGGAGGATGATCCAGCAGTTCATGGTGGCGTTCAAATGCCGTCCAGGGCCTCCCATCCTGATGACGGAGGATGACCACATTGCTCCATTTTCCCATGGACGCCAGGCAGGCCCTCTCTATTCCGGTAAGCGCGAAGGGACCTGCATAGATCACCTTTTGGGGGAGTTCGGCCTCAGCCGATTCGAGGCGCTGCAGAGCCATTCGGGCGATCCTCCCTGACGTCGCCGCGTTTCTGTCCTCCAACAGGGTATGAAAGATACTTCGAATCGCCGGGAGTGCATCCAGGTAGTCCCGGGTTTCCTCCCGGAGAGTCTCCGCCGGAATCCATTCTTTCAGAGATGAAAGGAGATCCAATGATACATTTTCTCGATCCAGCTCATCCAGAATTCGGAAAAATTCGACACCCCAGGGATAAAATTGTGCCAGGTCCTCAGCCAGGGTTCGAAGCGTGGAGGGGCCCCGGGCAAGGATTGCTTCCCGAACAAGATAGACAGCATCAGCTTCAGCAAGTGCAGGTTGGTTCTCTAACCCTGCAACCCGCGTCAGGAAGATTTCCTGGGTCACCATATCGGGTGATTCCGTGACCCGTCCCATTTTTCGAGCATAGGCTCGACGGGCAAAATGGACGGGACGCTTCCCGGGGAAGACCGTGACAACAGAGCGACCGCCGGCCTGAATTTCTTCAAGGACATAAGACAGAAAATCCTCTGAAACGGGAATGTCCCGGATCCTGATCATGGTACCGTCACCTCATGCCACTCAGGACGGTCCACAAAGATCAGGAAACCCCGGACCTCATCCTCGGGATGGAGGTCCATGACTAATTTCATATACTGCTTAACCTGTTGAACCTGAAGTTCGGTCGGCCCTTCACCCGTCTTCCAGTCCAGGATGGTCGATGCACCACTCTCTCGAATGAGGCGGTCCAGAACAAAGACTTCTCCATCCCGGTTGAGGAGAGCATATTCGCTGTAAATTTCCGATTTCTGAGATCGTTGAAAAAACTCCCGGATTCCCGGGTGCGAAAAGAGGTTCTCCAGGAGGATCCTGATATCCCCGCGGTCCCCTTCCGGAATGGACAGCTCGTCGAACAGACGATCGAGATCGGTATCGATCTCTTTGACACGGGAAAGAACAAGATGAACCTGATCTCCTCTGTGCATGGCGCGTTGTTGAGCCCTTCCCCGGCTGCCCTGGAAACTCAATCCCCGTCGGTGGAGCTTCTCCTGCCAGGGTCGGATCCTGGGCACATGAAGGGAAGGTGTCGGCGGAACCGTTTTCATCTCCCCTCCAGGAACCGGGGCTCCTATTTTCCTGGCTTCTCCTGGCTCCAGATCAACCGGAACGGGGATTTTTCCTGCCCAGGATCGATTCCCGAACCGGGGAAGGAAGAGATAGAGTTCATCCTTGGCACGGGTCATGGAAACGTAAAACGCATTGATTTCATCCAGAAGACCTTTTCCCTTCTCCTCCAGCTGGATTTTCTGAAGAAAAGGTGAGCGGTCAGCATTCTTCCCCAGGCGAAAAAGTCGGACACGATCACTCCTTCGTTCGACCCCATAAGCGGGATTCTCTTTTACCATATAGGGGAAGGGCAGGATGACCACAGGGAAACCCAGACCTTTGGCGGCATGGAGACTCAGAACCTTCACTGCGTCGGAATCTTCCAGGAGTGGTACCTGTAGTGCGGACGCGTTCGCTTCATCCTTGATAAAGGTGAGGATTTCTCCAATACCATTGATCCCCTTTCCTTCCAGATCCATCAGAAGTTCCAGCAGATGAAGCAGAAAACCTCGCTGATCAGGAAAACGGTTTTCCAGCCCATACACCGAAATCATTTCCTGCAGGAGGTCGTATGGCGGAAGATGGCCCACCGCGGAAAAGAAGGGTCGGATCCATGCATCCCAGGAGTCGGAATGGGTGCTTCGAAACAGGGTGTACAGGGGTTGTTTCTCTCGCCTGTCCCTCTCATGGAACAGGGAAAAGAGATCCGACGTGCACAATCCTGAAATCCGGGTAAAGGCTTCTCCGGTCAGAAAGGCAAGGAAGGCAAGATCATCCAGCGGTGAATCGAGAAATGCCATGAATGCAAGGATTTCCTTTACGACCTGGGAGGCCGTCACCTGAAGGGTCCTCGCCGAGGCAACGGGAATACTTTCCTTCAACAGCATGGAACTGATCATCTCGACTTCCCGGTTTTTTCGAACGAGAATGGCGATGTCGCGGGGAGGATGGCGGGCCAGGATCGCGGGAAGATGATCGTGAAGAATCTTTTCCATCAGCCATACCTTCAGATCATCACTGGATAGTTCTCCGGATGGTTCCGGTTTTTCCACATGAACATACCCACCCGGTTCATTCCACTCCTGAGAGGCACCCGCATAGACCTTCCCGATCCGGTCGAGGGTCGTATCGGGAAGACTGAGCCTGGCGATCGGTTCACCATGAAACCATGGCTCCAGATTTTCCATCCGGAAGATTCCATTGATATAGGAAACGATCTCTCCGCGGCTTCTCCAGTTTGTCGGCAGACGGTTCTCATAGAGAGTCGCATGGGACAGGGATGGGACGATTTCATCAAAGAGCTCAGCACTTCCTCCGCGAAACCGATAAATGGCCTGCTTTTTGTCGCCCACGAAGAATAGAGAACCCTGCTGGGCAAGGGTGTTTTCGACAAGGGGAGCCATTCCATCCCACTGGCTCTGGCTTGTATCCTGAAACTCATCGATAAGATAGTGGGCAATACGGTCTCCCCAGTAGAAATAGATCGTGGGAACCGCACCTTCGGATAACAGGCATCTGCGAAGTCTCCCACCCAGCCGATCCAGTAAAAAAGCACCGTCCCGCGTAAGTTTTTTATCCACCAGATCTTCGACCTTCTGTTTCAGGGAAAGTGCGGGGACGAAGGCCGTCTCTGCCTGAAGACGAAGAATTGAGGCAGCAAGGCGCTGAAGACGTTCCCAGTTACGCACCATGGGTTCGGTGATCGAATCCCGGCAGCGAATCAGAACCGCATCCGACAGTTCTCTTGAAAAAAACTTCGATTCAAAATAGGGCTGCAGCGTGGATGATTCAGACAGTATTCGCAGCTTGTCCACGATGGCTTCGTGTCGCTGGAACCGGACATCCTGTTCTTCCGCAAGCTCAAGAATACGCCTGGCCGCACTTCTGAATAAACCCAATCGCCTAAACAATCTTTCCTGAGTGGAAGGGTCGGCCCATACGGGCAATCCGGAAGCACTTTCCAGACCGCGGAACAGGATGAGATTCTCCAAAAGCTCCTCGTGAACATCCCAGCGAATATCATTCCGGGTCGTAAAGAGAAAGTTCACAACCTCGCGCAGAAGGCGGTCTTCTGGCTCGTTTCCACCGGATTGTTCCAGGAATTCCGAGAGGGCAAAGATAAGGAATGGACGGGCATCCAGTTCAATCGCGGCCCAGGGCGGAAGCCCGAGCTCAAGGGATGCGCCATGGGCAAGACCTGTAAAGAACGAGTCGATGGTACGAACTGAAAAATCCTGATAATTTCGGAAAATGGCCGATAGAAACTCCCCCGCCCGCAGGGAAAGCACGTCAGGCTGAACACCCGTGAGCTTGACCATTTCTTCCGTGACGGCCTTATCGCTGAGAATCAGCTTCTTGAGCCACTCCAGGATTCTTCCCTTCATCTCACTGGCGGCACGGTTCGTGAAGGTTATGGCAAGAAGCTGGGACAGCCCCCTGGAAGGGACGCTGTCCGACAGAAGGAACTGAAGGTATCGTGCGGTCAGGGCATGGGTTTTCCCGGATCCCGCCGAGGCTTCCAGCTTTTGAATGTGGGGAAAGGAAAGGGTTCCGGCCGGACGCAGTACGCTCACGTACCGATCATATCCGATGGGACCTCAGTATGCAAAGAATTTATGAATGGCGATGTGAATTATGAAAGAATGTAGTCGGGTGCTTCCATGAGGATGGTCCGGGCAGGAGAATCCGGAAAGAAGGTCAGGGCCGCCCTGGCTCGATCCAGATAGGAATTTGCCAGATCTTTTACATCCTTCAGAGTGTCATATTGGTTCACCAGGGCAAAGAGGTCTACCCGGGCTTCGTCACAATGGCTCATCATAGCCTCAAGCGCGTCTCTTTCCTTTCCCTTGACGTGCTTTTTCAGGTAGAGAACGGGCAGGGTGAGCTTCCCCTCCTTGAGATCCTGGAGAACGGGTTTCCCCCGCTGTGCTTCGGACTTCGTAAAGTCTTTCATGTCATCGATCATCTGAAAGGCAATCCCGAAGTTGGTTCCATAATCTTTCAGTGCACGTAACTGCCCGGGATTGGAGCCGTTCAAATGGGCCGGTATGGTAGTCGCGGTAGCAAAGAGGTGGGCGGTTTTCCGTGTGATGATATCGAAATAGAGGGCTTCGTCCATGGAGGGATCACAGAGATGCTCCAGCGCCAGGATCTCTCCCTCAATCATTTTGACCGTCGTTTCCGCCAGAATATCGATGATGGCAAGCTTTCGGGTCTTCACCGCTTCTTTGATCGCCAGGGCATAGAGGAAATCACCCACCAGAACCGATACGTTGTGGCCCATGATTTTGTAAAGAGCGGGTTTTCCCCTGCGGAGTTCTGCGTCATCAATAATGTCATCATGGATGAGGGTGGCCGTATGAAGCCACTCGACGGCTGCCGCCATGGGGATGACCTTACTGCGGTCCACGTCGAGCAATCTGGATACAGCCAGCATGAGAGCTGGACGAAGGCGTTTTCCTCCCGCCCCGGCCATGTAGGTCGCGGCTTCCCTTACGGACTGAGGACCTTCTGACAATTCATTGATCAGAAAGTTTTCAACCTCCTGGACGAGGGGAAGAAAATCTTTGATAACCGGCAGGGATGCTGCAGTTCTCATCGGGACTCTTCCCGGGCACGAACAATGGGATATCGATTCATACGTGGAACCCTATTATAAACGATCGGCACAGCCGTCAAGTGAGAACGAATCTGATATCTGAAAAAATCCCGAAGGACTGGGGAGAACAGGAAAATTACTTCGTGAGTTTTATCACGAGAGGATGGGTTTTCCGGACGCCCCAATGAATCTTTGTGAACGTAAAGGTGTTGGTGCTATCGTCTTCATCGGTCACCGAAAGGGTCCTCGGGAAATTTGACATCCCCTTTGTCCATTCCATAACAACATGGTTCCACATGCCGGGACGGGAACCAAAGAGCGTTCGATCCGGACCTAACTGCTCCGGTTCCGGAACATCCGGAGCCAGACCCACCAGCCAGAGCAGGGGATTATCCTGGAGAGACTCATCCCACGGATGAAATACCACGTCTCCTCCCCCCTCCTGGGAGCGTATCCCCTCCCTGTCCAGGATGTAGGTTCTTCCATCTTCATATTCAACCACAAGGCCCTGACCATACACGGCAACCAGGATTCCCCGGTCCTCAATCTCCATCCCGCTCTGCTTCTCCATAAAGATCTGACTGAAATGAGCTTCCACGGATTTTTCGGATTGGATTCGGATCAGCAGGGTCTCCCACGGAGAAGCGTAAAGGAATACCGGTAAACAGAGGATCACCCACAGGAATCGGAAAGAAACGGCCGGCATCAGAGCTCCTTGAGTTCTTTCAGAGCATCCCTCACGACAAAGATCTTATCGTTATTATCCTCAGGATTTGCGGGAAGGAGGAAAAAACCGCATCCTTCCTTCAGGCTCCCGAGAACCTTTCCGCGAATTGATTCTCCGTCAAAAAAGGTTACATCGACGGTCTTTCCCGCCTTGGGACCCCCGGGGTGGTCAGCCGTCAAGTCGATGGGCTCGTGCCCTTCCGAATCCAGATTCTTCACGAAGAAGACGGCTTTGAGATCCTTGAAGGCCACTCGATGGACATCGTAGTCTTCACTCAGCACCTGAATGGTAAAGGCCGTATGGCTCAGATAGGGCGAAGCCATACACTTCTCGATATGGCCATCCCTGAACCTCAATACAACGGGGACTTTTTTATGCATGGATTCTCCCTTAATGCTTAAAGTGACGGACGCCGGTAAAGATCATGGTCAGGTTATGTTCATCGGCAGCCGCTATAACCTCTTCGTCACGAATACTCCCTCCGGGCTGGATGATTCCCGTGGCACCGGAAGCAGCAATGGCGTCAACATTATCACGGAAGGGGAAGAAGGCATCGGATGCCACCACGGTACCCTGAAGAGGAAGTTCCGCCTTTTTCACAGCCAGCTCAACGGCATCAACCCTCGACATCTGTCCCGCTCCGATCCCTACGGTCTGATTCGCGGTTCCGAAGATAATGGCATTGGATTTCACATGACGGATCACCTTCCAGTTGAAGGCAAGAGCTTCTTCTTCCTCGGCAGAAGGTTTTCTCCTGGTAACAACCTTCCATTCGGTCGTGTTCGGATCTCCCTGGTCCCACGTCTGCAGAAGGAAACCACCCCAGACCCGTTTCAAATCGAAACTTTCCATCACGGTGAGAGCCGGCATGGCGACCAGACGGAGATTCTTTTTCTTTGAGAAAATTTCCAGCGCGGGCTCGCTGAAATCGGGAGCCACAACGACTTCCACAAAGTTTGCGCAGATTTTCTCGGCCAGTTCGGGCGTGCAGGACCGGTTCAACGCAATGACTCCTCCAAAGGCTGATTTCGGATCTGTGCTCCAGGCACGCTCGAAGGCTTCCAGAAGAGTCTCTCCCCTCCCCATTCCGCAGGGATTGGTATGCTTTACAACTACCGCGGCAGGCTGGATAAAGTCACTTACGCAGCGCCAGGCCGAGTCCATGTCGAGGATATTGTTGAAGGAAAGTTCCTTTCCCTGGATCTTCCGTAAATCGGTAAGTCCGGCCTCCAGGTTTCCCAGTTTATAGAGAGCCGATTCCTGGTGACTGTTTTCACCGTACCGCAGAGTTCCCACCCTTCGCAGGTTGCAGACGATATGCTCGGGAAAGGTTTCCCCATCCCACATTCTCGAGAAACTTTCCACGATGGTCGCGTCGTACATCGCCGTGCGTGAAAAGGTCCGCAGAGCCATCTGGCGGGAAAATTCAGCGGGGATGCCGCCATGTTCTTCGATGGTTTTGGTAAGGACATGATAGTCTGCCGGGTCCATTACCACACAGACACTCCGGTGGTTCTTTGCCGCCGCACGGACCATGGTCGGACCGCCAATGTCGATGTTCTCGATGGCTTCGTCCTCGGTACAGCCCCGGCGGATGACCTCACGAAAGGGATAGAGATTTACAATCACGAGCTGGAATGGTTCGATACCCAGCTTTGAGAGCTGTTCCATGTGGTCTTCGGAGTTCTGATCCGCGAGAATTCCGGCATGAACAATCGGGTGAAGGGTTTTCACTCTTCCTCCGAGAATCTCCGGAAAGCCGGTCAATTCCTCGACCTTTTTATGACGAATCCCCACCTTCTCGAGAAAGGCCGACGTACCTCCCGTTGACACAATTTCCACTCCCTTGCCGGCAAGGAATGTGGCGACGTCGGTCAGACCGGTTTTGTCATAGGTCGAAATCAATGCTCGCTTGATCTTAATAACCATGATCTACCACCAGTATGGAGTCAGGCGTCATGGAGAGGCGCAATGGCCCCATTCTGCCGCCTGCTTGTTGCCATATATAGTACCAAAAATGGAGAAGGGTCGTGAAGGTCCGGTTCAAAGAAAGCGAGACCACACCGAATGCATTTCCCCGGTCGTCGAAACTCCGGTAGGATTCGCCCTGCCCTAACCTCCGGTAATCAAACCACAGGAGGTCCATCCACTCTTTCTGATTCCGGGACAGATCATGAAGATATCCCAGCCGGTCTCCCTTGAAAAAGCTGGGAGAAAAGCCGTAAAAAATCACCGGGATCTTTTTCTGCTTCCATCGGACCAGTTCATCGAAATCGCTTGAGATTCTTTTTCGGGAAAGGTCGATCGATCCGTTTACGGCAGGATCGCAAAGCTGGAGTAATCTTCCAGAAAGCCTTCCCCAGGACTCCATGATTTCAGGCATGGAACGGTGTGTATTGAATCCTTCAATGATGGAATCGGTAATCATGAGAATTTCATGTTCCGTGGGTCGCGGACCCCGACGTCCGTTCTGGACTCCCTGCCAGAATTCACGGGAATAATCCTTGAAGAGGATCTGAGCATCCCTGGGTCCCCACTGTGCCGCCCTTTGAAGGAGAGCCTCCTCGGTGGACGAATGGAATGCCAGGAGCCCCCCGCTGGAGAAAATGAGAAACAATATCAATAAGAATTTCACCATGATATTATAACAAGGTGAAGGAAGTCCGTGCACTTGGGCTGCTCTCCGGCGGCCTGGATTCCACTCTTGCCGCCATGGTTCTCCTGAACCAGGGAATTCATGTTGAGGGTCTCTATTTTTATACCGGATTCTGTATTATTGAGAGTCGGATTCAGGCACCCCGCCGGCATGATGTCGATAAATCCTTTCGGAATGAAGCGAGAAGGGCGGGAAAAGATCTCAATATCCCCATCCACGTTCTCCGTGTGGGTGAGGACTACCTGGACATCGTGAAAAATCCACGGTACGGGCGGGGATCGGCCTTCAATCCCTGCGTGGATTGCCGAATCTACATGTTCCGGATGGCCAGAACGTTCATGGAAGAACATGGATTTGACTTTATTTTCACGGGGGAAGTCGTCGCACAGCGCCCCATGACCCAGATGCGCCATACGCAGGCCCTGATTGCCCGGCAGTCCGGTATTGAAGACCTGATTTTGCGGCCCCTGAGCGCAAAGCTGTTACCGCCGACCCGGCCTGAACGAGAGGGGCTAGTGGATCGAGAGAGCTTACTGGACATTCATGGTCGCGGCCGAAGCCGGCAAATTGCCCTGGCCAGGGAGTACAACATCACCGATTACCCCACACCCTCGGGAGGGTGTTGCTATCTCACCGACCCCAATCTCAAATCGCGATTCTCCGCTCTCTTTCAGGCAAAATCCAGAGATGCCATCACCCTGGAGGATCTTCAGCTTGTCAAATTCGGACGGCACTTTCTGCTCCCGGGCGGATCCCGCCTCATCGTGGGAAGGGAAGAAGTGGAGAACATCTTCTTGAAAGACTTTTCAAAAACGCGCATTCTGCTTGATGCAACGGAAGTCCCCGGACCCGCGGCCCTTTTTGAGGGCGAGAAGGATACAGCCGACTTCCATCTGGCCCTGGATATCGTCGCTCGGTATGCGAACCCGAAAACCACTCTCCGTGCCGCCATTGAGATCACCTATCCATCCGAAGAACGGGAGACACGTGAGATTGCCCCCCCCGATTCCGAGAGCGTCACCTCCTATCTGATTGTCTAACGTCAGTAAATTGACCTTCCGTGAGTCCGATCGGATGACCATTCAGCCATCCCCTCCCTTTTCTCCTTGAAAGACAGCGTGTACACTTAACAACATGGAGAAAAAGACCGTTCTCATCGTTGAGGACGAAGCTCCCATCGCAGACATCCTCCTCTACGCGCTCCAGACTGAGGGTTACCATGCCGCCTGGACTTCCACCTATCATGAGGCACTGGAGTACGTTCAGTCCACCCCACCGGACCTTGTCATCCTCGACATTAACCTTCCCGACGGTTCCGGGTTTGATCTCTGCCGGGAGATCCGCACCCAGAGCTCCTTGCCCATCCTATTCCTCTCCTCCCGCACCGGTGAGATTGACCGTGTCGCCGGTCTCGAGATGGGAGCCGATGATTATATTGTCAAGCCCTTCAGTCCAAGGGAACTCACCGCACGTGTCCGGGCCGTCCTGCGAAGAACTTACCCACGTGCAGAGGAAGAGGAAGGGTCACAGACACCCTCTGAGATTCCCTTTACGATCGACGAACCCCGCAAACGCATTCTCTATTTCGGGACACCGCTATTACTTTCCCGATATGAATACAGGATTCTTAAGCTTTTGATTTCAAAACCCGGTTGGGTCTTCACCCGGGAGCAGATCCTTTCCATGGTGTGGGAGGATCCCGAAGAGAGCTTTGACCGGACTATCGATACCCACGTTAAGAATATTCGAGCACGGGCCAGGGCCGTGAAACCGGACCTTGATCCCATTGTCACGCACCGGGGAATGGGATACGCGCTCCGGGAGACCTGGTGAAAATCCGGACCCGGATCATTCTGGGCTTTTTCTTTCTCCTTCTTTTCGGATTCGGGATTTTTTCTGCCTGGATTCTGAATGATCTGTGGCCCCAGCCTGCCAAGGCAATGGAAGACACCCTGGCGGATATTTCCATTATTCTGGCATCCATGGCGGAACGGCAGTGGGATCGGCTACCGGAATTCAAGGAAAACCTGAAGGAGGACATGGACGCAGCCTACCACCGGGCCCTGCGGGCGAAGATCTATGAGCTGGAAAAAAACGAGGTGGATCTGCGTGTCATGGTGACAGACGGGAAAGGAATCGTGATTTTCGATTCCCGGAACGATGAATGGGTCGGCCGTGATTTCTCTGAGTGGCATGATGTCAACCTGGCCCTCCGGGGGCTCTATGGTGCGCGGACTACCCGCACCGATCCCGGGGATCCCTTCTCCTCCGTCTTCCACGTATCGTCTCCCATCATGAAGAACGATGCGGTTGTCGGTGTCCTTACCGTGGCCAAGCCCGCAGAGAATGTCCGCGTATTTATCGGCACCGCAAGGAGAAACATCATTCTCGCCGGACTTGCAGCCACCCTGGCGGTCCTTCTCCTCTCTTTCCTGATGGCATCCTGGCTCACCCGTCCCATTCAATCCCTTACCCGGTATGCACGATTGGTCGGGGACGGGAAACGTCCTCCCTTTCCACACCTTCCCTCCAATGAGATCGGAGCCCTTGGAGCCGCCTTTGAAGAGATGCGATTATCCCTTGAGGGCAGGGAGACGATTGAGGCCTACGTTCAGCATCTCACCCATGAAATCAAGGGTCCCCTGTCTTCCATCCGGGGGGCTGCCGAGCTTCTCGGAGAACCCCTTCCCGAAGACGCAAAGAATCGATTTACCCAGACCATTCTGCTGGAAAACAGGCGGATCGAGACCATTGTCGACCGGCTTCTCCAGCTCAGTGCCCTGGAAAATCGAAAGAGTCTCAGGGATGTAGAGGTCATTGATCTATGCACACTTGTGGAGGTGGAATGTTCCAGCCTGCTCCCTCAGATCCAGGACCGAGACATCGTTCTGATGAATGAAGTTCCCCGGGGTATGACCATTCGCGGGGAGCGGTTCCTTTTGGCTCAGGCCGTGGCCAATCTTCTACGGAATGCCATCGATTTTACTCCGAAGGAAGGCAGGATCCGGGTCGGGGCTGAGGTGAAGGGAAAAGGAATCGCCCTGGTGGTGGAGGATTCCGGTGTGGGCATTCCTGACTATGCCCTGCCACGGATCTTCGAACGGTTTTTCTCCCTGAATCGTCCCGGAACCCTGGAAAGAAGCACCGGCCTGGGGCTGGCCTATGTCCGGGAAATCGCCCTTCTTCACGGGGGTGAAATCACCCTTCGCAACCGGCCCGAGGGAGGGACGGTTGCCGCACTGGAACTGCCCCTGGAACCGTCCTGAACGAAACGATCAGTCTCCGATGGTCCAGCTTGCACCGAGCGCGTACGCAAGACCTCTTTGATTGTGACGAAAGGACTCCACGGGACGATCGTTTTCACGGATCAGAACGGCAAAGGCTTGTAGCCCATAACCCAGGTTGCAGGCCGTTTTCAGAATCCCCCGGTGGACCGGCTCGTCATGGAAGGGGTTTCCCAGCTTTTCCGGGTTGTAATATCCTGCACTGGCTTCAAAGAACCATCGTTTCCCCTGCCACTGAACATCCAGGTACCCGCCCTTACCGATCACAGGCTCATGAACCCCCACGAAGACGTCCCGATAATATAGATCACGGCCCCAGGTAATTTCCGAAGGGTCGATGTCCCTGTGAAGTCCGTATTCATCGTGGATCCACTCCATGGAAAAGGTCCAGTGTCCCAGGGCGTACCGGGCATCGATCCCCGCGTGGTTGCTGAACGATTTCTGCTCCTCCGATCCGATCCCGTCATGACCCTTGACGGAGGCTCCCACTTCCCAGTTTTCTCCCTCCAGCCCGATCCTCCCGATCATCCCCTTGGCCGAGTTCGTTTCCCTGTCTACGTCTCCGTTAATGATTCCGGCATCCACAACGATCAACCCCTTCCGGTAGGTGACGAAGAGGCCTGTCTCATACCAGTAGATTGCCTGGGTCCGAATGAAGGGGGCATCAAAGCGGCTGTTGGAAAAGAGGACCATTTCCGGTCGGCCGAAGGGTGTGTCGATCTTTCCGATCCGGAATGTCCAGGGACCGGTCCTGTACCCGAGAGCCAGGTTCATCAGCTCCATGGTATCGATTTCCAGGGTCGGCCAGTAGGGGTCCCGATATTCGTCATGGAGAACGTTATTCCCCAGGGGCTGGTTGACGTGTACCCGGCTGTCCAGAAAAATTCCTCCCCGGGGCGTGGGGCGGGTAAGGGAAAGATCGACAGACGCTTCCGCGGCAAAGGTCTGCTCAATGCCGCTCCACTGTATCCGATAATCGTGGAGAAAAAAGCCCCGGACGACGGCGCTGGAATGCCACTCAAGGGAGGCCCACGGCTCTTTTGAATCGTCTGCATTGAGAATACCATGCAGAAAACTCAAAGCCATAAGGATGGAGATGGATAATCGAAGGGAATAACAGGGCGTACGGAATGATTGGAGCATGGTGTATTATACCCAGCCCGCAAAATGAGGACCAAAAAGAGAAGCCCGCAAAGTGCGGGCCATGAAAAGAAAGTCGGAGGGCATGCTTGATAACGTATGAGATGCCTCTCCTATTCCCGCACTTCACGGGGATTTCACCTGGATCCCATCTTATTTCCATCTTGACAGCTTACTGTAGACACGGACCCTTCAAGGGAGCTTGCATTTGATTTTGGAAAGGAGACACTATGATTCAACGTTTTGTGGGAATGTCCGTTGTCTGGCTCTTTACCGCCATTGGGTGGCTGGTTCTTTCCGGAACGGTGGATATCCGTACGGGTGCCGCCGATCGCACCATGAAAAACAAGGTCGGTAATCTCTGGGGAACCGCCCAGACCCTTGTCCCGCCGGAGATATCATGGAGCAAGGAAGTGATCCGAAAGCAGGAATCGATTCAGAAAGATCAATCCGGAAGCGAGGTTACAACGACCCGCCTCATCCCTGAAACACACAGGTACAATACGCCTCTGCAAAACAGCGACATCCGGGTTCAGGTTGATCTGGAACATCGCCGGAAAGGTCTTTTATGGTATTCCACCTATACGGCCGATTTTCTGGCCACCTATCAGTTCGCAAACGAAGATGACGACCCTCATACCCATTTCTTCACCTTTCCGCTTCCGGATCCAAATGGCGTATATGACAATTTTTCCTGTTTTCTGAACGACCAGCCTGCACCGTACAATCTTTTCGAGCACATGATCCAGGTTCGGGTAAAGCTGAATCCAGGTGAGACAGCCAGGATCTCCGTCGGATTTCGATCCTTCGGACAGGATGACTGGCGCTATCTCTTTCGCAGGGATGGAGAGGTCGGGATGGTGAAGGACTTTCAGCTCAGCCTGATCACGAATTTCGAGGACATCGATTTTCCCGACGGAACGCTCTCCCCGACACTCAAGGAGCCAACTGAATCGGGATGGAAACTCACCTGGACCTACTCGAACCTCATGTCCGGCTCAGGGATTGGCATCCGGATGCCCAGCCGGATTAATCCCGGTCCCTTTGTGTCCAGAGTCACCCGCTTTGCCCCTGTATCCCTCCTCTTCTTCTTTTTCGTCCTCTTCGTCATCACCGTGGTGAACAAGCTCCCCCTTCGGACGGAACACTACTTCTTTCTTGCCTGCGCCTTTTTTGCCTTCCATCTTCTCTTCGCCTACCTCGTGGACCATGTCGATCTTCACCTCTCTTTTTTCATCTCATCCGTCGTTTCGATCTTCCTGGTCGTCTCCTATCTGCGGCTGGTTGCAGGACGGACCTTTGCCATGCGGGAGGCCGGTCTCTCCCAGTTCATCTACCTGGTGCTCTTCTCCTATTCCTTCTTTTTTGAAGGGTACACGGGCCTGATCGTCACGGTGGGTGCCATCCTCACCCTCTTCATCACGATGCAGATGACCGCCAGGAGACAGCATGTAATCAAGGGAATATCGCCCGAGTACCCGAATCTGTCAACACCATAATCAGTTAATCAAATAACCATCGAAATTATCAGCCATCTGGTTCCGTCCTGTTTGCTCGCTGTTCGCAGGATGGAACCTTCTTTCTTTTCCTACGTATTCCATAGTAGTTACAGGCTTTATTGTTCTACTAACAAATTAGTTGACAGGCACGTATACGGTATGGTACGCTTCAATTACTAAATATTTAGTAGGAGGTCGCAAGGTGCCAAGGAAAACGTCGAAAATCCTCACAGAGAGCGAAATCCGGATCATGGAGATTCTCTGGAACGAGGGCAAGTGCACCGTGACCCGGGTCGTGGAATGTCTGGCGCCGGATGTTCCCCTGGCCTACACAACCGTCCTGACCACCCTCAGGATCCTGGAAGACAAGGGTCACGTTGCGCACTCCAAATCGGGCCGGGCCCATGTGTATTACCCCCTGACCCGGCGGGATCAGGCACGGCAGAGCGTCCTGACTACCATGCTGGAGCGTTTCTTTGACGACTCACCGGAAGAGCTTCTTGTCAACCTCCTGAAAGAGAAGGACCTTACACCTGAGGAGATTCAAAACCTCAGGAAGGTCCTGGACCGAAAGGAGCGTGAAACGTGACGGACTGGATTGAAATTCCGGCATCCATGATAGGAGCTATTGCCTCATCGATCCCCATGGCTCTGGTGATGGTAGCTGCTGTCGCCATTCTGATCCGCCTGCATGGCCGTTTGCGTGCTTCTTCACGATACTGCATCTGGTGGCTGACCCTTGTGGCGGTTCTGGCCCTTCCCCTGGTACGCGGGACTCTGCCGCCCATTCCTGAACCTCATTCATCTTTTACCGAATCCGCACCCGCAAGTTCCGCGGCCGGGCCGGAAGAACCCGGATTGGATCTTCATTCTCGGAATACATCGCCACCCATTGAATTTACGCTTGCGGAAATGGCCACGAGTCCCTCCATTCTATGGCAGAGTATTACCCTTCAATTTCAAAACTTTCGCAGGGAAGCGCTTACATTTCTCTTGCCCTCCATTCCGCTCTCAACCATAACCGGCATCCTCGGAGGGTTCTGGATGGTGCTCGCGGGTCTCCTTCTGTGGCGTCTTGCCCGAAAAACCCGGGCCGTGATGAGGCTGAAAACCTCAGGCACTCCGCTAAGAGAATCCATCCAGACCTGGCTGACATCGCTACTCGATCGTCTTGGATCTCGCAGAAATGCTCAGGTATTGACTCACGATTCAGTCCATACTCCCTCTACGGTGGGCTACCTTCATCCGGCTATTCTTCTTCCTGAGAACATGGTGCCCTCCCTGGAGGAAGGAGAGATGCAGCAGATTTTGATGCACGAAGCCGCTCACCTGAGCCGGTACGATGACTGGTTCCATCTTGTGGAACGCATTTTAACAACTCTTTTCTTCTTCCACCCCGCCCTCCATTTTCTGATCCGGAAGCTGCGCTTTGAACGGGAGCTGGCCTGCGATGAGAGGGTCGTGGAGGCAACGGGCAGCCCGGAAGGGTACGCTCGATGCCTTCTTAGGGTGGCTGAAGCCACAATTTCAGGGCCGGGAGGAATTCCAGCCCCGGCTATTTTCACAACATCATCCCAAATGTACAGGAGGATCACGATGATTATGAACCCCAGACAGCGCTCATCCCGGTGGGTGGCGTTTCTTGCAACCGCAGCCATTTCCGTCTTTCTTGGTTTTTCCCTGATCCAGTGCGCAAGTACGCCGCAATCCGCCTATGCGGCTGATCTTTCCACGAATTCGATGAATGCTCCCGCGAATCCTGAAGCCCCTGCTTCACCTGCACCCACGCCCCTCGCGGCTCCTGCTCCCCAGGCGAAGCCCAAGCCTGCTCCCCATGTCAGGCCGGCGCCTCCAGCTCCTCCCGCATCAGCGGCAACGCCTGAGAAAGAGGAACTGGACCAGATCGTAGACCTGTCGGAGATTCATCGAATCGTTGAAGAAGCCATGAAACATGCAGACATGAAAGATCTGGATGAGGAAGAGATCGAACGAATCGCAGCGGAAGCAGAGCGCCACGCGGAAAAGGCCATGGCTCTTGCCGAGGAACATCTGCACAAAGCGGAGGAAGTTCTGAAACACCATGAGGAAGAGTTAAAAAAGCATGAACAGGAAATCTCCCGGCATGTAGAGGCCATCACCGATGAGGAAATAGAGGAACTGGAACGCAAGATTGAAGCGATGAGCTCTGAGATCGAAAAGAAGGTGGAAAAACGGCTGGAGGGCGTGGACTGGGACAACCTGAATGAAGCCGAACGACAGAAAATGGCACAGGAGCGCCTTGCGGGGCTGGAAGAGGAAATCAAGGAAATGAAAGAAAAACTCGAACCCCTGACAAAGGAACTTCAGTTTCGTATCCAGGCCCGCATCAAACCCGAAATCGAAAAAGCGCTGAAAGAAATTCAACAGGCGCAGGAAGAGATTAAGGAGAAGAAAAAGAAATAGTTGAGTCCATATCCACTAATAAGCGGGCGCCCCGGTACCGGGGCGCTTTTTTTTGCTTTTTCCTTTGACAGAAATCGATATCCAACCAGGAACTGCCTGCCATGGACACTTCTCGCCGAGGAGTCTATAATCAACCGATATACCCCATGAGGAGGCTTCATGTCCCACCTTGATGTCCTTGGAGAGATCATCGAACTCAACGAAGAAGGATTCATGGTCCAGCCGGAGAAATGGACCGAGGATGTTGCCGCTCAACTCGCCAGAGAAGAAGAAGGTCTGGATACCCTCACGGAGAACCACTGGAAGGTGATCCGTTTTATTCGCAGCTATTACCTTGAAAAGGATCTTGCTCCCATGATTCGGCTCGTATGCCGTGAGACCGGGCTGAGCCTCAAGGAAATCTACACTCTTTTTCCTTCCGGACCTGCCAAGGGAGCATCCAAGATCGCGGGACTTCCCAAGCCGGACGGGTGCGTCTGAACCCACCCATACCATGAATCTCCTGACTCTCCTGGTTACCGTGTCAATCGCATATTGCGGGATCGCCCTCGCCTTTCTCTTCCTTCAGGCACGTTCCCGCGGAAAAAAAATCTTTTACTCGGCGGCCAGAATGAATGCGGCTCCAGGGATTCGCTACGCCTTCACACAGGGCATGCTTCCCTGGGAGAAGGAGAGTGCGGCCCACCACCTCCCCACCTACCTGGCCGGCGTGATCTATCATGCCGGGATCGGGATTAGTCTCTTCTTTCTTTTCTGCACCCTTTTGAATATAACTCTACCGGCACTTCTCTACCGTACAGGCGGGTGGATCGTGATGGCGGGATTGATCTCAGGTTTCTCTCTCCTTATTAAGCGGGGGGTTTTTCGATCCCTCCGCTCGATCAGTGTTCCTGATGATTTTCTGTCCAACATTCTGGTGAATCTTTTCCTTGTCTTTACCTTCTCATGGATCCTGGCGCCTCAGACCCTTCCATGGCTTTACGGAGCGGCTGCTCTTCTCTTTTTCTACATCCCCGCAGGAAAGATTCGCCACTGTATGTATTTTTTCCTGAGCCGGAGATTCCTGGCCATCGACCTGGGACGCCGCGCCGTCTTTCCGCCGGCCGTCGGGAGATAATCCATGGGTTCCGAAGAGAAAAAGCCCTCCACCGATCCTTCATCCGGGCGGCGACTCCCATCATCCAGCCTCAAGGATGCTCTTCAGGAGCTCAAACAGGCCATTGATTCCGAATATGATGCCTATCTTAATGCCTGTGTACGGTGCGGGCTGTGCGCCGACTCCTGTCACTATTACCTCACCGATGGGGAATCGGCCTCGATCCCGGCCCACAAGCTCCATCTTGTTGCCTCCGTCGTACGCCGGAATTTTTCTTATACAGGGAGATACATTCCTTTCCTTACACGGGCCCGGGCTTTTGATTCGGACATGGTGGACCGCTGGATCGACGATCTTTTTGGCCGATGCTCCCTCTGCGGCCGATGTTCCCTGAACTGTTCGATCGGGATCGGGATCCACCGTGTTATTCGTCTGGGACGAAGCACGCTCGCAAGACTCAATGCCGTGCCCCAGAGTCTGCAGTCCACGGTGGACAAGGCTCTCACCAGTGGCAACAATATGGGAATCCAGCGGGAAGACTGGCTTGACACCCTGTCCTGGATCGAGGAAGAGCTTCAGTCCGAAATTGGAGACACCCGTCTTCGGATGCCGGTGGACCAATCCGGAGCCCGTGTCCTCTATGCGGTCAATCCGAGAGAACCCATGTTCTATCCGCTTTCACTTTCCGCAGCCGGAAAGATCTTTCACGCTGCCGGTGAAAGCTGGACCCTGGCTTCGGACTTCTTTGATGTGACAAATTACGGCCTCTTCAATGGAGACGACAAAACGGCAGGGGAACTTTCGGACAGGCTGGCCAGGACGATGGAACGCCTGGGATGCGAAACACTTGTACTTTCGGAGTGCGGTCACGGGTATAACGCGAACCGCTGGGAAGCTCCCGAATGGCTGAAACGAAGGAACGCCTTCGAAGTCAAAAGCCTTCTGGAGGTCATGGGGGACTATATCCGAAGCGGTCGAATCAGACTCGACCCGTCAAAGAATTCCGAGCGTGTGACCCTTCATGATCCCTGTAATCTTGTCCGTCTCGGGGGTGTGGTCGACGAGCAACGATTCATCCTGCGCCATGCGGTGGAGAACTTTGTCGAAATGACACCCTGCCGTGAAAAGAATTTCTGCTGCGGGGGAGGGGGCGGCCAGTTATCGATGACGCCCTTTGCGGAGCGCCGGATTCGAGCGGGAAAGATAAAAGCCGATCAGATCAGCGCCACTGAGGCAAAGATCGTGGCCACTCCCTGCCATAACTGTATCGATCAGCTCGGGGAACTGAATCGGCATTACAAGCTTGGTGTTTCCATTGTTTCCGTCGGAGAGCTGGTGGCCGAGGCCTTGATCCTGGACCGGCCGTCCGAATCGTAGCCTCAGGAAGGTTTTCCGAAGGTTTCCGCGATCTCCCTTACGGCTTCCACGGCGGTTTCGATGTGCTCTTCCGTGTTGAAGGGACCAATCCCAAAACGAACCGCACCTTTGATGGTGTCCGTACCCAGATGCTCATGAACGAGCGGAGCACAGTGAAGACCGGTACGACAGGCGATCCCATAATCGACATCGAGCATCGTACCGACGTTCAGGGCTTCAACTCCCAGGACATTAAAGAGGAGAACACTGATATGGTCATGAAGGTCGTCCTGGCAGTAAAGGATTACACTCTCAATCGTCCGTAGACCATCCCGAAGCTTTTTCAGCAGGGCCATCTCCCGGCGGTGGATCACGTCCAACCCCTCCTTCTGTATCCATGTCAGTCCAGCCTTCAAACCCGCCACGCCGACGGAATTCAGGGTCCCATACTCCATTCGATAGGGATATTCATCCAGGTGTGCCCGTTCGGCGGAGCGGACACCGGTACCTCCGGCCCGTGTATGGCGGATGGTAATCCCTTCCCCGACACAGAGCCCCCCGATTCCCGTGGGTCCCATGAGGGATTTATGGCCCGTAAAGGCAACCACGTCGATATACATGGCATCCATGTCAATGGGCACCTTTCCCGCGGATTGAGAAGCGTCGATGGCGAAAGGCACCCCCCTTTCCCTGCAGAGTCGTCCAATTTCCGCAACGGGCTGAACGGTCCCAATCACATTCGATGCATGGTTTACAATTACCAGACGCGTATTGGCCCGGAATTTTTCGCGGAAGGAATCCGGATCAACGAATCCCCTGTCATCCATGGGAATGTAATCTACTTCAACACCCTGATCTCTCTGGAGATGAAAGAGCGGCCTCAGAACCGAATTATGCTCTGCCGTTGTCGAAATGGCGTGATCTCCCTCCTGCAGCATGCCGAAGATGGCCAGGTTCAGGGCATCCGTGGAGTTGTAGGAATAACAGAGCCGGTTTGGATCGGTCCCGTGAAAAAATGCCGTCAGGTCTTTTCGCGTACTCTCGACCACCTCACCCGCTTCCAGGCAGAGATCGTATCCCGAACGCCCCGGGTTGACTCCATAATGGCGGTAAAATCGATCCATGGCCTCATAGACTTCTGCCGGCTTGGGAAAGGACGTTGCCCCATTATCCAGATAGATCATTTTTTCCAAGGTAGCCCCCCTTCATCTTTGGTGATCGATGCATCCTGACATTATATCCCATGGAATATAAGGAGGGACCAGGGGCTTAGAAATTGTGCCGGTCAAAGGTGACAAACATCACATTCCGATTCCCACCTGTGTGGTATGATGATTCCAGACCTGCTGCAGGTCATCAGATGTGATTTCATTTCTCCGATATGAAATCACCTTCAGCCCGGAGGAAAAGAGGATGGAGGAAAAATTCACAAAACTGCGCAGCATCCTGGCCACCGTTGCCGATCTCCGGGGAGCCACAGCCGTCCTGACCTGGGATCAGGAAACCCACATGCCGGAGGGAGGGGGCTTTGCCCGGGCATCTCAGCTCGCCACACTCGAGAAGCTGGGCCATGACCTCTTTATCACGGATGAGGTGGGGGAACTGCTCGACGATCTTGCCGATCTTGCGAAAGATCCATCCGACACATCGTTCCCTGCCTCGCTGATCCGCGTCACAAAGAGAGATTACGATAAGGCGAGAAAACTTCCCTCATCCCTGGTGGAGGCCTTCAGTCGTGCGACCAGTGAGGCAACTCAGATCTGGAGAAAGGCCCGCTCCTCCGGGGATTATGAACTTTTCCTGCCGCACCTTACCCATCTGCTGGAGCTGACTCGAGAAAAGGCCCATGCCCTGGGCTTCGAAGAACGTCTCTATGATGCTTTGATTGACCAGTTTGAACCGGATATGAAGACAGGTGAGGTGGAAAGTGTTCTTTCGGACCTCAAGAAGAGACTCGTCCCTTTCGTCCATGCTATAACTGCCCGAAAGGCTCCGGAAAACGGCTTTCTTCATATCGATTACGATGAGGAGGATCAGCGCACATTTGTACTGGATGTGTTGAAAGACTTCGGGTTTGATTTTTCCCGGGGAATCCAGGACTTCTCCACGCATCCATTGACGATCGCCTTTTCACCCGACGATGTACGGATCACGATCCGGGTTCGTAGAAATCTGCTTCCCTTTGCACTTTTCAGTGCCTTCCACGAGTGCGGTCATGCCCTGTACTATCAGGGAATCGGTAAAGAGCTGGACCGATCTCCCCTCAATGAGGGAGCCTCCACCGGGATGCATGAATCCCAGTCCCGGTTCTGGGAAAACATCGTAGGCTCAAGTCTTGCGTTCTGGAACCATTACTATCCTGCTCTTCAATCCCGTTTCTCTTCTCAACTCGGGAACGTCGACGTCAATGCCTTTTACAGGGCAATCAACCGTGTAGAGCCCGGTCTCATTCGCATCGAAGCGGATGAGGTTACGTACAACCTTCACATTGTCATTCGCTTTGAGCTTGAAAATGCCCTGCTCGAAGGTGATTTGGATCCTCGAGATCTCCCCGCTGCATGGAACGAGAAGATGCAGAACTATCTGGGCGTCGTTCCCTCAAGTCCGGAAGAAGGTGCCATGCAGGATATTCACTGGGCCTCCGGTGCCTTTGGTTATTTCCCGACCTATACGCTTGGGAATATCATGTCGGGTCAACTCTATGCGCAGATGCGAAGTGAACTGCCGGATATCGAAGAGGAGATTGCACATGGAAGGTTCTCAACGATTCTGGACTGGCTGCGCGAAAAAATTCATATATATGGACGGTGTCTCACCTCTCCAGAACTCCTCATGCAAGTGACCGGCAGAGGCCTGGAGGCGGATAGTTATGTATCCTATATCCGCGGCAAATACACTGGCATATACGGGGACCTTCCCTGATCCTGCCGCCTTCCCGAAAAATACCAGGGACCTCAATCCGGTTTTTCGTCCAGCAACGGCAGGATTACCCTTGTAAGACCCTCGACTCCGGAGGCGAGACGTTTGAAATCCATTTTATCCGGAAGATCATCTGAGGCGTGGTACTCGGGATACCGAAAGGGAGCCGTATCGGTGACCATCAAAGCGGGATAGCCTTCCTGCCAGAAAGACCACTGATCCGACCAGCCGACCCCGGGCAGCGAGGCGGGAAGTGCCGCACCCTCAGCGGGCAGGGAAGAAGCGGACCTGAACGCGGCCACAACTCTGCGGACCAGATGGCGGGATGCAAAGTTCCCTACGAACGCAAGGAAATTACCCCTTGAAGGATAGGCAAGGGAAAGTGGAAATGGATATTGTTGGGAATCCGGTTCGTCGGTGAAGTATCCCATGGTCTCCAGACTGAACATGGCCTGTATCTGGTCACCCCGCGCCCTGCAGGCCTTCGCGTAAATCACACTACCCATTTGCCCGGTATGAAAATAGGGGGGTTCCTCATTCACAAAGGCCACGCATCGGAGCGTCCTGGCATGAGGCTGTGAGGCGAGAGTCCGGGCGAGAGCGAGCAGGGCGGCCACTCCCGATCCATTATCATTGGCTCCGGGACAGCCGGGAACCGAATCGTAGTGCGCACCAATCAGAATAATCTCCTCTTCCCTTTCCCTTCCTGTCCACGTTCCCTCAATATTGAAACATTCGACACCTTCCACGGTATAGGCCTGGCGAACCACATCCATGCCGGCATTGGCAAGCGAGGTTTCAATCCAGTCTGCGGCGCGATTCAGCGCTTCCGGTCTGTGAACGTGTCGCTCACCGATTTCCAGCGCAAGGTGACGAACGTCTTCCTGGAGACGAAGGGAGAGATTATTGGTGTCAGAAACAGACCCTCGATCAACATAAGGAGAGGAAGGCACCGGCATACGAATCATCATACTCCACAAAAATGCGATAGAAATGGAAAGAAGGAGTGCCGCCACTCCAGGGATCCACAATGAAATTTTCAGCATTCTCGCGATCATGTCTCCAGCTTACCCCACATTTCAGTCCATCCAAAGTTACTGAGCCGTTTTGCGTTGTTCTCCCGGCCGAAGGTTGCTATGATATATTTGTGAAATGCTGCACATTTAAGGGTGTCGCTCATGCAAAGGCGCACGATATATTCTGTCTTATCCTCACCATTCTGGCCTTTTTCACACCATTTCTTCCGGGCCAGGACGGTTCGGAGTACAGAGATCCCGTCCCGATGCGAATTCGGGACATGATGCCCTTTTCCATCCTCTCCATGGCCTTCATGCCCTCCCCCGGTCCACTTCCTCCAAAGGGAGACTGGGGGTTCGAAATCCATCTTTCCCATGCCAACACATTCATCATGAGTAAAAACGTGAAGGAATATCTTGGGGAACGAAATGATCGACAGCGCCTCACTCAGAATGATATCGCGGCGATCCGGACAGAAGGAGAGGGCGATATCTTCTATTTTGATGGAGAAATGGGACTACTGACAGTAAGTGCACATTACGGGCTCGGAGAACGCATTCAGGCCTTCACCCACGTACCCATCTACTACTTCTGGGGAGGATACCTGGACGGATTTATCGAGGGATTTCACAACGTTCTGGGAATCGGACAGGCAGGAAGAGACTATGTAAAACGGGATGAAGCACAGCTCTACCTTTCCCTGGGATCGAATGAGTTTTCGTTCCTGAACCCATCCCCCACCGGGGGCGTAGGAGACCCGACCTTCGGCATGCGATACTCCCTCTTCCCCTCCCGATCCCGATCCCAGCTCACCCTGGAGACCGCGACAAAGGTACCTATTGCCGATCCCGATGCCTATCGATCCACCGGTCATTCGGATTATGGGATTCAGCTTGCCTTTCAGACTGGAGACGTGACAAACAAGTTCTATGCGGACATAAGCCATGTATGGACCGGAAACCTGGCCTTCATGCCGGGGTTTAAGGTCGACAACATCCTGTCGGTAACGCTGGCTTACGGACGGAAACTTTCGGATTCCATCTATCTGATCGGACAGGTGACCCGCAGTACCAGTATCTTCTCAGAGGAAACCGACTCGGAACTTGGAGACACAGAATTACAGATCAGTACGGGAGTAAGAATTCAGAAGGGTACATTCCTGTACCAGCTGGCATTTACCGAGAACCTTGCCAACTTTAACAACACCCCGGATATTGGATTTCACCTTGGAATCTGCTTCCTTCTTCCCCGTGGCAAGGCACGGCATCCCCGAATCCGCACTGATCTCAATTCCGCCCAAAATCACACCCTAACTAATCAGGCCAAACTGTCTAATAAATTCTGATGGGGTTCATCTTGCCGAGTTCGACGGTTTTTCCATTTTAGCAAGGCGATTTCCCTATGAGAAAAAGATAACAACCTATTTTGTGAGTTTTTTCCTTCCATCCATTGGAACGGTGGCACGCTCAAATTTAGTGGAACCAATTTCGATTTCGCGCTCATCAATCACGGTGAAGCTTCCCTCCCAATCCACAGCAACAGTCTTAACTGGATAGGTGCCGGGTGCGAGGAGAGAAATGTCCACATATAGATCAAATCGGCGAGGAAGGTCAAAGGGCCGTTGATGAGGGGATGGTGGCGGCCACGGCATTTCTGCCTCTTCAAATTCTTTTGCTGCCATGAATTGGTTTCCGAATCGAACGTAAACAGCCTGAATTTCGTCATCATCCAAAACCTGTCCGTGGAAGTGAAGGATATTCCCCTCCAAAGTCACTTCAACAGACCCGGTCGGGAAGTGGTCATCATGGCGGGCAGCATCGAATAATAAAACTTCATCTCCTGAAGCGACATAGAGCCTGTTGTTGGATGCAATGGCTCCCGTGACGCGAGAGGCGAGCTCGTTGACCCCTGCGTACAATGGAAGGTTTGACAGGTCAAAATTGTACAAATGAAAAACCTCTTCGCCTCCAACTTTCGTTACCTTGGTTACGTATGCACAAGACTCGTACGCCAGTATTGTATTAACACTTCCCAGATAGTTCACGAGAAAGGTGGCATCCCATAAATTATAATCATAGATTCTGTCTTTGAGGTAAAAGACCACGATGTGATCTGGGTCGGGCCATGCGGATCCATTGGTCATGTAATAGTCTTTGTACTGGAATGAAGTTCGCTGCAGGCAAGAGTCTGTACAATAGGGAAATCCCGTCAGGCAGGGGGACCAGTATGTGCTGCCGGACTCGATGGCGGAGTCCAGATCACTTTTGAGGAAATGGCTGGTACTCCACTCTGCAGGGAAAAAGAACTCTCCCCGATAGTAGCGAATTTGGCCTCCGCTGTATTTAATTTTCTTCCTGCAACCATCCAGCTCATAATAGTGCGTGTAGAGCATAGCTGCTTCAAAATCAGGGAGATGAATGGCATAGGGGACAAAACAGCAGTCTGGATACCAATCCATAGGTTCCCCTTCAGCCCAATAGGAGGGACAAAAGAGATAGTCCTTTGCAACGGAACATCCCACAAAGTTATCGGATGGAAACCCGCCGGATAACGCGTTCATATCTGTGATACCCGCCTGGGGAGGGATCAACTCCCAGATCTGCAGGGGGTTGTCCGGTTGCCGTAAATCGTAAAACCGTATCCCATGGTTCTCCAAAGACACATACCAGAAACGAATAAGAAGGTTTTGCCATCGATACAGCCGGGCAGAATACTCGCTGTGATCAACAGGAATCACCGTAATTAGCTCGGGATTTCCGCCTGTCAGGTCATAGAGATACAGGTTATCTCTCCCGGTTACATAAAGATATCCTCCGTAGGTCGCCAGGTCAGATACGGATTCCGGGAAAGTCAACTTCCCCAATAAATTCAACGGCGGGACCTCCTCCTGTGAATGCAGGAGTGACGAAGTAATGACCAGAAAAAAGGTAAATATCAGTTTCATTGCACGGTTTGGATATAGTGAAAATTCTTGAGTTCATTAATTACGGGGACACAATACCTATTCTTCATCAATTCCCTTTGAATACATCTTATTAATTACGGAGATACAATACCTATTCTTCATCATTTCCCTTTGAATACATCTTCTCATGTCTGCAGTGTATCGCCAGGTCCATACAGTGTCAATTTTTCAACAGAATGCTACGAAACTCATCCCCTCAGCCCCGTCGGGACGGATCCAGCCGAAGCTCAGATCCGGACCTGTCCCAATTGCGGTCAGGTTATGCGGGAACAGCGATGCAAGCTGACGTGCCCGAACCGCGAATGCGGCTTTTTCCTCAGCTGCGCTGACTTTTACTGAAATACCCATTTCATCCCTCGATCCCGTATAATGTCTGGCTATGGCACCTCTCTGCTTCTTTGCCTCCGATCTCCACGGCTCGTCCGAACGTTACCGGAAATTAACCGGCGCCATTCGCAGAGAAATGCCGTCGGCCGTCTTTCTCGGGGGCGATCTCCTTCCCCATGGGATTAAAACCCTCGCTGGAATGGAGGACAACAGCCATGCTTTCATCGAAGATTTTCTCGCCCCCCTCTTCACAGAACTGCGCCAGGAAATGCGGGATACATTTCCACGCATCTTTCTTATCCTGGGAAACGATGATGGAAGGTTCGAGGAACATCGGATTCTGGAATATGAGGCGGCTGGTCTCTGGGCCTATATTCATGACCGATTCGCAGACTGGGAAACATACTCTCTTTTTGGATACGCCTTCATTCCTCCTTCACCTTTTCGCCTGAAAGACTGGGAAAAATATGACGTTTCCCGGTACGTCGATCCCGGCTGTGTTTCACCCGAGGATGGCGCCCGCACCATTCCCGTACCTCCTTCCACCGTACGGTATGGAACGATGGCTGAAGATCTGACCCGCCTCACCGATGGCCGGGATATGACAACAACAATCGCACTCTTTCATGCTCCACCCTATCAGACCCACCTGGATCGCGCAGGACTGGACGGAAAGATGGTCGATCATGTCCCTCTGGACGTCCACATCGGCAGCATTGCGATCAAGCGATTCATCGAAGAGAGGCAGCCTCTTCTCAGCCTTCATGGCCATGTCCACGAGTCCACCCGGCTCACGGGAGAATGGAAAATCCAGATTGGGAGGACCTGGGCGTTCAACGCGGCTCACGATGGCCCGGAACTGGCCCTCGTCATCTTTGATCCGGAACAGCTCGAAGCAGCCGATCGAATTCTGGTTTAGCGCGAGCCCAGTGTCAGCGGACGTGCAGGATCGGTCACCGCGCCGATCTTTACTGCAAAACTGTTCTTGTTCGCGATATCTTCATCCGTCACAATATGAACATCCAGCAGACCATCACTACGATATCCTGTCCGCACATAGTTAATCTCCGCCAGTGTGAGACTCCACCCCTCCAGCCAGTGCTGGAGCAGCAGGCGTTGTTCTGCCGTACCCCGAAAATGGATCAGCAGGTCGATATCGCTCGAAGGACCCGCAGAGGCGTTTTTCGTCGATCCAAACACGTAAAACCCCTCCACACCGAAGCGTTCCGGATCAATGTTGGACGCAATACGCTCGGCCATTCGAAGTCGCCATCGCCAGTAGTCGTCGTGAGGTACCTCAGCGGAAACCAGCTCTCGCTCCGGGAGGGATACAGCCTGGCTGGGTTCGGTCAGATAGGCCAGGGCCTGATCCAGATCTGCGTTCATCAGGATCTTGAGGATTTTCCCTTCGCTCTCTCTCTGGACATCTATGACCCGGATTGTGTTCTCCAGATGGGAAAATTCTGGTAGAAGATCCTTGAAAATATTCCTGGATTTCATCAGGAAAATCTCGTCAAAGTGCACCTCCGATTCATCCGGATACAGGGGAAGATAACGAATGGAGGTCTCGACAAGATCCTGGAAAAAGTGCGTGCCAAAGGAGAGTTCGGGCGTGTAATTCCCTGTTTTCTGTGCAATTTCAATCAGCATGGCCGTGTTATTAATATCCGCATACGTAACACTGACACCCAGCTTGATGTCACCCCGGCTTCCCCACCGCCCGGGCCCCATAAGGATGAATTTTCGTTTGGGGAGGATCTTGTTCAGCTGCCCGACCGCACGGCCGACATCCCTTAAATCAGAGAGGTTTCCCAGGGCATTGTATGTCCTGCCATCGATGTAAACCACGTGGGTGATTTCAGGGACAACCCCATTACTGACGTGCCGGTTTCCTGAAAAAACAATGGATTTCTCTGGTATGTCCTGGGGAATCGGTGACGGCGCTATGTCCTTCTGAGAACTCTGAGGCCGACATTGAAGGAGGTAAAGGTCCTTCCCGTCGTGGGCAAATTCAATATCAACGGGAGTGCCGATCGTTTCCTCCAGCTTGGTAAGAATCGTCCGGATCTGTCGAATAAAGGGAGTTCGTTCCACGAGACCCTGGCAGGTGACAACAAGGTTATGGCGCTCAAAATCGATGCCCAGCAGGGAAGTAGGCGCGTGAAGCGTGTCGTCCTGGTAAACGGAAATAATATTCTGTATTCCGGGAATCTCGGTTCCATATCTGGCAAGAAAGTCGTGGATGTGAAGGGTTTCGAAGCTGTTCTTTTCAAGGTTGATCACATCGATTCGCTTGCTGGAGTAGCGGGCCACTTCTTCCGGTGAGGTGTTGACCCGCAGATTGGGATTCCCCGGTGCGAGCAGAACGGGGTAATCATCGGCCACACGGTCCACGGCCCGGGTACCAAGACCGGGTACCATCCGCAGGAGACCATCTTCCCTTTTGATTCGAGGAGACCAGCGGAATTCATTCCTTGAAAAGGCAACACCGGCAAAGGAGGGAATGAAATAGGGTCCGATTCGGGTACCGACGACTTCCTGGATCATGATTCCCATTTCTTCATGGAAATCAAGGAGCCCCCGCTCAATCCGATATTGAATGGGATCCGGAGCAAAGGTAGAGGCATAGACTTCAGCAATAGCATCGGTCAGTGCGGCCAGCCGCTCATTTTTCGAACCCTGGTTCGCCAGGAAGAGACTCTTGTACTTTCCTGAAAAGGCGGCACCCATTCGATCTTCCAGGAGGCTGGAGGAACGAACAATAATGGGGCACTCCCCGATCTCGTCAATCGCCATGGAAAGGCCTTTTAATATTTCAGGCGGAAAGTGCGAGTTCTTAAAGACCTGGATCATATTGGGGTATTCCAGCCTGACCTCGTCAATATCCTTGTATTTCTGCTCGTATACTTCCTCCAGGTTGTTGTAGTCCAAGAAATTCAGAAGTCCGTCGCTTGCGATGTACCATGTCTTGGGGACCTTCAGACTGGCGAAGAGCTCCTTATTCTCCGAGCTGGATTGCAGGACCTTCTGAGCCAGGAAGAGACCGGCACTTTTGCCCCCCAGTTTCCCATGGCTGTCGGCAGGATAGATGATCTGCTTGACCAGAGTAATGTAATCCCAGACACTTAGAAAGTTTTTGGCTACGTTGATAAAGTCCAGGTGGTCGGAAAAAAACCTGCGCACCAGGGATACTCTTAATCCCTTTTCCACGGGAGGAGAAAGTTCGATGGATTCCAGCTCCGCATAGCTGTATTGAGTCAGAACATCGATGACCTGAGTCAGGGACGTGTTGGGGTTGTCAATGGTTTTTACGAAGATTCTCGATTTGTCTTCCTGCATCCATCTCTGGAGCGAAGAAAGAATTTCACTTTCACTTAAATTTTCCGAAGCCATCGAGAAGATGGCATCCCCCTGTTCAAAAAAACGATCGATCGCCTGTTTTTCGCTGGGGACATTCATCTCATCCATGATCTGCTCTTCATCTCCCTCATGGCTTCCTCCAAGGGACTGAAGCATATGCTTCGCGGATTCCACTCCGTTGATGCAAAGGTAGAGAAGCATTTTTCGGGTGACGTAGTTGTACAGCTTACGATCGGACCTCCGAATCATTTCCACCACGATGCGCCATTCATCATGTTTCTTTTCCGTGAGCTCTTCTTCCACTCGCTTCCATTCGCTCATGGATTCCCGCATCTTTCGCAGAAAGATCGTCTGTCCGATGCGATCTGAGATCGTCGAAATCAGCTTTTCTTCTTCCTTGAGAAAGACCTTTCCGTCTGTTTTGGGAACCTGCTTCCGATAGGAGACGGAAATAGATCCTTTGGGTTCTCCCTGGATTTCAATCGGTCGTGTCTGGACGCAGGAAGTTTCAACGAATGGGTCGGAACGGTAGACCTGATCTTCAAAGATTATCTCCGCCTGGCATACTTCCGGATATTGCCATCCGGGGGGAATCACCCCGATAATGTTGCGCAACATTGTATCGAACGGAAGATCGTGCCGGTTGAGAATCTCTTCTACTTCGTAAAGGCACCGCAACTCTTTGGCCCGTTCCTGCAGATCCTTCAGAAGACGGTCGGCATGGATCTCATCTGGGGTCATCGTCGAACCACTCCTTTCCTGGATCTTCCATCCACCTTGACGACCAGAGGCTCGCTCAGGGTCACACAGCGAACAAATTCACCATCATATTCAGCGGGCTGAGATTTCAGCCAGTCCCAATCGATTCCACTGCCGGCCGGGACTGAAAGATATTTAACCTGGAGGTTGGAAATATTATGAAAGAAGTGGGATCCCTGGCTGAGATCCACGGGACGTTCTGCAAACGTGGCTTCCACAATCACGCGGGAACCGGAAATCTGTCCCCAGTTTACCGGAATGCCCAGCCAGGAATCGGAGCTTCCCCAGCGTCCGAATCCGATGAGGAGGTAGGAGACTCCTTTGAGAATCAGGTCCCGGTTGACCTGTTCCAGCTCCCGGGCGACTCGAACCGTATATTTGAAATCAAACCCATCGGGCTTGACGTACACAATGGTCTGAAGGGATCGTTCTACTCCGTTGCCCATCGCTGCGGCTGATGCAAGGAGAACACGATCTCCCGAGAATTCTTCATCTACCAGTTCGACAATTTCGTCGGACACCCCCATGGGACGCACCTGAAGAAGACCGAACCTTCCCGCACCCTTTCGATCCCGATCGAAGGTCATGGCAAACTCGATTTCGACTTTTGCGCCTGTAGAGGACTCACAGACCTCAAGGACAGAACGAAGAAGGTCGTTGAAGGGAATCAATTCCGCCTGCAACAGGGGAGAAAAGTTAATGATACGGGGTCCCTTCATTCCCGTTCCGATCGAAATTCTGCCCGATTTCGGATCCAGCGTGGAAGCCACATATTTCAACGTATTGTCATATTCGGCCTCCGAGAGATCGGACTGGATCAGATACTCGGTTTCATGAAGCGGATTGTACGTTTTCGGTTTCCCCATGTTGACGGCCCAGAATGTGGTCTGCGTATTCTTAAGCATGTCGTTGATGGAATTGAAGGGCGGGCCGGTATTGGGATAGGCCGGTGAATAGGTCCACACCAGGCTTCCATCCACGATGCTCTTTCCCAGCCCAAGGGCAAGGTTGGCCACTCCGTCTTCGGGCTCCGCATGACCAAAGGGATAGAAATTATAGGATCGGCCCACACCGGCCAGATTGGGATAGAAACGGTCCCCGTGGCGGAGACCGACAACTTCCTGGATAATCACAGCCATCTTCTCTGACTCGGGAGCATTTCCGGTCGCCCGCATATAATCCTTGGCCTGATTGAAGAAGGTGGAAGCATAGACAAACTTTACGGCCTCCGTAAGCTTCCGGAATCGTTCATCGGAAGAAGACTGATTGTTGGGAACCATTTTCGTCTCGTATACGCCGGCAAAGGGACAATCCAGACTGTCTTCCAGAAGACTGGATGAACGGACGGCCAGCGGCACATGCAGATTTTCTGTCAAAGCACGGAGGTCTCCGAGAAGATCGGGGGGAAGGGCAGCTTTGAGAAAGTGGTGGGCCATACGTTCATCGGGAAGGTCTGTCAGGGCAAGGTCGTAGAGCCGGTTCTGTTCCATGAAGAGGTCGAAATATCGGGTGGTGATGACCGTCAATCTGGGCACATCGACAACAATATCGGGAAAAGGCTTACGGGAGAAATGCTCGAAGATAAAGTCCTTGATCTGTGCAAGCCCGTGGGCTTTTCCGCCAAGCTCCCCCTCTCCGATGGCAGTCAGAGTTTCCTCACCGCTGAAAAACTTCCGGTCGAATGGAGGAATGAGAATCCCGGATGAGGGGCTGGAAGACTCCGTCATAATCGTTCCCCCTTACCTTGCATCCGCTAAACCCAGCCGCGGTTCTTGCATGCTTTTGCGACTCGATCGACAGCAATAACGTATGCGGCATCGCGCATGGACAGCTTGTGCTTTCTTGCAAGATCGCTCACGGCTATAAAGGCGGCAGTCATCTTTGTATCCAGTTTTCCCAGTACTTCATCCCGTTCCCAGAAGTAGTTCATATTGCTCTGCACCTGTTCAAAGTAGCTGCAGGTTACTCCTCCCGCATTGGCAAGGAAATCGGGAACCACAAAGATGTTCCGGTCTGCAAGGACCTTGTCCGCTTCCGGAGTAGTGGGCCCGTTGGCCCCCTCCGCGATGAGCTTTACCCTCGGGCTAATTCGAGCTACGTTTTCTCCATGAATTTCATTCTCCAGCGCAGCAGGAATCAGGATATCGACCTCCTGCTCCAGCCAGGCATCTCCAGGAAGTCGTTCATATCCCAGGGAAACGGCCCGCGACCCGTCGATTCCTCCGAAGGGATCGGTAATGTTTCTAAGCTCTTCGAGCTGAATTCCTTCCTTTCGGCGATAGGTACAGGCACACTGGTCCTTTTGATCCCAGCAGGAAACCGATATGACGACAGACCCCAGCTGCTGCAGCAGTTCAATGGCATATTGAGCCACATTTCCAAATCCCTGGACACTGACGCGGGTATCGTCGGGCCGCACGTTCAGTTCCTTCAGGGCTTCCCGCACGGTAAAGACCAGGCCAAAACCCGTGGCCTCGGTCCGTCCCAGCGATCCGCCCATCCCGACCGGCTTTCCCGTGATAAATCCGGGAGAATGACCCTCCCGTATCGTCTCGAACTCATCCAGCATCCATAGCATATGCTGGGCATTCGTCATCACATCCGGAGCGGGTACGTCCACCGCCGGACCGAGATTCCTGGAGTTCTGTCGGACCCAGGCCCGGCAAAGACGTTCCTGCTCATGAAGGCTTAAGTTGTGCGGGTCACAGATCACGCCCCCCTTGGCTCCCCCCAGGGGAATATCCACCACGGCGCACTTCCACGTCATCCACATGGCCAGGGCCCTCACCGTATCGATGGTCTCCTGGGGATGGAAACGGACACCACCCTTTCCCGGCCCCCGCGCGTCGTTGTGGACAACCCGGAACCCCCGATAGATCTCGACTCTCCCGTCATCCATCCGGATGGGAATCGAAAAGTGATGCTCCCGGATCGTGGATCGAAGGAGCTGACGAGTGGGCGAATCCAGTCCCAGCAACTCCGCGATGTGATCAAACTGTTGTTGTGCGGTTTCAAAGGGATTGTAGCACCCCGTCATGACAGGCCCCCCAGTATTATGAAATCGCCTTCATTCTATCGGAAAGTGAAGGGAATCACAACGATGCAATGGTTCCCATTCCGATAGATCCCTTGACACTCTGTCGGTCATGACATACTCTCAGCGTCAGGAGGTTCTCATGCGTATCCTCGGACTCTATCTTCTTTCGCTTTCCCTTTCTCTGCTGGCTGCAGACCCTGCCACGGTCCTTCTCGATGAAACGGTCGTCCTGGTGGAGGATTCGGGACTTGCCCATGTCACTCACCATGTCAAAGTCCGGATCGATTCCGAAAAGGGGATTCAACAATTTTCTCATCTTCGCTTTGACTATGATCCGGCTACATCGCTGAAAGACATCACAAAGGCCATTCTGATCCGTTCTTCCGGTGAAGATCAGAACCTGCTCGAATCGGAAATTCATGACCTTCCTCAACCCCAGTACATGATCTACTGGGGTGCCCGCATGAAACTTCTGGATGTTCCGAGGCTGGAGATCGGAGACATCCTGGAAACCGAAACTACCATGAAAGGGTTTCAGATTGCATATCTGGCCCAGGAAGAGGAAGAAAAATATATCCCGCCCATGCGGGGACACTACTACGATTCCGTTCTCTTTGGCGGTGATCTGCCAATCACGGAAAAACGCTATACGATCCGCATTCCCAGGGATAAAGAGCTGAATACCGAAGTCTTCCATGGAGAATTGGCCTCCCGGGTGACCTTTGATGAAACGCATGTGACCTATACATGGTGGAAGAAGGATATTCCAGCTCTGAAAAAAGAATCCAGAATGGTGGACATGGGAGATGTCGTTACGAAGCTGGTCCTCGCCACCGTTCCCGACTGGGAAACCAAGAGCCGCTGGTTCTTTGAAGTCAATGACCCTCAATTTGAAGCCACCGACGAAATTCGTGCCCTCGTCGGACGCCTGACCTCCGGCTGTGAAGATGATGATTGCCGCTTTGCCGCCCTCCTTCACTGGGTGGCCAACAACATTCGATACAGCGGGTTATCCATGGGAAAGGGCGAAGGATATACCCTCCATCCTGGTTCCATGATCTTTGACGAACGATGTGGTGTCTGCAAGGACATTGCAGGCATGCTGATCACCTTTCTCCGGGCTGCCGGGTACACGGTTTACCCCGCCATGACGATGGCGGGAGCCAGGGTTGAGGACGTTCCGGCAGATCAGTTCAACCACTGTGTTGTTGCTGTGAAGAGAGACGACGGATCCTTCACCATGCTGGATCCCACCTGGTGTCCCTTTTCCCGGGAGCTCTGGTCCTCCGCCGAAGCGGAACAGCACTATGTCATCGGTTCCCCGGAGGGGGAGACCCTTACAATGACTCCGGCAGTTGAGCCCTCTCACAATCGTCTCTCCCTTACCGTGAATGCGGACCTGGATAGTTCAGGGAACCTGAAGGGAACCATGGATATTTCCGGAGACGGATTTACGGAAACCAACCTGCGATGGGGAATCATCAACGATCAGACGCTGAATATCAAACGACAGTTTCAGGCCTGGATAGCATCCGTCGCACCGACCGCCATCGTATCTGACGTGACGATGAACGACCCGTACGACCTTATGGTTCCGCTGAAAATCCGCCTTACCTTTTCCATACCGGGATACGCCCGGACCGACGGGTCCACCCTGTACTATTCACCCCTTATGGTCCATTACCCGGTGATCAATCGCCGAATCGGAGATTTTCTGTCCGTAAAGGAAAAGGGCGACAAACGTACGTATCCCGTCTTCCTGAGATCCACGCGATATCTTGTCTTTAAGGAGCAGACCCGAATTCCCAGAGGAATGGAGGTAAGGGACCTGCCGGATCCCGTAACGAATGATGGCCCTGCAGCCCGGTACAGCCGATCTCTCCGGCTGGAAAAGAGTGCTCTGATTACCACACAGGAACTTGAGCTGAAGAAAAAGATCGTTCCACCGGAAGACTATTCCCAGTGGAAGGAATCGGTACAGCAATTTAAAGACGCTGCAGATATCCTCGTCACCATCGGGAGGACGTCATGAAATCCATCTTAGTTTCTTTCATTCTTTTTCTATGCCTTTTCGCCTTCGGAGCGCCTCCCGCCGAACCCGATGCAACCCTCCACGACAGTCGGATTTCTTTGAACATGACCCCGGACGGGCGTGTACAGGAGACACAGGTCCTGCACCGCACCCTCCACACCTACGAAGCCATGGACAAGGAAGGCGACCCCCGCTTTCTCTATCGATCCGATGTCCAGACCTTTGCACAGCTGGAAGCAGAGACCCGAATGACTTCCGGAAAGATCGTACCCACGCATGCCAGAGGTTTGAACGGCTCAACCCCGTATCGCCTGGTCGCCTGCCCACCCTGCACCGCCTGGCAGGAGATGGTTGTGACCTTCCTGGGACTGGAGCCCGGAGCCGAAACGACACTTTCCGTAAAACTCAACGATGTAAAGCCCTGGAGATATGCCCTGGATGGCGTCCTTTCCTTTGATGGGTTTTCTGAAGTCAGGAATTTCACGCTGGATCTTACGGTCCCCGCGGGGAAATCGCTCTCTGTGGCCGCAAAAGGTATGAATACAACGATCACCCGGAATGAGACGGAAGAGGATCTGACGATCCATGCCCGGGTCGACCATATCAGTGTCTTTCCAGAGGATGAAATGGATTCCGGTGCTTCCTGGGTTCCTCGAATCGCTTATTCCAGTTTTACGGCATGGGACGAGGTGGGAAATTTTCTTACGTCAAAGGTTTTTCTTCCCTCTTCTCTGCCTGAGGTTCCCGAAAAACTCGATGATCCGCTGACGGTACCGGAGAAAATTTCTAGAGCCGTCGCCTTCGTTGCCGATCACCTTGTGACCGTTCCCATGGATCTGCCCCGGGCCCTTTCCTCCATGAGGGATCCGGCGGCCGTTCTCGAATCCGGGGAGGGAACCGAGCTTGATATGGCCCGGCTTCTCCACTCGATTTTCACACTGCAGGGACTGGACCCCGTGGTCCACCTTGTATCCCCGGAAGCCGGAATCCCTGAAGTTCCGGGTTTTTCGCAGTTTGATCGTATTTTTCTCGCCATTTACACCAAAGATCGGACCTACTACATCCGCCCGGGCCATTCGCTGGACGAGGAGAATCGAAGCACCCTCCTGGGAAGCTGGTATTTTACACCCGGAATGTCGGAACCCCAGGTCTTTCGACCGGATGATGACATCCTCGTTCTCGATGGTACTCTCACCGTCAGGGAGGATGAAATCATGATCGAAGGTCAGGCTTTGTTGAAGGGACGATTTGCGGGGATCGCATCGGGAGGCACCTCCGGGATTGAAGACGGGCTGAGTGCCTTTCTCCCCACCGGAACCACCCTGACCTCCGTGAATGCGATGGACGTAACGGATCGAACCTGCAGGGTTGAATTTGAAGGAATCCGTTCAAAGGGAACGGTTCTTCGTCTGGTCCCGGAACTTTCATCCCTGGACATCCCCGAACCGACCTATCTGGAGAGAGTCTTACCCATGGCCTTTCCCAGAACCGGGATCACCGTGCGATGGAAAATCGAAGGCAAAAATTCGGCTGGAGAAATACTTCTTCCCGAAGGGTCTTCACTTGAATGCCCGGGGATCGCAATTCAAACCACCGTGAAGGATAAAGAGGAGTATACGGCCCGGCTGGAAATCACGAAAGATTCTATCGAGCCTTTGGATTATCTAGGATGCAGGGCTGCACTTGCGGCGTGGGACAACATGCCGAATTCTTCAGCCCTGTTCAAAGGGAAAAAGAAACCTTAGAGATTCTCTTCCCCGCAGGGCGTAAGACAAATTTTCATTCGTTTCCCATCCCGATAGAGGTAGAGGGATTCCGGATCTTCTCCCTCGGTCTGGAGATGCAGACCTTCACAGAAGGGAGGATTCTGGCTCAACCCGCACATGCAAATCCAGCGTTCATCCCCCCCAAGCAGCAAACGAAGGGGCTCCTGCGCCCTGGATATCAAGATTCGCGCCATACATTCCTCCTCTTCCGACCCTAAAGGTAACAAAACGATGTATTTTCTTAATTTCTGATTCTCCAGATTTATGCACGGAACACTGATATGGTGCTGAAAATATGAAAGCTGTATCAAATATATTTACCAAGCGAATTAACGAAGTCCATCCCACCACTGAGCAGGACCTTCCGGAATAAGGCATTTTGTGTCATCAAGAAATTCCTTGAGATGAGGAATTGTATCCTGTGCCACTTCTCCATCAGCGATTTTTGTCGTAAACATTTGTAGTAAATATGAGGTGTCATGGAAATGAAGTACGTGCAATCCTGCTCCTTTGACGAAGCGGTTTATCTCTTGAGGTGTTGAGAATCTTACTCGATGTACAGGTTTTTTCTTGTCTTTGTAAGTATCTAACTCGTATTCAAAACGTACGAATCCCCATTCATCCAGCAAGTTGAACAGGTCAAAATAGAAAATTCCATGGGGCTTCAATATGCGCTTGATTTCTTTAATGTACTGATAGACATCCTGGCAATCGATGTGGATAAATACGATGTGAACGTATACTACGTCGAACGAATCATCCGGGAAGCAACTGAGATCATTACTGTCAATCCTTTGAAGCGTGACATTCGGTAAGTCTTTCATCCGCTCTTTTGCAATACTAATGAATCCCCCTGAAACATCCACACCCACCCATTCCTTGCATACTGGGGCGAGTTCTTTCCCAATACGTCCCACACCGCAGCCGATTTCAAGAACCCTTTTATTCATGTCAATCTTGAGCGCTCGCTGCATCCTCTCGGCGGTAGCACGTCCGCTCTTTATCAGTGCTTCTTCTGATGGTGAGTGGTTCATCATCTCGTAGGCAGACGACTTGTCACGGCCAATGATTTCCCAGGGGCGGCGATAACTATCCCCCCAAACAAATACTGAAACCGCCAATTTTAAACGTTTAAAGATATTCATGCATATTCCCTTTTTAATCAATCCAACGGACATCTTAATAGCAAATCCAAAAACAAAACATCAATTTCGATTCCATCCTTTCACATGTCATTCGAACTGTCAATGCGTTCAACGTCTGGAGTGATAACTTTTGTGTTGGATACTTATCCTGATCTCACATAGCCATTAGCTTGCAATCGTGTAATCGTCGGAAGGTTTCGGTGCGTCTCCATACCGAGGAAAATCTCCCATAATGGTGTTCGCAAACCTTTGGAGAGGCGGTTGATCGTCTTGAGATTTGGAGCACATTTCCCCAGTTCTATCAGGCTAATGTGGGTAAGGTGTAATCCTGTTCGCTCGGAAAGAGTTATCTGGCTCAATCTTTTCTCGTGGCGTAAATCTTGTATCCTCGTAACAAACCTGACAAGAATTTTATTCATGGGTAACTCTCCCTTCGCTATAATGGTACTTCACCTTGATTGCAAGGTTTTGCAGAATAGATGTCGCCTCATCATGTTCGGGAAATGTGGTGCGTATCACATGCTATACTGCGACCAATGAGGATTCTCGCTCTTCTCTTCTTTTGCTTGGGCTTGTATTCGCTTACCGCGCAAATCATCACAGGTATAAAAAATCCTTTTCTGTGGAGCGTACAACCTGAGAAGAGTCTCTTTGGCACGATCAGCCCTTCTGCAGAAGAATATTTCTTATTCCTGCAAAAAATTCGTGCAGATATTCCAAGTGAACAGCATTATGCGCTGGTACTGCCTGAGCAGTTACAAGGAAAGTACCAGAGTTACCTTTATGAGTCCATCTATTATCTCCCAGGAAGATTTATCCATCCATCGTACTATTTTCAATCGTCACAGAATGTCCAATTATCTGACGTTGATTTCATCATCTCTTACAAGTGTCACCCTGAGATATTGCATACGAGTATCGTATTGCAGACTTCGGATGGTGCTCTTTACAGGGTTGTAAAATGAGCGTTATCCTGTATGTTCTCTCGATTCTCGTTCTCCTCATTCCCGGGGCCGCAATTGCTTCTTACTTAAACTCAGAGGTCGATGATCTGTTCTTTTGGGGCTTTCTCTCTTTGTTTTACGGGGCTACGTGCACCGCAATGTGGATGACGATTCTCGGGTTGTTCTCCCTCCCCTGGACTCTCCCTACCATCATCCTGCCCATCTGCATTCCGAGTGTTTATGTTTTGTACAGGAAACGGAAACACATCGTACTTCGTTTAGAGAAGTCTCAACTCCTATTTTCCTGTGTGGCCTTCCCAATATTAATATCTTTGACAATCAGATCATTGACAGGTACGGTTTCCCATTGGGATTTCATGCTGCACTGGGCGGCAAAGTCAAGACAGTACTATCTTGGACACCTTTTCGATCCTCAATATCTCTTGTGGCCATGGCATCACCACTTGAAACCCGACTATCCGCACCTTGTCACGAACCTCTTTACTTTTCAGGCCCTGATGATGAGCCAGTTCAACGATCGGCTGATGATGCTGAATGATGTCATTTTCGTTGCAGCATTGTTCTATGTCGTATTCATTTTAATCAGAAAGATCGTTTATCAGTGGTACGTGTCATTCATGGTGTTCCTTGGGTTTTCCCTTCTTTTTGTCTCATTCGTTATTAACACGCGAACAGTCGGTGGAGCGGATCTGCTTTTCTCGTCGCTAGCAGGGTGTGTTGTCTATTATTTTCATGAATACGGAGAGCGCCGCCAGTATTCGGCATTACGAAATATGTTTATCTTCCTTGGGATTTTGTCTTATACAAAATTCGAAGGATTGTTTTACTCTGCTTTGTTTTCAGTGATGATCGCGATCTGTTTATTTGTAAAAAAGCAGCATTTTAAGATGATGTTGCGCTCTCTTCTCTGGTACGGCTGCATCGTAGCACCCTGGTTGGCTGTAACGACCTACTTTCACTTAAACACGCAAGCATCCGCTGGTTCGGCAATCCTTTCGAGAATCGGGCTTCTCCCCGCGTTACTGCAGGGGTTCCTGGAAACGCTACTCCAACCGACGTGGTATGGGGCGTGGATCTTTTTTGCTACGTCATATGCCTATATTCTCGTGTTCAGAAAGAGAGTGGGATTGTTACCCATTACACTTCTACTGCTTTGCATTTACCTGGTTATTTATCTTACCAACTCTGATCCGATTTATTACCTGCAATCTTCACTTGGACGATTGCTTCTTCCTCTCTTTGTCCTGTGTGTCTACGATTTCATCTCTGCTTTCAGGGTCCGCACGGCTGCGTGAGACAGCGATCCGTCCCTTCCGGTCGGCAAATATTGTTCGAGTCCTTCCCGTACGCCCCCTCAATGTAATGTGTGGAATCATGCGATACCACAATGAAGTACCGGTCTCCTGACGGGTACTGCACATACCATTCACTGGAGTACAGCGGGTCCTGTTCGCAGTCATGGGAGTAGTAGTTGCCAATTGTCCCCTGGTAGACTGCGTAGTGGTGCGCTCTTGAGGAATCATCCCAATTGAAGTACATCTGGTTGCTTACTTTGCTGATCTTAAGATTATTGACGGATTGAGTTGTGTAATAGTAAGCGGATTCCCATACACTAACATCCAAGTCTTTATAGATGACAGATTCGCTTCCCTGGCAAGAGACACAAGAGCCAGGAGGGTATTCTCTCGTCGTCATGAACAGCATGATGTGTTGGTCTTCTTCGGTGCTGGAGATTTGGGGATGGTTTTTCGTGCAAGGCAGCGTTCCAGCATGGAACCTTGTATGGCAGACATTACTGCTTCCTGCGTGAGGATCTTCTGTGCCGCCGATTGGTCGAAAATAATCCCAATGAATCAAGTCCGTTGATTGAGACCAGAAGACATAAATTTCTTGATTGAATCCAGGCTCGCTGATTGGTTGCGTGACCATTATATACCTGTTATCCGCCGCGTAGTAGAGCAGATCAGCGCGATCAGGAGCGATATTATAGGGCACTGGTGATCCTTTATACATGGCTGTAGTAGTTATTGGTTGTGCTATTGAGAAGTCCAGCTCCCCATTGGTCGTTCCCACCCATGTATTTGATGTCGTGTAATACTGCACTGGTCCAGGATCAATTCCATACCTGGTATCGCCATCCTCATTCAAAGTGACCCTTGCGAGGTACGTCGGTACTCCTCCGGGGAACCCTGACACTTGTGCTGCCCCATTTGGACCAGTAGGGTGGACAGTAACGTAGGAATAGGCTCTCTTTCGTCCATCCCCGTCCTGCTTGATGATCATCGCACCCGTTGGGACGATAGCCTTGATGTACTTATCGTTGCTCCTCAATACAGCGTTATTATAAAATTCCCAATGTCGCCCTTCTGCATCGGCATCGAAGGTATCGTACAGACATGTGGGTGATTCGCAGGGACTATCTGTGCATTCACAGGGGCCGCCACCATCGCTATAACCGGTTGAAATTGCAAGGTAAGTGTTGATCTTATCTGTTGCGACCCGTTCATCTTCGTCATAGCTCATGTCCTGATCGTTTTCGTCAATACAGGAGCCCCATTTGGGGCAATAGTACTCCTGTGAGTCACCTGAGCAGGGACATTCGACTGTCGTAGCAACATTACAATTGTCAATCGCTCGTTGATCATTCGGGTCAGGGCCATCAATGTAAGCTGCCAGGAGGAGTTGGATGCCGACGTTGTTCGGATAATAATTCCCTGCCTGAGTTGTTCTGAATTTCACTTCTGTAAAACGATCAACATCATGCTCTGTCGGTGAACAACTCGTTCTCAGTGGCAAGTGATACGTGCTAAGAGCGTTCAAACCACTCCATCCTACAGTACTCATCAGGCTACAATCGATTGTGCTCGCAGCAGTATGATCCACTGAAGAAAAATCAGAATAAGACTCTACAGTATTCACATAGCAAAGAAAATCATCGCCGATACGCTGCAACTCAGCACCCTCCACAAAATCAGCACAATTAGGCAATGTGGCAATGATAGTCTCATTGGAAGAATTATTCCGAATTCTCAGGCACTCAAATTCATCGGAAAAGTCCGTCTTGCAAAACATCAGGATAACGAGAAGAGAGAAAGGAACCCACTTATTACCGGACAAATAGGTTATTTTCGCCATAGGATACTAATAACGGCTAGACACAAAAGATGGAACAGAAAATATTCATCACTAAAGCTAAAAACTTCCGTTAGAAAGGCTGATTTTTCAGTCAAAGTGGATATGTAGATCAATCTATTAGGATTCTTATGCTTTTTCAACTGGATAACCGAACTGATTTAAAGATAACCGTTCCAGTAATTTACAAAGAGATTAAAGTACCTGGTAATTATTGATAACAGGAAAAAGGCAGAATTGTACCGGCTCCAATCACCCTGTCCCGGTCATCGTAAAAGACGGCGAGCTGTCCCGGTGCCGGGGCGAATTGAGGTTCATAAAACTGGACGGTCAGGTGCCCCGGACCTTCCTTCACAAGGGCGGGTGCAGGGCGATGACGGTATCGGATTCTCACTCGAAAGGTCCCGTTCCTGGAGCGAAGATGCCAGACCTGGGGAAGCACCTGGATCTCCGTCCTGCCTGCTTCGTCTCGATGGCCGACAACAACCTGATTTTTATCTGGATTCAATTCAATCACGTAGAGAGGTTCACTGGATGCAATGCCCAGACCCTTTCTCTGACCCACGGTGAAATAGACAATTCCCCGATGCGTTCCCAGAACGCGCCCCTGTCGATCCACAATTTCCCCCTGTCGGGGTTCCACACAGAATCGCCGGACAAGAAAGTCTGCGTACCCATCGGGCGGCACAAAACATACATCCTGACTTTCCTTTTTCGATCGCACCGAAAGGGAGAGGTGTCCCGCAATTTCCCTTACCTCATCCTTTCGAAGATCTCCCAGTGGAAAGGTGAGCATGGAAAGGATTTCCTGCGGCAGGAAGGCAAGAAAATACTCCTGCGACTTTTCCGGGTCCTCGGCGGGTTTGAGAAAAATGAAATCCTCCACGCATTCCAGTCTCGCATAGTGCCCGGTAGCGATATGGGATGCTCCCTCTTTTCGAGCCAGCTGTGCCAGGGCGAAAAAACGGACAACTGCGTTGCATCCGGGACAGGGATTTGGAGTCAGCCCCTTTCGGTAGTCCTCTGCAAAGGGGTGGATAACACGGTCCACGAAGGACTCAGTGTAATCGAGGGTTCTGTGAGGAATCCCAATCTGGGTGGCAACTTCCCTTGCGTCACGAACGTCGTCAAGATTGCAGCATTTACTGTTTTCTGGATAGAGAAGAAGGGTAACGCCCTGAACCTGAAACCCCTGTTTTACAAGAAGACTTGCCGCGACGGAAGAATCGACTCCTCCGCTCATGCCCACAAAAACGGTTCGATTCTGACAACTGTTCATAAAGGTTCCGGGGGGCTTACGACCGCTGAGACTTTCTCCCTCATCCGGCACACACTGCAGAGGCCCACCGTCGTCATCGATCCGCATTGATTGCATGGGGTAAGGTCAATGGCTTCTGGTTCCTCCGGTGGAAAAAGTGAGCCTTTAAGGGCCAGAAATCCTTTTACAAAACTCAATTTCGTTCCCGGCATGGCTGCTTCCAGGCCGTTCAGTGCCTCCTTGTACGAAAGACTTGTGGCTCTCTCGCTGTGAGGGCACTCTTCAACAACTGTATCCAGCCCCTTCATAAAGGCATAATGGGCCGTCTCGTACTCAGTCAGATAGATCAGGGGTTTCACCTTCCGGGCCAGGGTACCCTGCTCTCCCAGGGAAGGCGACTGACGCCGGATATATCCTTCCTGCCAGTGAAGCAGGTTACCCAGCAGGGTTGCGGCCTCGTCGTCAAGGTTGTGTCCCGTCGTGACCACATCAAAATCTTGAGCCGCTCGATTCATCAGATACCGCTTTACCGTACCGCAAACGGCACAGGGCGGACGCCGCAGGATGCGGGCAACTTCATCGATTCCCACTCCGAAGAGATCCCGGACACGATCAATCCTGATTGGGATGGAGGCTGTGGATGAAAACTCCAGGACTTTCTCCGTTGACATTTCCGAGTAGGATTCAATGCCGAGATCGATGTAATACCCAGTTACATCATAGTTATGATGATGGAGCAGGTGCAGCAGAGCGATGGAATCCTTTCCCCCCGAAACGGCGACCAGGATCCGATCTCCGGGTTGAAACATGGAAAAGGACTTGATGGCCTTAAAAACTTTCCTTTCAAAGGCTTCGAAATAGTGGTCCTGACAGAAGGCACTGTTGGAAGCCCTCAAATAGATCCGGGAGGCCTTCCCACATACGGTGCAACGGCGTTTAGCCACCCGAAATAACCCTGCGCACCTCGATGGACTGGTCCGGACTCAGCTTATCTCCCTCCTGAAGAAGAATTCCTTCTTCCCTGTCGATGACAAGGACTTCTTCCCGCCTCATTCCGAGTACGTTCAGCATTTCCCCGACGGTTCCCACAGGGTCCAGAGAGAGAACCTTAGTTCCCGGACGGATGTGAACGTTCACGGTCTTTCTCCAGATATTTGATGCCGGCAGGGATGTACCCTTCCAGATCCAGGGTGACGTGCTTGAAACCCAGCTGCCGCAAATACTCCGCGATCCGCTCCCTTTCTTTCAGAAAAGCGGTGATCTCTCCCTCAGGAAGCTCGATCTTTGCCACACCATCCGGAAAGGCCCGGACTCGAACCATGGCGTACCCAAGATCCCGTAAAAAGAGTTCTGCATCCCTTACCCTTGCGAGTTCGTCGCGATCGATGGGCGTTCCATGAGGGATCCTGGAAGCAAGACAGGCTGAAGATGGACGATCCCATCCCCTGATCCCCAGCTCCCGGCTGATCAACCGGATATCGTCCTTTGTAAAACCGAGTTCCAGAAGGGGTTGACGTACGCCACACTCCGCCTCGGCCTCCACGCCGGGGCGGTCTCCACCGGTATCCGAAGCATTGGTGCCGGAGACCAGGGTGTACCCTTCCGGAAGTACAGCCTGTATCCGTTCATGGTTGTACAGCTTGCAGTGGTAGCATCGCTTCGGTGAATTTACTTTGAACTCAGGATGATCGATCTTATCGTGAGCTTCGATCACCGTATGGTTGACACCCGTCTTTCCTGCGAAGGACGTTGCAAAACCGATATCCCAGGGCGGAGTAATGTCAGAAAGGATCGTGATCGCCATCACGTGGTCTGCACCCAGGACCCGTGCGGCAACAGCCAGCAGGAAGGTCGAATCGACTCCTCCCGAATAACTCACGGCAACATTTTTCATATCGTGAAAAACGCGCTCCAGTTTCATCAATTTCGTTGGTTCACTCATACTTTCTCCTTACTGATTCCTCAATGTTGAACATACGGTGCAAAAGGGGTCAACGTTTACCGTTACGGTCTGCATTGACCACGACCGCATATCCACAAAATGGAGGTTTCCTGCGGAAGGATCGTACAATTCCGCAAGTATGGCAAGTACCTCCTGAGCTTCCATTATACCCAACAGACCTGCCGTCGTCCCCAAAATCGGGGGTGTCCGGCTCCCGGGCTCTCCCTTGTAGATACAGGCCAGGCATGCCGTTTTTCCCGGCAGGATCGACATAAATCGCCCTTCCAGGCCCTCGACCTGTGCTGAAATCAGCGGAATCCTCTTTTGAACGGCCCAGCCATTCAGAACAAGGCGGTCTCTAATTGAATCCAGGCAATCTACAATCACATCCGGACAATCAATCCCAGCCAGAGATTCCGGAGTAATCCATAGATCCTTTGGAATCAATGTGATCTCCGGGTTAATGGCAGAAAGAGATTCCATCGCCGACAGGACTTTCGATTTTCCCAGGTCCTGAATCCCGTGGAGAATCTGACGATTGTAGTTGGTCATTTCCACACGATCACCATCGACAAGGATCAGTGTTCCCACTCCGGCCGCCGCCAGATAGATGGAAACCGCCGATCCGAGCCCGCCCAGACCTGCAATGAGGACCCGGGCGCGGGTTAACCTGTCCTGGTCAAACCCATCCATCATTTTTTGTCGATGGTAGCGATCTTCAGACATTTCAGGATTATATCACAGGTTGTGAGACTCAATATAAAAAAGGGCAGAGCCTGCGCCCTGCCCTGTTTTCCACTTTTTGATCCAATTTTATACTTCCTTCACCGCCTGAATAAGGTCAAGCATAGCCTTCTTCCCATCCGAAAAAAACATAAGTGTGTTCTCGGCGGCAAAGAGAGGATTGGGGATCCCGGCAAACCCGGGACTCAAACTGCGTTTCACAACAACAACTGTCCGGGCCTTGTCAACATCGATAATCGGCATTCCTGCGATCGGACTCTTGGGATCGGTTCGAGCCACTGGATTCACGACATCGTTGGCCCCCACGACAATGGCGACATCTACCTGCCCCATGGTTGGATTGATCGCTTCCATTTCCAACAGCTTATCGTAGGGAACATCGGCTTCCGCCAGGAGAACATTCATATGGCCCGGCATACGGCCCGCGACGGGATGAATGGCATACTCCACCGTTGCACCCCGCTCCTCAAGGAGATTTCCCAGATCCCGGACGGCGTGCTGAGCCTGAGCAACAGCCATTCCGTAACCCGGAACAATCACCACTCGGCCCGCACCATCCAGAAGCATCGCGATTTCCTCGGCGGAGGCGGCTTTAACGGTCTTATAGACTTCATCCGCATCCGGCGTTTCCGAGGTGGGCCCCATGGTTCCAAAGAGAACATTCGTAAGAGATCGATTCATGGCCTTGCACATGATGCTGGTCAGGATTATTCCGGAGGCACCGACAAGGGAGCCAGAGATGATCAGAACCGTGTTGGAAATCACGAATCCGGTAGCGGCGGCCGCCAGGCCGGAGTAAGAATTCAGCAGGGCGATGACGACGGGCATATCCGCCCCGCCTATGGACAGAGTGAGGACAACACCCAGAACACCGCTCACGCCGATCAGGGCCCAGTACAGGGGAATATCCTGCGGGTTAAGAACAACCAGGACACCAAAAAGGACCGCGCCTGCTGCGGATGCGATTTTCAACAGATCCATGCCGGAAAATCGTTCCCGCTTCACAAGGAGAAGACCCGCGATAATCAGAGAAGTTACAGCGATTACGACGGAAGAGACCGACAGTCCCAGATGAACGGCGTACCAGCATCCGCCCGCAGCGACAAGGAGCGAGAATCCATACTTAATGATTTTCTGCCACGCGTGCAGCTTCCATTTCACGGCAAGAAATTCCGCCAGCTTTCCAAAGGCGACATAGCTCCCGAAGAAGGTAACGGAGCCAATAATTCCTGACGCCACGGTGGCAATCTTTTCCTGCATACCCATATGGGTGGCAGTGGATCCGATGGCAGCAATAAGGGCCGAGGCGGCAACCAGGGCCGAAGCTCCACCCCCAAAACCATTGAAAAGCCCAACCATTTCGGGCATGGCCGTCATCTTGACCCGGACGGCGGAAATTGCACCGATGAGCGTCCCGACGGCAATTCCGATGAGGATATAGGACCATTCAAATCTGTCGGAAAGAAGGGTGGCCACGATGGCAAGCAGCATTCCCAGCGCTCCGGCCACGTTGCCCCGGACAGCTGTCTTCGGGTGAGCCATCCATTTCAGGTCATAGATGAAAAAAAGTGCGGCTACAAGGTAGAGGAGGTTTACAATGTTCTGAGAAATCATGGCTGGACCCTTATCGCTTCTTGAACATCTTGAGCATGCGGTGGGTTACAAGAAAACCTCCCACCACGTTGATCGTGGCAAAAGCGACCGCGACGGTAGCAATGATCCTGGACACTATCGGCTCGTTTATCGCTCCGGCCAGCATCAGAGATCCAATAATCGTAATTCCCGAAATTGCATTGGAACCCGACATCAATGGAGTATGCAGCGTTGGCGGGACTTTGGTAATAATTTCAAATCCTACGAAAATGGCGAGTACAAAAATCGTCAGTATCGCGACAAAATCCATGGCTATGCCTCCTTCTCATCCTGAGGTTCAGGCGAAACAAGCTTCTTCACAATTGGGTGCACTACAGCGCCATCCCGCAGCACCATCGTTTCTTTTACGATTTCATCATCCTTGTCCAGGTTGAAAGATCCGTTCTGAGCCATGTTCAGGGCAAAGTTGGATATATTCTTCGAATACATCTGGCTGGCATGGTGGGGAATCGTGGATGGCAGATTGACCGGACCCAGAATTGTGACTCCCTGCACCACGCAGGTCTCTCCCGGTTTTGTCAGCTCACAGTTCCCTCCCCTCTCCGCCGCAAGGTCGACAATGACCGATCCGGGCGCCATTCCAAATACCATTTCTTTGGTAACCAGAATCGGAGCCTTCTTTCCGGGAACCGCAGCCGTCGTAATCACAACATCATTCTCTGCCACGACCTTATGCATAAGTTCCCTCTGCCTCCGATAAAAATCCTCATCCATCGCTTTTGCGTATCCGCCGCTTCCTTCGGCACTCTCCGTTTTCAGATCAAGCTCAACAAATTTGGCTCCCAGGCTTTCCACTTCCTGCTTGACTGCCGGGCGAATATCATAGGCATGGACAATGGATCCCAGCCTGCGTGAAGATGCAATGGCCTGGAGCCCGGCCACGCCGGCTCCAACAACCAGCACTTTCGCAGGTGTGATGGTTCCGGCAGCCGTCATCATCATGGGGAACATTTTGGGAAGGGTCGAGGCAGCAAGGAGAACAGCTTTATAACCTGCGATCGTCGCCATGGAGGAAAGCACATCCATACTCTGCGCCCGCGTGATGCGGGGTATCAATTCCATCGAAAAAACCGTAACCTTTCGCGAGGAGAGAGCTTTCACTTCTTCCAGGGCGGTCAGGGGTTCCATCATTCCTATCACAACCTGGCCAGCTTTCAGCAGGTCAAGATCCTTCTTTCCTTCCTCCGGGTTTGCCCCCATGCTGCGTACCTGAAAAACAGCATTGGCGTTAAGGAAGAGGGCCTTCCGATCCTTTGCGATCTCCGCTCCCCGTTCCACATATTGATCATCAGGATAACCCGCCTGTTCTCCGGCTCCCGATTCAATAAGCACGGTAAATCCCTTTTTCAATAACGTCGGGACATGGGCCGGAACGAGGGCTACCCGGGCTTCACCCGGAAAGGTCTCTTTGGGAACACCTATGGTTACAGTGCCATGGGCCTGTTCTGAAGCAGACTCGGAACTCATGCACGCCTCCTTATCAAGATGGAAGTCAACCTGGAAATAAACAACGAAATCCCCCTTCACTTTATTTCCTGGAGGATTCCGGCGGTAGCGTCGCATAATAAATTCAAAGGCCGGTAAACCACCGCCAGACGCGAATCCCCGCAACCCGTAAATTCCCAACGATTGTGCAGTAACAAAACCCACTACATTCTTTCTTCCTGTCACGATTTGCAACAGGAGTGACTCAGAGTTTTATAACTCTGTTTTCAGAAGATGCTTATTTTATAAGGGTAATTCAGGACAAAATTCACCGGCATTGATTTTGCATTAAAGAATTGCATGCATCGATACGAAGAGAGGATTATAATGATGGTTACCGAGGAGGCAATATGAAAAAACTATTAACCATCATGTTATTGCTCATAACGGCTTCGCTAATGGCAGGGTGGAAGTGGGAGAAATTGGATACTGGAGAAGGACCACCGTTGTATGATGGTCCTGGCGATTATGTATACGATTTTCATACTGCATACAATCCAGTAACAGAAAAGATTTACATGACCTTCTGGCGCGACCAGGAGAATAGAACCGAAGTCTGGTCTTTCAATGGACAAAATTGGAAATTTGAATGTGAATCTTCTGGTGGAGACGAGTATGCTTACGAACTTGGATCATTAGTGTTCGATTTCAAACAACAAAAACTTATTGATATTCAATTTGTTGCATCGTATCCGACCCCTACAAGAAGTCAATTGTGTGCAATTGATTCCGGATCGTGTATCGATTGTTTTCTCGAATTCCAACCCGTTGCATCACTTGGATCTTTTGATACTAATCGCAATATACTCGTTATGCAAAAGACATCCTATGTTCAAGGTTTGATAGAGTATGACGGGTCTAGTATTAATGTTAACTACTATACATTAGTTGGAAATGCACAATATATGGAATATGATCCTATTCTTTCTCGAACAGTTTTATTGAGCATTGTTTCTGATAAAACGATGCTTTATGATGGTACAGATGTTGAATATCTTGACAACAACTTTCCAGATCGTGCTGGGCAATCAATCAGCATGGCTTTTTTTCCCGAATTGAGGGGAGTAGTCGTCTCTTTTATTAATGACTATAATTTTCTTTTCAAGCGTGATCATTGGGAAATATTGAATGGTGGAATAAATGATATCCCTATCGCCATTGTGGGAACTCAATCAAAAGCGATTCATTACTTCCCTCCTATGAAATCTCTTTTATTGATTGCATTTAATGCCGAGGGTCAAATAGTAGTATATAAGTTCGTAAATAAAGGCCATGTAAGGCCATTTAATAAATAATACGTTTTGCATTAGGAGGGCTGTATGAAACTTTTCATTTCTGTGGTGTATTTCTTTTGTGTTATTAGTACTTTTGCTGATTTAATTAATTATGAAATCTCCAATCCTCAATTGATTTTTGAGCCGATAACTGAATCGATTGAATCTATAGGGAACAATCAGCTATCCTCGAAATGGCAAAACCAATTTATTAATCAATATGGTGAAAAATGGACAATTCTCATCGATGTACGGGGAGGGACTCCAAGCCACATTTTTGGAAGTGGTATTCCTGTTATTCCCGGCAAAGGCAATGATTTGCCATTTAGCAAGGAGGCTACAGAAGATGAAGTGGTTAGTTTTGTAAAGGAATTCATAGACCATAATTCAGATTTGTTTGGAATCGATATTAGAGAGCTTAAATTATCTCAAGCTACTTATGTCGGTGAAAACTGGTACATCAATTTCGTGCGTAGATATCATGAGCTGCCTGTCATTGGAAGTGCTCTAATGGTCACTATAAGTAACGGTAATTGACCTGCCCCCCAAAAACTGATCCAGATTCTGTGTTAGTGTTTTAAAGCCCATTGGGTTGATCGTAGCACAGAACTGGGAGAAAGGAGCAGGACATGGGTAAAAAGCGGTATACAGCAGAGCAAAT
>Ga0209408_1000010_pt1 | contig 168332 bp, 148 predicted proteins | sample AD_UKC107_MetaG_FD_184422 | JGI IMG/M metagenome (GOLD analysis project Ga0209408, IMG submission 184422) | Active sludge microbial communities of municipal wastewater-treating anaerobic digesters from Hong Kong - AD_UKC107_MetaG (SPAdes)... | ecosystem: Engineered > Bioreactor > Anaerobic >... | reverse complement strand
GTACCGGTCGGAGACGCCCTTCTTCGATCCGGGAGATCTTCTGACGGGCCCGCTGGATGACGGGGTGGACATGTACCAGGATTTCGATCCTCCGTGCAGCGTCTGTTACTACAACGTCTGGAACTACGCGGTGGACACGTGGGCGCCGATCGTGGACTCGGTGGCGCCGAACCACGTGGCGGCCGGGACGACGGTGTCGGTATACGGGGACTACTTCGCGGAGGGCGCGACGGTGGAATTCGGGGAAGGGACCTTTGCGACGGGCGTAGTCTTCATCAACACGACAAAGCTGAAGTGCGTGGTGCCGGCGGGATCTGGAACGGTGGACGTCATCGTCACGAACCCCAACGGCCAGTACGGCACGCTCCCGGGAGGGTTTAGCTATCCGTAAGGGATAAACACGGCGTGACGGGGAGGAAATCTTCAGGCAAGGGCTATGAGTGCGCCTGAGGAGAATTCTTAATGTTTTTTGCCCGGCGATGCGAGAATTGATAAAATGATGATCATTACTAAAATTTTGTTGTTCTTGAAAGTTCAGGTCAGGAATCAATCATGAATCATACCCCAGGAAGTGCGGATCCGGCACGTTTACGTAATAATTATGAAATCGAACGTGAACTTGCGGGCCGGTTGTGGAAGGCGACAGGCGAACAACGTAAAACACTCTATGGTGAAGTATATAAAGAACTCTTTCAGAAAGTGGAATTACCCGGTTACGTGGAAGCACAGCGCGAACAGGTGGGATTACAGATACAGCTGTTACAGCCGTTCCTCAACAATACGACCCGTTTCTTAGAAATTGGCGCAGGATCATGTTATCTCAGCCTGGCGCTGGCTGATCGGCTTACCAAAGTATGGGCTGTAGACGCGGTTCCTCCTGTCCTGTCTGAGGATATGGTGCCTCATAATTTTCGTTTTGTACAATCGGAGCAACTTCATAAGGAAGTAGCGACAGCTTCTGTAGATCTTATCTTCAGTTGCCATTTTGTGGAGCATCTTCACCCTGACGATCTTCCGGGTCATCTATCTGATGTCTTTGAATTGCTGATACCCGGCGGACAATACATCATGGTGACGCCCAACAGGATTTATGGTCCACATGATTCCTCCCGTGGTTTCAGTGAACGTGCGTCAGGGTTGCATCTCCAGGAATATACCCATGGCACCTTTGCGGTTGCTCTACGGAGGACAGGATTCACGAAAATTCGAGCCATCGCAGAACTTGGGAAAGCTTCCTCTTCGTTCAGACTCAGGTGGGTTGCCATGGTTGAAAGGATTGTCGATTCCATACCGGCTTCTTGTCGCAGGGTCTTACTGGCCAGAGTCCCCCGGAAAGCTCCATTCCGACCCCTGGAACAGGTGAAGCTGGTCGCAGAGAAGCCCCGGGATTGATCTGCCTGATTCTTGATCTATATTTTATATTGCCCTTGATAAAGTGAAGTGGGTGGGATGATCTCTGTGCTCGCACGCCAGTAAGGAAATCAGGTTACCTTGCACCTCGACCCAGAAGGACGGCCGGGATCGTTTTGAGCATGATTACGGCATCCAGCCAGAGGGACCAGTTGTCGATATAGGCCAGATCAAGCTCCATCCACTTCTGGAAATCAAGCTTGTTTCTTCCGGATACCTGCCAGAGGCAGGTGAGCCCCGGCTTCATAGAGAGTCTCCTTCTCTGCCATTTTTCATACTGCTCCACCTCTTCCGGAATGGGTGGGCGGGGACCGACGATACTCATGTCACCCTTGAGGATGTTCCATAGCTGGGGGAGCTCATCGAAAGAGAACTTTCTCAAAAAACGACCTACCTTTGTAATTCGGGGGTCGGATTTTGATTTGAAGACAGGTCCGTCCATCTCGTTCAGGTGGCGGACTTCTTCCAGACGTTGATCAGCATCGGCCTGCATGGTACGGAATTTATAGAGTTTGAAACGCCGGCCGTTCAATCCTACGCGGATCTGCCGGTATATGACGGGTCCGGGAGTTTCCCATTTTATGAAAAGAGCAAAGAGAGCAGCCAGCGGAAGGGATAGGATCGAAAATGTCAGGGATAAAACAAGGTCAATCAGACGCTTGATGAGAAGAGCAAAAAGATTGGATGGAGTGCGGCTCAATGAAAGCAGGGGGGTATGATCAATTTCTTCCAGGTGGATCGTTCCTCCCAGAACAGGGATTGTATGAAGGGCTATTCTTGTATTCACTCCGACATCCTGGCAGGTAAGCAGAGCATCACGGAGGTCTTCCAGTTTTCTTCGGTTTACAACGAATATGACATCGTCTACAACTTCACGGGTGAGGAGGTCAGAAAGATCTTCAAGTTTTCCCAGAGAGGGTTCGGCTGATGGATCGGTACCATCAGAAAGATAGCCCAGAAACCGGTAACCCCAGTGAGGATGGCTTTGAATAAGTTCTGCCAGCTTCACTGCATTGGGGCCGTCTCCCACGATAAGTAAATTTCGATAATTGAATCCTCGTTTTCTTACCCAGCGAGCAGCCATTCTGAGGAATAACCGCTCAACAAGAAGAAAGAGAGCATCCATGGTCATGAAGATTCCCAGCCATGGACGTGAAATAAAGTCAATTTTCAGGAAAAGGATATAACCCGAAAGCACCAGAGTGGAAAAAAAGATGACCTTCCCGATGTCCAGCATCTCCCGGATGAGAGTTGAAGTTCTGTGAGATTTGTAGAGTTCGAAATACCAGAGAAAAAAGCTCCAGATTACTATAACGGCAGGGATCAACTCCTTATAGCGAACCCATGGATGAAGCCCTGTGATGAAATGTTCAGGGAAGGTCAGGGGCAGGATCCTGTTGCGCAGGTGGTAAGCCAGCGCGAATGCAAGAATCGTGAGGCCGAGGTCAACGAGAAAGACGAAGGCCGTTATGAGACGCCACTGTCGTTTCAACATGGATCTGCCCTATTTTACCATCGCACGGAGCATGGTCTCATAGCCATCAACCACATGAGCCCACGTGTATCGGGATTCCATCCGCTCCCTGGCGAGCCTGCCCAGTTCATCACGCATGTGTGGATTCTTTTCAAGCTCATCCATGGATGCAGCCAGATTTTCCGGGGCCCGGACATCAAAATAGATTACCGATTCTCCTCCCACTTCGCGGTTTTCCGGAGTGTCATTGATCATAATGGGTCTGGATGCGCCCATGGCTTCCACGAGGGCGGGATGCGTTCCCCCCACTTCAAATCCGAGCACAACAGCTCCTGCATGGAAAAGGAGTTGCCTGTAAGATTCGCCATACCGGGCTCCGGGGAAGCGCGTATTCTGGGGTGCCATGTCTTTCAGTTTTTCTACGTAACCCGGTCTGTAGGGGTTGGATCCGAGCATGACGAGAGGCCATTGCCCCCCGGAAAGCAATCGTGCGCGGAGAATGGCTTCCGGATGGTTCTCGGGTTCAAAACGTGCCACATAGAGAAAGTATTGACCCGGTGAAACATCTATTTCCTCGAGCATCCCGGTCCCATCTGGTCTGCACAGATCACCTCCGTAAGTCAGTAACGTTGATGATTTTCCAAATCGTGACAGGTAATAGGTCTGAATGGTTTCGGCGTCCGTGATGGTCACATGGGGGATGATCGTGGCCAGATATTCTGAGAGCATGTAGGCCAGTTTGCCCAGAAGATTCCATTTTTTTCTTCGCCGTTCGATACCGTCCACATTCAGGGCGATTTTCGTCGGGCTGAGCCGAATCGGCAGCGTTATAAATGCGTTGATCGCGTTCAGGACGATAACGGCATCGTAGCGGGAAGCAAGAATGTGGGGGAGACATGCGGCGGTATGAACGATGGTCTCCAGGTATTTTGATCGAGGGGCCGGGAGAGTAATGAGACGAGTCCCGCGGTACGATGTAAGTCCTTCTGTATTGAACGCCTTCCGGCAATATACTGTCACATCATGCCCTCTCCCGGCAAGCTCGGGAGCAATATGTTCCACAAGTGTCTCAAACCCCCCATAGGTTCCGGGGATACCTCGAAATCCTATGAAGGCGATACGCATTTTCGTCCCCAGAACCAGGGAAGAATCGATCGGGTCGGTATCTTTCGTCTTGAAAGAAAAGCACGACGTTTTCTGTAAAGCCTGGACAAGTTTTTCACGACGTACGGATAGGCCTTCAGACTGCTCCGTTCCCGGAGGAGACAATACAAAATAATGCCCAGGTCCCTCGGAAGACTGAGGGGAAGGGTGAGGATAAAATGAGAGAGAGTCTGGTTGTTCAGCCTCAGCAGAAATCGGTTTTTTACGGAATGGTAATTGATCCAGGCAGGGAGATTTCGTCTCCGTTCCGGAAGTACCCGACGTCGATGCCATGCCCTTGCGGAAGGAAGATAGAGGCAGGAGTAACCGGCCCACTGAAGACGCCAGGCCAGATCTGCATCCTCTCTGTACATGAAAAAATCTTCGTCGAAGCCTCCGATTTCCATCAGTGCGGATGTTCGATAAATGGCACAGGCTCCCGTCGGGCCGAAAATAAAGTTTTCCTCTTCAAACTGTCCCTGATCCTCTTCTCCGCTGCCGCGGTCCAGGTGACGCAGGGACGGGGTGAAATGGATTCCCGTCGAGTCGAGAAATGGGGTCGGTGTGAGTTCCGGGCCCTCAGCACGAAGTAACTTTCCCTGAATGGATGCGATGGGCTTTGATTCATTCCGCTGAATTGCACGATAAACTTCCTTCAGAAAGTGGGCGTCGAGACGGATGTCCGGGTTCATCAGGAGAATCCAGGGAGTACGAACCGCGGGAAGTGCTCGATTGAAAGCTCCTCCAAATCCGAGATTTTCACACAATCCCATGGCTTCGACCCCTGAACCCAGGGCCACATCGACAGAATCGTCATCCGAGGCGCTGTCCACGACAATAACGCGTTCCGGCACAACCTTTTGCTTCGCAATGGAATCCAGGCAGATCTTCAAATCTTCCCGTGAGTTATGGGACACGACAATCACGGTCACCATGATCCGATTCCCCTGAGAGCCATTCCCATTCGCAGAAATAGCATGGAAAACAGTTTTGTAGAGGCGTTAAAGTGCTTTCTGGCAAATCGGGTGTAGTTCCTGGCGTAAATTTTCAGGAATTCTTGACGCCCGATTCGATCGGCACTTACTCCGAGGGTATGGGCGATGCTTACCCGGGGGTCACAGAGAAATCGATATCCCTTTTTCCAATATCGATAGGAAAAATCCACATCTTCAAACCAGGCAGGAAAAAATGCCTCATCCATTCCACTCAGGTCCTCATAGGCGGAACGTTCAACCAGGAGAGCGCATGCTGCGGGTTGCAGGACGGGGAAGGGTCTGTCCGGTGGGTGGTGGTCATAGTAATAGCGCGATGACCAGGGATTACCCGGCCAGACCGTGACCGGTCCGCAAAAGTCAACAAAGAAATTTAGAGGTGTGGGGAATCGCCGCAGCTGAAATCTCTGTCGTGGGTTTATCAGCGGGACTCCACCGCGGTATTTCCCTCCATGAAGGGAGATCAGAGGTTCCAGAGATTCAAGAAAGGTGATATCCGGATTACAGAAGAAGAGGAAATCTGCCTGGCTGGCCTTTGCCGCCAGGTTGCACGCCGCTGCAAACCCCAGGTTCCTTCCCGGGCTGATTACTCTGCATGGTTCCGGAATTGAAGGGAGAGATTCTCCCCCGGGAGAATTGTCCACAACGATCCACTCATAACGGGCAAAGGGTGAATGAGCCCGGGCAGATTCGACCAGGGCACGCAGGTGATCTGCTGTGTAGTAGTTAACGACGATCAGGGAAACTTCAGCCATGAGACCACCGGGGGAAGGCTGGAATGGAGGCGTACGCGGAAATCAAAAGATCCGGCCGAAGGATAAGTTTCTTCCATAGAATCAGATCTCCATGGAAAAGGTGCGGGAAATGCCGTAACAGAAATCCAAATCCGTAGTGCCGGCACAAAGTCCAATAGCGGTTTCGAAGCAGGAGGGCCCACCTTCGGCTGCCAAGGATGGGGGCAGAAGTGGAAGGTGCATGTGCCACTCGAATTTCAGGTATGGAGCGGACGCGATATCCATGAGTTGTGAATCGCAGGGTCGCATCGACATCCTCATAATAGGCAAAGTATCTTTCAGGAAAGAAACCGGCCCGCAGCAGAGCCTCCCGGCGCAAAAGCACAGCGGTGAAATTAAGGAACTCAACTTCGCCGGGGTCATCGGTTTCAACAGCCTGAAATCGCTTGTTCCAGCGGGAGCCTGCGCAGACAGGCTGTCCGTTTCCTGGATCACTGACGCCTGTCAGGGCAGCGAGAGTCCGTTCTCTATCCATGATTCCCGTTAATTGCTCCCCCCATCTTTCGGGAAGGAGAGCATCATCATTTATCAGTGCAACGTAGGGGGAAGAAGTGGATAAAATCCCAAGATTACAGGCGGCATCGTATCCAACATTTCTGGGAATCGATAAGACACGAACACCGGATTGAGAGGGGAGACGTCGACCATCCCAGCCGTTGGCAACAACGACGACCTCAGCAGGCGTTTGTGATTGCGACATCACATGATCCAGAGTAAATCCCACCTGCGTATGCCCGAGGGCGCAGGGGATGATATAGGCAACCTTCACGCCTCTATGCTACCATCTTTCAGATGGTTCTACTTCTGCCGATCCTTCTCCTCTTCCCGGGTTGGGCCCTTCTGCCTCAACAATATCCGCGACGGCTTCAAATTCCCTTTATTCTCTTTGCCAGCGTGGGAGTTACTTCCCTTCTGGGAATTCTGCTTCTTATTGCGGGATGCTTTTCCGTCGCTCTCATCGCTTCGATAGAACTTTTGGCCGGTTTCCTGATCTTGATCACCGTACGGAAAGTTTCCCCGGTCAGCTTTCGGGGAGCCGGAATCCCGGGCAACTTGTTTCTTCTTGCCCTGGTTATTTTTATTGTCACGCTGGGAGAACCCTTCGATGCGTCCGGAGACGCAGGAGTCTACTCCTTCTCCGCTCTTCATCTGGCCCAAACGGGCTCCTGGGATCTCTCGCTTACAGGCATGATTCCAGGTGATATTCCTTCCGACCTCCTCATCCGTAAAACACACTACGCCTATCCATGGGAGGAAATTGCCCCGGGCTGGGTTGTGCAGGGAAACAGGGTCATGCCTCAGTTTTTTCCTGTCTACCCTTTATGGGGAGCTATCTTTAGTACGGTTTTTGGACTATACGGAACACTCGCTGCCAATCTGCTTGGTTCCTTCCTGCTGATCCTGTCCATATACAATCTTGCACGTCTCTTTATGAGGGGAGTTTTCCCGTTTCTCACCCTGGTGGCTCTGTTAATAAACCCGGTGTTCGTTCTCTTTCTGGCATATCCGAGCGCCGAAGTATTTCTGGCGGGTCTGTTGAGCGGCTGGATCCTCTGGATGATCTTCTTTCTACGCAAACCCACCCTTTGTGGAACAATCCTTCCGGGTGTGCTACTCGGTCTCGCACTGGGAGTTAAATTTTTTGCATGGTCCTGCCTGGCCTCAATGGTTCTTTTTCTGCTCTTTGTTTCGGGCGATCATCGAAAGCGAGCCTGGCCGGTTGTCTTCCTTCCATTACCCTTTGTTTTTCTTGATACCTTTCTGGCGCGAGCTCATGTTCAGAACCACCTTGCCCAGGTTTTATCACTGGGCAGCTTTTCTATTTTGCTTGGGATTGCTTTCCTTTTGCTGATTTTACGGCTGATCTGGAACCGGTTGAAAGAGGTCGTTCCATGGATAGTCATCATCCTTCTCTCGATAGGTGCGATCTATCTGGCCCTGATACGGCCGATGCCGATCGAGGTGGGAGGGAGTAATAATATTGTGGAGCTGGCCAGACTTGCGGGGCGGACATGGTTCATCCTTGTATTCCTGGGACTGCTCTGGACGTTAGGGAGGTTTCGAAAAGCTTGGCAGCTTTTTGCTCCGTTTCTCTATGTACTGGTAACTCTGTATGTTATGTGGGGAAGTGGCGACAATCCTCTCTATCCATTTGCCGCCAGGAGATTCTTACCCCTGACGATTCCACTGAGTGTATTCTTCTTTACTTTTTTTCTTTCGAGATTTCGACGGATTGGCCCCGTCTTTCTGTCTGTGTGCTTTTTTCTTGCTCTCACGCCTCCCTGGTATGTTCAACATGAGGCCCTCCTGACCCGACAGGGTCAGGGCTATCTGAATATGCTGAACCAACTCTCCAATCTCCTTCCGGCAAGCTCTGTGACTCTTGCTACCGAGCAGTCCTGGCCATATGTCTCTCCCTTACAGTTAAGGGACTACCCGATCTTTTGCCTTGATCTTCACCACGGGGAAGCGATGATGAAAGCCCAGAAAGTTATGGCGATTCGGAAATCCTTGGGTTTTCTTCTTTCTTCTCCACTTGGGACGGGAATGGTGATTGAGGGTTCTATCGATCGGATTCCTCCCGCGAGGACACCGCCCCTTAAGAAAGGCCTGTCAACTCCGGTGAAACTGGAATACGCCGTTATTAGCGAAAACCAGGTTCAACCATCTTTGAGCCTGGATGTGGGATCCGATGATTTCCTCCGTGTTGCCGGATGCCACCTTCCGGAAAAAGATGGGGATCGTACTTTTCGATGGACAGAGAGTCAGAGCTCGTTTCTTCTAAAGCGTGGATCTTCTCTTACATTTCTTTGGAGTCCGGGAGGCAATCCGGAAAACCCGTTACCGGTTCGTGTCTGGTGTGAAGGTGTCCTGATTGGAGATTTCTTTGTAACTGGAAGCTGGCAGGAGAGTCCGCCCTGTCATCTTCCAAAGGGAAACGGCCCCGTGCTGGTCGAGGTAAAGACGCATTCTTTCCAGCCGGCGCTGCTGGATGGCGGGCTCGATTATCGGCCCCTGGGAATTATGGTGGACAGCATAACCGTCAATTCGGAAGAAGAACCAGAGACCGGCGATCGGTAAAAAGTTTATGCAAAAGTCGGCAGATAGAAGACGCTATCCGACCCTTCTTCGAAAACCCTCTCCCAGTACCTCGTGCACATCGTTGATAATTACAAAGGCGTATGGATCGATATCTTCGACGATTTCCTTTAACAAACCGATCTCTTTCCGGGTAACGATGGTAAAGAGGACCTCTCGGTCGATATTCCGGTAAATGCCGCGACCTTTCAGAGCCGTGGCGCCCCTGGAAAGTTCATCCATGATGGCTTCTGCGATTTCCTGGGATTTGTCGGAAATAATGACTGCGGCACGAGCATAATTAAACCCGTCCAGAATGACGTCGATCAGATAGGACGAGACGAAGAGAAGAAAAAAGGCAAAGAGGGTGAGTACCATTACCGGACGCTCTACGGCAATATCTTGGGTCGCCAGGATGACGCCCGCGAAGCTGATCACAAAGAAATCAACAAACATGATGACCTGACCAGGTTTCATTCCCCACCGCTTCTGGAATATTGCGGCGATGATATCGGATCCTCCCGTGGTTCCCTTGAAACGAAAGATCAATCCCAGTCCAAGTCCCAGCAGAACAGAACCAAGGAGAATCATGAAAAAGAAGTCGTGCTTCAAGAGATCCTGAACGGCCTGGGTCTTCTGAAGCGCCGGAGTATGAAAAAGTGGAAAGTCACCTCGAAAGATGTCGACCCACGCGGCGGAGAGTGAAAATCCGACAAAGGTTCGAACGCCAAAACGCTTTCCCAGTTCACGGATTCCCCACAGAAAGAGTGGAAGATTAAAGAGCCACATCAGAACTCCGACCGGAATCTGCCCCTGTGAAAGATAATGGACAGCCATGGACAGACCCGAGACGCCTCCGGGGACCACTCTGGCATCCACCAGAAAGACACCGATCCCCATTCCCATAAGAGCCGAGCCAAGAACGATACCCGAGTAATCTCGAATGTTCCTGTATATGGTTATTCGTTTTTTCATCCTGAACTCCTGAATATAGGTGATTGAATGAATTTACCCTGCGGGGGAAATTGACGAATCATGCCAAGGGATGCAGCGAACGAAATCCAGAATCTTCAGCTGAGAATGGCGATCAGGACACCGGCGGCCACGGCGGTTCCGATAACACCTGCCACGTTTGGACCCATGGCGTGCATGAGAAGGTAATTTTGTGGATTTTCCTTCTGCCCGACAGTGTGAGCGACCCTTGCAGCCATGGGAACGGCCGATACCCCCGCAGCTCCAATCAGGGGATTGATGGGGTTTTTCGTCAACAGGTTCATGAACTTTGCAATGAGGATACCCGCTGCTGTTGCGAAGGAAAAGGCGAGCACGCCGAGAATGAGAATCTTGATCGTACCCCAGCTCAGAAAATCGGTAGTCATGGTCATTCCCACGCTCAATCCAAGGAGTATGGTGATGATATTGATCATCTCGTTCTGAGCGGTCCTGGAAAGACGTTCTACGATTCCGGATTCCCTGAGCAGATTTCCAAACATCAAAAGACCAATGAGGGCAGAAGAAGCGGGGACAAGAAGAATGCAGAGGATAGTTACAGCAATTGGGAAGAGGATTTTTTCGATCCTGCTGACATTTCGAAGATTCACCATGACGATCCTTCGTTCCCGCTTTGTCGTTAATAATTTCATGATCGGGGGCTGAATCAGGGGAACCAGGGCCATATAAGAATATGCCGCAACAGCAATCGGCCCAAGGAGATGGGGTGCCAGTTTCGCAGATACAAAGATAGATGTGGGTCCGTCCGCACCTCCGATGATGCCGATGGAAGCCGCTTCAGTAGGGGTAAAGCCCATGGCAACTGCGCCCAGCAGAGTTGCGAAGATGCCAAATTGTGCTGCTGCTCCCAGAAGAAGCATGCGGGGGTTCGCAATCAGTGGGCCAAAATCGGTCATGGCTCCGATTCCAAGGAAGATGAGAGGAGGGAATATTTCAAGTTTAATGCCGTGGTAGATGTACCAGAAAAGGCCTCCAATTTCTTCTCCGTGGGGAGGGGCCATGAGGCCGTTGGCGGGGAGGTTGATCAGCAGGGCTCCAAACCCGATGGGAATCAGGAGGAGAGGTTCAAATTTCTTCGCAATCGCGAGGTAGATCAATAGACATGCGACACCGATCATGATGACATGATCAAGAGTGAGGTTTGAAAACCCCGTCGCTTCCAGGTACCGGATGAGGTGGTCAATCATGGACTATTGAAAGCTCATGACCTTCTGGCCGGCCTGAACGCTGTCTCCAATCTTGCAGAGGATTTGATCGATGGTCCCGGCGTGGGGAGCGTTGATGTACGTGTCCATTTTCATGGCATCCAGCACCATGAGTGGCTGATTTTCCCGTACCTCACTCCCCGTTTCCACGAGAATCTTTCTCACAGTCCCTACGATGGGAGCCAGGACATCCCCTGAAGATGAGGGAGGAACGGGGCGACGGTGGGGTGCCGGAGCAGGGGGGGGCGCAGATGGAGCAGGGGTGGGAGGGACCCAGCCCTGTGCAGCGGCCGGGGATCCAGGATAGTGAGTCTCATCATCCTCCAGGATCTCAACGGTAACCTCATAGACTTTATTATCAAGGGTAATCCTGAGACGTTTCACGATTTCCTCCTGTCCTTCACACTCACGGTTTTGTAGAAGCGGGATTATGGCTCCGCATAATGTCGAGTCGGCCCATCTGAGACCACGATTCCTGAACGCCGGCCGGTCTCATTCGAATGTGGTGGATGATGTGGGGCCTGTCGAGGGCTGTGGCAACGGCAGCCACCAGCACGGCATGTATATGCTCCGGGATCTCTTTTACGGCTTCGTCCGCCTTTTTTTTCACTTTGGTTGCTGCAAAAAGAGAGTCCATCTTTCCGATCAGCCAGACGGTAACAAGAATCAAAGAAAGGGAGGCCGCCACGACTCCCATTCCTATAACAAGAAGAGTAAGGGCATAGAAGATTGGGTGAGTCATTTCTTACAGTGGGATATTGCCATGTTTTTTGGGAGGTCGACTTTCCCTCTTGGCCTTTAAAGCGGTCAGGGCCATGATAATCAGCCGACGGGTCTCCGCAGGTTCAATAATGTTGTCCAGACAGCCCCTTCCGGCAGCGGCATAGGGGTTTGCAAACTCTCTTCTATACTCCTCGATCTTATCCTTCAGGCAGGTGTCCGGATCGCTCGAAGCTTCGATTTCATGGCGGAATACCACGGCTGCCGCTCCTTCCGCTCCCATAACGGCTATTTCCGCTGTCGGCCATGCGTAGACTCTATCGGCACCCAGATCTTTGCTGCACATGGCCAGATAGGCACCACCATAGGCCTTTCTCAGGATAATGGTGAGTTTGGGTATGGTTGCATGGGAGTAGCTGAAAAGAAGTTTGGCCCCGTGGCGAATAATTCCGCCGTATTCCTGATCCACACCGGGAAGAAAACCCGGAACGTCGACAAGGTTAATGATGGGAATGTTAAAGGCATTGCAAAATCGAATGAAACGGGCTCCCTTGTCGCTGGCGTTGATGTCCAGGACTCCCGCAAGATGCATGGGTTGATTGGCGATCAGGCCGACCGTGAGCCCTCCCATCCGGGCCAGTCCAATAATTAAATTCGGAGCAAACTCGCGCTGGATTTCCAGGAAGTCCCCCCGATCCACCAGGTGAGAGATGACGGTATGCATATCGTACGGGGCCCTGGGATCATCCGGTACGAGGTCATTCATGGCATCATCCGGTTCAACCACAAGGTCCTCGATCGGGATCGAGGGTGGGTCCTGGAGGTTATTGGAAGGCAGGAAGGAAAGAAGGCGTTTTGCGATCTGGATTGCATCCAGATCGTTCTCTGCGACAAAATGGATGTTTCCGCTTGTTGTGGCGTGAGTCATGGCTCCACCCAGCTCCTCCGGTGAAACGGTCTCTCCGGTAGCCGCCTTGATGACGCTGGGCCCGGCAATAAACATCTGACTGATTCCTTTGACCATGATAATAAAATCGGTCAGGGCGGGACTATATGCTGCACCGCCGGCACAGGGCCCTGCAATGATGGATATCTGTGGAACGACGCCGCTGAGCAGTGTGTTGGCATAGAAGATCTTTCCATACCCGCTCAGAGAGTCAACTCCCTCCTGGATTCTTGCTCCACCGCTGTCATTGAACCCAACGACGGGAGCGCCGCATTTAAGAGCATCCATCATGATGGTGACAATCTTCTGAGCGTGCATTTCGCCCACGGCTCCGCCGCTGCATGTGAAATCCTGACTGAAGGCATATACCAGGCGACCATTGACAAGGCCGCCGCCGGTGACCACGCCATCCGCAGGAATTTCAACCTTATCCATGCCGAACTGGTGGCATCGATGACGGATGAAAGTCTTATTCTCCACGAAACAATCCGGATCATAGAGGGATTGTAATCGCTCTCGTGCCGTCATTTTCCCGCGTGTATGCTGGGAGTCGATCTTCTTTTTGCCTCCCCCGGCTTCCACGATTGCGCGTTGTTCGCGGTACGACTGGAGCTTCGATGGAGTTTTAGGTTTACTCATGACGTGGTCCTGATCTTTATTGTGAATAATTTCTAAATATAAATCAATGGATTTTATACCATAAATACTGGATGTCAAGTTTGAACATGTGTAAAAAGTCACATATTACATTAATTATTTTGACGGGCCCGGATGGCGGCCGTCAGATGGCGGTCAATGGCATCGGGGTGAAGACTGACGCTGGATGCGGCCAGGTTCCATTTACCCGATGTTTTAACGTATATATCCATAATCCGGAGTTTGCTTTCAAAGGGGGCATGGTGAGAATCTTCCCCTGTAATGGCGGCAATGTAGGTGACGATGGCCGTGTCACCATGAAATGTAGTCTGTTCTTCAAGAATTTCATACGAAAGCCAGTGCTGATGCTCCAGGAAATTTCCGATTTCTTCGAGGTACTGGACCCGGTCCCGGACAACCGTCCTGGAGCGTACGGTAAATCCCTGCCAGTTCTCCATGTGTGTCTGGATCAGGGCTTCCTTGTCTTTGTCGGCAAAGGCCCTGAAAATCGAATCAATGTGGTCGAAGATTGCCCGCTTGTCGCTCTCGCTCTTTTTTTGATCGGTCATGAGTCCCCCTCCTTGTTTCAGTCCCTCAGTATATCGCGTCTACTGGCCATCCTGCAATAGGGATACGGACATTGTGCAGGCGAAAACTTATCGTGAAAACAAATGCAAGAAGGCGGAATGTAAATGTCCGCATGTACATATGAATAATAAGAAGCCTTGTATATTTAAGAAATAAAAGAAACAGAACCCCGGGTTGACAGGGTGTAAGGCCTGTGATACTCTTCACAAGATATTTGTCGGAATGAAAGGAAATTGGGGGCTGGTCCCGGGAAACCGGGACCTTGCTGTTTTTTATAATATCTGCCGCTTGTAAAGCGGCGTCTGCCCCTGGTTTTATACTAATCCGGAGCAAGTTGCCATAGTGATTTCCATTGGTTATGTCGAATCCTGTCCCCTTCATATCGATCAGGGTTTTCAGGCGAGGTGGCCGGGTATCCCAGGGCAACCAGGGAAAAGGGAATGATGGGTTCGGGAATCGAAAAAAGCTTACGCAGGGCTTCCTCCCGTTCTGTTCTGGGGTGGACACCGAGCCAGACAGAACCAAGACCGAGCGAATGTGCGCCCAATAAAATATTTTGTGTTGCCGCTGAACAGTCCTGGACCCAGTACCCGCTATGCTTTTGTCTTTCCGGATCGCCACAAACTAGAATTGCCGCGGAAGCCTCCTTCAACATGGCGGCATAGGGGTGAACCAATGGTATCTGGTCGAGAAGGGCACGATCGGTAATGACAAGATAGCACCAGGGTCTTTGATTCCCTGCGGAGGGTGCGTACATGGCACACTTCACGAGTAAGGTCAGAATCTTGTCGTCAATAACTTCTGGTTTAAAATGGCGAATGCTTCTTCGCGAGAAGATCCATTCAATAGATTGCATAGCTTCCGTCCTTTATGGAATGAATACGGGTAACTCCATTCCGAGATCTTCAACTTTCCTGTGTGTTTGGTTCACCAAGGAGGTGACCCGCAAAGGGGCTGGCGTTCCGCACAAGCAAAACAGTGGGCAGATCTCCCACCAGATTAATTAACCGATCTGCATAGTTGGCAACTTCGTCGTGTCCGGGTTCTCTAAGTCCCATGAAGACGACATCGGCATCCCTGGAGTGACGGTGGATCATTGCTTGTACTGAGTCGCCTTCCCTGATTTGCGTGACCTCCACGGTCGCTTCAATTCGGCTCGCTTTCAGCATTCGTTTGAGAGTGCGCTCTGTCTGTTCTTTCATCATGGCTGTAGATGCCAGGCTTCGGACATGTATTCTGGCACTTCGCCATTCCGCGTTCACGGTAAGAAGGTAGGCGAAAAGGAGGAGCATATCCCCGTTATTCTGCAGGCCACCCCACCAGACGTCGATCCTGCGGGCCCTGGGGGACCACTCCTTGGGACGAATCCTGCAAATTACCGTTGATTTACCCAGCAGACTGGCTTTTCTGAGAATGCGCAGATGGCTGATCAGCCGTTCCCGCTTTTCACTCCAGCCGAACATGATCGTATTGGATGAAATCCCCGCGATTCCATGAGCCTGAATCGTGGATATGACACCCTCCTCAAAAGAGGAGACGACTTCCACTTCGGGAAAGGCTGTTAATCCTGCCTCTTCCAGCCTTTGTTGTGTCCGTTCCATTTCATCCGGAATGGAAGAGGCCAGCTCTTCCAGCTCGCCCACGATCAAGCGGCTCACGGTGAGAATACCGCGACCCTGGTTGAGCCATGCGGCAAAACGTACAAGGTCGATTCTCCGATTGATATCGCCTGCGAAGACGAGAATGTGGGGTCTCCAGTTGCGTGGCGCCGAAGGAAGACGTCGAAGCTGAAGGAGAGTCGATCGTGCGAGGGAGATCATGGCTCCATGGCGAAGATCTCCCCAGGATGCGGTAAGGGCTCTTTTTCGAAGAATAAAATAGATTCCGACTTCTGAAAGAATCGCAATCAGGCATGCGGTACTGGAAATCAAAAACATCACCCAGAAGCACCCGGCTGCGCCGGCCAGGGATATAATCCACGGGATCCGTACCGTTGGCCGGTACGAGGGTGCGCCGCTGAGCTGTTCCAGGCCTGCGACCAGATTCACCATCCCGTAGGTTGTGAGGAAAAACATGGTCAAGACTGGAGCCACCGCATTCAGGTCTCCCATGGCGACTCCGATCAAGGCTGCCACACTCGATACGATATGGGCCATTCCGATGCCCCCGAATCGAGAATTTTTTCCAATAATGTGGGGAAGTACACCGTCATCCGCGAGAGCTTCAAGCGTTCGAGGAGCTCCCAGAATGCTGCCGATGGCCGAAGAAAGGATAGCTCCCCAGAGTCCGGGAAGGATCAGGAACGGGACCGCCGAAACTTTCATCCAGATCAGAGGGTCTTTTACGAGGGATGTGGAATCCGCAGAAACAGCCAGGATGATCGGCACAATCAGGTAGACGATGAATCCCGTAAGAACAGCCGCCAGGGCTCCGCGGGGAATGCTCCGGGTCGGGTTTTTCAGGTCGCCCGAGAGGCTGACCCCCGCCATAATGCCGGTAACGGCCGGGAAGAACACGGCAAAGACGTACCAGAAGGATGGGGATCCAGGCACTCCCTGAAAAAAACCGGTTTTAAGTTCAACGGGACCCGTCAGTCCGCCTGCCAGAGAGAGGAGAGAGAGGACAACAAGGATCATGATCGGAATCTGGAGCTTAAGGGCCAGTCCCGCACCACGTCCGGAGATAAAGGAGACAAGCAGGACGGTCAGGGCAGCGACGGGCTGCAGGGGGATTTCCGGCCAGAGGATCCGAAGGCTTTCTGCGAAACCGAAGGCATACAGGGTCACCGAAAAAGTCTGGGCCAGAAAGAGGGGGAATCCGATGGCACCTCCGATCTGAAGACCCAGGCTCCTGGAAATGATGTAGTAAGCCCCGCCCGCACCCACAAACATATTGGTTGCAATGGCGGAAACGGAGAGCGCCGTTGCGAGGGTGATTGAATTGGCAATGACGACAATAAGCAGAGCGGGCATGAGGCCCGTCGAACCGACCACCCATCCAATACGAAGATAGAGGATAACCCCCAGAATGGTCAGAATGGAGGGTGTGAAGACACCCAAAAAGGTACCCAGTTTCTGTCCCTTTTCTACGGGGAAGAAAAAATTTCTCAGATTATGGAATATTCCGGTCATAAGGAGAAAAGGGGGATCGTTTGCTGTTGTATTCGCCTGTGGAATCCATGGTGAACCCTTAGTGTAAGGGGTTCAGGATGGAAACGCAACTTGCAGTCATCAAACAGAAGTGAATTCTATCGATAAAAGAGGATGAAGCAGAGAATGACGATCAAGCCCAGGAAAATGGCCAGAGCTTTCCAGCGATTTTTACGGCGCTCCTTTTGCCTTCGCTGGTAAAAGTCCTTTCTCTTGGGTGAGACCCCATGTTTCTTTTGCGGATACTTGTAGGTCATACCCGCAGTATCAGTTTTCCCCCGGGTTGCTCTCGCCACACGGGACTTTGTAGCCATAGACCTTATAATACCAGCATTGGCCTTCGGTGGGCTTACCGTCGTCGGAAGTCCATGTGTAGACATCGGCATCGGTATCCGGTTCCGTCCATTTGAGGACGGAGGATGGATCATTCCTTATGTCTGCCGGGTTGTCGCTACGGTAGATGCGGAATTCGTCGTTCTGAAATATCCCGGCATCCTCCCAGCTGAAGTTTGCTTCCTCTGTGCCCGATTTCACCACCCCGGAAGAGAGATCACCGGAGAGGGACCACCACCAGACACTGTCGGCAATGCCGTACCCGATCATCACGTCGTCGATCGTCCAGGTGGAGGCATTGCTGTCGCCATCGGAAGCCACGCGGAACCCGATGTTAATCTGAGTCGTGGAAGAGGAGAGGTAGCCGTCCAGCCGGGCTTCGTAAACAAAGCCCGGGACGCTTCCCTGAAAGGCCGGCTGGTTCTGGATGACGACGTCCGTCGCGCACGATCCGGTCCCATCGTCCAGGTAATCCGAGACTGTGGCACTGGGGGCAGGATACGGGATCGTCGTAATTTTTCGCCAGAGGTTCGAATCGTCTGTCCAGATCTCCACAACACCCGCATCACTGGCCGGAAGGTTCACGGAGGACCAGAATCGAAGTTTTACGTCCGTGGTCCACATGATCTGTAAATTGCTGCTCATTCGAAGGCAGGCGACCTCGTTTCTTTCCTGATTTCCCTGAAGGTCGGCCTGCCATGCTGCTGAGCCTCCATTTCCCACTCCTGCCGTCTGGTTCCATAAGTTTCGGGTCTGGCAATCTTCCGTGAAGCTGTTTACCGTGTCAAAATCGTCATCCAGGATCACCGTGCAGGATGGGGAGCAGGAAGTCTTGTCAAAAACGGGAGTACTGGGATCATAGGTAAGGATCTGGCTGCAGCCGTTCCGGGCTGTGATTCCGTAGGTGTAGGGGACATTATCCACAGGGTTGAAGGTCAGGGATGTCGTACCCTCCAGTGCAATCGCGATGGGAGCGGCAAAGTTATTCCCACTGAAGTAAAGGTAATACCTGCGGTTTGGTGTGTTGGTGCCGTTGTCTCCCCAGTCTGTCACGGGATCCCAGGAAATGAGGACACCCTGGGCTGGATCTTCATCCCGACCACACTCGTCGGAAGCCTGTGTCTCTGCCAATGCGGCAACGGGCGGCCCTGCGACGAGGTCGCTTCCCGGGAGGCTTAAGCCTGCCCGGTAACATCCATCCATGTTGACAGCATGGACGGTGTAGGTATATGGCGTACCGGGAGCAGGCGGCTGGTCCGTGATTGAAGTGATCCCGTCCGGAACAGGGGACCCGGGAATTTCCTCCATATCCCGGTAGATGTGATACACCCTCGGTCCTGCACCGGAACCGCCGTCATTCCACCCCTCGGGACCGTCTCCCTCGACGTCCAGCCATGAAATCGTCAGCGTGGATTGGGCACAACCGTCGGAATCGATGACACTCTGGACCCCGGCAAAGTTGGGAGCCGTTTCAGTGTCGGCGCCAATCCCATCGGTGTAGGTTGCGGTCAGGGAACAGCCGTTGGTCGCGATCACCCGATAGGTGCTGGGCGTGGAGTCGGGCGGAACGTAGGTGACCGGGGAGGTGGCATTGGCCACGATAGGAGTGGTATATCCGTCCCTGGACCAGTAGAGGTCGTATTTGCTTGTGCCAGCTCCATTATCTCCCCAGGGATTCACAGGGTTCCAGGAGATCTGAAGGCCCGTCGGGGAACAGTCGTCGAGATCGACAACAGCAACCTGCGGGTCTGCCGGCAGGGTCGGATTGTCGCCTACGTTATCCGTCGTTTCGGCACTCGCGGTGTAGTTGACAAAGAGTTCGCAGCCGTTGACGGCCCGGATCCGGTACTGATGACTCTCTCCATCAACCGCATCGTAAAGGAGTGGGGAAGTCACGTCGGTCTGTATGGGAGTGGTGTAGCCGTCTGACTCCCAGTAGAGGTCGAACTGCCGGGAGCCTTCCCCGTTATCGCGCCAGTCGGAGGGGTCGTTCCAGGTGATGTCCACGCCGTCCCCGGTGCACTCATCGTGATCTTCCGCCGTCGTGGTGGAGGTTCCCAGGACAGGAGCCGTGGAAACGTAGTCCACCCCCTCGAGGGTTGTTCCAAGATCGGTGCAGTTGTTGTTCTGATTGCAGGCTTCGACGCCGTAATCGTAGGTTGTTCGATTGGCTCCCAACGTGTCTGTCCAGGAGGAGAGGGTAAGGTTGAACTCCTCGTGAACCAGGGTTCCCGAACGGGTAATGACGAACTTTCGGTTGGTGCAGTCGGCGCTGCAGCTGTCGTTCCAGTCCACTACGTTGTCCCAGGTGATTTCCACCCCTTCGTCTTCGCAGGCTCCGTTGACATCCGTAGCACTTTGAATCCCATCGAAGTTTTCGGGAGGGACCGCGAAGGATTGATCCGTGGAAGATGACACAAGAGGCAAATCCACAATTGTATTGTAAAGCTCCCCCTGGTTGGAAGCATTGGCGGGGAGAAAGAAATAATAGAAATGATCCCATGCGTTTTCAGTTGATTCAGTGGGATCTTCAATGTGGTAGCCGGCATTACCCCTTGCCCCGGTCCCGCTATCTGTATAGAGGTTTTTCCTGTTGTCCGGGCTCACGACCTTTGCCGTATCCCGCAATACTTTGATATAGCTTCCATAGGGAGATGAAACCTGGTACCAGGTCCAGAGTGGTGTTGCAGCCAGTGTCTCTGCGACTCCATCGATCGTCGCAGTCTCGCCATTGCTGTCGTAAAAAGTCATCGTTGTCGAACTTGCATGGTTAATCGTTGAGTACCAATAATCTGTATGGCTGCTGCCACCGTGCCATTTGTCGTTGTGATCTTCCTTCCAGTACGATCGGTAATAGAAGTGATGAACACAGGGCCACATCCCGACTCCGTTAGAAAGCACATAGCATGAAAATGACCAGGGCCGGTATGGCATCCAGATAAAGTATCGCAGTATGCGGACCCGTCCATCCTTGGCGTACCAGGGAAAGACCATCGTTCCACAGTCGCCGCCCGTCACGGTAATTTCGGTGCGGATCTCTGTCTCGTTTGAACTGCACTCCTGGCCGAAACCTCCCCACCAGTACCAGAGGGATTTTTGAACCAGGTTGGTTCCGGTACCCCCTGCGGCGGGAGTGACATTGAGGTTGGTGAAGTAGAGGGCGCTGGTGTGGGAATCGGGATAGTCCACTCCGTAGAAATCTGCAGAGACCGTATTGGAGGTTTCGTTCCACGAAACATAATCTTCCTGAGTCCATACGGGAACACTGTCATAACGGAAAATGTAGACCCATCCTTTTTTCACGGGATTAATGGAGGAATCTGTGATCGTGATCTCGTAACGCGGGGCCGTAATCACGGCATCCGGTGCCCACTCATCCAGAGATACTCGATCCCCCGTTTCCCCGCTCATGAAGACAAGATCATCGTTAGAATCCCAGAGGCCGTCATCCCCCTCCATGTAGTTCGGGCCCTGCCCCACGTTATATCCGCCTTCGCAGGTTGGAGGTGGTGTAGTCGGTCTGGCATTATTGATTTCATCGATCTGGAAGACAACCTGCCTCCAGCCCGATCCCTCGTCGTATGCCCACACGAAGATCTGGTTGGGGGAGAGGGTCGGATCGCTGTTGTTAACCATCAGGCCGTAATAGTCAGGCAGCTGATTCCCCTTTAGAACCACTGCTTCCTCGGTCCGATCCAGGGTCTTGGTCTCCAGCACCGAGGCTGTCAGAATGAAGGGAAGGAAAATTAATAATCCAGCAAGATATAAAATGTGAAGTCGTTTAACTTTCATCATCAACCTCCTCTGTCGCTCGAACCCTTACCGGGTCACTTCCAGGTAGACGCCGGTGATGTCATTGAGGTTGTTCACGTTGTCGTAGGCCAGCAGGATGAGACCCCACGTATCTCCAATCGGGACCTGGAGCTCATACCTGCCCGTAACCCGGCCGTCCACGAGGACTTCATGGCCCTGGTAGGGCCAGGCGGAATCCGTCCAGAGGGAGGGAACGACCAGCTTATAGCGGATCGGATCGCCATCGGCATCCGTGGCATTGGCCTGAAAGCAGTAGTTGGCTCCCGGAGCGGTGCAGGCCACGATTGCCGGACCGCCCATCGATGGACGGTGGTTGTCGAAGGGGAACTCCAGCGGACCTGCGGACCATCCTGCCGCCGTGCCGATAAAGTTGTTGAGGTCTTCATTCGTCATGTCGGGGAACCTGCCGCCGAAGGTGGGGTCTTTGAAATAGATGTAAAGTCCGTTGTAGAGGCCGGTTCCGGGGTCGGCGGGTTCCGGAAGTCCCAGGCCCTGGTAGTAGGCGGGGTCCACCTTGAGATGGGACTCATCGGTCCATCCGTTCCACTGGCCGTCATTGTTCAGGTCGATCCAGTGCAGCGGTGTTTCGCTGTCCGCCATCAGGAGCGGTTCGAAGAGATCGAACTGTCCGTTTCCGTTCTTGTCATCCCAGCTTGCGACGATACAGTCCGTGTCGAAACCAATATCTCCCATATCGCATGACGGTTCATTGTTCAGTCCGTGGTCATCCTGGGTGAGGACGGAAAAAGGTTCGATCGTCCAGAATTTATCCGGAACGATGGGATCCATGGGTTCATCCCAGTCCCCGAAAAATCCATTGAAGGCATAAGTGCCAGCGGAATCGCATGCATCAGCTGTTTCACCGGCGGGAAGGATTCCTGCGTCCGTGCACGTGTAGGGCAGGTAGTCCCTGATGTCTTCCGGGTCATCGACAAATTGCCTCACATCGATGCATTCCAGATACTCCAGGACTGCCTGGAAATCGGGACCAAGATCGGCCGGGTCGACATCATATTCCGCGAGCAGATCTTCGACATCGTCGCGGAAATTAAAGCAGATGTGATCCGGATCCCCTGCAGGGAGGACCGATCTCTGCCACTGCCAGCCCCAGTCGCAGACAAGCACGGTATAGGCCCATGCCTGGGGATAGCAGTCAGGATCGAGGGGAAGTTCACCAGAGTATTCGTTGTAAAAATCGATGATCTGATCGGTCCACCACTCGATGTCCTCACCCAGACCCCCCTGAATGTCCATCGGAGGGGCATGCTGAATCCCGTCTTCCGGGCACCAGGCAATCGGGAGAATGTCGTCCACGCCGTACTGCAGATCGGGAAGGCCGTCGGAGACACCGGAACCGTCTGTATAGCTCCAGGTGTCCTCAAAGGTGGGAGGACGTCCGTAGTTATGAGCATAAATCAGAGTGGCATCGGCGTAGTCGTTCACGTTGCCCGTTCCCGTCTGGTTGTCGGATTCTTTCAGGACAAGCCGCATGCCTTCCCTGAGAGAGTGGATGATCGAACTTGAATCATTCGCCACCGTCTCGAGAGTAAGCGCACCATCCGGTGTATAGATTCCCAGGCCCGGAAACATCTCAACGACACGGGCCGCAAAGCCGAGGTCATCCACCAGCCCGTCCCCGTCATCGTCCACTCCGTTGAGGGGCGGGCACGGTTCCGGATCGCACTCCGCATGATCCCGTGCATCATCCTCCGGTTGAAGGGCGGTTTCGATCCAGTCGAGGTCAGCCACAGTCACGGCAGTGCCGGAGGGGTCTTCGTAGATGCGATAGCCCGCGGCTGCGGCATGGATGGAGAGGGCAAGAGTTTTGAGGAGATAAGCATCGGATCGATCCCACTCCGCCATGGAGTCCACGTTGTCTCCAAAGATATAGACAGGTTCAGAATCTCGTAACGGTCCGGATGCGGCCGGGGTGGAAAGCTTTTTTGAGATCGGGAAGAGACTTGTGGTTATGGCCGTATCCAGATCAGAAAGGGCGGAGGAATATCGTGATAAAACAATCGAACGGGCGGCAGCCAGAGGAGCCGCGCCGTCTTCGGTGTAGATGCAGAATTTCGGGAAGTTCAGCTTCCAGGCAGCCGGATCCGGTGCGCTGGGGGCGTTAAGGGCTATGGCATCGAGACGTGCGCTCTGCTCATTCGCGAAGTCGATCCAGTCCGACATGACATCCCGGTAGAGCTTGCCCGGGTCACTCTGGAAAAGAGTGTCGTAGTTTCGCATTGTATAGGCGGTTTCCGAAATGACGGAGGCCATCATGGCGCTCAGGTAGTCAGGATGCCGGGCCGGTACGGGGGCCAGGTTGTATGGACTGGGTGGTTTCAGAAGAGCTTCCGCCTCCTCGAAGTAGGCAAGTGCGGTCTGCCAGTCGGTATCGTAGCTGCAGTCACCCTGTTGAACCAGGGGGATGCCAAGATTCTGGATCAGTTCCGATGCCGTATTAAGTAATGTGAAGGGTGTATCTGCCGTTGCCGGGCCTCCCGCCTCCGCCGTCGAATCTCCCGCACGGAATCGATAGAGCATTGTGCCCGTTCCGTCCACCTTTGCCCAGCGGATATTTCCGAACTCATCCCTCGCATAGAGGGGGGACGTCGGCCCCGGAGGTGTTCCAGGCGCTTCGTAGGCCGGCTGACTGATCGATCCATCGGGAAGGAAAACCCGGTACCGCTTTCCATTGAAGGTGGTCACATCGGAAGGATCATCCTCCGTGAGAGGAATCACCTCTCCGGCATCTTCATAATCCCCGTCATCATTCCGGTCCAGGAAGAGCTCAACATGGTCGGGGATGCAGTTCATCAGGCTGTTTACTTCGACCCAGAATTCCGCAGGGTCGGCGCTCAGGCCGAGGTCTTCAATTCCGTCTGCGTAGGGGAGAAGCGGAGCCGGCTTGAAACCGTCATCAGTCAGGTCGGGTCCGACGCCGATCCAGTCTACAGTAAAGAAATTGCCGAAATTGGGAAGGACTCTGTAAAAGACGATCGGGTCATCGGGGATAAGTTCTGACGTTGCATGATCGGGCATGTCGATCGTCCGCCAGGGTTGGGTAAGCGTAATGTCGGGAGCCGAGGTCTCGCGAAATACCGAGTGTGATTGCACGTCCCAGAAATTCGTGGTGAAGGTCAAAACCACTTCTCCTGCATTCTTTGTGGCTTGCAAGTCTGTGTCAGCCACAGGGGAGCACTGGGCCATGAGAGGATGGGGTGAAAGGAGAAGGAGGAAGAGAAAGGAAACGCACAGGCACACGATAGAAAGCCCGGATCGTGCGGCCCGGGAATGCAGAGATAATACTTCGCAATCATTCAACAGGAATAAGAATCGTGATGAACCAGAAACGACACACCCTCGATCGTACATATACGACCTCCTTCACAGTTTCGTTCCTGGAGCCCCCCGAGAAAATACCAAAAAAACATATGCAAACATTATGCCAGATGGGGAAATATTTACAGGCGAATGGAAAAAGTCCTTATAATTTGGGTGTATATTGTATTCCCCCAGGGTGGATGGATTGAAAAGAAAAATTGCCATGTATCAATATGTAACATTTTTCAAAATGCCAGGAGGTTGTGCTCACATTGTGAGCACCTGGAGATCGATTGTTATTGTGAACGTGCCCACTTCAGCAGATTGACATACGGATCGGGTTCACTTTGCCGCAATCGACTGGCCAGGTGCGTTCGAACTATTCGGGCTCCGTCGAATCCATAGGAAGCCTGAATAAGGAGGGGAATCGCCCGGTATCGAGGGCACTTCGCCTCTTCCAGCCATTGCGCCATCAGGGCCAGTCTCTCCCCGGGTGACGGAGCGTGACCGGGTCGACCCTCTAATGCTGCAGAGATTTCCTCGAATACCCAGGGGTTTCTAAGGGCACCTCTTCCCACCATGACGGCATCACATCCAGTTTCTTCCACCATGCGCAGGGCGTCACCCGCTCCGGAGATGTCCCCGTTTCCCCATACCGGTAAGGAGGTCGATTCTTTCAGAATGCGAATATGCTCCCAGTTGGCTCGGCCCCGGTACCCCTGCAGGGCGGTTCTGGGATGGAGTGCGATGGCCTGAACCCCTGCTTTCTCTGAAATTCTGGCCACCTCGAGATAGGTTTCACGCTCCTCTGAAAATCCTGAGCGGGTTTTGACCGTGACGGGAACATTGACCGCCTCGATAACCGCATGGAGAATTTCCTCCAGCCTTGACAGGTCCTGCAGGAGGGCTGCTCCGGCCCTGGATCTCAGGATCCTTCTGGAGGGACACCCGGCATTGATATCGATGATATCCGCCCCGGCCGCAACGGCCATCCGTGCCGATTCAGCCATGCGAACCGGATCAAATCCAAAGATCTGCAGGGAAACGGGGTGCTCCTTCGGATGGACGATGAGTCTGGCTAGAGACCGGTCAATCCCCCGGCTGAGGGCTTCACTGGAGATGAATTCACCCACGACCAGTCCCGCACCACCGATCCGGCGGACCAGAAGACGGAAATCAATGTGCGTATATCCCGCCAGTGGAGCAAGAATTGTGGGGTGGGGGAGTGTGATCATCCCTCTGGAGCCAGGGAGAGAAGAGCATTTTTTAAATTTTCGGCGTTGATTCCGTCATCCATTTCCAGGTTCAGAGGGGGACCAAAGACAATCGTGTAGGAGGAAAAGGGCTTCAGGACAGCGAAGCGGTCCCAGGATTTCAGACGGATCAGTCCACTTCCCCGTGCCGCCATGGGGATCAGGGCGGCCCCCGTCTTCCTGCACACGGTGAAGATTCCCGGTTTCGGCTCATGAATTGGCCCCCTGGGACCATCCACCGTGACCGCACCGTCTCCGCCATGTCGAACATGCTGGATCAATCCGACCAGTCCCGCAACCGCCCCGCGGCTGGAGGATCCGCGATAGGTTTTGTACCCCCAGCCCGAAACCAGATGGGCGATGAGCTCACCATCACGGGATTGAGATATGATCGCACCAATCCCCTGGCACCTCATGAAGGGAAGAAGGGGAAATTGATGTCCGTGCCAGATCCCATAGACCACAGGCCTGGATTCACGGTGAACCGATTGGGGGTGGTGAAATCCTTCAATCTGAATTCGGCAGGACTTGTAGATTCCTATGGAGATCCAGTCCACAATCTTGAGACCGAAGCGCTCCCAGAGCTTAAGGCGGTACGAGGATCCTTTCACATGGAGATTGTAATGGACATCCTGTGGAAACGGAAGTCTGGAAGGATGTATATCGGCAAGATCCACTTCGAATCCTGATCGAAATGGGAAGTTGCAGGATCATGTATAATGTCGCCCCATGGCTGTGTACCGAGAAGCGTTGTCTCCGATCACCTTTGAGGACAGGGAATTCCTCCACCCGGTATTGCGAAGTCTCCCGGAGGGAATTTCTGAATTCTCCTTTGCAAATATCTATCTCTTTCGAGAAAAATACGGATATCAATGGTCCATGAGTGAAGATGGAGTCCTGCTCTTCACGGGGATCGATTCTTCAGGCCCCTTCTGTATGCTTCCTCTGGCCCTGCCCTCAGAAAAGAAGATCCATGAGCTTCTCTCCCGGTATCGGATGATTAAGTGTGTGAACGAGTCCCAGGCAGAAGATCTGAAAGAACTGGGATTTTCGATTATCGATGACCGGGATAACTATGATTATCTGTACTCCAGGAATGATCTGGCCGAACTGCCCGGCCGCAAGTTTCACAAAAAGAAAAACCTGATCCGGGGCTTCGTCCATCGTTACACCTATGAGGCCCGGCCTCTTCTGGAAGATTACACGGCGGATGCTATGGAAATTTTACGAGACTGGCGTTCCCAGAGAGACGAACCCGGAGACTTCAAGGCGGCACAGGAAGCGCTGGAGCGGATGGAGATTCTGCAGCTCTGCGGTTTGATCTACTATGTGGATGGAAGCCCGGCAGCTTACCTCCTGGGTGAGGAGATGGCAAGGGGTACGATGTTTGCCGTTCATTTCGAGAAGGCCATTGCGGAATACAAGGGACTCTATCAGTTCGTCAATCAGAGTTTCGCCTCCATCCTTCCCGATAAGTACGAGCTGATCAACCGGGAACAGGATCTGGGAATTGAAGGGCTTCGAAAGACAAAACTATCTTATAATCCATCAGGATTTGTTCGAAAATATCGCGCTTACAGGCCCTGAGCCGATTCCACTCACAATTCTGCGGGAAAGCACTTCATTCTCAATCCGGGCAGTCCGGGATGTGTGTAAACCCGATAATGCAAAAGGGGTTGTAACTAGGGGCTGGTAACCGTACCGGACAGGGCCCACTCTGAGGGAATGACGAGTCAGTATCGTCCATACGGTGGGGAGCGAACGGGTAGATCCTTAGATGGTGGGGGTTTCAAGCCGCAGTAGATGTCTACTGCATTTTCTGGGATAATGTCCCTCCATGGATTCCTCTTCCCCGATGAGCGTCTCTGAAGTACCCCGCCACGTTGAAGCAGAAAAATCGCTTCTGGCTGTGGTTTTGCTGGATGAGCAGACGCTCAATCAGGTCGCTTCCTTTTTACGGCCCGAGGATTTCTATCTCCAGGAACATCAGCATATCTTCGGGATCATGCTCGAACTTTCCCAGGAAAATAAGCCGATCGATCTTGTTACGCTCAAGGATGAGCTGAGTCGAAAGGGTGTTCTGGAAAAAGCGGGGGGTGTCGCCTATATCTCCGGACTGGTGGATATGGTTCCCGATGTGGGAAACATCCTCACCTATGCAGATATTGTCAAAGAAAAAGCCACGCTCCGAAGTCTGATCCACTCTTCCGGTGAAATTATCCGCATGTGTCTGACGGGTCGTCAGAATGCTCGGTCTATCCTGGATTCGGCGGAAAAGAGCGTCTTCGATATTGCGGAAGGTTCTTTGAATCGGGGGTTTGTCAGCCTCCGGGACGTTGTGGCCGATAACCTGAAAATGCTTGAGGACATGGAACGGGGAAAGGGGCATGTCACAGGATTGCCCACAGGCTTCATCAAGCTGGATGACTATACGAGCGGATTTCAGCCCGGGGACCTGGTTATCGTGGCAGGGCGTCCCGGAATGGGAAAGACGTCGTTCTGCCTGAATGTTGCTCAGAATATGGCCATTACCTACGGGTATAGTGTCGGGTTCTTCTCCCTCGAGATGTCAAAGGAGCAGCTGGGATACCGCCTTATGTGTGCCGAGGCCGAAGTCGATCTGCAGAAGATGAGAGCGGGGTTTTTGTCCAAGGAAGATTACCGGCATCTAGCGGCCGCGACGGATAAACTCTCCCGTGCCCGAATATTCATAGATGATACAGCCGGTGTGGATATTATCGAAGTCCGTTCCAAGGCCCGCCGTCTTCAGAAGGAGCACGGTCTGGATGCCATTATGATCGATTACCTGCAGTTAATGCGCTCCCATGCCAAGTTTGAAAACAGGAACCTCGAACTGGCTGACATCTCCAGGAATCTCAAGGCACTTTCCAAGGAACTTCGTATCCCTGTCGTAGCCCTCTCCCAGCTCTCCCGTCAGCCGGAACGTCGGGGGAAGGATTCTCGTCCGCAATTGGCTGACCTCAGGGAATCGGGAGCCCTGGAGCAGGATGCCGACCTCGTCATCTTTCTCTATCGGGAAGAGTATTACAAAAAGGAAGACACTCCCGAGGATAAAAAGGGTCTCGCGGAAGTAATCATTGCAAAACAGAGAAATGGCCCCACCGGAACTGCCCATCTTGTTTTTTTACAGGACTATACAAAGTTCATGAACTGGAAGGAAGAGCCTGCGGGAGACGTATTTTGAGACGGTCCCTGAAACGGTTTCTGGCGTTTGTCGATGCGACGTACGAGAATATCGGCCGATTTTTTATCGTGCTTTACAAAACCGTAACCTGGGGTCTAAGGCCTCCCTACGATATATGGGAATGGTTCCGGCAGATGACCCGGGTCGGTGTGGATTCCATACCCGTCGTCTTCCTTACTGCACTTTTCACCGGAATGGTGCTGGCCCTTCAGACCTTTGAAGGCTTTCAACGATTCCATGCTGAAAATTATGTGGGCTCGGTAGTATCTCTCGCAATGCTGAGAGAATTGTCTCCCGTTCTGGCTGCACTTATGGTGGCCGGCAGAGTCGGATCTGCCATGGCGGCGGAGATCGGTACGATGAGGGTGACCGAACAGCTGGACGCCCTCCAGGCCCTTGCTACGGACCCGATTCACTATCTTGTTGTGCCCCGTGTTATTGCTACGGCCGTCATGCTCCCGTTTCTTGTCGTGATGGGGGATGGTGTTGGAATCATGGGAGGCTATCTCGTTTCCGTTAATCTGATGGGAGCCAATCCCGTGATCTATATGGATTCCACCTTTCAGTTTCTGGATCTGGATGACCTCTTTTCCGGGGTCATCAAGGCTGCAGTATTCGGTATCATTCTCGCCGTCACCGGGTGTATGAAGGGGTATTACACCACCGGAGGAGCCGAGGGCGTAGGACGCGCCACGACCCAGTCGGTTGTCATGGCCAGTCTCGTCATTCTGCTGTCGGATTTCTTCCTTACCAAGCTGCTCTTTTGACTATGGAACCGAAAATCCGAATACTTGATCTGTGGAAATCCTTCGGTGAAAAGAGGGTTCTTGCCGGAGTGAACCTGGATATACCCGAGGGAACTTCCATGGTCATCATGGGTGGAAGCGGAGTAGGGAAGAGTGTTCTCATCAAACATGTGATCGGCCTGATGGCGCCGGATGACGGGGACGTGATCGTCGATGGAGAATCGATCACAGGCCTTTCCGATAATGAATTGAATCGGGTACGCCGAAAGTTCGGAATGAGCTTCCAGGAGGGAGCCCTCTTTGATTCGATGACGGTCTTTGAAAACGTGGCCTTTCCTTTGCGTCGACACACCCATATGCCTCAAGCGGAGATTGCGGAACGCGTCGACGAATGTCTGAATATCGTCAATTTGCACGGAATTGATGACCGGTATCCGGCGGAACTTTCCGGAGGTATGCGAAGGCGTGTCGGGTTTGCGCGCGCCATCAGCCTTGAGCCGGAGATCTTGCTCTTTGACGAACCGACAACCGGTCTCGACCCCGTCATGACCGCCGTTATTTCCCATACGATCCGGCGACTGACGCTCAAGAGCAATATTACGTCCATTACCATTACTCATGACCTGGAAGCGGCCCGGGTGATTGGAGATACAGTGTCCATGTTATATGACGGGAAAATTATCCTCTCGACTTCACCGGAAGAATTCATGAAGAGTCAGGATCCTGTTGTACAACAGTTTGTGACCGCAAGCCTCGAGGGGCCGCTAACGGAGGAGCGCATATGAATAACGCGATCAAGGTCGGTGTCTTTATGTTTGTCGTGCTCGTTATCGCCGGTGTCTTCATCATTAAGATCGAGGACATGCCCATAAGCCGCAAGGGGTTCAAGCGAATCACGGTCGTTTTTCCAGATGTCGCCGGACTGGATGAAAAGTCTGCAGTTCGCATCGCCGGTGTAAGGGTCGGGAAGGTGGATTCCATCCGGCTCCTGGGAGATCATGCCGAAGTTGTCCTGCTGATTGACGGTCAGCTGGCTCTCAGCCAGGGAGCGAGTGCCGCTGTTAGAAATATGGGTCTGCTTGGCGATAAGTACGTGGAGCTCTTTCCGGGAGATTCAAGTCATGGCCTTCTCCCCGATGAAGAGGTTCTCAAGGGGCACAGTCCGGTGAGCTATGACCGCATTCTGGAATTGATCACTTCGATCGGCGAAGACGTGAAACAGCTTTCCGCTTCCTTGAGTTCGACCTTTGGAGGGGCTGCCGGTGCGGACCGCCTTGACCGCATTGTGCAGAATGTCGAAGATTTTACACACGAAATCAAGACACTTATCGCCGAAAACCGATCCGCTGTTTCGGCATCAACGGGGAACATCGAAGCTACGACGGCCGATATACGCCGCCAGATTCCCGCTATTTTAGAAGGGGTTCAGGAGCTTGTCGGTCAGCTGAATACCCTGATTGCAGACAATCGTTCCAACGTGGACGGCACCATGGTTCAGGTAAAGGAAGCCAGTACACGGCTGAACGCATCGCTGGGAAGCCTGAGCAACATACTTGAAGGGCTTGAAAGAGGAGAGGGGACGGTAGGAAAGCTCCTGAAGGAGGACACGACCCACGATACGTTAGTGTCTGCCCTGAACTCGGTGAAGGGAGGGGCGGACTCCCTTCAGGATTCCCTGGGCCGAATCAAAAAATGGAAACTGGATCTGGGTTTCCGGGGAGAGTACCTGAGTGACATCGAGGAATCGAGAACGGCCTTTGGCCTGAAGCTCTCTCCCGGATCGAACCGCTTCTACATGCTTGAGGTCGTGGATGATCCAGACGGAAAACGAAGCATCAAGGATGAAACGGTAACAACCACACTGGACGATGGTACGATCCTTACGGAAACGACCCGGAAGGTCAAGTACGATGATACCTATACCTGGACCGCGATGCTCGGCTGGTCCCTTGACAGATTTCAACTGCGGGGAGGGATCATTCAGAGCACGGGAGGCGTGGGTGTCGATTATATGCCGATTACCGATAAGCTCACCCTGACGATGGAAGCCTTCGATTTTTCCAGGGAAGATGATACCAGTTTCCACCTGAGGCTCCTGAGCCGATACTATTTCCACCCCAACCTCTATGTGCTTGCCGGGTGGGATGACATGCTCTCGGATAACAGGGATTCGATCTTCTTCGGCGGAGGAATGTCCTGGAGCGACGAAGATTTCAAATACCTGATCGGTTCGGGAGTCAGGCCTTGATCCATTCGAAATCCGCGGTACGTACAAGGGTCCGTTATGCGGAAACTGACCAGATGGGCGTCGCCTACTATGGCACCTATCCTACCTGGCTGGAAATTGCCCGAACGGAATATTGCAGGGAGCGGGGTGTCGATTATCGTGAAATTGAAAGGGAAGGTACGGGTCTCGTAGTGGCAGAGGTCTGGGTCCGCTACCGAAGGCCTGTGCAGTACGATGACGAGATCATAATCTCGGTGTGGGTGAGCGAAACCGGACGCCGTACAATGACCTTTTGTTACGAGATTCACAAGGACGGAGAACTGTGCTCGGAGGCCTATACAAAACATGTCTTTGTTGATATGATGAGCAAGAGGCCGGTTGCCGCCGCACCGGATCTTGTGAACCGTTTGACCAGCAATCCCGAGGCGGATTAAATTTAGACAGAGGAGGAAGGACCTATGGCGCGATTCGGAGGATGTAACAAAATCTGGATGGATGGGAAATTTGTGCCCTTTGATGAGGCGAAAATTCATGTACTTTCCCACGTGGTTCATTACGGTTCTGGTCTCTTTGAGGGAGACCGCTGTTACAACACTCCCAAGGGTCCGAGGATTTTCAGGCTGAAGGACCATACCGACCGTCTATTTAATTCATGCAAGATCTACCGGATGGTAGTGCCCTTTACAAAAGAGCAGGTCAATCAGGCCTGTATCGATACCATCCGTGAAAATAATCTGAAGGACTGCTACATCCGCCCCCTTGTATATCGAGGCTTTGCCGCGCTGGGAGTAGATCCGACTCCATGCCCGGTGAATGTCATGATTGCGGTGTGGGAATGGGGTAAATATCTTGGACCGGAAGCCCTGGAAAAGGGCGTGGATGTCCGGGTATCTTCCTGGAACCGCATGGCGCCCAACACCTTCCCGTATCTTGCCAAAGCCTCTGCGAACTATATGAATTCTCAGCTGATCAAGATGGAAGCCATCGCCGACGGATACGTGGAAGGGATCGCCCTTGATATCTTTGGTATGGTTTCCGAAGGCAGCGGAGAGAACCTCTTTGCCGTTCACAAGGGAAAAATCTATACACCGCCCCTGTCCACCTCGGTTCTTCCGGGGATTACAAGGGATTCAATTATCACACTGGGTCGCCACCTGGGGTACGAAGTCCATGAAATGAAGATTCCCAGAGAGATGCTTTATATTGCCGATGAGCTCTTCTTTACGGGATCGGCAGCCGAAGTGACCCCGATACGAAGTGTGGACAGAATTGTTATCGGTGAAGGGAAGTGCGGACCGGTCACGAAGAAACTTCAGGACGCCTTTTTCGCCGTGATCAATGGTGAGGCTGAAGATCTCTGGGGTTGGCTGACGCCGGTCTACGACTAGGCTGATGCCGGTCTGTGACTGAGACTTACCCGGCTTACGATTAAGAATGTGATTCAACCCAGATACGTTTTCAGGCATCTTCCTCGACTCAACATGAGCCTTTATACGCTCACGAGTAGAAGGGAATTTGCCATGGGATTGGCCAGCCAGATGGGATTGAGTGGTGTGAAGATCAAGGAGATCTGGCGGAATTCATTTAACCAGTTAATTGAAAAGCAGGTGACAAACCCGGAGGAGAAGGACCATTTCCACGAGTTGATGAAGCGGATTACCCACGATCAAAAGGAACGGGCTCCGCTGCATTTTATAACGCTTGTGGATTATTCCCTTCTCCAGGCATTCATGACTCTGGCATCCAAACAGGTGATTGCCGATGACGCCCATCTCTTCGACAGCCAGAAAATGTACGGGGATAACCTGCCCTTTTTCTGCCGTGCGGGTCATTTCAGTTATATCCGACAAAAGGTACGAGGCACCTTTACCCATTACTTCAAGAGCAGCAGCAGCGGTGATTTCTTTAAGAAACAGGCACAGATGGTGGAATCCTATTATAATTACCGTCTGTATCAGGTGCGTGAATCAAAGGATAAGTGGATTATGGAAGCCCTGGATCCTCCTGAAGCAGGTCGAAATGACTGCCTGGCCAATATCTATATTTTTTATCGAGGTTGGCTGGATCTTCTCTCGGTCTCCGAAGCCGGATCCGGTGCGTACCATTGCAAAGAGGAGGCATGCGTCGCTCTGGGCCACCCATCCTGCAGGTTTGTCTTTCAAAAGTTGGTATAATTAAGCTTTCCGATTAAGGAGGTTATTGTGAAAAGACTCATTACACTGTTCATTTTCCTCACCCTCGTCTCTCCGAGCATCTGGGCGAAGTACAAAGGCAAGTACGCCGATTTCGCTGAAGGTCCTGCTTCTCACCTGATGACCAAGGATGAAGTTAAAGACTTTAAGAAGATAAAAACCGATGCTGACGCTGAAGAATATATTGCCCTTTTCTGGGCCCGCCGGGATCCGACTCCGGAAACCGCCACGAACGAATACAAGGACCTCTTTGACGTTCGAGTTGCCGTGGCAGACAGGGATTTCGGTACTGAATTCCAAAAGGGATCCATGACTGACCGCGGAAAGATTTTTATCGTCTTCGGCCCCCCCACGGCACGAAAAGTGTCGGATTACCAGGGGGCTTCGGGGAGCACCGATGAAATCGGGGTGACCTCTGAAGGGTCAGGCGGAGGAAAGTATGGTAAAGCCTTCGTCACCGGACAGATAGAAATCTGGATATACCGGAAAGATCGCCTGCCTAACTGTGTCCAGCAGCACGAGGTCATGTTCAAGTTTCTGAAGGAAGAGAAAGCCAAGGACTTCACCATGGATCGCACAGTTGCCCAGGTTTTGCAGTCCATTGAGCTGGCCAAGGAGTGCACGATCCTTCATGCCGATCTCAAAGAAGCGCCCGTGATCGCAAAAGCCGTAGTGTTAGGTCCCTCTGCGCTTCTCACGCACACCATGAATCTCGTGAAAGGCGAAGCTTCCGCCAATACTGAAAAGGGATTTCTGGAAATCGCGCCCTTTTTCGCCGATCGGGATACCCCCTTCCTTGCCGTTCACATCTTCCTCCCCGAAGCGAAATGGTCCGGCGCGGCTCCTGAGCAACACGTGGCCTACTACGTGGAAGATGCTTCCGGCCTTCCCATCGTCAAAGCGGAAGAGGACGTGGCTCTGATATCGACACCCGGCGGATTTTATGTTGACCGTTCCATTATCCTTCTTCCCGGAGCGTACAAGCTTGGCGTCTCCTTGGGGAAGACAGACGGATCGATTGATTTTTCAAAGCTGGAAGAGGTGACCATTCCCGACTACACACAGGATACGTCGGAAGGCCTCTGGTTTACCCTCTCCTGTGATGTCAAACCCCTTTCACAGGCCCAGTTTGTCACCGATGCCTATGCCTTTGGAGGGATCAAGGTCGTCCCCAAATCCGACAACATTTTTAAGGTTTCGCAGGACTTGTGGGGATTTGGCAACGTCTTTTTCCCCAAGCTCGATGAAGCGGGCATACCCAAGCTGACATTTAAAATCGAATTTTATACGGATGGTAAAAGAGTCCGAAAAACCGCGGAAATGGAAGTGCAGCCCACCATGCTGGCTGAGGGCCGGTACGCCTTTGGGCAGGCGTACAATATCGGTATGGATCTCAAGCTGGAACCGGGAGCCTATACCTACAAGATGACTGTAAAGGACAAGCTCTCCGGAAAGGAGTGGGAAAAAGCCCGCGACTTTACAGTTGTCGAGTAACCCATCAGCAAGGACGCGCCTATGACCTTTGCCACGATCGAAACTGCAATCGAAGAGTTGCAGACGGGAAGAATCATTGTCATCGTCGATGATGAGGATCGGGAGAATGAAGGTGACCTTTGTGTTGCAGCGGAGAAGGTCACGCCTGAGATTATCAATTTCATGGCCAAACATGGGCGCGGCCTCATCTGCCTTGCCCTGACGGGAGAACGATGTGAGGCCCTGAACCTGACCCACATGGTTCCCGAGGATAAAAACACGCACAAGACGGCCTTTACGGTATCCATTGAAGCCCGTGAAAACGTGACCACCGGAATATCCGCGCACGACCGTGCAGTGACTGTGCTTACCGCAATTGATCCGTCCCGGGGCCCCGGTGACCTTACTCGTCCCGGGCATGTCTTTCCTTTGCGTGCTCAGGAAGGGGGAGTACTGCGCAGAGCCGGCCATACAGAGGCTATCGTGGATCTCGCACGGCTTGCCGGGTTGAATCCATCGGGCGTGGTCTGTGAAATCATGAAGGATGACGGTACCATGGCGAGGCTCCCCGATCTGGAAGCCTTTGCCACGGAACATCGGCTGAAAATGATCACCGTGGCCGATATTATCCGCCACAGGATGAAAACCGAGCGGAATATCCGGCGAATTGCTTCTGTTCGACTCCCCACGAAATTCGGAGATTTTACAGCTGTCCCCTATATCTCTGAAATTTCCGGGGAAGAACACCTTGCCCTGACAATGGGCGATCTGACCATGGATGAGCCCGTCCTGGTTCGTGTTCATTCTCAGTGCGTTACGGGCGATATCTTCCATTCCCTGCGTTGTGATTGCGGAGACCAGCTTCACCTCGCCCTCCTCTCGATCGCAGCCACAGGACGGGGTGTTCTCCTCTATCTGACTCAGGAAGGTCGAGGAATCGGATTGATGAATAAACTGAAAGCATACGAACTCCAGGATAATGAAGGGGCCGATACCGTTGAAGCCAATACCCGGCTTGGTCTTCCGGTCGATAAAAGAGATTACGGCATTGGTGCACAGATTCTCAGGGACCTTGGGGTTCGGCGCATGCGGTTGATGACAAACAATCCCCAGAAATATGTTGCTCTCAATGGGTATGGTCTTGAGATCATTGAACGGGTACCCATTGAGATATTACCCACCAGTGATAATCGGAAGTACCTGGAAACCAAAAAGGAGAAACTCGGTCATCTGCTTAAACTTGTCTGAATTGGGATCATGGAAAGATCGTGTTTTACCGGAATGCGTAAGCACGGTATAATAAGATGATGAGTGGACCGAGCACAGGAATATTGCGTGGAACAATCCTGCCAGCTTCATGGCTGGTGGTCCTGATGACTTTTTCCTGTGCGTCCATTACCTATGTTTCCGTACCGCCTCCGAAAATCAAAGTGGAGAAGACCCACCCCTGTGCGGAAGGAAAAGACTGGGTTCCTGGTGCCTGGGCCTGGAAGAATGGGCAGTATGTATGGTTACCGGGTCATTGTAAGAAACGCCCCAGAGCAGGAACACGCTGGATTCCGGGAAAATGGGAAAAGTGCGATTCCGGCTGGTACTGGATTCCGGGGCGCTGGTCGAGGTAGGCCCGAAAATGGTCCTCTTTAATTACTCTTCGCGGGAAGTCACTCTCAAGATCGTCTATTACGGCCCGGGGCTTTGTGGGAAGACAACCAACCTGAAGTTTATTTACGATACTCTTCCGTCCAACTCCAAAAGTAAAATGATTTCCCTTGCAACCAACCAGGATCGTACCCTTTTCTTTGACTTTCTTCCGCTCGATCTGGGAACGATTCGAGGCATGAAGGTTCGGCTTCAGCTCTATACCGTTCCCGGCCAGGTGTACTACAATTCGACAAGAAAGCTGGTGCTCAAAGGAGCAGATGGCGTCGTATTTGTGGCAGATTCACAGGACTTTGCTTATGATGCCAATATCGAATCCCTGAAGAACCTCAGTGACAACTTAAACGAGCACGGTGTGCGTCCGGATACCGTACCTATTGTCATTCAATACAATAAACGGGATCTGCCCAATGCGCTGCCCCTGGAACAACTCCAGTCCGCATTGAATAAGACCGGGCATACAGAATATGAGGCCATTGCCACAACAGGATTCAATGTTCTCGAAACCCTGAAGTCCATTACAAGGAATGTCCTGCATGAAGTGATTCAGCAGCATGGCCTGACGGCAGGCGATACTCTGTCGATCGATGAAATTGAATTTGGACAGAAAAAGCAACGGGAACAGAGGAGGACAACGATGATGGATTTTGATGAAACCCCGGACTCTGTATGGGAGGACGAGGCGGAGCAGGATGATCGCAAAAGCCTCTTCACAGATCAGAGTTCCGACGAATTCATCTTTGAAGAAGTAGGGGAAGACCATCCGGAAGTTGCCGGCCATGAAATTCCTCCTCCAGCGGAGAACCTTCAAAACGAAGCCTCTGCCCCTGTGATCAGCCATGTTCCCGATCTGCTCCCGACCACGGAAGTCCCCCAGGATACCCATTCGTCTCCCATCCATTTTGAGGAGGAGCCCCTCAGCCCATCTCCAGCGCCTGAATCGGATGTGTCCATGCAGGAACCGGTTCTGGATCTCGGATCTCAAGAGTCCGAGATGAAGAATTCACAACAGACAGAACAGGTACCGGGTGCCGAGCCTCAGGATCATTTTCTCCCGGAAGAAAGCGAAAACGTTCTGGAACAGGAAACTCCAATGGGGCAGCCGCTTTCACCGCCTCAGCCTCCAGTGGGTGGAGACCTGCAGATTGAGGTTGCCGCCGATCTTGTAACGGAAAGTCCAAAACAGGATCTTCAAACTCCGCCTCAGGAACCCCGTACCCTGCCTCTTACTCTGAAGCTGACCAGGGAGGACATCCAGGCCGGAAAGATCAAAATTCTATTGACCCTGGAGATTGAAGAGTCCTGATCTTACGGAAATAGAAGCACTACGCACACAAATAAACAAAAGGACACATAAGGGAAACGTCGATCGCCGCAGGTGGTTGCGAGCATTCATCTCTGTTACCAGGAATCCACATCGAAAAACTCGGATAACCCGAAAATCCCCTTGATCCCATGTCTTCAGGGGCGAGATGAGCTGTCGATTCGTTGCAGCTTCCTGCATGCGGATGAGATGAAACGTCACACTGGAATGAAACCCCAATGAGGGTTGTTTAAGTATTGCTGTAAGCATATATAAGTAAGGAGTAATGTTGGTCAGGGGGAAACCAGGTGATCCAGGTAAACTTTCCCATCCTATTGAAATGAAAGGGGTGTCCTATGAAACTTGTTCTTCTTTTTATCATCGGTCTGGTTGCGGGAATTGCTGGGGTTTTTCTGGCTATCCGGATGCTGGCGCCGGGTATGATGCTCCGGGAAATCAAAAGCCCCATGGGATTCGATGAGACCGTGGAAGCCATTACTCAGAACGCTCAGAATGCAGGCTGGGTTGTCTCCAGTATCCAGCCCCTGGATGAATCCATCCGTAAGAACGGGGGAGGGGACCTCAAGCCGATCCGGCTCGTAAATCTCTGCAATGCCGGGCATGCTTTTGAAATCCTGAAAGAAGAGGATAATCTTACGCTCTCGGTCATGATGCCCTGTACGATCAGTGTCTATGAAAAATCAGATGGAAATACCTATATCGGGACTATGAACGCGGGACTCATGGGTTCGCTGTTCGGCGGTACCGTGGCCAGGGTTATGGGGGGAACGGTCGCCCGGCAGCAGCAGGAATTCATTGCTTTTGCGAAGCACTGAAAAAGATCTAATCCTATTCGTACATTCAGATAGAATCTATTGACTGACAAAATGAACTGGAGTATATAAGGCATACGATATTCGATTTCTATGCTGCTTCACGTGCGGAGGTACAATGACCATTGTCAGAATCGCATTCCTTATCCTCTGTTCGGCTTTGATCCTGTCCGCTGCGTCAACGCCTCCCGATACTCTTTCCTATCAGGGAGTTCTGCGGGATGACCAGGGACACCCCCTGGATGGCACGTATGACATGGTGTTCTCCTTCTTCACTCTCGACACGGGAGGAGATGAAATCCTGATCGACGAGCATAAGGTTGCAGGAACGGGGGGTGTGACAGTTTCCGCGGGCTTCTTTACCGTCGCTCTGGGAAGCGGAAACATCCTGGACGGAAGCGGAGACGGAGAATATCTATCCCTTTTGGAGATGATTAGGAACTTTTCCGATATCTGGCTGCAGGTGAAAGTTCAAAGCGAGATGTTGATGCCTCGCGTGCGTTTACATTCCTCACCCTTTGCGTTAAATGCTTCAAGTCTGGCAGGCAGGGATCCCTCTGAATTTCTGGATATCTCTGCTTCAAGCCAGACAAAGCACGGACCGCTCTCTATTGATATTTCGACCCAGAGTGTTGCACTTAACGTGGGAAGTAATATGACCGGGGGAATCTTCGGAGGCTACGGTCCCAATAGTAATACCGGGATCAAAGGACAGGCGTGGGGCGGAACTTCCAACATCGGAGTTCACGGGTACGCAGCCCTTAATCCGGGAAACTGGGCAGGGTACTTTGAAGGGGACACCTATATCAAGAATTCTCTCGCTTTGGGTACGGCTACTCCGGACGCGAATTTGGATGTTCACGGCTCGGTAAAATTGCTCGGTGATCCATCTGTTCGCTCTTTTGATACGGAATACCTCGCAGAAAGCGACGGGTGGGTTCAGGGATATCTTTATGCGTACGGAATCTCAGGAGGGGATCTGTGCTGGGTGCAGGGTACTGCCAACGGGAGTTGGCGTTTGTATGCTGGGAGCATGTATGGAGGATCCACATTTACGATGCCCGTGCGAAAGGGAGAAGTGTGGGTTGTTCACTACACACTTGATTGGGGAAGCTGTGGAAAACAACTGATGTGGATTCCAATGGGTCAGGGCTCAGGGTCGAGGTCTTCTCAGAAAGGAGTATGCCAGGTATCAGGACTGCAGGTACCGTCAGAAAATGCGAAACATCAAAGAAAACAAGAGTCGGAATTGGCCCGTGATGGAAAACTGGAGCATGAGTCTTCACATTCTGAAGAGAGATATCTTAATGATCCAGGTTCACAGTCCGGGCAAATGGTAATTCGAGTTTCCGTAGATGATCCGATCCATGAGGGGGATGTACTTGTGATGAATCAGGATTCTTCATCCGGCGCCTACCGGATTGCCTGCCTGCCGGAGGACAGGTTGATCGCAGGGGTGGCAGGCGATTTAGCCAACGAAGATGTCAATGGGCTGGACCCTTTTTATTCAGAGGGCAGGGTCCCGCTGCTGGTGGGAGGAGTGGCGAAGGTCAGGGTAGATGCCTCCTATGGAGCCATTCAAAAAGGGGATCTTCTTGTGACCTCTCCTACATCGGGACATGCGATGAGGTCGGATAACCCCATGGCTGGCACGATCCTGGGAAAGGCGATGGAATCGCTGGCAAACGGAACCGGTTTGATCCAGGTTCTGTTAATGCTGCGCTGATTGCTGAATTATTCTCAGACCGAATCGGGAAGGCCCGCCCGGATATCCATGATGTAATATTCGTTCAGCCGCCGCATGAGGTCCTTGGCTACCTCGGATTCCCGGTCGGGAATCATCACCTGGATCCTGCAGTAATGGTCTCCGTACGCGTTGGTCTTGATATTTCGCACCCCTTTTCCGCGGACACGGATCAGGCTCCCATTCTGCGTTCTGGACGGCACTTTGAGCTTGATCCTCCCGTGAATCGTAGCCGCGGTTACCTCGGCGCCTCCATAGGCTTCCGCCATCGTTACAGGCAGATTCGCATATATGTCATCCCCTCGTCTCTCAAAGTAGGAATGGGAGCGGATTTTCACCTTTACAAAGAGATCTCCCCTCAATCCGCCGGCCCGACCCGGCAGTCCCTTCTCCTTGATTCGGATCATGGCACCGTCATAGATCCCCTCAGGAATCTTTACCCGAATGCGTTCGCTCTTAACGAGAATTCCTGCCCCGTGGCATTGCTGGCACAACCTTCCACCGGTATTTCCGAGGCCCCCACAGAGGGTGCATTCTTCCTGAACGCGAAGAGTAACGAACGTACCGCCGCCATGGACTGCAGTTCCGAAATCGATCTCGATTTCTTCCGTGGTGTCGCCGCCTCGCTGAGTCCTGGTCGAGACCCTTTCGCCACTCTGTCTTTCGGATGAAAAGATGGAGGAAAACATGTCACCAAATCCTGTAAACCTCGAAAAGAAGTCAAAGTCAGCCGGGTCAGCCCCGCCTTCGGGTGAAACCGTCCTCCAGACATGCCCTTCGCCGCCTCCCGGGTGGGCTCCATGGGAAAATCCCTCTGTACCGGCCTCATCATAGCGCTTCCGTTTTTCTGAATCGGAAAGGACGGAATAGGCTTCCGAGATCTGTTTGAACATCTCCTCCGATTTTTTGTCACCGGGGTTTACATCGGGATGATACTTGCGAGCAAGACGGCGATACGCCTTCTTGATTTCATTTCTCGACGCCTTTCGCGATACTCCCAGGATTTTGTAATAATCCTTTGACATGGGGATAGTATATCAAAGGGTTGACCCGCAATTCACAGGATGATGTTGTCCCCTTCTTCAGGCTTCGCTACAATGGTAGCAACAACCTTTTCTTTGTCTTCCGAGGAGGAACGATGGTTCTGACAGGACTGATAATCTCCATGGTTCTCGCATCTTCAGGGCAGTTTCGCGAGATTCAGGACCCTTCAGGGTATGCGTTCACCCCTGAAAAGATCCACGCAGTGATCGAAGCCTGTGAACGGGAGCATCCTCCTGTCGTGAGTCAGGGGGAAGACCCGGCTCGTGTCGTAATAAGCGCACACGATGATCACCTTTACTCCGGGGAGTCTATCTTCCGATCGACAAGAGGTATACGGGCGCGGACGGTTCTGATGATTGGCGTGGCGCACGGAGCTTCTCGATGGGGGATCCGGGATCGTTTGATTTTTGATGCATTTGACGGATGGAAGGGACCTCTTGGCACCATTCCTGTTGACCTGGACTTTCGAGACGCCCTGGAATCCTCTCTGGAGGAGGTGGACTTTGTGGTTTCCAGCGATCACCACTCGGAAGAGCACTCCCTGGAAGCCCTCATTCCCTTTCTTCAGGCTCAGAATCCTGAACTCTCCATCGTGCCGATTCTGGTTTCTCCCATGCCCTGGGATCGCATGGAGATTCTCGCAAAGAAGCTTGCCGTGGCTACGGAGAACATTCTGAAAGCCCGGGAATGGTCATGGGGAAGGGATTTCCAGATTGTGATCTCCAATGATTCGGTCCACTACGGGGATAGACAGTGGGGAGGGAAGAACTTCGCACCCTTTGGTGTGGGCATCCATGGTCTGAAAGAGGCGAAAAAGAGAGATCTGGATCTGATTAAGAACGATCTTCTTGGTCCTCTTAATGCTTCCAGGCTGAAGAATCTTCTGTACAGCCTCGTCACGGAAGATGAAAGGCTTGAATACAGGATTACCTGGTGCGGCCGGTTTTCCATTCCCTTTGGTCTGCTCTATTCAATTCGTCTCACCGAATCGATGGAGATGTCTGTTCCCGTCGGAAGTCTGGAATCCTATACAACCAGCGTGGAGGCCGGCCAGCTCGACCTTCCGGAGGCCGGCCTCACGGTTTCCGCCCCGGCCAATCTGAGGCACTGGGTAGGATACACCTCGATGATCTATCGCTGAACCGGCTTATCCACGCCGATGATTCCTTCCGTTTTCACCAGCTCCAGTATCTTCCTGTCCAGTCTGGACAGGGCCATGGTCTCGGATTCATTCAGGCTGACGAATCGCTCTGTGGAACGGCGATCCGAAAGACCATCCGTTTCCGCCTCAATGATAACGCAAGGTGTTACAGCCAGTGTGAAGTGAGTATAGGAATGGCGGATTTCCGGAAGGGTCCGCGAACCTTCCGGCAGGTTATCTCTGTCATAGAGAAGAGGAAAACCCCAGAGGCCTCCCAACATCTCTTCCTCCGGGCGCTGAATCAGCAGGATCTCTTTCTTACGGATTTGTACCAGGCCAATAGCCCTTACAAGGGGAGGGCGTTTTGCCCGGGCGGGAAGAGGGATCGAATGGACAAGGTTCTTCGTCCGGGCAATACATTCCCGGCTTATTGGGCAACTTTTGCAGGCGGGAGAGCGAGGCGTGCAGATCATAGCTCCAAGTTCCATCAGGGCTTCATTAAAGGCCCCGGAACCTTTAGGGGGAAGGTGGGGAATGAGAAGTTTCTCCACCATTCTGGAGGTAATTTTTTCCTCGATTCCGAAGAGTCGGGCGGCTACCCTCTTTACATTGCCGTCTACAGCGATAACCCGTTCATCTGCAACGATTGAAGCGATGGCGGCCGCAGCATAGGAACCAATCCCCGGAAGGGTTTTTAACTCCTCCGCGGTAAGCGGGAGAATTCCTCCAAATTTCAACCGGATCTCTCGTGCCGCTTCATGAATCATCCGGGCTCGCCGGTAGTAACCGAGTCCTTCCCATGCCTTGAGTACCTGATCGAGAGAAGCTTCAGCCAGGCTCTGAACGTCGGGGAATTGTTCCATCCATCGCTGATAATAGGGAATGACTGTGGCCACCCGGGTCTGTTGAAGCATGATCTCGGAAATCCATACACGATAAGGATTTCGTGGTTCCCGGCGCCATGGAAGATCCCGGGCGCTCGTTCGAAACCAGTCCAGGAGGATACCGGTGATGGTTTTATGCTTATGAGGTGAATGCCTTTTCTGATCCATGTCGTACTAGCGTACCAGAAGATGGTTCTTTACAGCGGGGGAAGCCACGCAGATGGATGTGTGAGATACAATAGGTCACCTCCCATCTTCCCGGGCAGGTAACGACAACAGGAGTGTGATGCTATGGAAGTACGAATGGAACGTGACAGCCTCGGGGAACGCCCCGTTCCCGCAGATGCGCTCTACGGTCTTCAGACCCTTCGAGCCGTGGAAAATTTCCCGATTACGGGAATCCCTCTCTCGAATTTCCCCCTTCTAATCCGTGCTCTTGCTTCCATCAAGGAAGCTGCTGCAGAAGCGAATGTCGCACTTGGGCTTCTGGATCGGGACCTCGGTGAGGCCATGTTTCAGGCGTGCCGGGAGATTCGCCAGGGTCAATTCCTCGACTCCTTTGTTGTGGATGCGATTCAGGGAGGTGCAGGCACTTCGACGAATATGAACGCCAACGAAGTGATTGCCAACCGGACGTTACAGATCCTGGGATTCAAGCCAGGCAGTTACGATCGATGCCATCCGAATAACCACGTAAATCTGTCCCAGTCCACCAATGACGTTTACCCCACAGCGCTCAAGCTGGCGGCGTTGGGGCGTGTCGAAACTCTGCTGGACGCAATGGAGTTGCTCTGCTGTTCTCTTGAGAGAAAAGCACATGAGTTTCGGAACATTCTTAAACTGGGCAGAACCCAGCTTCAGGATGCCGTACCCATGACGCTGGGCCAGGAATTTGAAGCCTATGCCGTGACGCTCCGGGAAGACCGGGATCGGCTACGGGAAGCATCCACCCTTCTTCTGGAGATCAACATGGGGGCGACCGCCATTGGAACGGGATTGAATACCGTCGAGGGCTACGCGGAACGGGTCAGAGAAAATCTTTCCCGCATTACGGGTGTTCATCTGATCACAGCCCCTCACCTCATCGAGGCCACATCGGATGCTGGTGCCTTCGTCCAGCTTTCGGGTGTTCTCAAACGGATTGCCGTAAAGCTGGCGAAAACCTGTAACGATCTCCGCCTCCTCTCTTCCGGACCCCGATCGGGTATCGCAGAAATTCATCTTCCCGCGGTCCAGCCCGGGTCAACCATTATGCCGGGAAAGGTCAATCCCGTGATTCCTGAGGTGGTCAATCAGGCATGTTTCCAGGTCATCGGAAATGACGTGACGATCACCATGGCGGCCGCTTCAGGCCAGCTGGAATTGAATGCCTTTGAGCCGTTGATCGGGTTCAATCTCTTTTTCTCATTCCAGGTTCTGGAAAGATCGATGCACGTACTTCGGGAACGATGTGTGGATGGAATCCGTGCGGATGAAAAACGATGCAGAGATCTCCTGGAGGGATCCCTGGGAATCGTAACCGCCCTCGTTCCCTATATCGGATACGATCGTGCGGCCGATATCGCAAAGGAGGCCCTTGCGACGGGGCGGCGCGTCTTTGACATTGCCCTGGAACAGGGTGAACTGGATGAAAATATTCTTCGTGAAGTACTCGATCCGGCAACGATGACACACCCGGGTTCCATACCTGGTGTAACAGTGGAGAGAGATAAGCCCGATTCCAGTTCATAACCACGGCACTCCATGATATAGTTTTCCCGTGCGTATCCTCTTCTGCCTCGAATACTTCCCCCCCCACATCGGTGGGGTGGAGCAGATGATGTACGATCTGACGAGAGCCCTTGTCCAGGAAGGTCATGAGGTCAGAATCGTGACATCTCGTGTGGAAGATACCCGGGCGAAGGAGACAATGGATGGAGTGGAAGTCTACCGTATCCGTTGTCCAAAACCGATGCGTCTGACCTTCAACCTTCTGGCCATTCCCGCTCTCTTCCGTCACGCACCCTGGGCGGATCTGATTCACTGCTCTACCTTTAACGGTGTCTTCCCGGCCTGGCTGGTGTCCCGCCTGAGAGGGAAACCCCTGGTGGGAACCGTCCACGAAGTCTGGCTGCACCTCCCGGAGGTTTCTCCACGGGTAAGCTGGTTCATGAAAAAAATCTATCCACTGGCACAGAGGGTTCTCCTGAAACGCAGGGTCAGCCGGTGGGTTACCGTATCCTGGAGTACCCGACAGGCACTTCGTCTTGCGGGAGTTTCGGATGATAAGATTCGACAGGTCTACAATCCCGTGGATGTGAGACCCCCGGCCGATTGGAATGATACCCGGAGAGAGGTAATCCGGAATAAACTGAATATAGGAGACCGTTTTGCCTTTCTATATTTCGGCAGACCCGGCGTGTGGAGGGGAGTTGAGTACCTGATTCGAGGATTTCACCTCCTGCCTCCCGATCGTAAAGCGGTTCTGATCCTTGTTCTTTCAAGGAAACCAATGTCCGGATATACCTTATGCCAGACGCTTGCCGAAAGGGGAGACCGAAACGATACTATTTTCTTTCAGTCTTCGATGCCCAGGGGCCATCTGATCGAAACGATTCTTGCCGCGGATTGTGTCGTCGTTCCTTCGCTCAGTGAGGGGTTCGGCCTGATTGCCGCCGAAGCCTCAAGTCTGGGAATCCCGGTACTGGCCAGTGACGTGGCTTCCCTGCCTGAAGTTGTGGGAGGGAAATCCATCCTGGTTCCTCCCGCCGATCCTGAGATCCTGCAAAACGCCATGGTTGACGCAATGGAAGGAAGATGGGACAATCGCCCTCCCAGAAATTTTCCATTGAAAGATACGGTCCTTGGATATTTGGAAGTCTACCGGGAAATCCTTTATGGGAAATACTTCAGGGGAGAATAGAACGCATCGCATTGTTGTTATGATTCGATTTAAACTGATTGGAGGTCCGGGACCTCAGGTCCTGCATGATTATGGAATATCGTCACTTATTCAGAAACGTTGAAAAAACCGTATCGGCTATGGATGTGGAAGGAAGTGCGGAGGAACTTGTCATCCATGCGGCACGCGAACTGCTTCGCAACTTCAAAGAAGAACTTCATCTCTCCGGATTCAGAATCTACCGCAGGGATAATGGTGTTTTTAGAATTGTCAGTACCCAGGGGAGCGCAAATAAGGCACCCGAAGGGTTTTCCGTTCCCAGCTCCTATCCTCCGATAGAGCAGGCTCTGGATAGCGGGATTGTTCTTATGGACCGCTCTACACCTGGCGTAGATTCAAGTATTGAAAAACAGCTGGGTGTCCATCAGTTCGCTTCCATCTCCGTAGGGGACGGTCAGTTCCTCATTTCCTTCAGCTTCAGAGGCAAGGTGGATCGGGAAGTCATCTACTATACGCTGAATATCGTGCGTCATGCCATCAACCACAAGCTCCAGGAAGAAGCCTATCATGCTCTGGTAAACGAGGCACGGAAAATACAGGAATCGATCCTCCCCAAGAAACATCCCCGATTTCCCGGATTCGATATTTTTGGTGTCTCCCAGCCGGCGGAATCGGTGGGAGGCGATTATTTTGACTATATCTCCATCGGAGACACAACACTGGGCCTCTCCATCGGGGATGCCACAGGGCACGGTCTCCCCAGTGCTCTCCTGATTCGCGACGTCTATGTCGGCCTACGTATGGGAATTGCGAGAGAGTTCAAAATCACCAAAACCATGGAGAAACTGAATCGAATTATCGCCCGGGGCAAAATGACCTCACGATTTGTTTCCCTCTTTTTCGGCGAGCTTGAGTCCAACGGTCTCATGATCTATGTCAACGCGGGACATAACACACCCTACCTGCATCATCAGGGTAGCTGGACCTGCCTCTCAGAGCGCGGTTTGATCCTTGGCCCGATTCCGGAAGCTACATACAACCGTGGGCTGGCTCATCTCGATGAAGGTGATATTCTGGTTCTGTATACCGACGGAATTGTCGAAGCAACGGCTCCCGACGGGAGAATGTTTGAAGAATTCCGTTTGCTCGAAACTGTGGAGAAAAACCGGGATCGATCCGCTAAAACGATAGCAACGGCTGTTTTTCGTGAAGTCGATGATTTTCTTGAAGGCGCAAAGATTCAGGACGACCGGACTATTCTGATTCTAAAACGACTTTCGAAAGGCGTTGCAAGTCAGGATTAAGCCCTCCTGAAGGGGGGTCCAGGAAAATGTTTTCCCCAAGGATGCGCGAATTTTGGACGAGTCCAGGAGACTTCTCATCTGTTCACCGGCCTTGGCCGGTCCATGAGGGAGGTCTCGCCCCTCATGACCCAGAGCTGAAAGAATCAATGTTCCAAGCTGGTTGACGGTCGTGGGGACTCCCGTTCCAACGTTGTAAGCTCCTTCGAGCCTTTGTTGAGTCGCCAACCTGTTGGCGGTTACGACGTCCTTCACAAAGACATAGTCCCGGCTCTGTTGACCTTCACCATGAATGGTGGGAGTTTCACCTGCCAGAAGCTTATGGAAAAAGATGGCTACGACACCGGCTTCGCCATGAGGATTCTGTCGTGGACCATATACATTTCCGTATCGAAGTGCCGTGAATGGGACCTTATATTCTCTTTGAAAACAGTTCAGATACAGCTCACTCGCGTACTTTGCCACCCCATAGGGCGAGAGAGGCTGAGGTGCTGCCTCTTCGGGTGTCGGAATGGGGACGTCATCCCCGTAAATCGCTCCGCCGGAAGAGGCAAACAGGATATGTTCGGGCCTGAATTCCCGACAACACTGCAGGATGTTCAATAGTCCAAGGATGTTGGTCCGCGCATCCAAAAGAGGATCTGAGACACTGATTCGAACGTCCACCTGGGCGGCATGATGATTTACGATGGTTGGCCGGTGTTTTCGGAAAACATCGATCAGATCAGGATCGGCAACATCTTTCTGGTATAATGTGCAGCCCTGTGGGAGGTTGGATCTTGTTCCGGTGGACAGGTTATCCACCACCACAACAGCCCATCCCTCGGCCCTGTACATCTCAGCCAGATGGGAACCGATGAAACCGCAGCCGCCCGTAAGGAGAACTGTATTCATGAATCGTCATGATACGCCAACCAACCCGGAAGTTCAATCGGCGCTTCCTCCGGAGTTTTACCGTCGAGACACGGAACAGGTTGCGGAAGATCTTTTGGGTTGTTTCCTGTTCAGGGCCCTGGGAGATGAAATCATTGCAGGAATGATCGTTGAAACAGAGGCTTATCTGGGAGAGCGGGATCCCGCCTGTCACAGTTTTCGGGGCAGGACCCCAAGAGTGGAGCCCATGTTTCGGGCTGGAGGTGTGGCCTATGTTTATTTTGTGTACGGAATGCATTTTTGTGCGAATGTTGTGACCCGGGGAGAAGGGGAGCCGGAGGCAGTTCTGATTCGAGCTCTCCACCCCGTAAAGGGGATCGAGACCATGCGAAAAAGAAGAATGGGCCGAGTCAATCTTTCTTCAGGCCCTGCCGTTCTCTGCCAGGCTCTGGCAATTGACGGGACACTGAATGGCCATCCTCTCCATACTTCACCTCTCTGGATAGAGGGACGAACCGCAGGCACACCTTTTGAAATTGATCGAAGTCCGAGAGTCGGAGTGGATTACGCCGGGAAAGCGGCTCTCTGGCCGCTGCGTTTCACGATCCCTGGAAACCCGTACCTTTCTCGTCCTCCCCGTCGGGGGAATAGGAAAAGGTAACAACCCGGTTTTTCCCAAGAGATTTTGCCCGGTACAGTGCCTGGTCTGCCCGATCGATAAGACGGTCCTTTTCCCTCGCATCGGTCGGAAACATGGACAACCCCAGGCTGATGGTGATGTTCAGACGGTGCTTCTCTCCATCCACGATACATTCAAAAATGTGTCTTTCAACACCGATGCGCACTCGTTCAGCCACAACGACGGCCTGTTCCATCGACATCTCGGTGAAGATGATCATGAATTCCTCGCCTCCGTAACGGAACACCATGTCGAGGGGATCACGAATGGTGGTTTTCACGATTTTCACCATCTCTTTGAGAACTTCATCTCCTACAAGGTGGCCGAAAGAATCGTTGACTTCCTTGAAATTGTCAATATCGATGATGGAGAGGCAAAGAGGTTTCTTCATCCGCTGATGCCGCTTCAGTTCGGTCAGGAGAACCTCCTGAAAGTGCCGATGGTTGTAAGTGTTGGTTAACGGATCATGGATGGAAAGCTGGCGGATCTTTTCGAAGTTGCGTGCCGAAATAATGGCTGCAACCGCCTGGTTGGCGAAAATTTCCAGAGCCTGAATTTTCTCATAGGTGGGAACACGGCCATCGACAGGGTCATCGATCGATAGATACCCGACAAGCTCCTGGCCGGTCTTGAGGGGAATAAAGAGCATGTTGAGGGGATGCCACATTCCTGGTTTCCACTCTTCCGCTTCGGACTTGACCAGGATGTCGTAGTCGCTGGAAATGTACTTGGAGTGTTCGACGAAGAAAGACTTGGAAATGCGCGTGTCTTCGATCCAGTGGCGGATAACTTCATCCTCTGGCACGGTGACGGCCCGGACCCTGTCCCACACATCGTCCAGGCCGGCCTGCGCCAGTCGTTCAAAGGAACGGGTTTCAGGGTTGTAAAGACTGACCAGAACGGTATTGAATCCCAGGGTGTCCCGCACTGCCCTCGCGACTTTGTTCAGGACTTTATCCAGTTGCAGTTCTTTTGTGATTTCATGGGAGATCTCGAGGAGCTTCCCCAGCGTTTCCGTCTGGTTCATGAGATGTCGATTCATGAGCTGCATTTCCTGCCTGAGGAGGTAGTCCTGAACCGAAATGGATAAATGATCGGCAAGGATGCCGATGATCTCCTGGTTGTGATACCTGTCAAGAACCTTAAGCCTGCTTTCCAGGATCAGGAGTCCCATATAGAGTTCCTGGGTCTTCAGAGGCATGACAACCCGGCTGCGGCGTTCCTTGTGAAGCCAGAATCGGTCAACAAGATTGGTGATCTCCGCCATGTCCGGAGCACGCTCATACAGTTTCAGAGATTCCACGACATTTTGAAGTTCTACAGATCGTCGCTGCACCTCGCCAATCGTGTATACCTGGATCGGATGGTCGGGGTCGAAACTCTCCCAGAAAATGACAGCCGCACTGTCAATGGGGATGATGAGTTTGAGAAGGTCGCAAACCTTCTGAAAAAAAGCGCTGCCGATGGCTTCCACCATGGAAAGGTTGGATATTTCCTGGATTACCTTTAGCTCCTGGCCATGCTGAAAGATTTCCATTTTCTTCTTTTCAATGTCGGAGATTGTTTTTACCAGGAATCCAAGAACACCGACAGGGATAAAGACCAGAAGGGTCTGATTGAGACCATAGTTTTCCTGAAGAACATCAGCAAAGAGTAGAATCGGTATCAGAATGAGCAGTTCGGACATCCGCACGAGCCCGAGCTTGAGAACCGGTTCCCGGTCCCTCTTCGTGAGGAGCTGGAGGGCGGGTCTGAAAAGAGCAAACACCATGATGGAAAAAAGAGTTTGTGTGGGCTGGGCACGGAGAGGGAGTGACGGATTGAGAGATGCCGCCGCCGCAACGGCCGTAATGCCGTAGACAAATGCCTGTCCCAGGCTGTCCTGAAGAATAATGAGCGGTTTGTCTCGACGAAGTGCGAGACCCTTCAAGAGCAGAACGGACAGCACAAAGATCATGATAAAGGTGGGGTTTGGGAAGAGAAGGGCGAGGGGCAGGGCAATAAAATGCAGGAGAGTGTGGCGAAGTTCGAATACCTTGAATTCCATGACTGTCATCAGAAAAGCCAGGAGCAGGATGGCCAGGGCAAAGGTGTTGGGTGATGGGATTGTGAATGGGAAAAGGAAAGTTGTTCCCACAAGGAGAGTCAGGGAAGCGAACGAAATTGCCAGGCGGAATAATTCAGTTCTGAGGATCGCCATGTTGTATTCCTATGATATCCCGATTCATAAGAGAATCAAAGACCAGATAGGCATCCACCACGTGCATCGGGGCCAGAGCCAGAATGTTCTGAATATCATAGTGACCGTTGATCCGGGTCAGAATGAAACCTTCCTTCGGGGTGAGGTTGAGATTGGATATTTCTTCCAGAGGCAATTTCAGAAAGGGGATTGCACTGGTTCGAATTCCCTTTGCCTGCAGGCTGGAAAGGATGTGGGTCTGGACCTTTTCGATCCTTTCCTCAACGGCAAGTTCATCGGGTCGAAGCGTCTGTACTTTTCGGATGGTGTCCCAGGCTTCCTGAAAGATTCCCTTCTTCAGAAGCATGCCGCTCCGTGTCATAAGGCGATGCACTTCAAGTTCCGCTTCATCGATATCGGCAAACCTCGAATTCCTGTGCTCCTCGATGGCCAGGGCTTCCTCTGGAGTCGAAAAGGTGACCAGATTCCTGTTGTGAAGCTGGAAGAGAATCATGGAAGTATGAAAATCACGGGAACGGGTAAGGAGAGCGATATCGGCGACGGTATGCTTTCCGTTGCACTGATCAAGGATGAGTTGTTCCCGGGCATCCATCTCGGCCTCCATGTCCATTGCCCTGAAAGGAATCGTCCTCATGCTTGGAATTACCTGCTTTACCCTCTTCCATTCATCGGATCTTCGCAGCCCTTCCATGATAATTTTTGTGGGGTCGATCTTCAGGGGGATCATCTTGATTTCCGGCAGCAGATCTTCAATGAAGGTGAACTCTCCTTCGTCCCATAGAAAAATCTCATACAGGCTCTCTTCAGCCTTGATTCGCATCAGCTTCTGGAGTTCGTCGCTGGAAATTGCGCCGATCATGACGAGTATCTTCCCCAGCAGCATGTTGGACTGGCTCTGTACTTCCATGGCCCGGGTCAGTTCTTCCTCGGTGATGTAGCCGTAAGAAAGAAGAAACTGCCCCAGATACTCCCTCGGATCGTCCGAAGTTGTCGAGATAATGTAACCGCGCTCGAAAAATACCCGTTTCTCTGTGGTTACTCCCTGAATGATGAGGGTTCCCGTCTTCAGGGAATGAAAGATCCACTGCATAAGATCGGCAAGGCTCATTGTTCGCAGGGTGCCGGAAATTCCCATAACTTTTCATTATATCATTTGCGGATGCATACGATTTGCTCTTCGTGGTAACCTGAAGTATGATCTTGCACACGTTCCTTGCAGGAAGGGGAATAATTTGAGCCTGAAGTCTTTGCTTGACTTTCTGGGTTTCAACAGCCCGAAGTGGCGCTGGAGAATTTACCGGGCAGAAAGGGCTTTGAAGGAGGCGTTTCAAAAGCAGGAAGGTCCTCGAAGGCTTACGATGAAACGTTGCCTGCGCTGCGGTGGCCTGAGTCCTGTTACGGATCGCAGATGTGTAACCTGCGGGTCCATTCTTCTGCCTGCCTGGTTGAACTGGCTTCCCCTTCGACTTACCTCGGCCGATATTCCAGCGACCTGGACCCTTTTGAGTCTCAACTTTATATGGTTTGTTCTTGCGCTGGTTCTGGAAGGCCCGAAGGGATTGATGAGTCCATCGACGGATACCCTGATCCGTACGGGTGCCCAATTCTGGCCTTATGTTTTTCAGGGACAGTTCTATCGGGTAATCACCTATGCTTTTGTCCATATCGGATTTATCCACTTTGCCTTTAACATGGTAGTTCTCTATCAGATTGCACCGATTATCGAAAGGGAAACCGGAAGGTTTTTTATTTTTCTTTATACCTTCACGGCTGTGACGGCAACCGGGGCAGGCCTTCTCTTTCACCCCCTTTCGCCAACGGCAGGTGCCTCCGGCAGCCTGTTTGGTCTGATCGGTTTCATGATTGTCTATGCGCACCGCCTGGGAAACAGGGGACTTCGAAACTTTATGGTTCAATGGGCTCTCTATGCCCTGGTCTTCGGATTTCTGGTGGGAGCCGACAATGCGGGGCATGTCGGAGGGGCCCTGGGCGGACTCTTTCTCGGAGCCGTGTTGCCGATGAGACGCGAAGTACTTCGCTCCTTACAGCAGGTTCTTACCCTGGGAGCTTTCCTTTCATGGATGGCCATCGCGGCCGGCCTCATTACTGTAGTTATACGCCTTCTTTGATTTAACGGAGATCCGCTGCGTGTATAATGGTAGTGTGAAATTGTCCGCGGTTATTCCCTTTCATAATGAAGAGGCGTGCGCAGAGAATGTAATCCTGGAAACAGCGGAAGTCTTGAAAGGCCTGAACCAGTCTTTTGAGATTCTCGCGGTTAATGACGGGAGTTCTGACCGGACCCGGGACATTCTCTCCGCACTTTGCCCATCGATTCCCGAACTGCGTGTTTTTTCAGCCCGGAAAAAAGGAGGGCAGTCTTCAGCTGTCTACTTCGGGCTCCAGAAGGCAAAGGGGGAAATCCTCCTGACGATGGATGGTGACGGCCAGAATGATCCCCATGACTTCCCGGCCATGATTACCCTGCTGAATGATGCCGACATGGTTGTAGGGGTGAGGAGGAAACGAAAGGATCGCTGGATAAAGCGGATCAGTTCGAAGATCGCCAATTCATTTCGAAGGCTGGTTTTAAGAGATCCATTTCATGATGTCGGATGCGCGATGAGGGTTATGTCGAACAGGGTCTCTCGCAATCTGCCTTATTTTACAAGCCTGCACCGCTTTGCTCCCATCCTTGCCTGTCGTATGGGTTTTACCGTAAAAGAAATCCCCGTCAACCACCGGGCCCGCCTCGGGGGTAAGACAAAATATGGTACCTGGGATCGTCTGATCGTCGGTCTTTCGGATCTTTACGGAGTGAGGTGGCTTACCCGTCGGATCCAGGCCTATGAAATTCGTGAACATATCGATGAGGAGAATGCATGAAGATGAATTTTTGGCTGATCTGGGGCTTTATCGGGCAGGCATGTTTCTTTTCGCGTTTTCTGATCCAGTGGATGGTATCCGAGAAGGAAAAACGAAGTGTTATCCCTGTTCAGTTCTGGTATTTTTCGCTGATTGGAGGATCGATGCTTCTGGTATACGCCATACAGCTCAAGGATCCCGTGTTTATTCTCGGACAGGCGGGAGGTGCATTCATCTATCTTCGAAATTTGATGCTCATTTACCGGAATCGGGGTAAAGAGTCCGATTCCACTATTTCATAAAAACACCAGGTATAAGGAGGTATCCAGTATGCGAAATCCAACCATTGTATCCATTCTTGCCCTCGGTATTCTGTGCGGTGCGGTGACGGTGAAACCGGCCTCACCGGAAGAGCCCGGAATTGTCAGGTCCGATGCATCGGATCAGGAGTCGGTACATCTTACCGTTTATAACCAGAACCGCGCCCTGGTGAATGAGGTAAGAAACGTAAACTTCCCGGGCGGGATGGTGAATCTCTGGTTCCAGGATGTGGCATCGCAGATTATGCCGGAAACTGTGGCCATCAAGGGGATCACGGGCGCGGAGTTTACGGTACGGGAACAAAATTACGAATTTGATCTTTTATCCCCTCAGAAGCTTCTTGAAAAGTACCTGGATCGGGATGTCGATCTGGTTCGACTGGACCGCGATGAAGACAGAACCGTGGAAAAGCGGACGAGGGCCCATCTCCTCTCTACAAATAATGGCACAGTGTGGCAGATCGGGGACAGAATCGTGGTGAATCCCCCGTATGCGTACCTGGAGTTTCCGCAGCTTCCCGCCAACCTTTACGCAAAGCCGACTCTTGTCTGGCTGTTGGACGCGAAAAAGGGAAGCGCAAGGGTTCAGACGACGTATCTGACCCAGAATATTACATGGAAAGCTGACTATGTCTTTACTCTTGACGAAAAGGATACAGGTGGAGACATGATCGGCTGGGTCACGCTGACGAACAATTCCGGAGCTACCTATACCCATGCCACCCTGAAGCTCATTGCCGGTGACGTCAACGTTGTACAGGATAGAGAGCCGATGATGCGGTATGCACAGAAGGGGGTCCTGGCAGAATCCGCACCCCAATTTGAAGAAAAGTCCTTTTTCGAATATCACATGTACACTCTTCAGAGGCCCGCCACGCTGAATGATCGCCAGCAAAAACAGATTGAGCTGCTGCACGCAGATGAGTTCGGAGTTGAAAAGCAGTTCATAGCCCGGGGGCAGCGCTGGTACTACAGCCAGAGAATCGGAGATGTCCAGAAGCCCAAAGTCGAGGTGGCTGTCAAAGTTATGAATTCTGAGAAGAATGGACTCGGTTTACCCCTTCCCAAAGGTACAGTCCGGGTTTACAAACGGGATACGGACGGTTCGTCCCAGTTCATCGGGGAGGATACCATCGATCACACACCCCGGGATGAGTCGATCTATCTGACACTCGGAAACGCTTTCGATCTGGTCACAGAAAGGCGTCAGACCGATTATCGGGTAATATCCGACTGTGTCCGAGAATCCGCTTTTGAAATCAAGGTTCGGAACCATAAGAAAGAGCCCGCCACGCTGAGACTTATTGAGCCTGTAGGTGGGGAATGGGAAATGTTGAACCATTCGCACCCATTTATCAAGATGGATGCCTTTACCCTTGAATTTCCCGTTCCGGTCAATCCCGACGAAGAGGTTGTCGTTACCTATCGGGTCCGTCTTAAGTACTGTTAATCTCGTACCCGGGTGGGAGAGGAGTGGAGTAGTGTACAATAATCGGCCATGATGATTGAGAAAACTAAAACCTTTTCGCCCATGAAATGGAGGAACGGTCGCCTTTCTTTGCTGGATCAGCGAGTTCTTCCTGCCGAGGAGGTATGGCTCACATGTGAGGATTGTCAGTCCGTAGCGGACGCAATACGGGATATGGTTGTGCGGGGGGCGCCTGCAATCGGAGTCACTGCTGCTTACGGTATGGCCCTTGCCGCAAAGGAGGGAATTGATCTTGAGGACGCCAGACAGATGCTCCTCGCCACTCGTCCCACCGCGGTGAATCTGGGATGGGCCATATCCAGGATGGAAGGGATCTGGAGAAAATCAGGCGGGGACTGGAAATTTCTCAAGACGGAAGCGGATCGAATCATGGAGGAAGATATTGAAGCCAACCTTCGCATGGGAGAGCTGGGAGCCGAACTGATTGGTCAGGTCGGGTGTGTGATGACCATCTGTAATGCAGGAGCTCTGGCTACAGCAGGATATGGGACGGCGCTGGGTGTGATCCGCAGTCTTTTCAGACAAAACAGGGATCTCATGGTTATGGTGCCGGAAACACGCCCCTGGCTGCAGGGAGCCCGTCTTACAGCATGGGAGCTTCAAAGGGACGGGATCAACGTAACGGTGATCACGGACAATATGGTTGGCTGGACGATGAAGCAAAAAAACGTTCAGGCTGTGATTACGGGGGCGGATCGAATCGTTGCCAGCGGGGATGCGGCAAACAAGATCGGAACCTATGGAATGGCACACCTCGCCGCAGCCCATAAGATACCCTTTTATATCGCAGCTCCCTGGTCTACCGTCGATATGAAATTGGCATCCGGGGATGACATTCCCATCGAGGAACGGGATCCTGAGGAAGTGAAAGCCTTTCGGGGCCTGAAGATTGCTCCTGATTCCGCCGATGCCTGGCATCCGGCCTTTGATGTTACTCCCGGCCGACTCATCAGCGCCATCATCACAGAACGGGGAATTGCTCAACCGCCTCTGAATCAATCTCTCCGCGCACTCCAATGAAATACGTCCTCGGTATTGAAACTTCCTGCGACGAAACCTCCGTCGCCCTGGTGGGAGAGACGGGTCGGGTCCTGGATCAGATAACCTCGACTCAGATCGAGGTTCACCGTCCCTTTCATGGGGTTGTTCCCGAAATCGCCGCACGGCACCACCTCATCAATCTTCCTGTCCTCTATGAATCAATCTGGAAAAAGACGGGTCTCACCCTGTCCGATGTTGACCTGATTTCTGTGACCAGGGGACCCGGTCTGATTGCGGCCCTTCTGGTGGGTGTGGCGTTTTCCCGGAGCCTCGCCCTCTCTTCGGGGATCCCTCTCCTGGGTATCAATCATCTGGAAGGTCACCTCTTTTCTCCCTTTATCGAGAAAAACCGGCCGGAATCCTTTCTGGGTCTAGTGGTATCAGGCAGCCACGCTTCCGTGTACCTTGTCCGGGGGAATACGATCCAAAGGCTGAATGGAACCCGTGACGATGCACCGGGAGAGGCCTTCGACAAGGTGGCAAAGCTGATGAAGCTGTCCTATCCGGGTGGACCGGTCATTGACAGATTGTCCGGAAGTGGGGACCCGGAAGCATTTCGCTTCAAGAATCCGATAATGAGTGATGGATCTCTGGATTTCAGTTTCAGTGGGATCAAGTCGGCGGTATCCCGGATTGTAGACAGGGAAGGGGATTCCCTTTTTCAGGATGGGAACCTTACACAGCGAGGTCTTGATCTCCTGGCCTCGTTCCAGAACGCCGTGGTAAACCATCTCTGGGACCGGGTACGAAAGCTCTGGGAAACCTATCCTGTGGAATGTATTGCAGTTTCCGGCGGTGTGGCCGCCAATTCACGGCTTCAGAGTGTTCTGCAGGCATGGGCAGCGGAACGCGGCGTGAACCTGGCCCTGCCTCCACTGAAATATATCACCGATAATGCAGCCATGATCGCCCACCATGCATTTCACCTCAGAAAGGCCGGTTGTGGTTTTGACGATCCCGTTCTTTTCGATGCCGATCCAAGACTTGGACAATACGCATGAAAAAAATTCGGAATTTCAGCATTATTGCTCACATCGACCATGGAAAGTCCACCCTGGCCGACAGGCTTTTGGAACATACGGGCTCCGTTGATGTTCGAAAAATGAAGCAACAGATTCTGGATGATCTGGACGTGGAACGGGAGCATGGTATCACGATCAAATCCCGGGCGGTAACCATCCTCTACAAAGGGTATAAATTGAACTTCATCGATACTCCCGGCCACGTGGATTTTTCTTACGAAGTCTCGCGATCCCTTTCCGCGTGTGAAGGAGCACTTCTTGTCGTGGATGCCACGCAGGGGGTTCAGGCTCAGACTCTGGCCAACGCCTATCTGGCCATTTCAGACGATTTACACATTATTCCGGTTCTGAACAAGATTGATCTTCCTGCGGCCGATATCGAGATGTCGATGGACCAGATTGAACGGGTTGTGGGAATTCCCGCCGAGGATGCCATTCAGGTTTCTGCCAAGACCGGGGTTGGAGTGGACAAAGTCCTGGATGCGATCATCGATCGCATTCCGCCTCCCACGGGAGATGATGATGCCCCCCTCCAGGCCCTCCTCATTGACGCCTGGTATGATTCCTACCGCGGTGTCCACATGCTGGTACGTGTCGTGAACGGAAAGATCTCGCGGGGTAATGTTATCCGTTTCATGTCAACAAAGAGGAGCTTTGAAGTTGACCGGATCGGTGTCCACAGTCCTTTTCCCACCGAGATTGATACACTCCTGAGCGGGGAAGTGGGCTATCTGTCCGCCGGGATCAAAGATCTGTCCCAGACCAAAATTGGCGATACGATTACCCTTCATGAGAGGCCCTGTTCTTCCCCCCTGCCCGGGTTTCATGAAATGAAGTCCATGGTGTTTGCCGGACTTTACCCCGTGGATCCAAGGGATTTTGAGGAGCTCCGCCAGGCTCTCGGCAAGTTGTCCCTTAACGACTCCGCCATTCACTTTCAACCGGAAACCAGCCAGGCGCTGGGCTTTGGATTCCGATGCGGCTTCCTTGGGCTTCTCCACATGTCGATCGTACAGGAGCGGCTGGAAAGGGAATTTGATCTGAACCTGATTACGACCTCTCCCGCGGTTTCCTACAGGGTTCACCTCACGAGTGGTGAAGAACGGGAGATATCCAATCCTGACGAACTTCCACCCACGCAGTATATTGCAAAAATTGAAGAACCAAGGATGATCGTTACGATCATCACACCGGATGAATATCTGGGTCCTCTTCTGAAGCTCTGTGAGGAACGAAGGGGAATACAAAGAAAGATGGAATACATCGGCCATAAGATGGTCCTTCTGGAGTACAACCTTCCTCTGGCCGAAATCATCATGGATTTTTATGATCGGTTGAAGACATTCAGTCGCGGTTATGCAACGATGGATTATCAGTTGCTGGGATTCAGTGAGGGAGATCTGATCAAGTTGACGATTTTAATCAACGGGCAGCCGCTCGATGCTCTGTCTATCATCGTACACAAGGAAATGGCCTATACGAGAGGCAAAAAACTCGTGGAGAAGCTGAAGGAGGTTATCCCGCGCCAGCTCTTTGAAGTCATCATCCAATCGGCTGTGGGACAGAGAGTGATATCACGTGACCGGATACCTCCCCTGCGGAAAAATGTAATTGCAAAGTGTTATGGTGGGGATATCACAAGAAAGCGCAAATTGCTGGAGAAGCAAAAAGAGGGAAAAAAACGGATGAAACAGGTTGGACGGGTTGAAATTCCTCAGGATGCATTTCTATCCATTTTGCGCCTTGATGAGTAATGGTATAATCATTCACGGAGGTGTTTATGAGAAACCTTGGAAAGTCCAATATCGGCTGTATTATTGCCTTCATTGTACTGGGTGTTTTTGGCTATTCCCTGACCCTGTACATTCCTGTTCGGGTCCATGCCGCCGAATTCGCGGACTTCCTCAAGGACAAGGCGTCCTATCCCAAGTACGCCAAAGATCTGGAAGGATTCCGCTCGATTGCTCTTCAAAAGGCTAAAGAACTTGATATCCCGCTGAAGTCGGAGAACCTTACTCTGGAAAAAACGGGTGACTATATCCGCTATGCCGCGGAATGGGAACAGGAAATCAACATCTTTGGCTACGTATATGTCATGGAATTTAATCCAAAGGGGGAGTCGCCCATTATTTCCGGCCTCTGACGGGAGGCATCAGGAAACAGACTTATCGGCGAGGGTTCCCGTTATAGTCGACAGGATGCAGGGCGGATAATCGTGTCCGAACTCAAACATATTTTTCAAGTATAAATGAAAAAACCCCGGATGAACCGGGGTTTTTCTTTTGGATCTAATACTGGATCAGAGCCACTTTATGGCTTCTTTTGCGTCATTTACTCGATCTCCATCCGGAGCTTTTTCAATGTATTTCTGCAAATATTCCTTGGCTTTTGCCATATCGCCCAGTCTCATGTAGCAAAAACCGAGTTCAAAATAGGCCTTTGCAAATTCGGGATCGATGGATACGGCTTCTTCCAGTTTTTTCGCGGCTTCCTCATCGTTCTGCTGGTTGATGAGGTTGGCGGCAGCGTTATACAGGCTTTCAGGGCTGTCGGGTTGCAGTGTGTCCAGGATCTTCTGGTACGCGAGTGCGGTTTCTTTGTCTCCCCGTTTTGTGGCACATCCGATGAGAAGCACATAGGCCGATGCAGATTCCTCGTCCGCTTCAAGGGTGATCCTGGCTTCCTTTTCAGCTTTGTCGCAATCTCCCTGCTGATAATAGATGTTGGCGAGGGCCAGGTGAGCAAGATGATAGGTGGGCTCCAGAGCCAGAGCCTCCTTGAATTTGGCTTCCGCTTCAGCAAGCTTGTTATCCAGGAGCAACAGACGGCCTTCCTCATATTTTCCAAGATGAGGCTTATCTTCCAGCATTTTCTGCCGCTGCATCTCATTGGCCTCTTCCTGAGTTTTGAGGACAAAATTTTTCTCCAGGGTGTCGAAAATGGTCGGTTTGATCACTTCCTGCCAGGATACATAGCCTTCTTTTTCCAGGAGGAAAAGATAGGTGTGCGTTCCATCGGTTACCGCGATGGAATAGTACCCTTTCTTGTCTGTTGTAAGGATTTTGGCGTTGGATTCGATTTTCTGATCGGTCACGGAGATCTTAACATCCGGAATGGGTTCTCCCTCGGAGTTTGTAACCTTTCCCTGTACCCGACTGGGTGCCTGTGCCCAGAGAATGGTAGTGATCATGATGAATGCAACAATCAGAATGCGTCTCATGTATAACCCCCTTCAAAGGTCTTCCTGCAGAACATCCTATCATTATTAGAACAATTATTTCAATCAATCTATTTTAAACCGTAACGGTTGATATGGAGTACGGAAAGGTACAGACCGGCAAAGAATCCCTGAATGCCCGTAATAACCATGGCGGCAAGGGTGATGATTAAAACGGATTCTCTCGAGGGTATTGTCCCCATTCCATCAAGAATCCATCGGGCCAGAAGTAAGAGGTCTCCTGCAAGGCCAATGAGGGTCAGCCCTGTGAAAAGAATCATCCACGGCTCAAGACGGAAACGTTCTCTGAACCAAAGCTCAAGACGATCGCCCCTTGCCGCACGGGCAAGAGGGTGGAGCCTGGCAAAGAGTCCGAAGAGCAGGATCTGGTTACCCACGACAAGAAGAACAAGACCCAGCAGGCTCATGTGAAAGGAGTACGTTCTTCCGAAAAGCTGCAGCCCGTACAGGCTCAGACCCAGGGAAAGGATGCCCGAAACCGTAAAAAGTGCGGCGGGCAGAAGAAAGAGATAGAAGGGGCTGAACAGGAAGAGAAATCGTAAGTGGCGCCAGCCATCCCGGAACGATCGAAGATGAGGAGGGCGTGTTCTGCCGTCTTTCCGAAAGTGGATGGGGATTTCCCGGATTGTAAGCCCCAGCCGTGCCGCTTTGACAAGCATTTCGGATGCGTACTCCATACCTGGAGAACCAAGGTTCATTTGGTTCCATGCCTCCCGGGTGAAGATACGCATTCCCGACTGACTGTCGGAGATCGAGGTCCTGAACATAAGGTTGAGCAGAAGTGTAAGAACGGGAGTCCCCAGGTGACGATGCAAAAAGGGCATTGACCCGGGATCAATCGAGCCGCGCAGCCTGGATCCAAGGACCAGATCCGCCCCTTCCCGGGCTGCAGCCATGAATCGAGGGATCTCCTTGAAGTCATAGGACATATCGGAATCCGCCATCAGGATGAAACGGCCCATTGTTTCGGGAATGGCTCCAAGGTAGGCGTTTCCGTAACCGCGCCGGGCTACGTGAACAACTCTTGCGCCAAGTTTTTGCGAAATATTTACAGATCGATCCGTGGATCCATTGTCGGCAATTACAATCTCATAATCGATGTCTGATTCATGGAGGGTCGACTTGATCTCTTCAATACAGGAACCAATCGTTTCCTCTTCGTTAAGGCAGGGGAGCACAACGGAAAGTTCCAGTTCGGCCATGGCAATATTGTACCAGAGGCTTGCACCCTGACAGTGATGGTGTACAATGCGTTCACAACCCATGGAGGTGATGTATGTCCCAGCAGTTTGTTCTTGTCGATGTCAAGGAGTCAGTTGCACGCATTACCATGAATCGCCCTGACAAGCTCAATGCACTATCCGATGCGGTTCTGGATGACCTGGAAGAAGTTTTGAATGAACTGGAAACCCGGGAGGATGTGAAGGTTCTGATTCTAACGGGATCAGGTGAAAAGGCCTTTGTCGCGGGAGCCGATATTGCTGAAATCGCCAGGCTGTCCGTTGTAGAGGCCAGGACTATGGCTCTTAGAGGGCAGGCGCTCTTTTCTCGAATCGAGGATTATCCCAAACCGGTCATTGCTGCCGTCAACGGTTTTGCCCTGGGCGGGGGCTGCGAACTGGCCATGGCGTGTCATATTCGCCTGGCATCAGAAAAGGCAAAATTTGGCCAACCTGAAGTGAAACTGGGAATTATTCCAGGTTATGGCGGAACACAGAGACTTCCCAGGCTCGTGGGACGGGGCATGGCAATGGAACTGACGCTTTCCGGCCGCATGATTGATGCCGCCGAAGCCCTGCGTATCGGACTTGTCAACCATGTGTACGCTCCGGATGTTCTGCTGAATGAAGCGGAAAAACTTGCCTCGGAGATTGCGGTTCAAGCTCCTGTAGCGGTTCGATTTGCACGCGAAGCGATCCATAACGGTGTGGATATGCCTTTTGGCCATGGATGCAATCTGGAAGCTCATCTTTTTGCTGCGCTCTTTTCCACCGAAGATATGCAGGAAGGTACGAAGGCGTTTCTGGAAAAACGACCAGCAGAGTTTACGGGAAAATAGCAGGGCAGGTCCAAGAAACTTTCGACGGGGTCTGCCGTATAGCAACTGAACCATGAGTTTTTCTATGCAGGAAATGATTCAGGGGAGCCTGGTTCCTTCGCCGGACGGATGGTGTGTCTCAGGGCGATGGTTCCGGGAAACCCTTGGAGGTCGCCCACCACGATTGATGGGCAAGGGGACAGCCCTGCATGACAACGGTGTTCTTACGCTCACCTTCAGTCGAAGAGACCCCATGACGTTTCGTGTGCCGGACCATTTCCCTGCAGTCAAGAATCCCATCGAGGATGAATGTCTGGTGGGTGGGCCCGATCCACTGATCATTATTCCAGGTGTTGCGGCTGCAGGTGATCTTTTTCGCCTTGAGGGACGAATCAGCCTCGGACGCGGATGGATGGTCGCAAGAATCGCTGATGATCCCCTGACCGTGGAGGTTCTTTCTCCAGAAGAAATATGGACGGTGGACCTTTCGACAGCAAGGCAATTCCATGCCGGACATCTCAGGTTTCAGGTTGTAATAAACGAGGAAAGACAAACTAAATTTTTTACCAGGTTTACGGACCGGTAAGCAAGTACCTTTACAGCTGTTCCAGGGAGGCACGCAAATGAAATCTGTACGTTTTTTTCTTACCATCATGATTCTATCATTCCTGATCCCTTCGCCGGTTCTTCAGGCTCAGCAAGCAAAGCGGATCATTCAGCTGCACAGCCCGGAGGCACACCTTCTCGTGCAGGAATTATCTGACCGCGGGATGGATATTGCCAGAGTGGACAGGGAGGGAGGAACCGTTGATGTCGTGGTATCCGATCATGAGTATCAGGAATTGATATTCAGGACGGAAACACCTTTCACAGTAACGGAATTGACTTCCCCCTCCATGAGAGCACTGGATAGTTACACCAGTCCGGGTGAGATGGAAGCCTTTCTTCTTGAAATTGCCTCTACTTATCCATCCATTGTGGAACTGCGTGTTCTATCGGATTCGCTCTATGAAGGCCACAAAATATATGCTGTCAAAATCTCTGATCATGCGGTCCTGGATGAAGATGAGCCGGTCTTTCTGATGGATTGTCAACACCATGCCAGGGAAGTCATGACTTCAGAAATCGCCAGGGATGCGATTGAGTACCTTACCTCGAATTATGGAACCGATGTCAGGGTGACGGAATGGATCGACAATCTGGAGATCTGGATTGTTCCCATGGTAAATCCGGATGGAATTGAATACGTTTTTAATAACGATATCTGGTGGAGAAAAAACAGGAATCCGCAATGTCCTGTTGACCTGAATAGAAACTATCCGGCAACCTGGAATGAATGCCGGGGATCTTCCGGGAACTGTTTTGATGAAACGTTCCGTGGAACCGGGGCGACTTCAGAGCCTGAAACTCAGGCAATGATCGCTCTCATGGACGAGATTCATCCCGTCTTCTATTTGAGTTATCACAGTTACGGCCCTTACATTATCTGGCCCTACGGCTGTGCTTCGACTCCGGATTATGACAGTCTGAGGAGAATCGGAGCCCTCCTTAACCTGCAAATGGAGGACGATCTGGGCAGGACGGGCCACTGGCCCATGGGCACGTCAGGGGAAGTCCTCTATCTAACCGATGGGGCATCTACCGACGAGCCTTATACGAGGTATGGAACATACGGGTACACGATTGAAGTCAATTCGACCGGGTCTGGTATGTTTCATCCCGATTATGCCACCTGGAGGGATAAAACCGTGGAAAGGCAAAGGAATGGCTGGGGATTCTTTTTGACCTACCTCCTGGATGGCGCCTGGGTCACCGGCCATGTCTTGGATGGGATCACCGGTTTACCTCTGGATAACGCTACCATTGAGATCGACGAAATGCCGAGGGACCCCCATCAATCGGCTCGGCTCACCGATTTCTATGGAAGGTATTTTTTCTTTCCCATCCCCAATGCGTCCTACCATCTTACCGTTTCGAGAGCCGGATATCAGTCTCAGACTGTAGAAATTACGATGCAGAATGCTCCAGTATTGCAGGATATCGAGCTTATGCCGTCCCTCTTCGAAGCAGATCTGACACTGCAGTCACCCCATACGCGAGAATAAACGGATAAGCTGACCGGGATTTCCGTAAGGGTAATTCGGTTCAGGTTCACCCGGGGAAAACACAGATGGCGGGTCATTGATGGCAAGGTGCCAGGGCCCTTCTTACCCGGGGCTGTTCTCCTCCCGCGCACAGTCCGTATTCACTCGCACTTTCACCGAGGGCAGTCCGCTGCAGGCGGACCTGCAGCCTTTGTGATAAGAACCTCCTGTGCCCTCATGGGCAAATTTTTCCCGTGCGGGGTATTTCGTCGGAGCCACTTCCCATGTTGCTGCCGCAGTTGTTTTCGATCCTGACCAGGTAAAAGTAGCAGTTCCCCGCGGAAGGTGCGCTGTCGTTGTCCGCTGCCGACGTATTGATGTCATCGGATGCGATGCAATCGGCTCCGGAGAAGTTGGAGGGTGAGGTGCTTCGGAGAACATCGTAGACCGGATCACTGCACCCGGAGCCCGCAGGTTCCGTCCAGGTCAGTGTCGTCGGCGCGTTGCCCGAGAGGCCAAGGTCGGCCACAGGATTCCGGGGGGTTGTCCAGATGGTGCTGTCGAAGGGGGCACAGTCCGTGGCGTCATCCTCGCCATCGTTGTCATCATCGGGATCGCAGGTATCGCCAAGGCCGTCACCATCAAAGTTAGCCTGGTCGCTGTTTCTTACCGTCGGGCAGTTATCGCAGAGGTTCCCTACGGTATCCCCCAGGCCGGCGGCGTACATGGCCTGGATCTCTTCAAGGTTCAGGGCTCTGTCAAAGACGGCGGCCTCATCGATCATCCCCAGGAAAGGGTGGGTGTTGGTCAGATAGTACCCACCCACGACCCAGGTTTCACTGTCCTGAAGGTTGGTGGCGGGATCGTCGGGTCCTGCCAGGACCAGGCCATCGTCCACGTAGATTTTCCCGTTTGTCCCGTCGAAGGTGTATACAGCCAGGTGCCACTGGTTGTCGGTCCATGTGATTGTGTCGGTGTCCACAACTCCGTACCGGGTCGTGGTTCCCTCTCCCGTGGTCCACCCCCTCAGCGCCCCATCAGTGTCGTAGACGAGCGCGTGACTGTGGTTCCAGTCCCCGCTGGCATCGGAGATTTCGATGAGGCGTGGGGATCCGGATCCTCCGCCGGGGCTCTTGAACCAGGCGGCGAGGGTGATCTCCGCTCCGAAGGCCTGACTCCAGGTTCCCTGAACTTTATTGGTGGCACCGTCGAAGCTCAGGCTGTAGGGATCCCCGGTGAGGGCTGCCGGGACGTTTGTGGAGTACATCGGGCTTCCCACGATCGCACCGTCCGCGCCGTTCCCGGAGGAGTCATGGGCCGCCATTCCTCCTCCCTCGTCGAAGCGCCAGGCGGCCACGTTGCCGGGGATGTCCACGTCCTCCTGGTCCGGGTTGACGGTGTCGGGACAGTTGTCGCATGTGTCTCCCGCACCGTCCCCCACGCCTCCGGCAAAGATAGCCTGGATTTCATCCAGTTCGAGCTTCCTGTTGAAGATGGCCACTTCGTCGATGGAGCCTGAGAATGTATTGTTCGTGTCGATGTAGTATCCACCTACGACCCACGTCAGGCCGTCCTGGATGTCGGAAGTGGGAGAGTCGGAGCCGGAAATGATCAAGCCTTCATCCACGTAGAGACGTCCCGTTGTTCCGTCGTAGGTAAAGGTCGCCAGGTGCCACTGGTTGTCTCCCCAGATCTCTTCCGAGGTGTCCACCTGTCCGCCCCGCTGTCCCGTTGCCTCGTCGGTGACCCAGGCTCGGAGGCCCCCTGTCGGCTCGAAGACGATGGCACAGCTCTGGCCCGAATGGCCGGTCTCATCAGAAAATTCAACCAGGCGAGGGTTGTTTTCCCCGCCACCGGGACTTCTAAACCAAGCCATGAGGGTAACCTCGGACCCGAAAGGCTGGTTCCACGTGCCGAAAACCTTGTCGTCAATACCGTCGAAGGTGAGGGCGGCGCCCTGGTGGCCAGGGACATAGGCGGCCCCGCTGATCGTACCGTCACTCGACCCGAAATTGTCGTAGGCTATTGTTCCCGTACCCTCATCAAAGCGCCAGAAGGCAACGAGGCCGTCCACATCTCCGTCTTCCTGGCCGGGATTGGCGGCAACCGGGCAGTTGTCGTTAGCGGCGCAGTGGCCGTCCCCATCATTATCGTCGCCTGTGCTGTCACGGCCGATGAGGCCATCGGTCTCCGACGTAATATCACAGCCGTTCCTGTAGATGACGGAGTAGAGGTACCACTCTCCATCCACCCCGTCAGGGTCGAGGTATCCAGTGTTACCCTCCGTAATGTCCGTAGCGATCGTGCTCCCATCACGCAGGATTTCGTAAGTTCTTGTTCCCTGGCCATGATCGCCCCAATCGAGGGGATCTTCCTGCCAGTTCAGGGCCACACCGGCGTTGTCACATCCGCCCATGTCCTGGAGGGTAATGGCCGACAGTCCGGTGGGCGCCATTCCCACCTGGTCAGTGAGAGATACTCCGGTAGTGCCGTTTGCATTGGAACATCCGTTGATGTATCGAACCGCGTACGTGTATGCAGTGCCGTTTGTCCCCGTATTGTCCGTACAGGACGTGGTCCCGTAGCTCTTGCTCCCCGAGCATCCGCCGGATGAGAGCGTGCCTCCGTTTCGATAAACCACGTAAGTCCTCGTTCCTACACCGTTGTCATTCCAGCTGGCAGGCTCCTGGGCCCAGGTGACCGTAACGCCTGTATCGAGGCAGAGATCGGGGTCGGAGCCCCCGTTGTTAGTCAATCCTGAAGGTATGGAAGAAACTTTATCCATTGCTGTGGCAGAAGAAGAATCGGTATAGAGCGAGCACCCGTTCTTATATCGTACAAGGTAGTAGTAGGTCTGATTGTTGTTGGCAGGGTTGTCGGTATATGTGGTGACATTGTCGCTGTAGGGGATATCGCTCCCAATCGCAGACCAGGACACGCCGTCCGTGCTTCTCCGGACCCTGTAGGCCCTTGAATCGATTTCGCCGTTGTCCCCCCAGTCGGAAGGATTTCGAGGCCAGGTGATCGTAATGCCGGTGTCGGTGCAGTCACTGGCGTCCACGGCCGTAATGATGCCCAGACCGGTTGGGGCGCTGCTACTGTTGTCCGACTGGTATGATCCCGAAGTGAAGGTTTGCTTGTCGCAGGAGTTGTAGTATTTCACGGTGTAACAGTAAGTCCCATCGTGAGTGCCCGTCGTGTCCAGATAGGTCGTCGGATCGCCGTAGGGTATGTAATCGGAGATTGGGCTCCCCGAACACCCGCCTCCCAGGGCGCCTCGGAAAACGCGATATTGCCGCTGGGATGTGTTCATGCCATAGTCGCCCCAGCTTGTGGCGTTCGCGGCCCAGTCGATCCGAATCCCCGAATAGGCACATCCGTCTTCGTCGTAAACGGAGAGAGAAAACCCTGATGGGGCTGTGCTTACTCTGTCCACACCGGAGACGCCCCCTGTTGTGGAGGCCATGGCGCAGCCGTTTTCAAATCGCACCTTGTAGGTGTAAGTCTGGTCGCTATTCCCTGTGTTGTCGATGCAGGTATAGCTACCGTAGATGTTACCGCTGCATCCGCCCGAGGAAATGGGAACATCGTTCCTCAGAACAGTGACGGTTCGTGTCCCCGCCCCGAAATCCTTCCAGTCGGGGACGGAGAAAGAGATCTCTACACCGGAATCGTCACAGTAGCTCACATCGGAGACGGTTGGATCGTATACGGTTGGAGAACCCGTGCAGTAGTGATAGACGCCTCCCGTATTGAACCTCTGGGTCGCATTCATGCCTCCCCAGACGACCATCGAACTTCCCGTCCAGACCGCCGTGTGGTCCATTCGCCCCGTCGGTGTCTGGGGATCGGAGGCGTCGGTGGCCTGCCAGCTATTTCCAGAGAAGCTGTACAGACCTCCGGAATTGAGGTACGAGCCGTTGTATCCGCCCCAGACGATCATGTCCTGGCCCGACCAAACGGCTGAGTGATATTGCCGGCCGGCGGGGACCCCGGTTCCTGTGGACGTGGCGGTCCAGCTCATTGTATACATTGAGTACCGTCCACCGGTGTTGGTGTAATTGGGTGAGATATAGGGTGAGTAGCCTCCCCAGACGATCATGTTGGTATAGATGTCAAAGGGATCCCCGGTCACAATGGCCGTGTGGTCGGTGCGTCCTGCCGGGGCTCCCGTTTCGGGCGGAAAATTGGTCCAGACATTGCCGGACTCAAACATCTTGCCCGTGTCCTCCCAGTTCCCACCACCCCAGATCATCATGAGCCCTCCCCACAGACCCGGTACCTGCGTATGCTTGATCCTCGCACCAGGGGAATTTGTCGTTGTCATTGCAGACCAGGAATCCGTAAAGAGCCAGACTCCCCCGTTACCGAGTTCTGAAATGTCGAGCCATCCTCCAAAGATGAGCATGGAGTTGCCGCAGACTGTGGCCGTGTGGCCGTGCCGGGGCAGGACCAGGCCTGCGGAGGGTGTTGTCATGGCTGTCCACGTACCGTTGGTCCCGCCTGCAGGGTCGAATAGGGCACCGGTGGCGACATCTCCGGTTGAATCGTATCCCGCCCAGACAATCATCCTGAGGATGACGTCGGACCATACTGCTGTGTGGAGGTGGCGCGCCGTGGGTGCGCCCGTTGTAGAGGTTGCGGTCCAGTTATTGGTGGCCGGGACGTACATTCCTCCGGTGTTGTAGTAGGTCGTGCCACTCTTCCCCCCCCAGACAATCATCTCCGACCCGGTCCAGACAGCGGTGTGGTTGGTGCGGGCTGTGGGACAGCTTGTCGTGCTCGTTGCTGTCCAGGGGTCGTAGGCCCGAAAGGGATTAGCGATCGCAGGGATGTAAAAGTCAACCCCCGTTTCAGCGGGAGCGGCTTCGATGGCGGGAGAGACCTCCTCCCACCAGTCGTCAAATGGATGTTTCATCCACGTCACGCTCCGGGTCCGGATCGTAGTGGCGTCTTCCAATATGACGAATGTTGTCAGAAATCGGTCCTCGGTCTCGACCAGTTGTCCCGGGTAGTTCATACCCTCCCGGAGAGTGCCACCGTTCAGGTTGATTGAAGCCTCTTCCACCAGGGTGTGCAGACGGTCTTCCCATTCAGCCTCCGGAACTAGAACCCGGTGAATCCCGTCAATAATAGAATTTCGTTCCAGGTCTCCTAATACCGGGACCTTACGGTAGAGGTGTTCCACCATATAGTCGCCGATAGTAAACAGGTCGTCAGCGATCGTGACGGCTGCAAACTCTTCTTCGGCCCGATCCATGAGGTCACCGTGGATCTGCCTGTCATTGGCGTACATCTGCCTGGCCATGCGGTCCACGAGTAGCGGACGGGCCAGGCACTCAGCGATCTTCCTGGGATCGTTATTCAGCGCATCGAAAAGCTCATGAAGAACGGCTGGGTCCGCTGTTTCTCGAACCATCCGGTCGATTTCATCCTGAAGATCCTCTCCTGCAACCTCTTGTCCCCAGAAAATCCTCAGGGCCTCCGTAAGCCGGAGGGTGGTCTGGACTCTCATCGCGAGGTTATCCTCCGTCACCGTCGTACTAAAATCGGGGGTAAGTTCCGGGGTGGAGGACATCGCCCTGCGATGGTTATAGAAAACCTCTTCGAGAGCTCGCCGGCATTCTACCCTCTCCTGGAAGGTAAGGGGGAGATAAATCTGAACAGATTCCATTCCCTGTCCTATTGTCTTTATTTCATTGGTCGCGGCAATAACTATCCCGGCGATGGCAAGGAACATCGATGTGAAATAAAGTACATTTTTCATTAAGCCCTCCTTCTTCCGGCCGATTCATCTGCAGGTCCACATTTTTCCTGCATTTCAGGCTGTACCTGAAGCTACAAGGACCATTAAGGAAAAGAAAGTCCACAACACATTAAAAAGTAGTACAAAAAATGCCAAATACCTGTGCAGGTTGTCACATGGGAACAATTTTACCCTTGCTCATACGATAATCCTCACTCCATCCATTGTCAACCATATAATTGATGGAATCGTGGGAACCGAAGCGGATTTACCCTCCTGCGGGGATATGGTAGAGTAATAGAAGAAATTCAGGAGGGTCGCGATGTTCGGTTCATACGGAGAAGAGCTTCGAAAAACAATGGATGGCTTAAAGCAGGAAGGGCTCTATAAGGACGAGAGAATTATCTCCGGTCCTCAGGGAGCTGAGATTGATGTGAAAGGAGTGGGGAAGGTAATCAATTTCTGCGCCAATAACTATCTTGGGCTATCCTCCCATCCAGATGTAATCAAAGCGGCCCATCAAGCTCTGGATCAGTGGGGATACGGGATGAGCTCGGTTCGTTTTATTTGCGGAACACAGGAAATTCATAAGACACTGGAAAAGAAAGTCGCCGAATTTTTAAGTACCGACGACACCATTCTCTATGCGGCGTGTTTCGATGCCAATGGAGGTGTCTTTGAACCCTTTCTCGATGAAGACTGTGCCATTATCACGGATGCCCTGAACCATGCCTCGATTATTGATGGAATTCGTCTTACCAAGGCGAAACGTTTCATATACCAGCATGCTGATCTTGCGGATCTGGAAGGAAAGCTGAAGGAATCATCCAGCCTGAAAAGAAGGATTGTCGCCACGGACGGTGTGTTCAGCATGGATGGAGATTATGCTCCACTTGCTGAAATCCATGCACTGACCGAGCAATATGATGCGATTCTCATGGTGGACGATTCCCATGCCTCGGGTTTTGTGGGGCGGACCGGCAGAGGAACCCACGAACGAGCCGGGCTTCTGGGAAAAGTCGACCTCATTACAACAACATTCGGAAAGGCCCTCGGTGGAGCCATGGGAGGTTGTGTGAGCGGCAGAATGGAGATGATCGAGTGGCTTCGCCAGCGGTCCCGTCCCTACCTCTTCTCAAACTCGCTTTCCCCCGTAGTCGCCGGAACGAGCGTGGCGGTCATCGATCTTCTTTCCCGGACTACGGAGCTGAGGGATCGCCTCTTTGACAATACCCGATATTTTAGATCTTCCATGGAGTCAGCCGGGTTTGACATCAAACCGGGCGATCATCCGATTGTTCCCATCATGCTGTATGATGCCAAAGTTGCCAAGGAGATGGCAGACCGGCTCTTAAGCCAGGGGATTTACGTTATTGGGTTCTCTTTTCCCGTTGTCCCGAAGGGACAGGCGAGAATCCGGGTTCAGGTGTCCGCGGTCCATGAACGGAAGCATCTGGACCGCTGTATAGATGCCTTCACACATGTTGCGAAAGAGATGGGGGTTCTGAGTTGAAAATCCTGGTCGTTGACGACAGCGCCTCCGTGAGGGGGCAGGTAAAAGAGCTGTTATCCAAATCTGTACCCGGGGTGGAGATACAAACCGCAAACAATGGAATTGAAACCCTGTCTCTTGCGGAAAAATTTCTTCCCGACATGATTATTATGGATGTACAAATGCCGGGTATGAACGGGTATGAGGCCCTTCGGGTTCTGAAATCCAGGGAACGTACCCGGGAAATCCCTGTGATTTTCCTCACCGGAACCTATCGGGAGGAAGAGGATTTGATAACCGGTCTGGAACTTGGGGCAGTGGACTATGTCATGAAGCCGATCCAGGAAAAGATCTTTATGGCCAGGGTCAAGGTCATGCTTCGCCTCAAAGAGGCCCAGGAAGGTATCCGAAGACTCTCTCTTCATGACCCATTAACGGAATGTTTTAATCGACGTTTCCTGATGAAACGCCTCTCAGAGGAATTCAACCGGGGAGCACGCAATCACCATCCCGTTTCCGGAATCATGTTGGATCTCGATCACTTTAAGCAGTTGAATGACGCTTATGGCCATGATGTCGGGGACCAGGTTCTGGTAAAGGTGGCAAATATTCTGAAACTTTCCATGAGAGAGTATGATGTTCTGGCCCGCTACGGTGGCGAGGAGTTCTTTATTCTTCTTCCTCAGACAGATCTTGAAAATGCCATAAAAATGGCAGAAAGAATTCGTTCTCTTATCCAGTCAGTGCGGATCGAAGCCGGAGAACGTCAGCTTTCTGTTACGGCATCTTTTGGCGTCGCGGGGTACAGCGGTGAGGAAACACCGGATAATCCGGAGCACCTGCTGAAACAGGCAGATATTGCTCTATACCGGGCGAAAGAAAATGGAAGAAACCGGGTGGAAGTCTTCAGGCCTGAACAGGGCTGACCGAAACAGACATTCCCAACGATTTCATTGAAGATTTCTCTGTACATGCAGGATTAATTCAGGATAGGCTTTGAGAAGAGCCGGGCCGGGTCGGCTGAAGAGGTCAGCCGGTACCGAAATCCAATGAGTTGAGAGTAGTTTTCGAATGGATGCCGGTGGTGGCCCCGCTTCATCGGCGTAAAGAACAATATCCGGATGAAATGTTACGAGGGACTCCCGGGATAGAGTGGGGTAGGGCCGGGATCCCGTATCCATCCCTGAAATTCCGGCCCGTTCCAGCATGTCAAGAACGTAGGAGCCGGAACCGGCTACGGTGATAGGCTTCCACCAGATGACGTACAATCCCCGGACATTTCGTGATGGGGAAACAGGTAGGTTCCTGATCTGATAAGCAAGATCACTTCCCTGACTCTCTCTACCCAGAAGTCTTCCGACGGTTTGAATGGATGTCGCAATGTCCTCAAAAGAATCAAAGGACAGGGTGGTTACACTCACAGAGAAGCGTTCTGACAAATCACGCAGAACAGGAGTTTCCTGGTATGGAAGGATAAAAAGGTGGGTCGGATGCAGTGAAACTGCACGCTCCAGTTCTACTTTCATCCCTGCTACCCTTGGAAGGTCCGGGAGAGAAGACCGAAGCCCTACTCCCACGATGGAATCCTTCATCCCCAGGGCAACAATAATTTCCTCAATGTTGGGAGCCGCTGCAATTACCCTAAAAGAATCCCCTCCTCCCCTGGGGAGGAGGGGCGCTGACAGCAGGATGAAAAAGAGAAAAAACGAGGGAAGCTTAAGCTTCGCCTTCTTCTTCCTCTTCCATGTCGTTGGGGATACCAAGTCTCAGACAGGCGGCAGCATACATCTGCTGGGCCGCAGCTTTCCCATTTTGCAGTTCGGCCAATCTTTCCCGCACCTTGGCCATCTCTTCTTCGATCTGGGCGTCGATGTCTTGGATCTCCCGACGGGTGTTCTCCATTACGGATTCGTAGAACTGTTTCTGTTCCTCGCTAATGGGCATGATCCAAACCTCCTTAACGTAATGTGAAGTTATAGGTCAAGGTGAAATAGGTCTTGACCTTCTTTCCCATATAGGTGGCGGGAGAAAATGTCGCATCTTCCGCCGCTCGAATGGCTGCTTCCGTAATAAACGGTTTCTTTGTAAGGGCTTTAACATCTTCTACTTTACCCTTTTCATTCACGAGTACCTGGACGACGATGATTCCTTCAATATTCTGCCGCTTGGCCTGCGTCGGGTAGCGGGGCTGTGGTTTGTTCTTGAGAACGGGAGCCACAAGGTCCGGAGTTCCCACGGGTACCAGGTCACCCTCATTAAACTGGGGTTTGGGAGGGACGATGTCCTTGGGAGTCTGCTCCACCGGCTTTTCCTGTGGTTTTACTTCCGGTTTGGGCTGCTCCGCTTTTGGCGGCTCCACTTTGGTTTCGGCGGGTTTGGTGGATGGTACCGCCTCTTCCTTGGAAGGAGCTTCCTCGGTCGGTTTTTCAGCCGGGGTTGCGGCAGGAGGCTGTTCCTTTGGCGGTTCAGGTTTCGTCTGTTCAGGCTTTGATTGTGCGGAGGGAGGTTCTATAGGTTTCTCCTGGGGCTTTTCCACAGGTTTCGACTCGGGTTTCTGTGTGGAGGCCGGTTCAGGTTTTGGTTTTGCTGTAGTTTCTTTGCCGGGCTCTTCCTGGGGTTCCGAGGGAGTTTCCTCCGGTGTCGCTTCGGGTTTTTGCTGCGTCTGGGCAGGCGGTGTCTGGGGTGGTTCTTCCTGTTTACTGCCGCCCGTCAGGGTAAAGATCGCAATAACACCAATGATAACAGCCGCAGCAATGCCAACCCAGATAATCGGAAATTTCTTCTTTTCTCCCTCCATCTCGAGGGATTCGAGCATGGGAGAAGCCGATTTCTTGCGGGCTGTTTCTTCCTGGACAGGTTTGGGTTCCGGTTTTTCTTTAACCGGCTCGGCTTCTGACTTTTTCTTAGGCTCTGTCTTTTTCTCCGGTTTGGGTTCCGGCTTGGATTCCGGCTTTGGCTCAGGTTTAGGCTCAGTCCTGGGTTCCTGCCTGGCGGAAGCTTTTTCTGTTTCCTTGGGTAAATAGGCAAAGGAAGACCACTGAGGTGACTTTGCTTCTTCGAGGCTGAAGGCAACAAGGGTCGCAAAGTCTTTTTGTGCGGGAAGAGGTCGGAAGTTTTCCAGCACTCCCTCCAGTGCCGCGCGAAATTCTTCGGCATCCTGGTATCGGTCTTCCTTGTTTTTCTGCAGGGCTTTGCTTAAAATGTCATCGAGCTCGGGAGGAACATCCTTCATAGTTTTCGACAGATGGACATACTCCGGGTTCCGCACCTTTTCCAGGATTGAAATCTCACTGTCGCCCGAGAAAAGCTGTCGACCCGAAATCATCTCATAGAGTACGGTAGCAAGGGAGAAAATATCGGAACGATGGTCAATCTCTTTACCCCAGGCCTGCTCAGGTGACATGTACTGAAGTTTGCCCTTAAGAGCTCCTGCCCGGGTATGGCTTGCCTTGGATGCGGCTTTGGCAATCCCAAAGTCGATCAGCTTCACTTCTCCGTCCCGGGAAATCAGAATATTTTGAGGCGAAACATCCCTGTGAACGATCCCCAGATCATCGCCCTGCATGTCCTTCCGCGCATGGGCGTAAGCCAGCGCGGATGCAAGATGATCAGCAATTTGAACCGCGATGGCAGGGGGCAGGATCAGGGAACTCTTTTTCAGGGAGAGAAGGATGGATCGTAAATCGAGTCCATCCACATATTCCATCGCAATAAAGTAAGAATCTTTGATCTTTCCAAGATCGTAGATGTGAATAATGTTCCTGTGATTTAACTGAGCCGCAACCTTGGCCTCATCAATGAACATGGTGGTAAATTCATTGTTTTGAGACAGGTGGGGTAGAATTTTTTTCAATGCAACGAGCTTCTCGAACCCCTCAACACCCTTCATCTTGGCTTTATAGATTTCAGCCATTCCGCCCGTCGCCAGCTTTTCGATCATGACATACTGACCGAATGTATTCTCATCCTCTTTCTCTACCCTGGGAGCCGAAGGTTCCTTTTCCTCAGGTTTGGGTGGAGCCGGCTCCGGTTTTTTCTCTTCCGCGGGAGCTTCTGCCCTGGGGGGAGCAGGAGGGGGAGCGGGTGCCGGCGGAGCTTCCTTCGGTGGTGCCGGAGGTTGGGCGGGAGCCGCTTCCGGCGGCCTGGCCTGGGGAGCAGGTGTGGGGGCTGCCGGAGGTTCCGGGGCGGGTCTCTTTCGAGGGGCAGGAGCGGCCAGGTCAAGCCCTGCAAGGGTTTCTGTCAACCTCTTTTCGAGATCGTCTGATTTCGCTGCAGGCGGAGTCGAAGCTGTTTTTCGCTGTGGAACTTTGATATCTGTGAGGGTTTTTTCCAGAAGGTTATCGACCTGCGTAACCCTTGGTTTCGATGGCGGGGGAGCAGAAGTGGGAGGTACTGCAGGTTTGGGTTCCGGAACCGGAGTTTTGGGTGCAGCGCCTTGTTCCAGGGGTGCTGTTTTTCGCGGAGCAGGTTGATCAGCCCCGGGTTCCTTCTTTGGCTCTTCGGGACGGGGTTTATCATCAATAATCTCTCCAAAAAGATCCTCGGAGGATAATTTGTCACCGCCATCCTTTACGGCATCAATAAGATCATCTTTATCCGGTGCGGGGGTCTCCGGTTTATCCGGTGCGGGTGTCTCCGGCTGAATGGGGAGGCGTACCGTTTCGTCAATCGCGGCTTCGGCAGCCGGTTCCGCCGCATCCCCCCGGCAGGTCTGAAGAATCTCCATGACCCGCTCTTTTGAGAAAGGTTTTGGGAGAAGCATGGAAACATTTCGTTTCTTTGCCTCGCTGGTAATTTCCTGATCGCTTACGCCGGTAAGCATAAGAATGATTTTTGCTTCGGTCAGTTCAGAATCTTTTCTAATTTTCGAAATAAGATCGTTACTCCGCATTTTGGGAAGAACAGCGGACATAAAGACAATTTCCGGCTGTTCTTTTTGCACCATTGCCCACCCCTCTTCCCCATCCTTGGCAATGAGATACTCCAGACCAGCCTCCGTTAAAGCCTCAGTGATACGTTTCACATATCTGGGTTCATACTCGATTACGATGACTTTTCTTTCCATGTTGGTCTAATATTATACAACCTGTGAAACTTTGTCAAAGGTCAAGAACGCCTTATTTTGTGAAAATCTTCGGATGTCGAACGAACCAGTTTGACGGTGAGGCGCTCGCCCTTTCCCTGGATCCCGAACGGTATGAGAGAGTCAACACGGAAGCAAAGGCCCGTGTCGTCATTATCGTAGGCTGTGCCGTAACACACAGGGCGGAACGGGATGTGCGGCAGTATGTCAGAAAAAACCGTCGTGAGGATCCAGGAAAAATCATTGTCCTGGCAGGATGCAGCGCGGAACTGAATCCGCCGGAGGGTATCGATAGGATCATCCCCATGGCGGCGAGGGACAGCATTCAGTCCATTATCGAAGGACGGCTGCGGGAGAATAATGAAATCGGAGAATCCGCCAGGCTGTTTTTCAGGCCTGTAGTGGAAATGCTGGATCGAACCCGTGTGTACGTCAAGGTTCAGGAAGGGTGTTCTCATCGATGTTCCTACTGTATTGTCCCAACCCTTCGGGGTCCGTCACGGAGCCTCCCGCTGGAAACTTTACGCCACCATGTACGGGATCTGGTTGCACGGGGAGTCCCCGAATTGATCCTTACGGGAACCTATCTCGGGGGATGGGGTCGTGATCTGTCGCCGAAAATGTCTCTACCCGTTCTATGGAATGTCATGGATCAGGTGGGTGGAGAATACCGCTGGAGAATGAGCTCGATTGAGCCCTGGGCATTCAAAAATTCATGGTTTGAGAAGCTCAGGGACTGTACCCGTCTCTGCCCCACGTTTCATCTTCCCCTTCAGAGTGGAAGTTCGAAGATCCTTAAAGCCATGCGTCGCCCGATCCAACCGGCGCGGTTTGCGGAAATTGTCAGCCGGATCAGGGACATCTTTCCTGATTCAAGGATCGGCACAGATCTTATCGTGGGCTATCCAGGGGAAAGTGAATCTGATATGGAGGAGACGATGACCTTTCTCCATCAGATGCAGCTCGATTATCACCATGTCTTTACGTTCAGTGTCCGTCCCGGATTTACGGAGATGGAAGGAACAGTCCCGGACAGAGAGGTACATAGACGAATGTCGATGATCAGGCGGTTTGACCTGGCATCCAGAGAGGCGGAGGGTAGACGCAGGCTGGGGAATGTCCTGCAGGTTCTTTCCGCCGGAAGAGCCAGAGGAATTGATATCTATAATCACTGGGTCGATCTGGACAGACAGGTCGAGGAGGGAATGTTTGTCCGCGTACGGATCACCGGCAGTCAGGGGGATCGGCTGCTGGGAGTCGTGGTATAATCCTTCCTCGCGAAACAGAGTTGTATACTACGGAGGTTGTTATGTCTGGCCACAATAAATGGTCATCGATCAAACACAAAAAAGCTAAGGAAGATGCAAAAAAAGGGAAAGCATTTTCAAGACTTGCCAAAGAGCTTACCGTGGCCGCGAGAACGGGTGGGGGAGACCCCGCAGGCAATGCAAGGCTCAAGAGCGCAATTCAGGCCGCAAGGGCAGTCAACATGCCCAAAGATAATATTGAACAGGCAATTCGCAGAGGGACGGGGGAGCTTCCCGGCGTGAGTTATGATGAGCTCCACTATGAAGGATATGGTCCCGGAGGTGTAGCCGTGTTTGTGGAAGTCCTTACCGACAACCGCAACCGTTCAACAGCGGATATTCGTCATATCTTTTCGAAATATGGTGGAAACATGGGGGAAAACGGTTGTGTTTCCTGGATTTTCGAACGGAAGGGACAAATCCTTGTGGATGGAACCTTTTCGGAAGATACACTCTTTGAAGTGGCCACAGAAGGGGGTGCGGAGGATATCGGACCGGAAGAGGGAAATTATCAGGTCCTCTGTGCCGAAGATGCTCTCTCCGATTTGCAGGATCTGTTTGAAGAAAAGGAAATTCCCGTTATTAGCGCCGAACGGATTATGATCCCGACCAATACTGTGGAGGTTGACAAGGCTCTGGGTGATAAGCTGATCCGCTTTCTGGATATCCTGGAGGATCATGATGATGTCCAGAATGTCTGGGTCAACGCGGATTTTGTCGACTGACATTACGATCGTCGGGATTGATCCCGGGAGCCGACTTCTCGGGCTTGCAGCCATTCGAGTTCATGGAGGAAAACCGGAAGCTCTGGACGGTACCCTTCTTAAAGTCAGGGGGGAATCTCCAGGACAAAAGCTGCAGTCGATCTACGACACCGTAGGTGCCTATCTGGAAACCTGGAATCCTCATCAGGGCGCTCTTGAAGATCTCTTTTCGAAACCGAATGTCCATACAACGGTGGTGCTGGCCAGAGTGTCCGGAATTATCCTCCTTCGATTCTCCCAGGCTGATCTCCCGCTGACACTCTATCCTCCGGCCCGCGTGAAATCGGCCATCACCGGGTACGGCAATGCGTCGAAGGATCAAATTCGATACGTGGTCGTGAAGACACTGGGCCTTCCTGAAGACATTCCGGAAGATGTAAGTGATGCATACGCAGTCGCGTTGAGTCACGCATTTTTACATCGGGAACTTTCCTGAGTTTTCGGGAGTCTCCTATCTTGACCGGTCATGCTCTCTGTGATACCATCCGATCGACCCCGGGGTATGACGGGGGCAATAAAATTTTAGGAGGAGTTGCACATGGACTTCTTTGGAACCCTTGTCAAGTACTACCGTCAGGGCGGCATTGTCATGCACTTTCTGCTGGTGTTGTCGATTGCCGGTGTCACCGTCTTTATCGAACGGCTTATTACCCTGGGAAAAGCCAAGATCAATGTTGCTCACTTTCTGACCAACCTGCGGAAAGTCCTCATTCAGAATCGTGATATCGACGCAGCCATCAAGGTTTGCGAACGTTACAAAGGCCCGGTCGCCTCTGTGGTGAAAGCCGGTCTCCTGAAGTACGGCGAACCGAAGGAAGAAATCGAGAAGGCGATTGAAAGTGCGGCCGTCTACGAAATGGGACGTCTGGAGAAGTTCCTTATCGTATTGGCTTCCGTTGCCAACGTTGGTCCGCTGCTCGGCTTTCTTGGAACGGTTACCGGTATGATCAAGTCCTTTGACGCTCTTGCCAAGGCCGGTCTTTCCAATCCCGCACTTGTCGCTCAGGGTATTTCTGAAGCTCTGATTACCACGGCCGCGGGTCTCTTTATCGCCATCCCGATGCAGCTGGCATATAACTACTTCACCAGCCGAATTAACAAGTTCGTCAGGGACATTGAAACTTCTTCCAATATCCTGATGGAAACCCTTGCTGAAATCGATAAAGGAAAAGCGAGCGAAGGCAACGTTTTAGGATCGTGAGGAGGGACCATGCAAATTCGGTCTAAATTCGCCCCGACTTCCTCGATTCCCACCGCTTCGATGGCGGATATTGCTTTCCTTCTGATTGTATTCTTCATCCTCACCTTTAATGTAGAGGTGGACAGGGCGCAGGTCATCCTTCCCAAATCGATGGAGAGGAATGAAATTCCCAAAAAATCTGCATACGTTTCTGTGGACAAACAGGGAGTTATCCGCTTCTCGAATGGAGAGGATATGTCTCAGCCCGTGAGTACAGCGGAAGAGATCCTTTCCTATGCGCTGGCGGTGACTTCCGGCAATCCTGAAAAGCCCTTCGTGATCAAGGCCGAAGAGGATACGCCTTACAAAGTAGTCGACGAAGTCATTGATTACCTGAAGCAGGCCCACGCAAAGAATATCTTCCTCCTTACAAACCAGGAGGAAGTGGAAGGAGGTTCCTCATGAAAATCAGGCGAAGACAATCGAATGAGGAGATCCCGACATCTTCCATGGCGGATATCGCCTTCCTTCTTATTGTGTACTTCATGGTGACCACCGTCTTTTCCGCGACACGGGGTCTCGACTTCACCCTGCCAAAGGATGATCAGCCTGCGCAGCAGGAAGCTGAAGAGTCCGTTGAAATTAAGGTGATGCCCGATGGCTCCCTTCTGGTTGACCAGAAACCGATGCTGGTGAGCGGGATTCTTGAGTATCTCAAGCCCAAGCTTGAGGCCAACAAGGAAAAACCGGTCATCCTCATCCCCTTACCGGAGACACCCTACAAATACATGGTGGCGGTTTTCGATGAACTGCGGCAGTCTGAAGCCAAGATCGGAATCCCCGTAAAGAATATTTCCATTCCCACCAAGCGTGAGCTCGAGGGTATTTCCGCCCAGTTCGGCATCGACTTTTTCGGGGGTTGATCATGACGAAACCAACAGCTATTAAGCACGAACGAGCCTTTCTGGAAACCCTGGCACGCGAATCCAAGGAAGACGCAAAGCACACCTACATCGCTCTTGTCATCGCGGTGATCATACACGTCGTTCTTTTCGCCTGGCACTTTCCTGAAGGTGCGAATCAGGCTCAGATTTCCGAACAGCAGACGCGTATTTTCGTCATGAAGCCACCGAAGTTTAAACCTCCGGAGAAGCCAAAGGAACAGCAGATTCCCAAGCCAAAGACGAAAAAGGTACCGATTCCCGATCCGACCCCGGATGAGCCGGAGCCCATTCGAGAACCCGAGCCCGAAATTGCGGATGAAATTCCCCCGGATATGGACGTACTCTTCGGTGTCCCGGAGGCGCCACCCGCCATCGAGGAAAAGCCAATTAATGTTGGAGGGGATATTGAGGCTCCGGAGAAGCTCGACGCTCCACAGCCTCTCTATCCGGAAATTGCTCGAAAGGCTAGAATCCAGGGAATTGTCATTCTCCAGCTTACCGTAACCCGGGAAGGAAGAGTCGAAGATGTGAAGGTGCTTCGTGGTCTTCCCATGGGCTGCACGGAAGCTGCGATTGACGCGGTACAGAAATGGAAATTCAAACCGGCGTACCGGAAATCCACGGGTCTGCCCGTGAAGGTCTATTACACGGTAACGGTTAAGTTCAGTATCGACTAGGAGCCTTATGGCCTTTCAAGGATCTCTAAAAGAGATTCCCTTACCTGACATTATTCAGCTTGTCAGCGTTTCCGGGAAAACAGGAGTATTCATCCTTGAGAAGGGTGAAGAGCGGGGAGAGATCTATCTAAGGGAAGGGCAGATCGTTCATGCGGTCTATCTTGCTCTCGAAGGGGAAGAAGCCATCTATGCCTTGAGTATCTGGCCGGAAGGAGATTTTCACTTTCAGCCGGGTGTCGAGCCGGAAAAAACAACCATTCAGAAGAGTAATACCAACCTGCTGATGGAGGCGGCCCGACGTCTGGATGAATGGAGGATCCTGAGAAAGAAGATTCCGTCCGAGGATCTGGTGCCTCACCTGATCTACCGTCCAAACTGGCAGAAAGAGGTGATTCTTTCCCCATACGAGTGGTCCGTTGTGACCCAGATGGATGGTGTGAAATCCATCGGAGAAGTGTCGAAGGTTCTGAACTGGAGCACATTTGATGTGGCCAAGATCCTCTACGGACTGATCACACAGCAACTTGTCGAACTCAAACCTAAGGAGGAAACCCCATGAGGCATGTGAAGTCAGTTGCCTTCTTCATCTTCGTATTGACTTCCTTTCTGTTCGCCGGATACGAGGATGGGATGGTGATGTTCCAACGCGGCGACTACGAACAGGCCATTGTCTTTTTCCAGGAAGTAGTGGATCAGGCTCCCGATCAGTACCAGGGACACCAGATGCTGGGTCTCTGCTATCTGAAGCTAAAGCAGAATGATAAAGCGCTGCAAAGTCTGAAAAAGGCCTTCTCTCTCAATCCTTCGGATGCCAACCTTGCACTGACCTTAAGCAACCTCTATTTTGCAAAGAAAGATTTTAAAGCGGTTGCGGACACCCTCAAAGGTGTCAAGGCTTCTTCCATACAAAACAGTAAGGTCCGTTTCAATGTCCATTACCAGCGGGGTCTCGCCTACTATCAAACGGGAAACCACCCCGCTGCAGCAGCCGACTTTGATGAGGCGATTAAGATCGATAAGGACAAGAACGCTCTCTATTACGGAGGACTGGCTCATTACCAGAATGGAGATTATACGAAGGCGTCAGCCAATCTGAAAACTGCCATTGAAGCCGGCGTGGAAAGTGACCGGGCAGGATACTGGTATGTTCAGTCTCTGAACCAGGAAGCTCGGAGAAAGAGCGGGGAGGCCAAGGTGGACGCGTATAAGAAAGCTGCTCTGGAAGCCAGGAAAGTTGCACAGTCCGACCCCACCTATGACACGATCCTGCTAGCGGGTGAGACCATGCTTGGAGCCAAGATGCTTGAAGATGCGCTTCAGCAATTCGGCAAGGCGAAATCGGTTAATCCTAAGGACGGGTACTCGTATTTCTACGCGGGAAAGGCCCTGAGTCTCCTGGGCAGGTATGAAGAATCACAGAAAGAACTCACAAAAGCGATTGAACTTCTTCCCAAGGCCAAGCAGAAAAATGCCTTTGAGCAAATGGCCTATAACCACCACAAGCTGCAGCAGTTTGACGATGCCATTAAAATCTACGAACAGATTGGCGATGCCAAGATGGTTCAGTTTGAAAAAGATGCCAAGAATAAATTCCAGAATAACATCAAAGCAGATAAAGAGATGGAGGAATACGAACGTAAGATGGCAGAGGTGGATTCAGAAGAAGCCGTTCCGTAAGGAGGCTACACTCCATGTCATTGCAAGATAAAATAAAACAGCTCAGCGAAGCTCGCAGTAAGGATGTTCCCATTATCTCTCTGTACCTTCACTATTCCCATCGCGAAGCCAAGGAATTGGACCGCGTAAGAATTTTTCTAAAAAACATGCAGAAGGAAATTGATCGGAGAGGTCTTGAGAAATCCCTCAGCAGAGATATCAAGGAAATCCAGGATTATCTGGAGAACCATGTTCGACCCACGACTCATGGGATCGCGATTTTTACCTGCTCTGCTATTGGACTCAAAGCGGATGTTCAGACTTGGGTTCCCGTGCGGGACCAGTGGTCTCTGGGAAGCACGCCCAACCTCCGTCAGCTGGCCAGGATCGTGGACGATTATGAAAGTACACTGCTGGTCGCGGTCAGTTCTGACAAAGGTCGAATCATTCGAATTACTCCCGAAGCCACAGCGGAAGAAACGATCATTTCGGAGGATTTCCCGGGACGTACCGATGGGGGAGGGTGGGCCCAGGCTCGATACCAGAGGCATACCGAAGAACATATGCTGAGACATCTCAAAAATGTAGCCGAATCCGTGGTGAAAATCTGGGATGCTCAATCCTTTGCCAGCGTGGTCCTGTCAGGACAGGATCACATCCTCTCTCAATTCACAAAGACGCTCCCGCGACGGGTCACCGATCGAATTGCAGGTACGCTCACCCTGGATATCGGGGAGCGAGTGGAGGAGATGATCCACTCGGCCGTGCATATCATCCGCAAATCCGAAGAGGCAAAAGCGCATGAGGAGCTCATCAAGCTTCGTTCGTCCGGGTCTCTTCTGGAAGGATGGGATCAGATTGTGCCTGCCGTGAACCAATCCAGAATCTCCACTCTGTTTTTGCAGGCTGGAGATTCCAAGCCGGGATGGCTCTGCCCCGCCTGTGATGTGCTTGGCGAAAAAGTACCTCTTGGCTGTCCCATATGCGGCGGGGACGTCACGACCTCGGATCTTGTGGATGCCACGGTAAACAAAGTCGAAAAAGACGGGGGACGGGTGGAAGTCTGTATGTCCCTTGACGGCACTGACGTCGCCGCTCGTCTGCGTTTCTGACCTGCTCCCCGGTGAACGTATCCTCTGCATCCCTCATTATCGGGATCATGGGTGGACACGTATGCTCCGAGGGGGAGGCCCGGCAGGCCTATCGTGTCGGGCAAATGTTGGCGGAAAAGGGGATTATCCTCCTCTGCGGAGGACGGGGCGGTGTGATGGAATCGGCTGCCCGGGGAGCCGCGGAATCGGGAGGAATGGTCCTGGGAATTCTTCCAGGACGAAACCCATCTGAATCACCCCCCAATCCCTACGTTTCGATTCCCATCTTTACGGGTCTGGGTGATGCCAGAAATGTGCTGAATGTTCTGAGTTCCGATGGCATCATTGCCATCGGGGGCGGCTGGGGAACCCTCTCGGAGATCGCTCTCGCCAGAAAGAATGGGAAACCCGTCGTTCTCCTGCATTCCTGGAAGCTTGCCCATCCCCTCTTCCCGATTGAGGATGTTCTGGAAGCCGAGAATCCCGAGGATGCGGTACACCGAATACTGACGCTGGCGAATCTGAACCATGGAGTCGAGAATGGATAGCAGCTTGTCACTAAAGGGGCGAAAAGGTTGACCTTTCCCCCTCTTTATGGTAGAAAATGTCCCTTATGAAACGATTGTATCGGTACCTCCTTCCCGTGATGGTGATCGGTGTATGCGTTCTCGCTTTTGTGCTGAATGCAAAGGGAATTCTTCCCTATGAGATGATTCCGGGAGTTCCTTTCGATCTTTCCATTGTTCCCATGATGGTGATGTTCTGGCTCGCCTATTTTGTCTTGGATCGGAACGTCTTTCAGCCGCTATATGGAGTGATGGAAAGTCGAGAAAAGGCCATAGCCGAGGCTGACGCCCGGTTGGAGAATGCAGAGGAAAAAGTTAACAAAACCGTTGAAGAGCGAGAAACGCAAATCCGGACTCTACGTGAATCTCTTCGAGTTAAACGGGATGAGGTGCGTGCCCGGCTGTCCGACGAGAGGGCTGTGGTATTGAAAAAGGCCCGGGAAGACGCAGATGCCCGTCTTGAAGAAGCCCTGGGAAAGATCGAATCGGAGAGAAATAAGGCCCAGAAGGATCTTGAAGCGTTTGCCAGGCAGCTGGCTGTCACTCTTGCCGAGCGGATCCTGGGGAGGAAAGTTGCGTAGGACAGCGTTTCTTATTGCATTCCTCGTCTTCTCGGCACCGTTAATGGCTTCGGAAGCCCATGGGGGTGGGGACACTATGCTTACGGTGGTCTTGAAGGCCCTGAATCTTGTCCTCTTCTTTGGCCTTCTTTTTCTCCTCATCGCCAGGCCGATCCGGCAATTTTTTGAATCCCGGGATGAGGCGATTACCGATGAGATTCAGGGGGCAAAGGATAAGATAGCACGGTCTGAGAATCTGCTCACTGACCTGGAAGAACGGATCAAATCCTACGAGATGGAAGAAAAGGTCATTCAGGAGCGCTTTGAGCAGGAAATCCATAGACTTGAACAGGAAGCTCGTGAAACTCTGAAAAAAGATCTGGAAACGCAGAAGAAGATGGTGGATCATGCCATCGAACAGCAGCTTCGTGTGGCCCGGGAAGACCTGCGCTCCGAAACTCTCGCACTCTCTTCCAAAATGGCGGAAAAGATCCTGACGGAGCAGATTGAGGATAAGGATCGAAAAGCCTTTGCCGAACGAATGCTTGAGGAGATTTCCTCATGAACCGGGCTACCGTTCGAATTTATGCCCGGTCGATCTATAACGCGGCCCGGAATGAAAAGGTCCTGGACGACGCCATGCGTGATCTGGAAAAGCTCAACCAGGGCCTGAATTCCAGGCCGGACTATATCCGTAATCTCCAAAATCCACTTATCCCCATCCGGAATCGGGCTGAGGTAGTTCGGAAACTAACGGAAAATTCCCACCCTCTGGTGCAGAGATTTATGGATTTTCTTATGCGCCGATATGCCCTGGGAATTCTCACCGACATTCTCGGTACGCTGAAGGATTTTCAGGTGGAGGAGCAGGGTGGACTCGTCGCTTCATTGACTGTCCCCCACCAGCTATCCGAAAAGGAAATCGAAACGATCCGGGGCCGTGTGAAGACCCTGATCGGCCGGGATCCCCATTTCAAAGTTGTGATCGATCCCTCCATCCTGGGAGGATTTGTCATCAGGTCGGAAAGTTACCTGATTGATGCGAGCATGAAAGGTTACCTGAAAAAACTGACGGGAGGAAAACTCCATGGCTCTTGAGGCAAAAGAGATTACTGAAATCCTGGAACGACAACTGGAGGGTCACAAACCCGATGTTGATCTGGAAGAAGTTGGCACCGTAATGAGCGTAGGGGATGGAATTGCCACCATCTACGGCCTCGAAAAGGTCATGGCGGGAGAGCTGATCGATTTTGGTGAAGATATCTATGGTATCGCACTGAACCTGGATGAGGACAGCGTGGGCGCGGTCCTTATGGGGGAATTCCAGAAAGTTGCCGAGGGTCAACTCGTGAAACGAACTCGACGCATTGTCGAGGTTCCCGTTGGTAAAGCCATGCTCGGTCGTGTCGTCAATCCCCTGGGTCAGCCTCTGGACGGAAAAGGACCGATCAAGACAGAATCATTTTACCCCGTCGAGAGGATTGCTCCGGGTGTTGTCGATCGTATGCCGGTCAAGAGGCCCCTGCAGACGGGTCTGAAATCGATTGATTCCATGATTCCGATTGGTCGTGGACAGCGTGAACTCATCATCGGCGATCGACAGACAGGAAAAACTGCAATTGCAGTGGACGCCATTATCAACCAGAAAGGGAAAGATGTTGTCTGCATCTATGTCGCTATCGGCCAGAAGCAATCCACCGTGGCTCAGGTCATCAAGACTCTTGAACAGCACGGAGCCATGGATCACACCATCGTGGTTACGTCTTCTGCTTCCGACGCGGCTACCCTCCAGTACCTGGCGCCCTATGCCGGATGTGCCATGGGCGAATACTTCATGTATGAGGGGAAAGATGCCCTGTGTGTCTATGACGATTTGACCAAGCACGCCCAGGCCTACCGGGAAATCTCCCTTCTTCTACGGCGTCCCCCCGGCCGTGAAGCCTACCCCGGTGATGTTTTCTATCTTCACAGCCGTCTGCTGGAGAGAGCGGCGAACCTGGACAAACGGCTGGGTGGTGGGTCTCTTACCGCTCTCCCGATTATCGAGACGCAGCTGGGTGACGTATCGGCCTATATTCCCACCAATGTCATTTCGATCACGGATGGTCAGATTTACCTCGAAAGCGATCTCTTCTTTTCCGGAATCCGGCCCGCCGTCAATGTGGGTCTGTCGGTGAGCCGGGTCGGAGGCAGTGCGCAGATTAAAGCCATGCGCAAGGTGGCGGGAACCCTCCGTATGGATCTGGCGCAATTCAGGGAGCTTGCCGCATTTGCCCAATTTGGCTCCGATCTGGACGTCGCAACCCGTCGCCAGTTAGCCCGGGGTGAACGGTTGACCGAATTGCTGAAACAGCCCCAGTACGTGCCCATGGATGTCGAAATGCAGGTGGCTTCCATCTTTGCCGGAACCCGCGGTTTTATCGATACAGTGCGCATTGAAGCCGTTAATCTCTACGAGCGAGAACTCCATGCCTACTTCAAAGAGGAAAAAACCGATCTTTTGAAGGCGTTGAAGGAGAAAAAGGACATCGATGGAGATCTCGAGGTCAAGCTGAAGGAATCCTGTAAAACATTTTCGGAGCGTTTCGCCAAGGAACACCCGGAGTCTGTCCTTGGCTAATCTCAGGGATATACGAAGGCGGATCCGATCGGTCCGCAATACCCAGCAGATTACGCGGGCCATGAAGATGGTGGCTGCTGCGAAACTGCGCCGTGCCCAGGACAGGGTACATGCAGCGCGCCCCTATGCGGCCGCCCTGGAGGAAGTCCTGGGAAGCCTGGTTACGCGGATTGATCCTGCACATTATCCCATGCTGCGAGAGCCTCGTGAAATGAAAAAGGTCATTGTGATTGTCCTGTCCGGGGAACGTGGTCTTTGCGGGTCGTTCAACAGCAATACCTTCCGGGCCGTGGAACACTTTTATGCAAACCACCCTGAGTGGCATTCGGAAATGATCCTTGTAGGAAAGAAGAGCCGAGACTATTTTAAGCACCACCCTCACCCTATCCTGAAAAGCTATGACGGAGTATTTGGTGATCTGAAGCCGGAACACGCAAAGGCGATCGCGGAGGATGTTGTAGCTCCCTTTGAAAGGGGAGAGATTCAGGGTGTCTATATTGTGTACAACGAATTTGTCTCCATGTCGGTTCAGCGGGTGACAGAACGAAGGATTCTTCCCATAGATCCGGGAGAATTCTCCGGCGGACACGGTGTTGAATACCTCTACGAACCCGATGAGGTCTCTATCCTGAACGATTTGCTCCCACGTTACGTTCAGTTTCAGATCTGGAGGATTCTGTCGGAATCGGCCGCGTCGGAGCATGCAGCCCGGATGACAGCCATGGAGGGTGCCACCCGTAACGCAGAAGAAATGATTGATTCCCTGACACTTGTGTATAACCGGACACGTCAGGCAGCCATTACAAAAGAATTGATTGAAATTGTCTCGGGATCCCAGGCCGGATGAAGGAGGAAAGGATGAATGTTGGTACTGTCGTACGAATTGTTGGCCCCGTAGTCGACGTGAAGTTTCCTGAGGACAAACTTCCGGAAATCTATTCAGCTATTCTGATTGAAGATACCAAAGCAGAACCTCCCATCCGGGTCATCGCCGAGGTCGCTCAACATCTCGGGGAAAGTATTGTGCGATGTATCGCCCTTCACCCGACGGATGGAATGGTGCGAGGCATGGATGCCCTGGATACCGGAAAGGGCATCACAACCCCCGTTGGGAAGGAAACCCTCGGGCGGGTGCTGAACGTTGTCGGTGACCCCGTTGATCTTCTCGGTGAAGTGAAAGGTTCCGAACGCTGGCCCATTCATCGGGAGCCCCCCTCTCTGGATGAACAATCGACCCAGACAGAGATGTTTGAAACCGGTATCAAGGTTATTGATCTCCTCGAGCCCTACACCCGGGGTGGAAAGACCGGACTCTTTGGGGGAGCCGGAGTTGGCAAAACCGTTCTCATTATGGAGCTGATCAACAACGTTGCCTTAAAGCACGGCGGCTACTCCGTCTTTTCAGGCGTAGGGGAGCGGACCCGTGAAGGAAACGACCTCTGGCTCGAGATGCAGGAAGCGGGCGTTATCGCCGCAGAGAAGGATAAGGACGGGGAAATCATCCGTGATGAAAAGGGCAGAATCAAGCTTCAGCCCGGAAAATCCAAGGTCGCTCTGATCTATGGCCAGATGACCGAACCCCCGGGCGCCCGTCTGCGGGTTGGTCTCACGGGGCTTACCGTTGCGGAATACTTTCGTGATGCTGAGGGACAGGACGTACTGCTGTTTATTGATAATATCTTTCGTTTCGTTCAGGCCGGATCCGAAGTGTCCGCCCTGCTTGGCCGTATGCCCTCGGCCGTAGGGTACCAGCCGAACCTTTCCACTGAAATGGGTGAACTGCAGGAGCGGATCACGACTACAAAAAAAGGTTCGATTACGTCGGTTCAGGCCATCTACGTTCCCGCGGACGATATTACCGACCCTGCGCCGGCCACGACCTTCGCTCACCTGGACGCCACTACGGTACTTTCCCGACAGATTGCCGAGCTGGCGATCTATCCCGCTGTGGATCCCCTGGCTTCTACCTCCAAGATTCTGGATCCAAGGATTATCGGAGATGAACACTACATGGTGGCCCGGCGCGTCCAGGAAATTCTCCAGCGATACAAGGATCTTCAGGACATCATTGCGATCCTGGGTATGGAAGAACTGTCAGAGGACGATAAGATCACGGTTGCACGCGCACGGAAGATTCAGCGATTCCTCTCTCAACCCTTCCATGTCGCGGAACAGTTCACGGGTATGGCCGGAAAATACGTCAAACTCGAAGATACGATCAAGGGTTTCAAGGCCATTGTGGAGGGCCAGCACGATGACCTTCCCGAACAGGCCTTCTACATGGTGGGAACCATCGAGGAAGCCGTGGAAAAGGCCAGACGTCTCGCGGATGAGGCTGCCTGATGAAGCTGGAAATCGTCACCCAGACCCGGAAACTTGTTGATTCCGACGTGGATAGCGTTTTTTTTCCGGGTTTCAAAGGTGAAGCTGGGATTCTGCCGGGGCATGCGCCTCTTCTGGCCACCCTGGGAATCGGAGAGCTCCGATATCGGACGGGGGTGAGGGAATCGTACCTCGCGATCAGCCATGGCTTTGCAGAGATCCTTCCTGACAGAATCATCATCCTGGCGGAGGAGGCTGAAAAGCCGGAAGAAATTGACGTGGAAAAGGCAAAAGAAGAGGCCCGGGTCGCCCAGGAAGCCATGCAGAAGACCTACGGGCAGGAACTGGTTAAAGCCAGGGCTCAGCTTTTGAAGGCCCACACCCAGATCTCCGTTGCCAAACGGATTTCCCGCGACTGACATCCATACAGGAAATAACATGTTACCGGGGCGCCGAAGGGCGCCCTTTTTGTTTTTATGGAGTTAGAGATTCCAGGACGATGAAGCTGGAGGTCTGAAAGGTGTGGATGAAGGGGATGTCATCGTCGGGAGAGCTGTTCCTGTTAATGAAGAGGGTAAGCAGGGGGAGTGCAGAATAGGTATCCGGGAAAAACCAATCTTTCGGGATGGAAAACTCGATTGTGACGGAGTGCATTGCTCCAGGTTCAAGATGTACAGGAGAAAACGTGTACCTAAGAAAGGCTGAGCCCCAGAAAAAAAGCTCGGAGGAAATCGTTTCCATTTCGGGGGGCGGCAGAGTGGAAGCTTTTATTTGCGGATTCAGAATACCGTTCGGGAGGAAGATTTGCCATGTGGGGACGTTATCCGTCGATACAGAAAGATCGTACCCGGTCCGGTTTTCCAGGATGTACGTAAATGAAACCCGTCGCTCTGCTTCAACACGGCTCGGTCCATTTATCATTTGTACAATTCCAAGATCCGGCTGATTATAGAAAAAGGGTACAAGTTTCTTTGCGGAATGATTTACCGTGATCACAAGATTATGATTCCAAAGATCCCATGTTTCCCTTTCATTGTTGGTCTGCAGTAGCTTTAGATCCACACAGGTTGTCTGATCGGGTTCGAGAGGCCCAACGTGAAGGGAATGGCTGTACCATGACGGATTTGTCGGATGGGGATATTCAGTTGTCAACAGTACGACCGATGAATCGTATCGTTTGATCAGGGAATAGGCGTTTCCAATCCCTGTTGTCCACCAATCCAGCTGAGTCGAAACATTCGTAAAGCAGATCCTGTACACAGGTTCTTCTCCCTGGAGGATCTTATTGGGCCCGTCGATACAGATTCGAAGGGAATCGGTGACCTTACAGACAGGATTGTCGTGTCCGGCGAAGAGATGGGCCGAGATGAAAAGTGTGAGCAACAAACCCCGTTGGACACTCATGGGAGTTCTGTCCCAATCTCGAGTCTTGATTCGGTCCTTCGGGTCCTTTGTCCGTCATCATCTTTATTGCAAACATAGTTCGACGTCTGATGGAAGTCCCGGTACGTCATTCCATCATAGAGGGAATGTTCTTCAAACCAATAGATGGAAGGAAAGGTATGGCCCGGCTGGTCGCTGAGATTGGGCCGCTTCGCAGTGACGGTCACCTCGATCCATGCCTCTTCCCCTGGCTGCAGCGGAGCAAAATAGGCGTTCGTATACCCCCATTCATCCTGGATCCAACCCGTCGCGTTCGATTCGGATATCGACACGACAGGGGTAAAGGCACCGGTGTACAGAACCATTCCCATGCCTGTTTCTGAATCTGAACCCATGACTCGTCCGCAGTGATTGATCGCGGAAAAGCGCATCGTTCCCGTTTCATCCTGGTTCCAGAAGTAGGTACTCAGTTCGATCGACAGGTCGAGGCAGTCATCTCTCATGCGGGTAACCGATAGTACATCCCGCAAGCTGCTCCAGGTCGTTCCGTTGTGTGGACAACTCTGCGAGTCAGAAAACTCCACGGAAAATTGGAAGGGTGACCTTAATTCCTGGTACCGGGCATGGCTTTCCACCCAGATTGTAAATGTAAGTTCGTTTTGGACTGGAATTCTTGGCAGAGATTTGAGAGTGTAGCTCGTGGCCCAGTCGTTGAAAATGGGGAAGTCGGATGGTATCAGGTCGGGTTCGTCTCCCTGGTTTGTCGAAACCGCCTGGACAACCAGGTAAGGGGCAAAAAACCTGAATTCGCACAGGTACAGAGGGTTGTCGGCAGTGGGAATGACGTGAAAGGTGAGGGGATAGGGGCCCGGTCCCGTAAACTCCGATTGGTCCAGGGTAATCGTGGCGCAGGTGAAATTTGAACTCAGCTTTGTGGCACAGGGGCCGGCGGCAGAAAGGTTGAGGGAGATACCCGAAATAAAATACGACAGAATTAGAATTAGACCGGATCCCCTTGCCATGTCCCCATTCTAGCACGATGCGGACTCGATTATTCGATGCAAAGCTTCCTGTATTCCCCTCACTCCTTTCCCGATGACCGGCGCACAGGCTTCTCCTGTGTTACAATTTTTGCTTCGGAAGTTCTGAACATGAAAGAGGCTTTGTATGGTCAATGAACATGATTCCAAAAGATCGGCTGCGGTTACAGAGAGTGAGGCGTCGGGAGAAAAGACATCTTCCCCGGTTCATTTCATCAAGCAGATCATCAATGAGGACCGGAAAAACGGGAAGAATGACGGCCGGGTCCACACCCGCTTTCCCCCAGAGCCGAACGGCTATCTCCACATCGGTCACGCCAAGGCGATCTGCCTGAATTTCGGCCTGGCGGCGGAGTATGGCGGGAAGTGCAACCTGCGATTCGACGATACGAACCCCCTGAAGGAAGATCAGGAGTACATCGACGCGATCCGGCACGATGTCCGCTGGCTCGGATTTGACTGGGAGGACCGGGAGTTCTACGCCTCCGATTACTTCGAGCAGCTCTACGAGTGGGCGGTTGCCCTGATACGGAAGGGAAAAGCGTACGTTTGCGACCTCACTCCCGATGAAATTCGGGAATACCGGGGAACGCTCACCGAACCTGGAAAAGAAAGTCCGTACCGAAAGAGAACCATAGAAGAAAACCTTGATCTCTTCGAGAAAATGAAGGCCGGAGAATTTCCCAACGGAGCAAGGGTTCTCCGGGCCCGCATCGACATGGCCCATCCGAATCTAAACATGAGGGACCCGGTCATGGTGAGGATTCTCCATGCCTCTCACCCACGATCGAGGGACAAATGGTGTGTCTATCCAACCTACGATTGGGCCCACGGGCAGTCCGATTCGATCGAGGGAATCACCCACTCCATCTGTACGCTGGAGTTCGAGGCCCATCGGCCCCTATACGACTGGTTTATCCGGGAACTGGGCATCCATGCCCCCCAGCAGATCGAGTTTGCTCGCCTCAACCTGACCCACACGGTTATGAGCAAGCGCAAGCTTCTCGAACTGGTGAAAAGCGGAATTGTTTCCGGGTGGGACGATCCTCGAATGCCCACGTTGTCAGGACTGAGGCGCAGAGGGTACACACCGGAATCGATCCGCGATTTCTGTGATCGTATCGGTGTAGCCAAGAGGGACAGTACCGTCGATATTGCCCTGCTGGAGCACTGCCTCCGTGAAGATCTCAATCGCCGGGCTCCCCGCTACATGGGTGTGGCCCGTCCTCTGAAAGTCACCATCACGAACTACCCGGAAGACCGGGTCGAGTCTATGGATTGCATCAATAATCCGGAGGATCTGGAAGGTGGAACCCGTAAGGTGCCCTTCTGCCGGGAGCTCTATATCGAGCAGGAAGATTTCCGTGAGGATCCACCAAAGAAGTTTTACCGCCTGTCCCCCGGCAGAGAGGTCCGCCTTCGATACGCCTATTACATCACCTGCAATGATGTTGTGAAAGATCCGAAAACAGGTGAGATTATTGAGCTTCTTTGCACTTACGATCCGGAAACCAGGGGAGGGGATTCCCCGGACGGCAGGAAGGTGAAGGCCACCCTCCACTGGGTTTCCGCCAGGCACGCCGTTCCTGCGGAGTTCAGGCTCTACGATCATCTCTTTCTCTCCCAGGATCCTGAGGATGTTCCGGAGGGTCAGGATTACAAGGAAGGGATCAATCCGGATTCCCTTGAAGTATTGGACAATGCCCGCATCGAACCCGCCGCGGCGGAGCTCAGGGTGGGAGACTTCCTGCAGTTTGAACGCCAGGGATATTTCACCGTTGACCCGGATTCCTCCAGGGGCGGTCCGGTCTTTAACCGGAGCGTCACCCTGAAAGATTCATGGGCGAAAATTGAAAAGGCCATGCAGGTGGCGAGTTAGCCTCCTCGTGCTTTACACGGGCATGACCTTCCTGTACCATACCGCGCTATGACTGTCCGAGTACGATTTGCTCCATCCCCCACGGGATACCTCCACGTCGGAGGAGCCCGAACCGCCGTCTATAATTACCTCTTCGCCCGCAAGCGTGGAGGAACCTTTATCCTTCGGATCGAGGATACCGATGTTGAACGGTCCACGCAGGCCGCGATCGCCACGATCCTGGAAGGCATGGAGTGGATGGGACTTTCCTGGGACGAAGGTCCCTTCTATCAGAGTCAGGGTCTCAAGGATCACGTGGAAGCCGCGAATCGCCTCATCGATCAGGGTGCCGCCTACCGCTGCTTTGCCACATCCGACGAGCTGAAAGAACAGCGGGAAGCCTTCATGAAGGAGGGAAAGACCTGGCGGTACGATGAGCGGTACCGATCCATGGATCCGGAGGAATCGAAGGCTATGGCTGAGAGGGGTGTTCCTTACGTGATCCGCTTTCGGGTTCCCCGGGAGACCGGTAAAATCGTATCCTTTCAGGACCTGGTTTACGGACCCCAGGAGCGGTCCACGGCGGAGATGGAAGACTTTGCCATGGTGCGGCCGGACGGTTCTCCCCTCTATAACTTAAGCGTGGTTATGGATGACTCCTCCATGAATATTTCCCACGTCATCCGGGGCCAGGACCATCTGGCCAATACTTTCAAGCAGATACTTCTTTATGAATCGCTGGGAAAACCTACTCCTGAATTTGCCCACCTTCCCCTGATTCTGGCTCCGGACAAGAGTAAGCTTTCGAAACGCAAGCACGGTGAAGTCGTTTCCGTTACAGCATACCGGGATCGTGGATTTCTGCCTCACGCCTTTGTAAATTTTCTCTCCCTCGTGGGATGGAATCCCGGTGAGGACCGGGAGATCATGTCCATGGACGAGCTGGTTGAACTCTTTGATCTCTCCCGTGTCAACCGCGCGAACGCCGTCTTTAACTTTGACGAGTCGCGAGGGGAGTGGACGGATAAAAAAGCCATATGGATGAACGGCCAGTACATCTCTTCCACGCCGATCGAAACACTCATCCCCTGGATCAGGCAGATACTTCAGAAGCACGATCTCTGGTCTGATTCGTTTGAGAATGAATGTCGAAACTGGTTTATCCGATGCATGGACCAGTTGCGTCAGCGATTTTTTTCTCTGGAAGACTTTGCCACGCTGGGCCGGGCCTACCTTTCTGATGAATACGCCATGGATCCGGCAGGGTATGAAAAACGTGTCCTTAAGCAGGCGGAGCCTTTGCTGGATTTGCTTCCGAAGGTCATTTCTTTACTGGAAGAGATCGACCCCTTTGAGCACGATCCCCTTGACGCTGCGATTACTTCCTTTTGTGAGCGGGAAAATGTGAAGATGGGTCTCATCAATAATGCCATCCGGGTTCTGGTGACCGGTCAGCCGGTAGGTCCTGGCATCTACGAGGTGTTATCTCTAATTGGCAAAGAGCGTGTCCTGATGCGTCTGCAGAAGGGTCTCTCCAATCTGCAATAAAACATCATGATCCCCGGGGATCATAAACTTTGGTTTTCTTTCCAATCCGCACTCAGGCAGAATCCTGGCGTATCTCATAATCGGGCGTTGTTGAAGGGCTTGGCCCCATCTTTCGGGTGGGGTACAATACAGGCATGAAATGCGAACGCTGCCATCAGAACTCCGCTGAATACATAATCAAGAAGACCCCCCCCGGCATGGACGTCCAGGGTCAGAAACTCCACCTCTGTTCCGACTGTGCCGCTGCATTCATTCAGAGGGATACTGTGAGTATCGTCCGAATCGCCCGTAAAGATAAGGACGATGAATGACGACCTTTCTGGTCGACAGTGACGTGATGGGGCGGGGGAATGATGAACTCGGGTCGATTCTGATTGAAAAATTCTTTACATCCTTGAGTGATGCAGATACCCTGCCCGAATCGATCTATTTTTACAATACGGGAGTGCGCCTCTGTACAGAAGATTCTCCTGTAGCCTGTTACCTGAGGATCCTTCGCGAACGGGGAGTCCACCTCTATGCATGCGGAACCTGTTTGAACCACATGGACCTCACAACGATAGAGGAGGTGGAAGGAGGCACGATGAAGGCCCTGGTGGATCACCTGTGCTCGGGGCAGGGGATAATTAAGATTTAACGATTTCAGGAGGTCGGTATGACAATCGTTCACGCAAAAAGGGGGACGGACCTTGAGTGCAAGGGTTGGCTTCAGGAAGCCCCTTTACGGATGTTGCTAAACAACCTTGACCCTGAAGTGGCGGAGATTCCTGAAGAGCTGGTGGTGTATGGAGGCAGTGGTAAAGCTGCCCGCAACTGGGAAGCATTTCACGCGATCGTCAGATCCCTGCAGTCTCTTGATTCCGATGAAACCCTTCTGGTTCAATCAGGGAAACCGGTCGGAATCTTCAAAACACACGAAGATGCACCCAGAGTCCTCATCGCCAATTCCAACCTGGTTCCTGCCTGGGCTACCTGGGAAGAGTTCAGACGACTGGATGCCCTCGGGCTCATCATGTATGGACAAATGACTGCAGGATCCTGGATCTATATCGGGACCCAGGGCATTCTCCAGGGTACCTACGAGACCTTTAATGAGTGTGCCAGACAACATTTCGGCGGGAGTCTCAAGGGTCGTCTCCTCGTTACCGCCGGATTGGGAGGCATGGGGGGGGCTCAGCCCCTCGCGTGCACAATGGCAGGGGGAGTGTGTCTGGCTGCGGAAATCGATCCCGACAGAATCCGGAGAAGGCTCGATACGGAATATCTGGATGAATCCTTTGACGATGTGGACAGGGCCATCGACCGTGCCCTGGAGGCAAAAGAACATGGAGAGGCCGTGTCGATTGGTGTGGCCGTCAATGCGACCGATCTACTGACTCGATTGATCGAGCGGAATATCACTCCCGACGCCTTGACCGACCAGACCAGTGCCCATGATGAGCTCAACGGATATATACCATGCGGCATGACCTATCCGGAAGCACTCCAGCTCAGAAAATCAGATCCGGAGTCTTACATCCAGAAATCCTATGAAACGATGGCCCTGCACGTGAGGAGTATGCTCACGCTTCAGGAGCGGGGCTCCATCACTTTCGACTACGGAAACAATATCCGTGCGCAGGCCAAGAAGGCGGGAGTGAACAATGCCTTTGATTTCAAGGGTTTTGTGCCGCTCTTCATCCGCCCCCTCTTCTGCCAGGGAAAGGGTCCCTTTCGCTGGGCCGTTCTCTCCGGAGATCCGGAAGATCTTTATCGTACCGACCAGGCCGTTCTGGAAACCTTTCCCGATAATGAGCCTTTAAAACGCTGGATCCAGATGGCTCAGAAGAGGGTCAAATTTCAGGGTCTGCCATCCAGAATCTGCTGGCTGGGATATGGCGAGAGGGATAAGATGGGGCTCGTATTCAACGACCTTGTCGCTCGTGGTGAGGTGAAGGCTCCTATCGTAATTGGCCGTGATCATCTCGACTCAGGTTCAGTTGCATCTCCGAACCGGGAAACCGAAGGGATGAAAGATGGAAGTGATGCTATTGCGGACTGGCCTCTGTTAAATGCGATGTTAAACACTGCCGCAGGGGCTACCTGGGTCTCCATTCATCACGGTGGGGGAGTGGGGATGGGATTTTCCATACACGCGGGAATGGTGGTTGTGGCGGATGGTACACAAGCCCAGGCAAGGAGATTGAAAAGAGTACTGACGACGGATCCGGGGACCGGGGTCATGCGCCATGTGGATGCGGGGTATGATGAAGCGATGGATATGGCGCGGCGTTTTGGCATAAAGATCCCCATGATGAAGTGATTCAGGGGCTCCTTCTTCTCGTTCTTCTTCAGCCCGCATCCTCCATTCAGGAGGGTTTTCAGAGTCTGAATCCGGACATATGGAGCACATTTATCTCGCGGGAGCACACCGTCCTGGTCTCGCTGCCCCCGGCCGATATCTCTGATCTCGATCTTGGAAGGGACCAGCTTCTCGTTCTCATCCGGGAGCTTTCCCGGTCGGGAAAGACGGAAACCTTTACGATCGAAGAATATAACCTGGGAAATCCTCCCAAAGGCATGGGTCTGTACCTTGCGGAATGGACCTATACTTCCATTTCAGGAGTCACAACCCGGCAATCGTGCCTGATTGTTGTGGAACAGAGCGAATCGGCCTGGTCTCTTTCGGAAATATCCTGTAAATCGATCTTATGACCGCACTATTTTCCCTGATTCTGGGAATTGTCCTTGGGCTGGGATCCCGACGATGGCGCAGTTTCCTCTGGGGCATGCTCCTTCCCGTCATGGTTTTGCTGATCACGGCTTTCATTCCTCCAAGGACCCTGGGAGAGAGGATTCTGGAACATCAGGGAAGACGGCTGCAGGAGTACCTTCACATCCGATATGAAAGCCTGGAATCGGTTGCACGTGCCCTGGCTAATCTCGACTATGTTCAACCGGATGATATCGACAGGGTAATGGAACGGGCTCATTTCCACGGATGGTGGACCCTCTATGATGAATCGGGTTCAGCCATGCGGTGGAATCATCATATTCTCAGGCGTCCCGTTTCGGGCCATTCCGCTCTGTCCTGGACGCTGGAAGGATGGCTTCTAACAAAGATACAGAAAGTGAAGGGAGGAGAGGTTCTGCTTGCTCTTCCGCAGGAAAAGACCCCTCTTACCTTCGGGATCGATCAGGTTCTCTATTTTCCTCTCAGACAGTTTGCCCCCCTCCTCGAACAGACCACCCAGGCGGAAGCGGTCTACCTCTGGAAAGAGCAGAATGTCCCCCCCATGCTTCAGGTAAAGGTATCGACTCTGCCTTTTACATCCCTTAAATCCTCAGCCGTGCGATGGATGTACGGCCAGAGCATCCTTTTTCTGATTGGATTTATCTTATCGGCCATCAAACGGGTTCCTTTCTGGGCGCCGCTATTCTTGAGAATCCTCCTGATCCCCGTGCCCTGGGCCTCCATGGGGTTCAGGGGATGGTATGTGGATTCGACTCAATTCAGTCTCACATTCCTGTACCCATGGATGGCAACCGCTCTGGATACCTTGCTGACGCTGTGTGCTGTCGGGTGGACCATCATGCTCCTGCGGCCCCGGTTGATTAAGAGAACCAGGACTTTCCGGGGGTTGATTTTCGTGGCAGTAACCGGTTCCTTCATCCTTCTTACATTGATTGCGGCCGGAAATTTTGGAGAATCCTCAAAACCCTTCTGGGGGTGGGTAATTGCAGGTTTGATCCTGATGACCTCCCTGATGATTTCCATCAGGGAAAAGGAAACTCCCGGGAAAACATCCTCTTTACTCCTGAACGGCATTGTCCTTGTGCTTATGCTGTCGACGCCCTGGTTTCCCTTTCCGTGGCCTGCGCTGATTGTGGTCGCCCTTGTTGGATATGTCGTTCTGAGAGGGGCACTCAGCCCGGTTCTTTTGCCATTAACCCTGGTTTTTATGACGTTGGTACCTACCCACTATGCCAGGGAAGATTTTCAGAAAAGAGATATTGAGCTCCAGAAAGCCAGAAGGACCGTGCATCGAAGCCTTCTTCAGCTCGCGTACCTGAACGGTCCCGTCATTACCTTCTTTAAAGATTGTGATCTTACGAATCTCTTTCCCCATGCGGCGTACCTCACGGACTGGGATTCCCTGGCCTCCATTCTTGCCCGCGAGAGTGGCCTTCTGGCCAGGGGCACGTTTGTTTCTCTCTCCGTGGTCCGTAACGATAGAGTCGTCTCCACCTATTCAAACGTGGCCATTCCCGAGGTGGGGGTTGAATCGGAATCGTTCTGGCAGGTGACGGAAGAACAGGTGTTCGGGTATGTGCGCCCCATTTATCACGCAACATTTCCCGTATTAATGGAGGGACGTCCCTGGGGAAATGTCCTCACCAGGGTGATGGTGGATGACCCCCGGATTCCATTGAATGTGTCTCCCTGGAAGGGAAGACATCGTCCGCACCATCTGCTCTCTCTTTACGGAAGAAACGGTGAATTACTTTCCTATGAAGGCAGGCCACTCTTACCTGCGTTACCTCCCGCCTGGCGTGCAGGATATGATCGTTGGATCTATCGATGGGGGACCGGCTGGATTTACAGGGTGAGAGATGGAAACAACTACTACCTCTTTGCCGTCCCTGACGATCTCCGTACCTTTCCCTTCACCCTGCTGGGTCTTGCCTTTCTCCTGGGGTGTACCTTCTGGGTTACCACCCGTCCCTTTCCGAGAGGTTCCCTGGTCAGGCAGCTTCTCGTAGCAGCATTGAGTGCTCTTGTTGTGTTCTTTATCTGTATCGCGATCCTGCTGGGGATGACCGTGACCTATTCATCGGTTGAAGTCAGGCAGCAGGTATTCCTTCAACGAGCGGATCAGCTTGCCCGAATGGCCGATCAACTCCTGAACGATCAGGCTCTCGATGATCCGCAGATTGGTTATTTGCTTTCAGAACTGGCCGGAAGTCATCTTCTTCTCTATCGTCAGGGGCACCTTGTCTATTCGACCTTGCTGGGTCTGGGTGACTTTGAGCCGACTCTGCGGGATCTGCGCCCCTCCATCCTGGAACAATTGGAAAAGAGCGGGTTTGTGTCCATGGTCTCCGGTGCCCAGAGCATGATTCTCATCTCTCTCCCGGGATCACTCACACAGGTTGCCTTCTCCAGGCCCCGCGAGGATCTGGCTCCTGCTCTCCCGCGATGGTTTGATATCCTGGCCGGTACGGGTTTGACCCTGTTCGGTCTTTTACTTCTCTTCATTCTTGCCTCATCCAGGAAAATTGTCTCTCCTCTGCTGCATCTGACACAGGAAGCACGTTCAGTAATGTCCGGTGAACTTTCCCATCTCTCCGTTCAATATGGAGCCCGGGAGGTGGAAACTCTCTCTCAAGCTCTTGTTTCCATGGTGGACACACTTCGCAAGGAAAAGGAATCCCTCGCGATTCTTGTGGACAATCTTCCTCCCGCTGTGGCCCTTGTGGACAAATACAAGTCGATCCTGCAGGCAAATGAAGCTTTTCGTAACCTTCTCTCTACGGTCTCTCTGGAGGATATTCTTCAAGCCAAGAATAAGATGGTCTCAGCCGGACAGGAATGGCAGATTCAGCAGGTTCCTTTACATGGAGATCGTATGCTCATTGTGGCTGAAGATCTCACGGATGTGATGAAGAGTGAACGATATGAAGCCTGGTTCCGGATGGCCCGCATCATTGCGCACGAAATTAAAAATCCATTGACTCCGTTAAGGCTTACGCTGGATTATATAAACGAGATTGCAAATCGAAACCCGAAGGAACTGCTGGAGGAGCTTCCACAGTTGACGGTGGAAATGATAGAACAGATGGATGAATTGAATCGAACCGCATCTGAATTTTCAGATTTTGCAAAGATTACGGAGGCTCACAAAGAACTCTTTGATTTTCGTAACTCCATCGAACAATGGCTCGCCCCCTTTCTCCATCACGGGAATGTCACGATCCTGCTTCCTGAAGGTCCTGTGTGGATCGAAGGGGATGAGCGGCTGCTGAGAAGAGCTGTATTGAATATCATGAATAACGCATTGCAGTCTTCATCTCCAAGCCCTCCCGTAGAAGTACTTCTTTCCGCCAGCGAGGAAACCACTATTCTGAGTATATCCGACGAAGGCCCGGGTGTGCCAGATGCCATGCTCTATCAGATATTTGAGCCTTATTTCTCGACCAAAGTCGGAGGGACAGGACTGGGGCTTGCCATTGCGCGTCGGATTATATCGGACCATGGGGGGCATGTGGAGGCGGAAAATAGAGAGAATGGCGGATTCATCATACGAATTCACTTTCCTCCCGGTAAAACGCCGTGATACAATATTCTGCCATGGTAAAACCGGTTGGAATCCTGTATATCGTTCTCCTTGCCGCGATGCTCCCGGCGGCTATCCCGTCTCATCAGGGAGTCTTTCTCGTCGTTCCCGAAGTGGATATACCCCTGGCCCTGCAGGAAGACATGAAAGCCACACGATTCGAAAATCTGTTTCTGATCACGGGCTCGCCGGAAAAACCGTCTGAACCGACAGTAAATGGCGAAGTAATCCTCAACGTCTATTTCGTGGTGACGATACCTTCCCTTACGAAACTCGCGGGATCGAAGGACATGATCCTGAAAAATTTTGACCGCTGGAGTAAAACGTTCGGCAGTGCAGGAGCCGATGTCAAGGGAATTGTCCTTGCTGTGGATGAAGTGAGCAGCCTGGAATCTGAATCTCTGTCTCAGCTCTGCAGTGGATTGCACCAGAGAAATAAAGTGCTGGGTTTTTCTCCTCCAAAACCTGTGCAGACGAATCAGGGTGACATAGACTTCACTCTGGTGCGGGCCCAGGGATTCACTTACCCTCTGTCCCGTTCTTCTTCCCTGGTCAAGGAGTTTACCCAGATTCCGGATCATTCAGACTGGTTGCCTGAGGGTCCTTATGCCTTGGGATTCAATTGCAGTCCCATCGCCTGGAAAGAACCTGCAAGCGGACCTATGGAACTGGTATTTCATCCCGATCTGGATCGACTTTCCACAATGTATGGAGTAAGAGATGCCCACGAACCTCTGACGCTGGATCGGACGGGATCTTACCATACCTTCACCTTTGACCGGGCCGTCACATGGGAGGGAAGCACCCTTTCTGCGGGGGACAGAGTCCGTGCCATGATTCCCAATTTTCCTCAGACGATTCAGCACGCCGCCCGATCGAGTCGTGCCCTTGATGGAAATTATCTGGGATCCATCTATGGACCCTTCCCTGCGGATCAGGAGCGTTCCGGTGTCTTCTTCCAGGCTCTGATACGAGCCTTTGCGAATCAATCCATGGGGCCGGATCTGGGAGTGTGGCTCGTGCCGAGAAAGGGAGGCTATGTTTTGCGTCTTGTGAACAAGAGCCCTTTTCCTTCGGAATATCATATCGAAAGAACCTATGTCGCCTGGAAAATCGCGCCCGGTGCCATTCAATCGGTTGAGCCGGGTGAATTTGATAAATATCGCTTCTTACGTGGAAAAGAGGAAACGTCGAGGGGAGTGAGCGACACGATAAAATTATTCGAGTTTTATGTGGCTCCCCACGAAGTATGGGAGTCGGGTCTGATCTATATCAGTGGACCTGTACGCGGTACAATCCAGGTTCAGGTCTGTCTCACCGATGGTTCCACCAGAAGTCAGACCTTCGAGGCACAGAAAGTCGTCCAATGAAATTGTCCATCCTGATACCGGTCTACAACGAGGCCAGGACAATTACCACCCTCCTGGAACGCGTCATTACCGCACCCCTTCCAAACGTGATTCAGCGTGAAATTGTAATTGTGGATGATGCTTCCACCGATGATACTTCCAGTCGTCTCGACGCATTTATTCAGAACCACCCGGAATGCAATATCCTTCACAACCGGCATGAGGTGAACCGGGGTAAAGGGGCAGCACTGCGGACAGGAGTGGAAATTTCGACCGGTGATGTTCTCCTTATTCAGGATGCCGATCTCGAATACAGTCCCAGTGATTATCCCGTCATTTTAGGACCCGTCCTTGACGGATTGGCCGATGTCGTTTATGGGTCTCGATTTTTAGGAGGTCCGCACCGGGTTCTCTTTTTCTGGCACTATATAGGGAATCGTTTTCTTACCCTCCTGTCCAACATGTTTACGAACCTTAACCTCACCGATATGGAAACCTGTTACAAGGTTTTCAGGCGGGAAGCGATATTTCCTCCCCGCTGGAAGTCGAATCGCTTCGGTTTTGAGCCTGAGATTACGGCAATGGTGGCCCATGCGGGTCACAGAGTTTATGAAGTTCCCATCGCGTATCACGGTCGATCCTATGCTGAAGGAAAAAAAATCGGCTGGAAGGACGGCGTGAGAGCGATTTTTACGATTGTATGGGCGAATGTAAGGGAAATGTTCCATCGCAACAGATCCTGACCCTGCGTCGTATACAATAGAGAATTCAGAGATCAGAGGGGGTATGTTTCAATGAGTCTGCGCAAGACGATTCTATCCATGGTGATCTGGGGCCTGCTGGCTTCGGCCGTAGGATTATGTGTGAACCTGGTCCATCCACACAAAATTGAATTTATCAGAACCCCGCCGCCTCCCACTGTGGATGACCCTGCCATTCCTGATCCCATTGAAATCGATGTCCTCATGGCAAACAATTTTTACGCTATGGGTGAATACCTTTTCGTGGACTCCCGTCCACGGGTCCAGTATGAGAGAGGTCATATTGAAGGGGCCGTAAACTTACCGTGGGAAGCCCTGGAAAAGTACTATGATCCACTTCAACCCGTCCTGAAGAGTAAACCGGCTCTCGTCGTGTACTGTGACGGGGCTGCCTGTGACTCGTCCCACAATCTTGCGAAAAAGCTGATTCAGAAAGGTTTCCCGGAAGTGTATGTCTTTTTTGGCGGATGGGAAGAGTGGAAGGAAATGGATCTCCCCATAAAGGAAGGGCTGTCATGATGAAACGCTATCTTTACCCGTTATTACGTGTCGCCCTGGGAGCGATCTTTGTTTATGCGTCGTTCCATAAGATTCTTCGACCGGATCAATTTGCGGATGGAATCAATAACTATCATATTCTCCCCGTCTTTCTTGTGAATCTGGTGGCCCTGACACTCCCCTGGATAGAACTCATGTTCGGTATGTTTTTAATTTTCAACTTTAAGGCTCCTGCAGCTTCCCTGGCTGTAACGATCATGATGGTGGTCTTTATCATTGCCATGATCAGTGCCTGGATGAGAGGTATCGATACGGGATGTGGATGTTTTTCCAATGAGGGGGAAGCGATTTCGATTAAGGAAGTGGTTCGGGATTCAGGCTTCCTGATAATGTCACTCTTCGTATTTGCAGGCTCTATCCGCAACGGCTCTAAGGAAAATTCTCAGGCCGAAACTCTCTGATCGGATCGGACGGTCAGATCGCGAGTGAAAAGGGCTGCCGTGTTGCGGCTTCTTTTCCCGACGTGATATGATGGCTCCGGATGAAGGTCCCAATTCTTTCTCCCGCTCAATATGGTAGTTCATGGGGTACCGAGAGTGTTGCCGGAACGACAACATTTCTGACCATGTCCTATATTCTGTTTGTCCAGCCGGTGATTCTTGCTCAGGCGGGAATGGACCATGGTGCAGTTTTTACAGCAACCGCGCTTTCCAGTGCTCTGGCCACTCTGCTTATGGGCGTACTGGCACGGTATCCCATTGCCCTGGCTCCAGCCATGGGGCATAATTTTTTCTTCACTTTCACGGTTGTTCTGGGAATGCAGATTGCGTGGCAGAAGGCTCTCGGGGCGGTGTGTATCTCGGGAATGCTTTTTCTGATCCTCTCCATCTGGGGAGTACGAGAAAGGATCGTACACGCGGTTCCTGATTCTCTGAAGTACGGAATTGCCGTTGGAATCGGATTGCTGATCACCCTGATCGGAATGGAATGGAGCGGGATCGTCGTCGATACTCCAGGGACGCTGGTTGGGCTTGGGAATCTTGGCTCACCCGTAGTGCTTCTCTCTCTCTTTGGACTTACGCTCATGGCTGCTCTCATAGCACTTCGAATCCGAGGCGCTTTGCTGATAGGAATCTTATCCACGACCGTGCTGGGTGCTCTTACCGGATTCATCTCCTATTCTGGACTTTTCTCTCTCCCTCCCTCTCTGGCACCGACCTTTCTTGCCCTTGATATTCCCGGCGCTTTTTCCCTTGGACTTCTTGATGTCATTTTTATCTTTTTCTTTCTTGATCTCTTTGACACCATCGGCACCCTTATCGGGGTTGCGGAAAGTGCCGGTTTTATGGAAAACGGCAAGCTTCCCCGGGCCCGGAATGCCCTCCTGGCAGATGCCCTGGGAACAGTCGGGGGAGCACTTCTGGGAACTTCCACGGTGACGAGCTATATCGAGAGTACGACGGGAGTGGCTGAAGGCGGGCGCACCGGTACAGCCAACCTGATTACTTCCGGGCTCTTTCTCGTCAGTCTCTTTGCCTATCCCCTTATTGCCATGGTGGGACAGGGGGTTTCTCTCTCGCCCGATGTAACGCTTTACCCGTCGATCGCTCCTGTTCTGATTATCGTCGGTTTACTCATGTTTAAGCTGACCCGGAAGATACCCTGGGACGATCCTGTTGAAGCCATCCCATCTTACCTGGCTATGATCGTCATGCCGCTTACCTTTTCCATCACGGAGGGGATCGCTTTCGGCTTTATTTCGTATGCATTTCTCTCTCTTATCTCTGGACGGATACGATCGACGTCCTGGATTGTTTATGCCGTTGCAGTGCTCTTTTTGATAAGATACGCCTATCTCCATGTCTGAAGGAGGCTTTATGAAATTCTTGTACGGTTTACTTCTATGCTTTTTCTCCACGATGAGCGTGGCCGGAGAGTGGGTACTTCCGGTTGCCGCAAGGATTCAGGGTAACTTTGAAACAAACTGGATGACAGATCTCTATATTCTGACCGATGGTCAGCCCCATGACGTCACCCTGGTATTTATGCCATCGAGTGCCAATGGCCTCGCGGTCCGTGACGTCCAGACAATCACCGTGAACCACAGAGTTGAGATCGTATCCAACGTTCTTGAAACTGTCTTCTCTGAAACGAATTCATTTGGGTGGCTCATTGTTGAATCAGAAAGCGAGAATCTCAGGTTTTCTTCCCGGACCTATAATGTCGTGGATAAGGGCAGCTATGGCCAGCTTGTTCCCGCGATGAAAATGGCGTCCTTTCTCGGCGGACAGGCCCTTCTGCTGCCTGGAGCAAGGCAAAACGATCAATTTCGAACCAACCTCGGTCTTGTTAACCTCGGGTCGAATATTGGCACGGCCATGATAAAGGGATACAACCAGCAGGGTCTGGAAGTCTTCAGTTTTTCGCATTCGATGCTTCCTCTGGAACATCGGCAGTTCGATTCTGTTTTTGCTGAATACCATTCGTTAAATCTGGACGCAGGATACATCACGATCACGACAAGTGTGGGAAACCCCGTGACCGCATACATCTCCGTCGTGGATAAGGAAAGTGGGGATGCGATCTTCATTCCGGGAGCGCCCCTCGGTTCCAATTCGGAAAACTTCCTCCTGCCCGTAGCCACACATGCCCCTGGAGGCTACCAGACCTTCTGGCAGACCGATATCTGGGCCCTGAATCCAGGAGCGCAGAGTGCGGTCCTGAACCTGTCGATGGGCGATAAAACGGTTCAGAAAACGGTGGAAAGCCAGAATCTGATTCCCATCCGGGATGTCGTGTTCAAAGAGTTTGGTGAATCAGAGATGACGGATTCAATCTGGTGTTCGGTCTCACCGGCATCACCTCTCCAGATGATTTCCAGAACCTACACGTCCGAAGGTTTGAAGACCTATGGCCAGCAGGTTCCGTTCCTGGATCTGGATCGCCAGGAACCGACAGGAAACAGCTCGGTCCTCTTCCCCGTCATCAAAAATGGAGTATTCCGGACCAACTTTGGGGTCGTCAATTTTGGGGATCAAACCCTTTCCCTGACCATGACGCTGGAAGAAGGTTCAGGAGAATTACGATCCAGCGAAATCCTCACGGTGGAACCAGGTCAGCTATTTCGAATCACCGATCTTCCCGGCTATTTTGGCCTGACGGGGATTCTTGCCGGCGCCCTGAAGCTGGAAAGTGATGGTGCCCCTTACACTGCCTTCATTTCCATTGTCGACAACGGGACCGGCGACGCCATCTTTATCCCGGTACAGGAACCGATTCAGGAGACGACCGGTGAACTCGCCGATTTTGCCTTTACGAAGCCTGAGGGATGGGAAGATCGAGTAATTCTGGCATACAGGGACAAGAGCGTTCTTAACACCATGCTGGTCAGTGGTCAGCCCACTTACCTTTCCTTTGGGGTGATCAACAATGGTCTTCTGGCCGCCGCTGTTGATGTGAATGTTCTGATTGATGGAAACGTGGTTTCTTCTCTCTCATCCGGCGCAGCCCTGAATCCTGGAGAAATTTATCTTTTCAGGGATGCAAACCTGGACATCTCCAATGGTCTGCACCAGCTTTCGCTGGTTCTGGATCCAAATGGAACTGTTCCTGAAAATAATGAATCCAACAATATATATACTTCTTCGGAGACATGGGTTCCTTCCGTTGCAAAAGTCGACATGGGTCATGTTACTCCACCAGGATGGGTCGCACCGTTGATTGTAAATTACGCTCTCGATGATCATAACCTCGCCACGCTTACAGGGAATACGGTTGCCTATGTCCACTGGGTAATTAAAAATTATCTCAATCAGGAAGTGACGATTCCCTTTGAAGTTCAGCTTTTCCTGAATGGAACCATGATCGGGGAGTGGGTATCGGATGAAACTCTTGGCGGGGGAGGTCTCTGGATGATGGACAATGTTCCTCTCTCATTGGAGGGCGGGACACAGGTTTTCTCTGTAAATATCGATCCCTACAAGCGCCTGTGGGAAAGTCACACTTCCGATAACCTGTTCACAAACAATGTGTTTGTGGGAGCTAGCTTCTTCAAGCACACCAATCTCATTCCCTATATCCCGGAAGGCTGGGATTATCCGATTATTCCTTCTTCACAGAAAAACACTCACAAGGTTGGAGGATTTCTCCCTAAGAATAGTCCTACGTACATCGACATCGCCATCAAGAATGATGGTACAAAAGAGATCACCACTCCTTTTGACGTCGCACTGTCTGTCGATAACGTCATCGTGCAGACCTGGACGGTGACCGATCTTAATGACGGAGAGATTTTTTCCGTGGATGACTTCTCCTATACCTTTACACCCGGACAGCACGAACTGGGATTACGTGCAGATATCAATGGAACGGTGGATGAGCTCAACGAGGGAGATAATTACTGGTCAATGAGTTTTACCTGGTAAGGGATTATTCCGAAACCTCCATTGGTTACACCATGATGAATTCTCTATCAGGCCATGCCCATAAAGGGTGCACCTGACGGGTGGAATACTCGTAAGATGAACGCAAGCATAATTCACCTCGGTTGTCCCAAAAACCAGACACTCAGTGAGCGTCTGGCCGGAATGATGGTTTCGGCCGGGGTGAGCCTTTCCGTCCCCGAGGACGCAGATATCGTCATCGTCAACACCTGCGGTTTCATCAATCCAGCCAGGCAGGAATCCATTGACAGGATTCTGGAATCGGCTCAATTGAAACGCTCGGGGAAACTGCAAAAGTTGATCGTGACTGGATGCATGGGGGCTGAATTTGGGAGTGAATTGAAAGCAGAAATTCCGGAAATAGATGAAGTATTTCCGCTGGACCGGGTCAAAGATATCGTTCCCTATCTGGATTTGAAGAACGATCCTTATAGTGTTCGCCGATGTCTTACAACCCTTTCCCATGCCTATCTCAACGTTGCTGAGGGGTGTGACCATCAGTGTTCTTTCTGCCTGATCCCACGGCTTACCGGACCCTTTCGATCGCGAGGTCTGACGGAAATCCTCGATGAGGCAAAAAACCTGGAACAGGCAGGCGTGAGTGAATTGATCCTGGTCGCTCAGGATACAACCGCATACGGAAAAGACCTGGGAAAGGGACGAACACTTCTCCATTTGCTGGAGAGTCTCCTCCATTCATGCAGTTTCCGCTGGATCCGTATCATGTATGCGTACCCGGAAACGCTTGACATCAATGTGGTCAAGCTGATGGCAAGAGAACCAAGGCTCGTTCCCTACCTGGATATACCCCTGCAACATGCGGATACCTCAATCCTGCGCAGGATGAACAGGGGAGGATCTGCCGTTCACTTTCTGAAGATGCTTGAACGGATTCGAACCATTCTTCCGGACATCGTTCTTCGAACGACCTTCATCGTCGGGTTTCCGGGAGAAAGTGACAGGGAGTTTGAAACTCTCCGGTTATTTCTGGAACAAGCCCGATTTCATCATGCGGGATTTTTTGCGTACGATGATGACGCCGCCCTGTCTTCGTCTCAGCTGGAAAACAAAGTGAAACGCTCGGTGGCAAGAAGGCGGATTCGAGATTTGGCTGCGATCCAGTCTGAAATCTCCCGAGCGTACAATCAGGATCTTGTTGACAAGACATTGGATGTCCTCGTAGATGAGGTGACGACGAAAAAAGTCGTTGCCCGACATAAAGGACAGGCACCGGATATCGATGGTGAGGTTACATTGCCGGCCGGCGGTGAGCTTGTCCCGGGAGATTTCGTCTCTGTCAAAATTATGTCTGCCGGTCCTTACCACCTGAGGGCGCGCCCGGTATGATCCATCTGGATTCCCTCCATGATCCTGCCCCTCTTCGGGAAGGCATTTTGACTATCGGAAACTACGACGGATTTCATCTGGGTCACAGAGCGATTCTTTCCAGAGTCCTGGAGGAAGCCAGGCTCATGAATTGCCCGGGAATCATGATGACCTTTGAGCCTCATCCGTCCCGTGTGCTCATTCCTTCCAAGGCCCCTCCTCTTATCAACACTCCGCAGCAAAAAGTAGAATTCGCAAAGGATATCGGGTTGCAGGGCTTGATCACCTTGCCCTTCAACCGGACTCTTTCCATTATGGAACCTGAAGCATTTGTTTCCGAAATCCTTGTGCACGCACTTGCAATTCGGGGTTTGATCGTTGGCCAGAATTTCCGTTTCGGCCACAGGAAACGGGGTGACCTTTCCCTGCTTGCATCCATGGGGAAATCCTGTGGGTTCTTCTTTGAAGCCATTCCCCCCGTCGTCATGGAGAATGTCCCGATATCCTCCTCACGAATCCGTGCGGCTCTTCAGGAGGGGCGCGTGGAAGCAGCCGGGAAAATGCTGGATCGACCCTTTTCCATGACGGGAACGGTCGTGAGAGGTGTCCGCCGGGGCAGGACTATGGGGATCCCCACGGTCAACCTTGAACCAGAAAACGAGCTCTGGCCCGGTGATGGGGTCTATCTGTCTGCGGTCAGGGTGAGAGGGAATGGGAAATTTCTTCCTTCCGTGTCCAATATTGGAATCCGTCCAACCTTTGAGGGTAGCGCGAGATTGATCGAGACACATATTCTCGACTATTTTGGCGATCTCTACGGGGAATATGTAGAATTGAGGTTTTTCAAATATCTTCGAGGTGAAAAGAGATTTTCAGATGCAGAAGCTCTCAAGGCCCAGATTCACGAGGATATCGTTAAGGCCCGGTCCTATTTCGAGGATTTCGTGTAAAATGGAGATATGGAAGCAATGACTCCCGATGCCATGAAGAAAATAATTCATCGACTGGGCATGCCTGTGCTCAAGAGCCAGCTCTTCAGGCTTACTCTGGACTCGATCATCAAAGGTCTGGACCTTGAGGAAGACAGATCCAGAGTCGGGATTTCACTTGTCCACCTCGACCAGAGGGATGCACTGATCGCAGCGGTCACCGTTGCGGGTGATCCCAGAGAAATACTGGAAAAGTGGGAAGGTCGGCCGCAGATCCTTACGCCGACCCAGATCGCTTTCCTTGCCGACCGGTTCTGGACAGAATCGAAAGAGTCAGAATTTACGGTTCGTCTTCTCTTTTACCGATAAGGTCCCAGCTCAAATTCCTTGGCGATGATTTTCATGGACTTTTCGGCCGCTTCGGCGGTCAGGGAAAGATCCTTGGTGGAATGTGCCAGGGAGAGGAAGAGAGCTTCAAAGGCGGATGGAGGCAGGTAAATGCCTTCTTCAAACATGAGCTGATGGAATCGCTTGAACATCGCCGTGTCCGAAGCGGCAGCATTCTGGTGGTTTCGAACCGGACCTTCCGTGAAAAAGGCTGTAAGCATGCTTCCTACCCGGTTTACCGTCAGAGGAATCCCATACTCTTCCGCAAGTGATTCAAAAGAACTCTGTAAGGTCGCAGATTTTTCCTCCAGGTCGGAATAGGTCTGCTGATTCCGGAGAACTTTCAACGTGGCCAGCCCAGCGGCCATGGCGACAGGATTTCCGGACAGAGTCCCTGCCTGATAGACGGGACCGGAGGGAGCGATCAATCTCATGATCTCCTTTGAACCGCCGTAGGCGCCGACAGGAAACCCTCCACCTATGATCTTTCCAAGTGTCGTCAGATCCGGTCGGATGTCATAGAGTTCCTGGGCTCCGCCGTAGGCCACCCGAAAGCCGGTCATGACTTCGTCAAAAATCAGCAGAATCCCATGCTGGCGGGTAATGTCCCTTAAAAATTGGAGATACCCTTCGTCGGGAGGAAGTACGCCCGAATTTCCAACAACGGGCTCCACAATCACGCAGGCGACCGTACTACCCTGTTCGGACAACAAATTTGTCAGAGCTTCACGATCATTAAAAGGCGCAACCAGGGTGTCTTTGACCACATCATTCGGAACACCGGGTGTTCCCGGGATCCCAAGCGTCAGGATTCCAGATCCACCGCGAACGAGGAGTGAGTCACTGTGTCCATGGTAACAGCCATCAAATTTGACGATACGATCACGTTTTGTCGAGGCCCGTGCCAGTCGAATGGCAGACATGACGGCTTCTGTTCCGCTCGATACCATGCGGACCATTTCCACTGAAGGAATCGCTTCGCAGATCATCTCCGCCATCTCCACCTCGAGGGGGGATGGGGCTCCATAACTCGTCCCGCGAGCCAGTACTTTTTTGACGGCATCAATGACAAACGGGTGTGCATGGCCAAGGATCATCGGCCCCCAGGACATCATGTAATCGATATAAGTTACGTTGTCAACATCCACCATCCTGGCCCCATGGGCACTCTGTATAAAAACCGGTTTTCCCGATACGGAACCGAACGCCCGAACGGGGCTGTTTACTCCTCCGGGAATCAGCTGTGTCGCTTTGGAAAAGAGATCCTCCGATAGTTTACCCATTCACTTCCTCCAGCCATCGGGCCGCATCTTTCGCCCAGTAAGTTAAAATCAAATCAGCCCCCGCACGTTTCATCCCGAGAAGCATTTCCAGCGCGATTTTCTTTTCATCCAGCCAGCCCATACGAGCCGCTGCCTTTACCATACTGTATTCACCGCTCACATTGTAGCAGGCCAGTGGAATGTTGTAGGACTCCCGGATGAGCCGTACCAAATCCAGATAGGCAAGGGCCGGTTTGACCATGACAATGTCTGCACCTTCCTCAATATCCAGCGCCACTTCACGGAGAGCTTCCCGTGCGTTGGGAGGGTCCATCTGATAGGATTTACGGTCGCCGAACGAAGGGGCTGAATAGGCAGCGTCACGAAACGGGCCATAGAATGCAGATGCAAATTTTGCGGAATAGGCCATGATCGGAACGTGGTCGAACCCGTTTTCATCCAGGGCTGTGCGGATGGCGTCCACTCTGCCATCCATCATGTCGGATGGGGCAACCATGTCAGCCCCTGCGTGTACGTGAGCCAGAGCTTCTCTTACGAGCAGTTCAAGGGTGGAATCGTTGTCGATGTCCTTCCCGTAGGGGCCGTCCTTGATGATGCCACAGTGACCGTGGTCCGTGTACTCGCAAAGACAGATATCGGTAATTACCATCAATTCGGGAGAAGCGGCCTTGATTGCCCGGATCGCCCCGGGGATGATGCCATCAGGATCGTAGGCTCCGGATCCCACGCTGTCTTTTTCAGGAGGTACTCCGAAAAGGATCACGGCGGGGATCTTCAGTCGGGTTAGTTCTCTGGCTTCTTCCTCGAGCCGATCCACAGAATACTGGAATACTCCGGGCATGGAAGGGATTTCACGGGAAAGGTTCTCGCCGGGAATTACGAAAAGTGGATAGATTAAGTCATTTACGCTTAAACCGGTTTCCCGGACCATCCGTCGGAAGGTATCATTCTGGCGAAGCCTGCGCATACGAAGTATGGGATAGACGCTCATGGTGCCTCCTAATAATCTCCTTCCCCGTCTTCACCGGGGTCATAGAACATGAACCCGCAATCTCTGCTGCAGAACCCCAGTCCTCCGTGCTTGACCTCACACGCTTCGCAGAAATGGCGATGACACATGGGGCATTTTTTTAACGAGAAGAGTTCAGCTTCTTTCTTGCATATCTGACAACGATTTTCGTCCATAGCCGCCTATTATACCACCAGGTCCTAAATTTCGTTGATGATTCGAAGCAGGAGCTGGTGGATATCCGGAGATGCGGCAACGATATCTCCAGATTCCATAAAGTCAGGTCCTCCTTCAAAATCTGTTACGATACCGCCGGCTTCCCTGACGAGGAGAGTACCTGCCGCGATGTCCCAGGGAGAAAGTGAAAATTCAAAAAATCCATGAAAAACTCCTGATGCCACAAGAGCCAGGTCCAGGGCTGCGGAACCCGTCCGGCGAAGTTCCCGGGACTGTAAGAAAACCGAATGGAAGATCGAGAGATAGCGATCAAGCTTTTCGCGGTGCCTGAAGGGAAATCCCGTGGCAATAAAGCCCATGGACAGGGGGGAAGGTGTAGAAACACGGACCTGGCGATCATTCATCATGGTTCCGTGCCCTTTGATTGCAGTAAAGAGATCTCCTGTGAGGGGATTGTGAACTACGGCCGCAAGTTCGCGATCTCCTGCTCTTACTCCAATAGAAACACTCCACCAGGGGTATCTATGGAGGAAATTCGCTGTTCCATCAAGGGGATCAACGATCCACTGAGTGTCCCCGCTTCCCTGAAGGCCGTCTTCCTCACCGAGAATGGCATGGTCCGGAAATGCCCTGTGGATAATCGAGCGAATGATCTCCTCGCTGGCACGATCCGCTTCTGACACGAGATCATAGGGCGCTTTGGCTTCACCCCGGGGGGCTTCGTGACACTCCCATCTGGATCGAAGCAGATCCCCTGCGGCAAGGGCGGCGCGACGGGCAACGGCAAGGATTTCTTTCATCGATTATTATTATATCGTGGAAAAAGAGGAAGAAGACCGCCGGATAAGGACATTGAGACGAATTGTGGATCTCGGGCTGCAGCTGATCGCTACGGATCCGGCCTTGTCACCCGGGGAGGCTATTTCTGTTATGGAGCACGTTCGCATGCATGCAATGAAGCTTTTCCCGGGTAAGGAATCCACATTCGATCTCATATACAGGCCGCGTTTTCTTCGTGTCATTCAGGAACGCTGGAAGATAGAGGAGACCCAATGCTAGTCCCTGATCTGCTTTCCAGCAGGAAGGATTGACAATAACTCGTCGACCATTCGTGCCGTCACTCCCCAGATTACGGTCGATTTCCAGCGATACATCGTCGGGTTAAGGTGATGAATGTGGAGGTCTTGCAGCCGCAACTGTAGAATCTCTGCAATCTCTCCGGGATCGGAGATGGAGGGAGTGCCGCGGTCCATCAATCCCACAAAGGGCCGGATCCAGAACCCGGAAGGAGTGATCTGGTCACTCAGGCAGCCTATCACTGAAATATTTTCCGGAGGAATGCCTATTTCTTCCCTGGCCTCCCTCAGGGCTGCATAACAATAGTCAGAATCGCTCTTCTCCACATGGCCTCCCGGGAAGGAGATCTGTCCGGGATGGTTCACATGGTTGGTCCTCTGGACAAAGGTGATCCATATGTCCGAGTCCTCAATCGACAGGGGAATCATGACGGATGCGGGAGTGAGTAATCCCCGGGGAAGTTCTGTGGGGCGGTAAGAACGCATCCTGTTATGAAGAGATTCAATATTACTTGAATCAAACATCGAAACCGCTTTCTCGGAATCCGTATTCATTCTTTCCGGAAAACAAGTTGGAAGGCGAAGTTCTTCCGGAAAACGAAACAGGACCTGGTTTCTCTGCTCAATTCAGGAGGCATTCGTACCTAGAACTCGCAGGTAGGCCTTTACCGTTCGGTTCGGAGTGTGGTGAGATTCAATAAAGTGGTACCCGGCCCAGCCCATCTCCCGGCACTGTCTGGGATGGTCCCGGAGGTTCATGATCGCGTCATACAACAAATCCCGGATTTTACCTACAGGCGGAATTTTAATGACTGCCGAATCGGGCAGGGAGGCATAGGAACCGGCATCGAAAACGATGACAGGGCGGGCTGACGCAAGGGATTCCAGTGTGGTCAGTGAGACTTCTCCCATCAACGGGTATCGAAGATTGAAGGTGAAATGCACCTTCTTCATGTACTTCCACCACTCCTGGGTCGATACCCAGCCGGTAGTGATTGTACCCTGCTGAGAAGATGTGAATTCCGATTCGGGCTGTCCGACAAGATAGAGCGGGACTGCGAGTTCGGAGCAGATGGAATCAATGAGAGAAAGGTTTCGGTTGGAACCCATAAATCCAAAGACCCCGGCGCAAAAAGATCCCTCCGGATCCGCAGGCCTGTGAGAAGATGGAAGAGCCACGGGCATAGGAACGACTGCAACGGGTGTCTGAACGCCCATCATTCGAAGACGGCAGGCGGCATCATCATCGTGGACCAGAATCAGGTTCTGTTTTTCCAGGAACGATTTGAGCCAGGGAACCAGATCTTCCACCCGGGGCATCCAGACTCCCAGATTCTGCCAATGTTCTGCTTTTTTCGGCAGGGGAATAGCATTGAAACAGGATGTGTCATGCATGACGACGATATCGGGATGGAGACTCGCAAGGTCGTACACTTCCCGATTGATTGAATGGTTGCCCAGGTGATAGATCTTTCTCGACGAGGGTTCCAATTGCGAGGGGACACTTCGCGAATGCTTCGGGTCGATGGCAATGAGCGTAAGATGGTTCTTCAGAAGAGGGACCAGACGTGAACTATATTCTGCAATCCCCGATTCGGACGGGGGCAGGGTGCCGAACCAGTACACCCTGCCCTCGAAAGGGGTTTCAATCAAAGCGTACGATCAGTGACGCTAAAACACGATCATTGGAAATACTGGTGGATGAAACCTGCTCATCAAGGACGCCAGCGAAGGTTTCCCCGTAATATCCTTTTTCGTCTCCTGTGGTATGAACCCAGGCGATATCGAACTGAACACGGTTGTAGGTGATTCCCGTTCCCATTGTGATTCCGTCATAGGTGGGGATTTCTCCGGCATCCCAGTAATTGACGATCTGGTCTTCCCTGAAAAACCCGAGGCGGAACGGAATGGCTGCCTTTCCCAGAATATAGACATATTCCATCCCGATTCGCCAGCTGGATGTATCCTCCTGCTGTGAGTAAGAGAAGTACGGGTAGGGTACATCTTCACCGCTAAAGATGGCCGGAACCCAGAGGCCGGTGCTGGAATCATAGTAGAACCCGGCTGCGGAAATGGAATCCAGCTTGGCTTCGGACCAGTTCGTAACCGAGTAATCCAGCGCGATCGTAAAGAGATTCGTTGGATGAATGGCAATGCCCACCGCGTAACCGTCTGGCCAGGATATCTGGCTTTTCCCATTATCCCTGACCGGTGAGTAGAGGTAATTTATGGAGGAATCGAAAAGCTCGCTGGTGGAACTGTAATCGAGATCGGTCTCAAAGGCGCTGTGATATACGGCTCCAACGGTTACGAAGTCTGATAATTTCCAGTGGAGACCAAAGTCAAAGTTAAGGTCCGAAAAGGTGTACTGAAATGAGTCCTTGCGCCAGAAATCCCAAAGGTAAACATCCCCGGAATAGTAGCCCTGGTAGGTCGCCCGGTAACTTGAATAATTCTTATTGGTAATATCGGCGTCCATATAGTTCAAGCTGATTCCGAGACGAAATCCTGATCCAAGTTCTGTGGCAAGGCTGAGTGTGGTCGCGTTGATTCCTCCGGTATAGTCCGCTGTTGTCTTGTAATCATAGACTTCCGTGGTATAGAGGATGTTATCCGTATCAAGGAGCGACCATCGTTCCAGCCAGGTAGATCGAAACGCCGGAAATGTGGAGAGCCGATGGAAGCTGATCTGGGTGACAAAGGGATGCTCTTTGATAGAAAAGGGATACGTGGCGCTGAGGAAGCTCACCCCATTGTAGGTAAGGGACCCTTCCTGGAACTGTTGTGTGCCTTCAAACATGAATCCCTCGTCGTACGTCCTCGTATAGAGCCACTCTGTATCGATCGATCCGGAAAAGTGGTCGAAAACAAAGGAGGCTTCGGGCTTGGTTAGCTGCGCTAACCCGGCGGGATTCCAGGAAGCAGCGGTCGCATCATCGGCCACAGCGGTAAAGGCTCCTCCCATACCGAGTGCCCTGGCGCCTGCTCCAAGGATCGTTGAGATCCCCTGGCGACTCGGTGACTCGGGGGTTGCATAATCCTGGGCTGTGAGAGCTAGAGGGATCATCAAAATGAGAGCCAGCAATAAAAGTCGTCTAAAGAGCATAGGGTCCTCCCTGAAAAGATATGAATACATCATATCACGGACAAAATTGGAATGGCGAAAATAAATCAGACACCCAGCTCGTCGGAAATAGGGAGCATCGCTTCAATGACATAGGCAATATGATCCTCAATGGGAATTCCGAGTTCCTCGGCGCCCCGAAAGATCGCATCACGATCGACGCTCCTTGCAAATGCCTTGTCCTTAAAGCGTTTCTTTACGGATTTTACGGATAGATCAGCCAGTTTTTTAGAGGGACGCACGAGGGCGGCTGCCAGAATAAAGCCGGAGAGCTCATCGACGGCATAAAGTGTCTTTTGAAGAGAGGTGGCTCTCGGAATTCCCATGTAATCCGCATGAGAGGCAATGGCCCTGATCATCTCTTCAGGGTAATTCCTCTCCTGTAAAATCTTCATACCCTCATGAACATGGGTTTCCGGTGTGGGAAATCGTTCATAGTCAAAGTCGTGGATCAGTCCGATGATACCCCAGTATTCTTCATCTTCCCCAAATTTCTTCGCGTAGGCTCGCATGGCGGATTCCACGGCCAGAGCGTGAATTATCAACCGGTCGCTGGTCGTATATTCCTTCAGGAGAGAGAGAGCTTCCTCGCGGGATGGAACTTCAGACATCATCATCTTCCGCAAATGTGGAGCGTACGGTTGTGTGGATCCCGCCCCTCACATAAAAATCCCCTTCTACCTCCATGAATCGCGGATGCAGGGTCGCCACAAGGTCTTTGAGAATGCGATTGGTCACATCCTCGTGGAACAATCCCTGCTCCCGATAGGTCCAAAGGTACTGTTTAAATGATTTCAATTCGACGATTGATGGTCCCGGAATGTAGGTGACGGTAATGGTCGCAAAGTCCGGCTGACCTGTGCGGGGGCAGAGACATGTGAATTCCGGGCAAACCATTGTTACCTCGTAAGAGATATCAGTATGGGGGTTGGGAACGGCCTCCATCGATTCACTGGGTTGAGTCGGCATGGGCTTCCTCCGCAATCTCGACACGAACTTTATTGGCTTCAGCATCCAGAATGATATTCCAGCTGTAGTCGAATCGTGAATTGATACGCACCTTCTCGCTGGTATAGGTGTTCACTTTATCCTTCCCTCGGCTGACGACCCAGATCTGTACGCTGTGCTCTCCCTGGGACAATGCAAAACTCCCTTTGAGTGAGCCTCCGAGGAATTCGGTTTTTGTTTTGAACAGGCCTGATTTTTTTACAAAGTCAAACTCTTCGCGAAAAACCTGCTTTCCATTGGCGTTAATCATGAGAAAGCCCTCTCCGATTGGCGAGTCGTAGTTGAATTGGATCGTGGAGAGCCGTGCCGCTGCCTGAGAGGACGCAGGGGTGGAGGATTTGGGTTTCGATTCCGGTTGAATGGATACGGGTGTCTGGTATTTCTGTTTGAGCATCTCCTTTTTTACGGAGATCATGGCCAGAATCTGTCGTGCCTCTCGATTGGCGGGGTCCTGGGCGAGTGCTTCATTGACGACGCGTTCGGCGTCGGAATATTCGCCCTGATCGTAAAGAACTCTTGCACGGGCAATCTGGCTGGACACATCGATGGGTCCGGAAGCATCCTCTTGAGATTCGACAGTATTGTCAGGGTTATTCATCGCATCCAGCGCCTTCTTGTACAGGAGGGCGGGGTAGGGGGCAAGAGGGGTGTCGGCAAGGATGGTCGTGGCTGCCTGGAGTGTCAGCTCGGGTTTACCCTCAGCCAGAGCTGCTTCCGCTTCCTTGAGCAGGGCTTTTCTCAGGGCCACGCGCTCCATGGACGGTTGGGAAATCGAAATATCGGTCTGGGAATTGATCTTTGATGCGATGAGTGCAATCGGTACTGCGGTGACCAGAAGCGTTCCCGCAAGGATCAGTGCGACCCAGTGCCAGTAAATGGGGAGTGCCAGGAAGTACAGGGTCGGATGGTCAGCGATACGGGATTTGAAATTCCGATATCGTGTAAGAAAGAGGGTTTTTCTTCCGGGTTGACGGGCAGGCGAGGAAACCGGGCCGGCAGGGGGTCTCTTTGCTTGTTCCTGCTTCATGGATGGAGGGGCCGTTGGTGCGGTGGGTCCGGGAGGTGTCGGTGCTGACTTGCGTACCACAGTCGCTTCCGTCTGCAGGACCTGGGTTTTTTCAATCTGTCCGGCTTTCGTCTTGAGAAGGTAGCTTCGAAAGAGCTCGGCCATTTCCATGGCATCCTGGAATCTTCGCTCCGGTTCCTTTGAAAGGGCTCGATCAATCCCGTATGAGAGTTCTGGAGGGATATCCGGGGAGACTTCCTTGAGAGGCTGGTGAGGCTCGTAGGCGATTTTGTGACTCACCGTGGCCAGGTCGTCTCCAGGAAAAGGTTTGGCACGAGCGACCATTTCATAAAGGACGATCCCCAGGCTGAAAATATCACTGCGATTGTCCACCTTCAGACCACGGATCTGCTCCGGGCTCATGTAGCTCGGCGTTCCCACAAATTGCCCATCCGATGTCAACTCGGATTGGGGCAGTTTTGCGATACCAAAATCGGTGATCTTAATTACATCGTGGGAGGAGAGGATGATGTTGGCCGGCTTAATATCCCTGTGGATTACCTGGTGTCTGTGCGCGTAAGCTAATGCATCAGCCACGTTGGCGCCAATACGTGCGACAAGATCAAAGGAAATGGTCCTGGAAGGATCGGTAAGAATGGATTTAAGATTGGGTCCGGGAACGTATTCCATGACGATGAAATGCATGCCGGTCTCCGGATCCTGGCCAACGTCAAAGATCGTTACGATACCTGGATGCGATAACTTCCCTGCAGCCCGGGCTTCCTGGTAAAAGCGAGCCAGATATTCACCGGAAGTGTCGTCCTGCAGCAGCCCCATGATCCGGATCGTTTTAATGGCGAGCTTTCTGTCGATGACGGGGTCTCTGCCAAGATAAACAACTCCCATGGCTCCGCGGCCAAGCTCTTCGACGATCTCGTATCTACCGATCTTTTTGGACACCATGAGCATTGTAGGGGGAACCCCTTCCCCTGTCAATACAGGATGGTGTACAATGGACGCAATGAAGAAAAAAGTCCTTGTAATCGATGATTCAAAGGCAACTCTCATGCTCTTCGAGGGTATTCTCGGGGACCATCCAGAATACGATCTCATCGGTCCTGCCCAGTCGGGAGAGGAAGGCATCAAGCTCTTCAAGCTGGAGATGCCTGACCTCGTTTGCCTCGACGTGCTGATGCCCGGTCTGGGGGGACTCGAGGTTCTCCGGACGATTCGGACGCTGGCGCCTGAAGCGAAAGTCCTGATCATCTCGGCCCTGGGTGGTTCAGTGAAAACCGTCGAATCTTTTCTCGAGGCCGGAGCCTCGGGCATACTGGCCAAACCCTTTGACGAGGATGCCCTCATGGAGAATATCCGGCGTTTGATTGGTTCATGAGAGTCAGGTTTTTCGGGCAATTCCTCTTAGAGAAAGGGCTGATACGAGCCGCTGATCTCAAGGATGCCCTCAAGATTCAATCCAATAAAAAACAATTTTTTGGGGCCTATGCTCTGCGGTTGGGATATCTGGAAGTGGCTGAACTCAACGAACTGTTGCGGGCTCAAAAGAGAACCGGTCAGAGGGTGGGGGAGCTTGCGGTCGAGCAGGGTCTGCTTTCCCGTAAACAGGTGGAAGAAATTCTGACCAAACAAAAAAACGACCATATTTTTCTGGGGGAAATCCTTGTTTCTTCGGGTGTAATGTCACGGGAAGAGCTCTATCGCTATCTGGATGAATTTCACAGGGAGATGAAAGAGCTTCAGTCCATGGGGCTTCCCGAAGAGCTCCCCTATAACCCGCTCTTTCACAGGCTCTTTCAAATATTTTCCATCCTCATTGGCCGAATCCTGGGAGGTCCCGTAAAACTGGTGGACGGCGGAATGAAGGAAAGCCTGGTCTATCCTCTGCCGACGGCCGCGGTGCGGTGTATCCAGAGGGACCAGACTTTCCGCGTCATCCTTACATCCGATGCCGGTCTGGGGCCTTACCTGATCCGGGGATATGTGGGCAATGGGAAGAGAAAAAGTGACCCGGACATGCTCTGTGCCGTGCTGGAGGAGATTCTGAATATAGCGGTAGGTAACTTCCTGACCTACGCCCAGCAGATGGGAGAGGTCTGGGAGTTGGAACCTCCCATTATCCTTGCCCAGAATGAGCCGATACTGCCTCTCTACGGGGATATGTTTCATGAAGTCCTGTGTGCCTCGCCTCAGGGAGAAGCAGTCTTAAGTCTCGATATTGGAGGCCAGCTTTGACACTAATCCCCAAGCGGACCATTATGGATGCGGAGGAGATGAATCGGACCCTCAAGCGAATGGCAACTGAAATGGTTGAACGAATGCCGGATCAGGAAAATCTGGTACTGGTGGGTATACAAACCCGGGGTGTACCCCTGGCCAAGCGGCTGCAATCGTTGATACCGGGGGCCGATCTTGGAATTCTGGACATCACCTTCTACCGGGATGACCTTACGATTATTGCTCCCAGTCCCGTGGTTCACCGGACGGAAATTAACGGAAGCCTGGACGGGAAGAAGGTCATTCTGATTGACGATGTCCTTTTCACCGGACGTACGATTCGGGCCGCCATCGATAACCTCCTGGACTACGGACGTCCTGCCTTTATTCGCCTGGCGGTGCTGGTGGACCGGGGGCACCGGGAACTCCCGATCCAGGCAGACTTTGTGGGTCGAAACATCCCAACAGCCTTTAAGGAAGTCGTGGAAGTGAGAGTTCGAGAAGTCGACGGAGAAGACGGTGTCCTTATCATGGAGAGGGAGTAACGATCATGGACCATAAACACCTTCTGGGTATCGACCAGTTAAGCAGTTCCGATATTGATGCGATATTCAAGGTTGCGGATAATTTTCTGGAAATCGCCCGGCGACCTGTGAAACGGGTTCCCACCCTCCGGGGATGGACCGTCATGAACTGTTTTTTTGAAGCCTCAACCCGGACACGGATGTCTTTCGAACTGGCCGCCAAACGGCTGGGAGCGGATTCTATCAATTTTGCCACAGGCGGATCAAGCATCAGCAAGGGAGAAACACTCCTGGACACGGCCCGGAACCTGGAGGCCATGGCGCCGGATGTCCTGATTGTTCGAGATTCCAGATCCGGAACGCCCCATTACCTGGCCGACAGACTGGGCTGTTCTGTAATTAATGCGGGCGATGGAAGGCATGAACATCCGACGCAGGCTCTTCTCGACGGGTATACGATGAGGCAGAAGAAAGGCGGGCTTAAAGGGCTCAAGGTGGCCATTATTGGTGATATCGAATATAGCCGGGTTGCCCGCTCCAATGTGCTTCTCCTTCCAAAAATGGGCGCGGAGGTCACTCTCTGCGGTTCGCCGACTCTGTTGCCCAATCGGGTCGATTCGTGGAATGTCAAAGTCACGCATTCCATGGAAGAAGCCGTCGAGGGAAAAGATGTAATCATGATGCTTCGGATTCAGCGTGAACGTCAGGGAAAACTGACCGTTCCCTCCCTCAGGGAGTACTTTACTCGATATGGACTTACCAGGGAACGCCTGACACGCGCGGCAAAAGATGTTCTCATCATGCATCCAGGCCCCATGAACCGGGGGGTTGAAATTGCGTCCGATGTGGCGGACGGTCCTGAATCGGTCATTCTGGAGCAGGTGACCAACGGTGTGGCTGTTCGAATGGCTGTTCTCTATCTTGTGACCGTAGGGAGAGGAAAAGATGAAACTGCTCATTAAGAACGGAAGGGTTATCGATCCTTCACAGTCTCTGGATGAAACCCTGGATCTTCTGATTGTCGAAGGTAAGATCGCCGAACTATCCGAACGCTATACCGGAGAAGTCGATGAAGAGCTGGATGCCAACGGGCTCGTTGTCGCCCCCGGCCTGATCGATATTCATGTCCATCTCCGGGAGCCGGGTTATGAGTACAAGGAGACCGTCCTGACCGGATGCCGTTCTGCTGTTGCCGGCGGTTTTACTGCCGTCGCGTGCATGCCCAATACGGATCCTCCCAATGATTCTCCGTCGGTGACCCGCCACATTCTGGACCTTGCAAGAGATGCTCAACTTGCAAAAGTCTACCCCGTGGCTGCAGCGACAAAAGAATTGAAAGGGGAGGAGCTCACGGAAATGGGACTTCTCAAGGATGCGGGAGCGGTTGCCTTTTCCGACGATGGCCGTCCGATCTTTAACGGTCAGGTTATGCGAAGGTCTCTGGAATATTCCCGGGCTTTGCAGATGCCGGTCGTACAACATGCGGAAGACCTTGAAATTGCGGCGGGTGGACAGATGAACGAAGGTGTCGTTTCCGCGCGGCTGGGTCTCGCAGGACATCCCGGGACTGCAGAAAGTGCCATGGTGTTTCGGGATATATCCCTGGCCCGCCTCACGGGAGGACATCTCCACGTCGCCCACGTATCCACAAAGGAATCTCTCTGGGCTATCGAGTGGGCAAAATCAAAAAAGGTTAAGGTGACAACCGAGGTTACGCCTCATCATCTTCTTCTCACCGACGAGGATGTCGGAAATTACAATACTCAGGCGAAGATGAAACCTCCACTCAGGGCCCGGGAGGATCAGACGGCTCTTGTTGAGGCCCTGAAGAGCGGATTGATCGACTGTATCGCTTCCGACCATGCGCCTCATCACGTGGATGAAAAGGATTGTCCTTTTGCCGATGCTGCGTTCGGGATTGTCGGATTGGAGACCACGCTCCCCCTTATCATAGAAAAGTTTGTGAAGCCCGGGACGTTGACCCTGGCCCGAGCGGTTGATCTTCTTTCGACCCGGCCCGCAAAGATCTTTGGTCTGCCGGGAGGTACGCTCGCAAAGGGAAGCCCTGCGGATGTGACGATCTTCTCGACGAAGGATGTCCGGGCCATCAATCCGGACCACTTTCTCTCCAGGGGAAGGAATACTCCATTCAAGGGCTGGAAGGTCAGCTGTGCGGTAATCGCGACACTGGTAAACGGCCGCGTTGTATACCGAGACGGAGCACTTGCGTAAGATCCTGATCATTGATGACAATCGCGCCGTTTTAACCCGGTGGTCAGCGTTTCTTGAGGAACGTTATCAGGATCTCGAAATCCTGACCTTTCAAAGTCCAATGGAAGCACTGCCCTTTTTTACGCCGGAGATTCACCTAGTACTGATGGATTTGGAAATGCCGGGCATTGACGGGGTGAAGCTCTTGGAATATGCTGCGGGAAAAGGTGTACGGCGCAGTCGTGCTATCATCATGTCCGCGAGGGAAGCTGACCATCTGCACGATATCTTTCCCCACGGCAGGTGCCTTGCGGTGATTAACAAGGATGATCCGAATCAGCAGAAGGCCCTACTTCAGATTCTTGATTCGGTAATGCGGAGGCAGACATGAAAAATTTTCAACTTGATGCCATTCTGGAAGCGATGCTGAAAGTGTCCGAGCGGGTATCGGACTTGAACTTTTCCATCGCGCGGCCTCCTCAGGTCGAAGTGGATGGTGTCCTTCACCCGGTGAAATTCAAGGGTCTGGAATCCCTGACTCCCTTTCAGACGGAGATTGTGGCCATGCATCTGATGAAGGGAAACCCGGAGCTGCTCGAAAAGCTCTTTACCCAGGGGTCGGCCGATTTTTCCTACTCGATTCCGGGAAAGACGCGATTCCGGGTCAACGTCTTTTCCCAGCGGGGCTCTTACGCTACGGTTCTTCGCGTGATCCCCGAGGGTGTTCCCAGTATCGAAGATCTGGGGCTGCCGGAGGAAATGCATAAAATCGCCGAATACCGTAATGGAATCGTCCTCGTAACCGGTCCGACGGGAAGCGGGAAATCCACGACGCTGGCCGCAGTGATCAACAAAATCAATCATGAAAAGGCCTACCACATCGTTACGGTGGAAGACCCCGTCGAATACATGCACAAACATGCCAGTTCCACGATCAACCAGAGAGAGCTTGGAACCGATGTCCCCTCCTTTGCTCTGGCCCTGCGGGCTGCTCTCCGACAGGCTCCCAAGGTGATTCTCATTGGAGAAATGCGGGATCTGGAAACCGTTGAAGCTGCCCTGGAAGCGTCGGAAACGGGACATCTGGTCCTTTCAACACTCCATACGATCGATGCTGCCAAGACGATCGATCGAATCATCGGAATCTTTCCGAAATCGCAGGAACAGCAGATTCGTACTCGATTTTCTCAGAGTTTTCGATATGTCATTTCCCAGCGCCTGGTTCCGCGAAAAGACAAGGGGCGAATTGCGGTTCTGGAGATACTGAAGGCCAATCAGCGTACCCGTGAATACATCGTAAAAGGGGAATCGGAGGGCCGAAGCCTCATCGATGCAATGCGTGACGGAAAGACAGACGGTATGCAGGTGTTCGACGAGGAACTTGAACGTTTATACCATGAAGGTGTGATTACAAAGGAATCGGCTCTGGCCTTTGCGACCAACCCGGCGAACATGGAAGTCCGCCTGACCCTGGAGGCATAAGATGGCAACCGTAATTTGCAAAACCTGCGAACAGGATGTGAAGTTTGATGAGACCCGGCTTCCCCAGCAGGTTGTGTCCTTTTCCTGTCCCTCCTGCAAAGCCAAGATAACCTATGATAATCGACCCAAAGGGCACAGGATGACGATCAGTAACGTCACGCTGAAACCGATGGATAAAGAGAAGCTCTCAGAAATGAATATCCTCGGCACCTCAACACGGGGAGAGGGGCCTGTTGCGTGCATTCTCTTCAAGGATGGAAAGATTGCGCCCCTGATTACCGCGGGTCTGGAAGAGCTTGGTTTTCACGTGGAAGAACTCTTCGAGGATACGGAAAAGGCAGCCGAGTTTATCCGAAAAGAGACCCCGGACCTGCTGTTTATTGTGATCCCTGAAATTGATGGTCCGCCGTCCTCCCTTGTTAAGGAGCTCCTGATTGTTTCCGCCGACGCGAGACGGAAAATCTTCACAGCGATCATGGCGGATAATGTAAAATCCAACGATGGGAATGCTGCCTTTCTCTTTAATGTCAACTGCCTGATCGCAAAGTCCGATCTGGACCGATTTCATCACCTTCTCTTTGATTCAATCCGGGAGCACAAAAAGCTCTATCATCACTATTTCCGGCTGAAGGAAGTGAAGAATATCCTGTAGATAAATAGACAGTAATCCACTTCATATGCTCAAAAGAAAAAAAATTACTTATTTTGATAATAACTCAAAAACAAGTTTCTGAAGTCCAGGAATTCTTGATCTGTTAATCCTGTAATTGGCGAGTCCCAACCAAATTCCAAGCCTCCTGCAGCATCAATAAAATAAATTATATTTCTTGTAAAATCCAATGCTAAATAATTTAGTTCAACAGTTCTTGGTTCATTAGGATTGTTGTTATAATCTGAGGCTGCTTCTATGTAAGATTGCCACTGCTCTTTGGTTCCTTTCTTTGAAACTCCGTCAGGATAAGTATAATATCCATTCCTATACACAATTTCTGCAAATTCTTCTGCATGTGCATTTAGGATTGGTGCTGCTTGTTCATGTGTAAAAAGCAAATCATAAAGCACTTCATCATCTTGCCTTAGTACAGAAGCTTGTTTGTAAGCTTCAATGAAATTACCATCTCCGCCTTTCTCTACACCTTCAACAATTTTTGGATTCTCTACTTGACTTCCATAAACAAACACATCTCCTGAATTCACTATTGCTTCAATTGAAGCATTATTAGGAATGGCAATTCCAAAATATTGTGCAATATTGTCTTGCCTTAATCCATTTGCTTCAAGTGTTTCTGTTTTTTCGCTGACAACTTGTCCTGCTGCATCAAGCAATCTGAAAGTCATTGATGCTCCATTAATGCTTTGTCTTCCAAGGTTGAATCTAAATAAATCAGAATCCTTGACAGAAATCAAATAAGCTTTCTCGCCAGCACTTAATCTTTCTTCAACACCAAAAGCTCTCATTGATTGTGAATATTCCATTCCTTCAACATCATTAAGAGTGCGGGCTTGCCCTAAAAATTCTCCATTTGCAGAAACATTCAAAGTTCCCGCCCCTTCTTGAGCGCCCATAAAATCAACAATGTTCTCAACGCTGAAAACTTTTTTAGCTCCTAGTGATTGAGTTTTAGTTAGTCCATTATAATTGAATGTCAATTGAATCTCTTCATCTGTTGGATTTAATATTTGCACATCTGTTCTCCAATAGCTTCCTTGTGCTCCTGGAGTTTTTGCAACTATAGGAAACAACTTTTCACAAGTTTCTTGATTTCTTAAGCTAAATCCTCCTTGCTCCATGATGTCAAGAAATGCGTCAAGATCTTCTTGTTCAAGCTCAACAATCATGTCATAACCTGCTCTTGCTTCATAGTTATTTACATCTGTGTCTTCTCCATAATCTGCCCACGCAATAAAATTTTCTCTGTTCAATCTATCATCAAAGTCATACATAACAAATATTTGTTCTATTTGTTTTTTATCAGAAACATCATTATTTGTGCATAACTCTATAAAATTAGCCCAATCTGCTTTAGTATATATGTGATCAGGATAATCATAAGGATATGATGCTCCTGGAGAAAAACCATAATGAATATGATTTGCTAATATATCTGCAATCTCGTTTTTTTTGCTTCTTACATATTCAGCAACATCTTCATAAAAAAAAGGCCTGTTTATTGTTTTAAATCCAATAGGAGGTTCAATTATTTTTTTGTATTTTTGGAAAGCAATCATGTTGCCGTCTCCGCCAGGAACATCGCCTTTTTGGTTTTGTACAACACTTCCATACAAAAACCCAGAGCCTTGGTCCATCTTAAACTTGAAATAATCATTTGCTTCAACAGAGCCGAATAAATTTACTACAGAATCCTGAAAATTCTGCATGGCTCCCAATGTTTTTACTGTGGTATTTTTCAAATTTCCAAGAGAATTATATTGTTCTATTGTAATAGTTGCTCCTTGGCTTCCTGCAGTGCCGCCAATATTTGTTCTATAGTCTGTTGCGTGCTTTGCTGCAATGATAAATGCCTCTTCACCTAATTTCAAAAATTCATTTTCATCATATGCTCTTGAGGATTGTGCTAATTGTATTCCATCAATCAAGTTATAAATTTTTGACAAAACATAAACATTATCTCCAATAACTTTAACAGGACCAAAAACATTTTCTTGCCCCATTTCATCTAGAACTTCTGTAAAAACAACGCCATTTGCAGGAATTAGTTTTGTTAATGTGTTTCCATTATAATCAAATGTAATTAAATTATCTTCAGCACCAAGGTTTTTTGCTTGCACATCTGTTTTCCATGTGCTTCCTTGCGCACCAGGAGTATTTGCAGCAACAGGAATTGTTTGATCTGCATTTAGTCCTAAAGAAGCTAACCACATGATAAAAACAAGATATAGAGTTTTCATTATTCCTCCACTTCAATAAGATAATCTCCTGTTTGCTGGTTAAATGCAATACCGTGGTTGATTCGGGTCAAACTCAGAAATAACGATCGGAAATATTTTTTATAATGTCGGGAGAATGAAAAGTGGTTTCGGCCATAATCCCAGACCTTCCTCATCTTCAGGATAGTTTGGGTCAGGTTCTTCTTACAAGGTCAGCCTGGACCAGCGTGCCCCGGGCAATCAGGATGTACGAAGAAGCATACAGCACGTCCAGGAGAGGATCGAGGTTTTTGTACTCAAAGACAGAAAAGTGGGAGTAAAGAATATCCCCTGCGGTGAAGGCAAGTATCCCTGCGAGGATAAAGGACCACACTTTCCATAATACGCCCCCCCGCATGGTCAGAGCTGACCGAAAAAGAAGAAAGACGGGAAAGATCAGAACGAGATCCAGGATGGGATATCCCAGGTTGAGCAGGAGTTCCATCCGGGTCTGGGGAACACTGAGAAGGGGAGCGATGACCTTGTAAATCAGAAATGAGGCCAACCCTGCATAGATGATTCCTGAAAGAAGAAAGCTGGCACGGGATCCGACCGAAAGACCGGATTTCCCGTACGCCGCCACAAAGAGCCACATGGAAAGGATCAGCAACACGGTACCCGAGAAGAAGAAAAAGTCGGCGGGGGAGGGGAAGGGAGAAGGGATGAACCGGATCAGCTGGTACCACCCCAGAATGGCCTGCCCAAGGAAGAAAAGAAAAAAGCCCGAGGAAAGGGAGAGCCAGGCGGGGCGCACAGGATTGTTGGGAGCAAATCCGCGATAGGTCAGAAAGGCAAAGGAAGCTGCGAGAAAGAGAAAGAACAGTTTCACGGGAGAACTTAAAAAGAGAAGAGCCGTCGGTGTGAGAACCTCTGTATAGATGGGTGAGTCCGGCCAGATGGCCTGCGGGAGGAAGGCGGCCAGGATAGCAAGAAGAGCGGCCATGAAGAGGGCGTTGATACCGAGTCGTTCAGGCGACATGGATTCCCTTTTCCTCCATCTTCTGATGGATTTCTTGAATGATGGCCAGGGTGGAATGCTCGCCGATGAAGACATGGAGGCCCTTGGCGAGTTTCTCCAGCAATATTTCACACTCTTCTGCCGTGAAAACAGGGTTAAAAAGATTCAGCCGATCACAGTGCATCTTCAGGGAGGCCCTGGCCATGTTGGCTCCAATATAGGGAGAGATAGCGGATTCAATCATGGAAAGAAACATCTGCCGATCGATGTTGCTCAAAATCCCGGATTCTGCCATATGCCCAAAAGTATACCATGACGGCTGATCGTCAATTCGCCGTGGTAAGATAAGTCATTCCGACGATTGGGGGATTCCATGGAAGCTATCGCCATTATGGCTGTTCTCGGCTTCATCCTGCTGCTCCTCGTTCTACCGGCCCTTATCTTTTTCTTGATCGAACGCGGCCATCGCCAGAGGCTCCAGGCAAGGGTGGACTCCCTGGAGCTCAGCCTGGGAAGGCTCCTGCGTGCCGATGCCGCTGCCAGAGCCGAAAAGGCGAAAACTCTGGTTACACCTCCTCCCGAAACCCCTACGTTTACATTCGAAAAACCCATGACGGAAATTCCGGCTGAGCCATCCCCGGAATCTCAGCCTGTTGTCCGGCCCCCCGATCTTCCACCCATGCCCCCTGAGAAACCATTATCCGAAACAAAAAAACCTCCCCTACCTGTGAAGGAGATGCCGCCGGTTCGACCGCCCACACGTCCAACACCACCGGGAGATGGGATCCCGTACCATCCTATTCTGAGAGAGGAGAGCAAGACCTTCGAACAAAAACTGGCGACGCAATGGACTACCTGGCTTGGTGCCATCGCGCTTCTGCTGGCCGCAGTCTTTCTCGTGAAAATCGGATTCGAACAGGGATGGTTTGGTCCCCTGCTCAGGGTGACTTTTGCTTACCTCGGAGGAATCTTCCTCATAGGGTGGGGAGAGAAGTTGAGGGACAATTCCTATTACGCAGCCCAGGGCTCAAGTGCGGGCGGGATTGCCATGCTCTTTGCGGCGACCATAGGAGCCTCGACCCTGTATGGGTTCATCTCATCCACCATAGCCTTTGTCCTGCTCTTTCTGATCTCCATGGCAGGGGTTCTGCTCTCTCTCCGGGCCGGTGTCATGGTCGCCGTTGTCGGCCTTCTGGGAGGTTTTTCTCTCCCGATTCTTCTCCGAACAACCGAGCCTCACGTCTGGTCCCTCCTCGGATACCTGGTCCTGCTGCACCTGGCAACATCCTTTGCCGCAGCACGCCGGGGATGGGGATGGGTTACGGGTCTATCCACCTTGGCCATGGTGATCTGGGGTTTCATTTTCGTGAACCAGTTTATGGACCTTCATCCTCTTGCCCTGGGGGTTCTTCTCCTCTTCACTGGAGGATCCCTCTTTGTTCCGCAGTTGAAATTCAAGGGAAAGGAAAGTATCGTCGAAGTCCAGGCGACGACCCTTGCCCTCTTCTTTATCATTCTCTCTTTTGGTGTCAAGCCGCAACGGCTTGAAGGCTGGGTCATGATGGGACTTCTCTCTCTTGCCGTGATCTATCTGTCGATGAGAAAGCCCTTTCATATCGTGCTCTTTGCAGGACTGGTCATCACGATCTTACGCCTTGCCATCTTCGTAGGTGAGTCCCCAAAATCTCCCTATGTATTTCCCATTCTGATCACAGCCGGTCTTCTCTGGACCCTGGGGTGCTACCTGCGTCACTGGTGGTCCGAGATCCCCGTCGACAACCTCGCGGCCGCAGCGGTGGCATCCCTGGGGGCTGTCGGATTGATCTACTGGCTCGGCAAAACCGTACCCTTGCCCATGCCGTCCGGAGCCCTCTCACTGGGATGGGGAGTTTTCCTGATTATTCTGGCCCTGCCCGTCCTTCGCAAGGGAGAATTAAGCCTGTCTGCCCGGCGTCTGGCTGCATTGCTGGGAGGAGCAACCTTTCTTGTCAGTGCTGCCGTACCCATGGAACTTGAGCGAGCCTGGATTACCGTGGCGTGGGCCATAGAAATACCGATTCTCATCTATCTCGATTCCCGGCTTCGCGTACCCCTGCTACGTATGATGGCCCATATCCTGGGGATTGCCGTCATGGTCCGTCTTGTTCTCAATCCGGCGATTGTTTCCTATCCTCTCGGGGATATACCCGTGTTGAACTGGCTCCTTTATGGCTTTGGAATAAGCCTGGCCGCCTTCTTCATCGCGGGAATTAAGCTGAGAAAGATGGAACAAAGACTAATTTCGCATGCCTATTTCTGGGGAGCTCGAATCCTGCTCACGGTTCTCTGTGTTCTCGAGATCCGTCACGTCTTCCAGGATGGAAAGCTGACCGGACCCGTCACCGACCTCTATGAATTGACGACGTATGTTGTCCTGGGTTTTCTTCTGACCTATCTCTTCCGGTTCATTAATGTACGCTGGTATTCTTTGCAAGATGCACTGGCCATGAAGATCTGGGGCCTCGGGACCCTTGCCTTCATGCTCTTCGGGACAGTCCTCGTGTTTAATCCACTCTGGAATCCCGCTACATTGGGAGACACTCCTTTCCTGAATGGACTTCTTTATTTCTACGGACTTCCCATCCTCCTCTGTATGATTGCGGTCTGGAGGGTGTTTAATGCCGAACCCGTCCTGCAGAATTTCTACCGTACCTTTGCCTACGGACTCATGTTTCTTCTTGTCACCCTGGAGGTACGTCACCTCTTTCACCCGTATCAGCTCAATAGAGGATCGATCGAGGATATGGAAATGTATACCTATTCTGCGGCGTGGATCCTGATCGCTGTAGGGACCCTTGCGGCCGGCATTGTGAGGAAATCGAAAATCCTCCGTTACGTTTCCCTTGCCGTGATGTTATTGGCGGTGATTAAAGTTTTTATTGTCGATATGCCGGCACTGTCATTGATTCACAGATTTTTTTCCTTCCTGTGCCTGGGGATCAGCCTTTTCCTGATTTCCATCATCTACCAGCGCTTTGTCTTTCGCCGGGAGGTGGAGTTCGAAGATGAAGAATAAAGCAAGATTGATTCTCCTCATCCTCTCATCCTTCCTGATTGCGGGGAACGGAACCGGTCAGAGATTTACCCGGACCCTTGGCATTCCCGGACCTGGATGGATTTCAATTCCTGTCGATGGACATATGTGGCGGTACGCGGGTTCGACTCTTGACATTGTGGACTCAGCAGGTACTCATCTTTCAAGAAAGATTGTCTTCCCGGAGGATCGTCCTCCGGTTACCCCATCTCTCCTGCCCGTTCTTCACGATCTGGAGATCCAGAATGACCGGGCCATCCTTTCCCTCACGCTCCAGGGCGCCACCGTCAACCACCATCGGCTGATTGTCCAATTCGATCGACCCTCCTATGTGCCCTGGGCCATACTGGAGGCTTCCCCCGATCGGCGAAACTGGAAGGAACTGGCCAGAGGGAAGCTCTTCACCCTGAACCTCAGGGATTCACTGACTCAATCCGCCCTGGATTACCCTCCGACCGATGCCCGGTATCTTCGACTGATTCTCCATGGGGAGGATCGGAATCTCCCCGCGATCCGGCAGATTCAGGTCCTGGCTCACAGAGAGGCTGACCCGTGGGATGCCGAGGTGGTGCCTCTTCTCCCCGTCGACTCGGAGATGGTGGAAGCCATGGGAGAACCGTCCATTTCAGCAGGGCGCCCGGACCTTCCGCCATGGCCTCTGGAGGCAAGAACCCTGGAGCTTCCGCTGGAAAAGAATCATCCACCCTTTACAGTCACTTTCTGGAACCTGGTGAATGGAAGCTTGAATCGGGGATATGCCTGTGTCCTTCGACCCGGGGTCACGACTGTTCCGGTTCCCGGCGGCACCCTGCATTCTCCCATGCTGGTGAGCTGGGATCAGAAGATCGGAGAGATGAAAGAGGTCACAGTGAAGAGGTATCCGAAGGTTTTGGCCGTCTATGCAGAACACCCGGGCGCACTTTCTGTTTCCTATGGGGGTGTGGAAAAGAGTCCTGATCGAACCCTCCAGATTCCTCCGGATTCGAACCGGCCGGTTTATGATCTTTCTCCCCCTGTGGAGAAGCCCCTCGCTCTTTCGGAAGAACTGACCAGACTCGTGGCAGGAAATGAAAAGGAGTCAGGAGAGGCTGATGGTATCTGGAAGTTACAGGTTCCACAATCGGTCAGCAAAGGGCAGTGGGTGGAAATGGAACTAACAGAAGGGATATACAGAGAAGCAAAGCGCCGGATTACAGGTTTGTACATTGAGGCGGATGGTAAGATTGTGCCGAGCCTGATCCTGACCGATCCAGTACCGCTCCTGGTTTTGAGAAAGACACTTTTCCTTACCTCCCTTATAGATGAAAAAGATCCCGTTCGAGGTAGTAATTTCGATATGAAAGATGTCTTTCTGCCTCTCACTTTCTGGGTTCTTCGGACCGAGGGACCCTTGAACCATACCCTTCGGCTGCAGAGGGAAATGGAAATGCGAAAAAATTCGGGAACCGGTCAGGAGGAAAAAGTTCAATGGCGTGATGTGACCGCCATGAGGCTATTCTGTGACCCATGGTCTGACAGCTGCGTTTTCAGGGCGCCTCTGCCCGATTTACCGGATTGCCCGCTCCGTGTAACGCTATCGCCAATGGGAGACTTTCCATCCCCGGATTCGATCGAATTGATGATCTGGCGGGCCCGCCATCGTATTGTTTTTCCTCTCTCGAATCCGAATGCATCCTGGAATCTCACTTCACAAAAGGGGAGAGGAGACACCGCACACCCCGTGGAACGTTATCTGGATTCAGAACGATTCCCGGATGTGCTTCCTGCCGTGATGGTGGGAACCCTTTCCAGAACGGAGAAGGGCCGGAATAAGGAGCTTGTTTCAAGAATTCTCTTTATTGCTGCGCTTCTGGCTGCCGCCGTAGGTTTGATCTACACGATCTTCAGGCTGTTGCGAACGAAGGAACACGTTTGAAAACTGAGTCCGGATCAAACGGAGAGGAGGAAAGTGAGGTTTATCATCCTGAAAAGGAGGAAGAGCTTCCCCTTGAGGAACTGAAAGTTCTCGGAACACCCTCGATTCCGAGGAGTGTCTTTGAAACCATCATTGTACTGGCCACGAACGCAATTCCTATGGTCGGGGTCATCCAGCTTCACTGGTCTCCCTTCGCCCTCCTGCTTCTTTTTATTCTGGAAGGGGTTGTGGTTCTTTGTATCGATGCCATTAAATGGGTTATACCGAAATCCACTCTCTGGATCGGAAAGCAGATGGAAAAGTCGGCCGGCCAGCTTTTTTTCTTTGAATGCCTCTTCATCGGTTTCTTCGGGATCTTCGCCCTTCTCCTCTACAGCCCCAGCAGGGAGGATCCCGATAATTTCATTGCCACCTTCCTGAATATCAGGGAAATCCTCACGACAACACTTGCGTGGCCAATCCTGGGTATTGCCTTGTTCCGTCTGCAGAGGCTTATCCAGGACCTCGTCTCGGCCGGTCTGTTTACCCGTCAGAGGATTCGGCCTCTTTATTTTAGCGGAGGGGGATGGATGTTTCTTCTCTTTTTCCTGGTTATGCTTGGACCCTTTATCGCGGACCAGAGCCCCAATACGATGGGTGGACTTATCGCGATTGTCATCCTGAAGACCCTGGGGGAATGCCTGGGTATTTGGCTTACATTCTGGGGATTGCGGACCGATCCGAGGCTTCGGAAAATAAAGAGGGGCTAGGCCTTCATCGCATCAAACAGGGGTGCCGGATCGATGTAGATCAGGTATTCCCGGACCTTGGGGCCCGTCATGAGAAAGAGATCCACAAAGGGAAGAGTGATCGATGCACCACTGGAGAGGGTGTAGGTGACTTCACCCTGAACGGTGATCCATTCACCGTTGGCCCAGATTCGATGGAGGCTGTGCGAAAGAGAATGAATCATGGAGAAAAAGCCTTTCAGAGCATCACGGATCTGGGCTCTTCCCACAGCAGCAGGCTGACTGCCATACCGAAAGATTGCATCTTCCGATAGAAATTGGACAAAACCGTCCATGTCCTTTCGATCAATTGCCGAGAAAAGATCGAGAATCCACGTGGTGGGTGACACAGCGCGCCTCCGGAGGTAAAGTCGTATCATTATACACTACGACTCAGTCTCACGAGGAATTCCGTCCGGGAGGGAATTTCCCATCGTTCACCGGTGTCCTCTGTCCAGTCTATTTCGATGAATGAACACGTACAGGTCCGGCTGTCATCATAAAACTAAAATTAGCATTCTCAGCGGAGATTGACGGAATATCTTTAGCGAATATTTACTTATCTTGGTGTAAAATAGGACGAAAACAGCGCCAGAAGTGAAACCCTGCCTGATTAGGACAGGGTGACAAACCCGATGAATACTAGAAGACGAGGACCATCCAATTCATGAATTTCTCAAGACAGGTTCGATTGCAATTTACTCAGATTATTACACTGTGCGGACTGATGTTCCTCTCCGCATGCGCCGGGGATTCCGGCGCATCGTCCCCGGGTCCAGGAGGCGTCGTTCCGGCTGTGGAAGCGGTACAGGCCCGATTCGGAAACCTTCCCCTAAAACAGCGGGTAAGCGGAGTCGTGGAAGCAAAAAACCAGATCAATGTCTATCCGGAACTGTCCGCCGTCATTGTCGAAGTGTTCGTCAAAAACGGTGATGTTGTCAAAGAGGGCGACCCCTTGATCCGGTTGCGGGACCGCGAATTTCTGGAGCGCCTGAAACAGGCGGAAGCCGGATATCAGATTGCCGTGGCGCAGTTGAAACAGGCGGAAGCCCGTCTGAAAGAGGCCCGGTCCGAGCTGAAACGCCGGGATTCTCTGGCCCGTGAGGGTCTGGCCAGTTCTACGGATCTGGAAACGGCCCAGCTTGATGCGATTTCTGCGGAGGCCGATGTGGCATTGGCTCAGGCTCGTGTGGAACAGGCAAAGGCAACGGCAGAGGAACGCGATGAAGCCCTGTCGCAGGCCCTGATCCGTTCACCGATCCGAGGTGTGGTCGGAAACCGGAACGCGGAAGTTGGAATGCTGGTCACGGGGAGTACCCGGCTCTTCACACTGGGCCAGATGGATAAGGTGCGAGTCAACGTTATCCTGACCGACCGCATGCTTCAGAGTATCCATGTAGGCCAGCGCGTTGAGATCGCAAGTGACCATACACCGGATCAGGTGATTGAAGCAAAGCTTTCACGGATTTCTCCCTTTCTGAATCCTGTCACCCATACGACCGAAGCGGAAATCGACCTGGGTAACCCGGGGGGGACGCTACGGTCTGGGATGTTCGTCACTGTGGATATCTACTACGGGGAGAGTGAACAGGCAACTCTGGTGCCCTTAAGCGCGCTCTATGAAAACCCGGAAGACGGCCTCCTGGGAGTCTACGTGGCCGATTCAGTTCCAGATGGTGTGCAAAAAACAGATACATCGGAATTAATGTCCAGGGACCTTTCGGAACCTGTGAACTTTAAGTTTCAAACAGTCAATGTGGTTGCGAAGGGACGCCTGGAAGCGGGAATCCGGGGTGTGGAGAGCGGCCAATGGGTCATAACTCTGGGTCAGAATCTGCTTGGGGGAAAAGAGGGGATGGCCCGTGTTCGAAAGGTAACCTGGAACTGGGTGGAGTCCCTGCAGAAAGTTCAGCGGGAAGACCTCATGGAACCCCTGGTCGCCAGACAGTCCCCAACCGGAATCAGCCAGTAAGACGAAAGTGATGCGACTGTGACAATCACCCAGCTCTCCGTCAGCCGGCCCGTAGCGACGACAATGGTTTTTCTGATCATTATTGTCCTGGGTATAATGGGATTCCGCTTCCTTCCCGTTGACCTCCTTCCCCAGATCGAATATCCCATGCTGTCCATCCGAACGCTCTATCCAAACGTGGGACCGGAGGAGATCGAAAAGATCATCACAGACCGCATTGAGAACGCGGTGTCCGGGGTTCCAAACCTGGACAAGATTACCTCCCGATCCGAGGAAGGACAAAGCCGGGTCACGCTTCAATTTACCCAGGGAACCAGCATTGACGAAGCCGCCAACGATGTCCGGGCGGCCCTGGACCGCATTCGGGACGATCTTCCCCCCGAGGTTGAATCGCCCCGCGTGTGGAAATTTGATCCCGATAACTTTCCCGTTGTCATTCTGGGTGCCCGGTCTCCACGAGGCATGGCCGAGCTGACCCGGATCCTCGAACGGGAAATCTCCCAGCAGTTTGAGCAGATTCCCGGTGCAGGATCGGTGGATGTCTGGGGCGGTGTGTACCGGGAAATACAGATCCGTTTGAAGCTGGATCGGCTGGCATCCAGCCAACTCTCGTCCGCCGATGTTCAGCAGGCTCTGCAGAGAGAAAACATCACCCTCCCGGCCGGAGACATGCGGGAAGGGGTCAGTGATATGTATATCCGGACCCTGGGAGAGTACCAGTCGATTGAAGAAATTGCCGATACGATCATTACCATGGTGGACGGAAGTCCCATCCGGATCCGGGATGTGGCCGAGGTGGTGGACGGGTACGAAGACATCAACCGGCTGGTCCAGGTGGACGGGCTTCCCATGGTTCGTCTGGGGATTCGAAAGCAGTCCGGGGCCAACACGGTAAAGGTGGCCCGGGAAGCGCGAGCCGTAATGGACAAGATCAACCTGGAGCGGGATGACCTTGAACTGATCATGATCATCGATCAGAGTGAGTTCATCCGGAACTCTATCGATAATGTGAAAAATTCCGCCCTGTGGGGGGGGATTCTTGCGATCTTTATCCTCTATCTTTTCCTGCGGAACGGTTCGACCACCTTTATCATCGCCCTTTCCATACCGATTTCGATTATCGCCACCTTCGGCCTTCTCTTCTTCAACAAACTGACGATGAACCAGATGAGCTTTGGAGGCATGGCCCTGGGAATAGGGTTGATTGTCGACAATGCAATTGTCGTTCTGGAAAACATCGTGCGCCTCCGTGAAAAGGGAAGGGATGATATTGATGCCGCACTGACGGGCACCCGCCAGGTCGCCGGGGCCATCATTGCATCCACTCTGACTACGATCGTCATCTTTCTTCCGGTCATCTTCATGCAGACAGTGTCAGGAATGCTCTTCAAGGAACTTGCCCTGGTCGTCGTCTTTTCCCTGCTCTGCTCTTTGGCCGTGGCCCTGACCCTGGTTCCAATGCTGGGAAGCCGCTTTCTGCGGTTCAGGGAATCGGATCGAAATGGGGAGGGAGGAGGATCGCGGAAACTGCGGTGGCTGCGGAAACTGGAAGAGTCCTATGAACACTGGCTCATCCTTGCACTCCGCCACAAGAAGGTCATCTTTATTTCCACTGCCGTTCTCCTTCTGATCACGGTTCTCCTGTGGCCTCTGATCCCGATGGAACTGGCGCCCCAGACCGATGCCGACGAGATCAGCGTGGAAATGGAAATGGCCCAGGGGACGAACATCGCGGTTGTACATCGATATCTGAACGAGCTTCAGGAACTCGTCCGGGAAGCGACCCCCATGGACCAGGTGGACCACATCAGCATCGACATCCGGCCCGGGGATGCAGAGGTGGAACTGGCTCTGAAAGGAGCTGATGAACGGACGATCAACAGCTTCGCCCTTGCCGATGAGATTCGCAGCAGGGTTTCCGGGAAAATCCCCGGCGCGGAGATGCGAGTCGAGGCCCAGTCGGGTTTGTGGATCCTTCGGAGGCTCTTCGGTTCGGGAAGCGGGCAGGCCGTGGAAATCCAGCTTTTCGGCTATGACCTCACTCTTGCGGATCAGCTGGCTCACGGAATCCTTCAGATCATGGAGACAATTCCCGAGATCAGCGATGCCCGCGTCAGCAGGCGTGAAGGACGGCCGGAGCAGAACCTGATTGTGGACCGCGAAAAGATTGCAGATCTGGGCCTTTCCGTGAACCGGATTGCCCAGGTCATTCAGACCAATATCGGCGGAACCCAGGCCGGGGTCTTCCGGGAGGGCGGCGAAGAATTCCCAATCACGGTCAGGCTCCAGCCCCGGGATCGCCTGAGTACGCTTGACCTGGAAAATGTTACGGTTCGGACCGGTTCGGGAGAGATCCTTCCCATTTCCGCGGTAGTGAAAACCGAGGCTCGAAGGGCTCCTACGGAAATTGAGCGGGTGGACGGACAGCGGGTTACCTACATCACCGCCAACCTTACGAAGGGGGCGGCCCTGGGAGATGTGGTTTCCAGGCTACGAAAGGAGCTTCGATCCTTCACGATGCCCAGGGGCTATACCCTTGTCTTCTCCGGTGAGTACGAAGAGCAGCAGAAAGCACAGACCGACTTTATCCTCTCGATCCTGATGGCCCTCATCTTGATCTACATGGTCATGGCCGCCCAGTTTGAACGCTTCCTGGACCCCCTGATCGTCATGGTCTCCGTACCCCTGGCGATCATCGGCGTTGTGCCGACACTCCTGATCACGGGAACAACGCTGAACATCCAGAGCCTGATGGGAATCGTCATGCTCATCGGGATCGTCGTCAATAACGCCATCGTCCTGGTGGATTACATCAACCTGCTCCGCCGGGAACGCAATATGTCCATCTACGATGCCGTCGTCCAATCGGGAAGACGCCGCCTGCGCCCGATCCTCATGACGACCTGTACCACGGTTCTGGGCATGCTTCCCCTGGCCTTCGGAACCGGAGCGGGGGGTGAGATTCAGGCCTCCCTGGCCCGGGCCGTCATCGGTGGACTGACGGTTTCCACACTGATTACACTGCTTCTGATTCCCGCCGCCTACATCACGATCCACGATCTCCTGGATCGAAAAAGATCTGTTAAAGGTGTAGTACAGGGATAAGTTCGATGTATTGAACGTTGAAAGGAAGAGAATCTGCCCCCTGAATTCTCCTTTGAAGTCTCAAGATTTGCGCTATAATGAGATAAACCTATTTGGGGGGAATGAATGAATCCAGGGCGTATCTCCCTGCTATATCTGCTATTCATTCTTACAGCATTCACCGGTTTTTCCCAGACTTGTCCTCAGCTGGTTGCGGAGTGGGCATACGGACCCGCTGAACGGCTGGTTTTAAATGGAAGTTATCTCTATTTCGGCGCTGGAAAATATTTAATAGTCTATGACATCTCCGACCCATCCCAGCCGGTGAAAACCTATGAGCACAGGGAAACCGCACTGATCCATTGCCTGGCAGCCGAATCTGGTCTGCTTTACTCCAGTCGAGGCGGTTATCTTGTTATCCACGACATTTCAGTGCCCGACGAACCGGTGGAATTGGGAACCTTCGATCTGGTCAACTCCATGGATAATTGCGATCGAGAAGGTAGCTTTCTCTACATCGCCGAGGAACTTTCCGGTCTCCGTATCCTGGACCTCTCTGACCCGTATCTGCCTGTTCAGGCCGGTGTTCTGGATACCGCGGGTGTTGCCAGAGATGTGCAGGTTATCCCCGGGTACGCCTTTATCGCAGATGAAGCGAACGGCTTGCGAATCATTGACATATCCGATCCCTCATCTCCCTTCGAAGCTGCATCCTGGACACAAACACCTTTCGTCATTGACCTGGAGCTGACCGGAACCCTGCTCTACCTGCTGGACCGCAATGAGGGTCTTCGAATTCTGGATATTTCCAATCCACTTGCTCCCATTGAGCTTGGGGCTTTCGACCTGGTTCCCCAATCCTATTCTCGATTCGAAAAGTGGGGAAACCGACTTCATGTCTCCTTTACCGGGTCACGTGGATTTTTCATCGTGGATGTCTCCGATCCCGGAAATCCAACGTTTATGGGTCAGGACAGTACCTGTTATGCGCTGGATATTGCTACCTCGGGGGATACGGATTTTCTCATAGAACCCTCCCGGGGAATTCGTCTATTTACCGTGTCGGATCCGTCCACCATAACTCTGAGCACATCCATACTTCTCCCGGGACCCATAGAGAGAGTGGAACCTGCCTTTCCCTATCTCTATACAGCGGCGAGAACAGAAGGGATCTATGCTTTCGATATTTCGACTCCTTCCGCTCCCGTCCCCCTGAGCATTTACCCGTACAATGCCAGGGCGGCCTCTCTTACAGCGGATAACGGGTATCTCTATGTGTCGGATTACGACAAAAATTTCTATGTCCTCAACGTGACCGACCCATTCTCTCCCTTCCTGGAAGGTTCTGCTCCGATTCTTGATATTCCGGTCGAGAGCCGTATGTACGGTCCCTATGTACTGGTGACAGATTATATCCGAGGGCTTGTGGTCGTCGATGTGAGTAATCCGACCAATCCATTCGAGGCCAATTGCTACCTTCCCGGTGGCGAGAGGGGGGTGAAATTCGACATGTTGGGATCGATCGCCTACGTCACCGCGGGAAACCAGGGACTCCGAGTCCTCGATATTTCGGATCCGCTCAACATCCAGGAAGTCGATTCTTACGTCACCGGAGACTACGCCAACCTTGCCCGAATTGATGGGGCAAGGCTCTTTGTGGGATTTACGGCTGGCTGGCCTCCAACGGAATACATCCACGTCTTTGATATCACCGATCCTGCTCACCCCGTACTGGTTCAGGCAAACCTGAATCTGGCTCCCGAGGTAGGGGCTGAAGTCCTCGGGATGGGGGATTTGCTGTTTTCTACAAACACAGGCCCGGTTTGGGCCCATAATATAAGGGACCTGACGGCCCCTCAACTACTGGGGCACTACTTCAATGGCTTCATTTCACAGATTAAACAGGATCATTCCTACCTGTTTGTCCCCCATACGATCTCAGGTTTCAGCATCCTGGATCCCATGGGCTGTTACCCGGCATGCGTGTCAGATCTGGGGGATCTGAATTTTAGTTCTTCTATTACCGGTGTGGATGCAGCCATAATCCTTCAGGAAGTGGTGGGGCTGATAGTGCTCGATTCAGAACAGATGTGCCGTGCGGATGTGAATGCATCCGATTCTGTCACGTCCCTGGACGCCGCATTTTCGCTAATGTGCACTGTTGGCGACTGCGGTGGACTTCCCTTTGCCTTTGCTCCCTCGTGCGAAGACCATGGAAACTGTCTTTGAAAGAAAAAATTCGATTTCGTGATCCCGACAATTCATTTGTCGCCCCCCTGGTCCGGGTGACACGGGGAGAGGTGACGGAGTGCATCCACTACGGTCACGTCGCTGTCGTGAGGGACAATGGAGAGCTTCTTGCCTCTGTCGGCACTCCGGACATGGTGACCTATATGAGGTCCGCGGCCAAGCCGATCCAGGCGATGGCCGTGCTGGAGAGTGGTGCGGCGGACCAATTTGGTTTTTCCGACTCGGAAATCGCGGTCATGTGCGCTTCCCACTATGGGGAGCCCATCCATTTGGAGACGGTTCTGACAATTCTGGCGCGCATCGGCTGCACGCCCGACGACCTGCAGTGCGGTGCCGCCACCTCCCTGAACCCGACCTATGCCATGAAGATGGCACGGGAGGGTGTAGAGCCTGCAGCCCTCTTCAATGACTGTTCGGGAAAGCACGCCGGAATCCTTGCCCTTTGCACCCGCATGGACTGGCCCCTGGAAACCTACCTGGAACCTGAGCATCCGGCTCAAAAGACGATCCTGGAAACCCTGGCACGGATGGCCTGCCTACCTCCAGCTTCGATAGCCATTGGAATCGACGGGTGCTCTGTCCCGGTCTTCGCCCTCCCTCTTTCCTCCATGGCTCGTGCCTATGCCAGGCTTGCCTCCCCGGACTCCCTGGAAGAGCGGGACAGGCAGGCGGCGGAACGGATCGTGCGTGCCATGACCACCTATCCCGAGATGATTGCGGGAACGGGCGGGTTCTGTACGGCCCTTCTTTCGGTGGCGGGCCATCATCTCGTGGGAAAGCTTGGGGCAGAGGGAATCTACTGCATCGGCCTGCGGGAAAAGAACCTTGGAATCGCACTGAAGATCTCCGACGGCGCCTTCCGGGCTGTCTGGCCAGCGGCCGTGGCCTGCCTCGATCAGCTGGGAGTGTTAAGCGAAGAAGAGAGCCAAGCCCTGCAGTCGTTCCGCACCATGGCCAACCGCAACGATGTCGGAAAGGCGATCGGTACCATCGAACCCATTTTTAAGCTGGCCTGATTACGAAGCGGCTTCGCTTGAAGTCCGGGCGTCCTCCACGACCTTTCCGTCGTGAATCCTGATCATCCTTGGAGTTCTCCGGGCAATGGAAAGATCGTGGGTGATCAGCACCACGGTATGGCCCCGGGTCCAGAGCTGTTCGAAGATCGATATGACATCCTTCCCGGCGATGGAATCGAGGTTGCCCGTGGGCTCATCGGCCAGGATGATGTCCGGTTCGCAGGCCAGGGCCCGGGCGATCGCCACCCTCTGCATCTGGCCGCCGGAGAGCTCCGTGGGCTTGTGGGTGCCCCGGTCCGCCAGATCGACCTGTTCCAGGAGTTCTTCGACACGCTCTTTTCTCTTGCGGGAAGAAAGCCCCTTGAAGAGCAGGGGGAGCTCGATGTTCTCGTAAGCCGTCAGGTGGGGGAGAAGGTTGAAGTTCTGGAAGACGAAGCCTATGGTTCGGTTCCGGATGTCGGCCAGCCGGTCGACGTTGAAATCCGCGACTTCGTCTCCCTTCAGGCGGTAAGAGCCCTCCGAAGGCGTATCGAGGAAGCCGAGAATGTTCATGAGCGTCGACTTGCCCGAACCCGAGGGACCGACAACGGAAATGAACTCGTTGGGTTTAATTGACAGGTCGATGCCGCGCAGGGCTTCCACTTCCACCTTTCCGCCCATGGAGTAGACCTTTCGGATCCCCTTCATTTCAATGAGATTTCCGTTGGAGCCGTTTCCGTTCTGTTTCCGTTTGAAGATTCCGTCAAAAAACATGGGTCCCCCTTTATTCGTACCGGAGTGCTTCGGCGGGCTGAATTGTGACGGCCCGGCGAGAGGGCATATAGCCGGCGAGAAAGCCGATCCCTCCCAGGAGCCCGACCGTGGTCAGGGCGATGGGGAGGGAGATGGTGGGCTGACCGAGGAACTGGAGTGCCTCGTTGTTGGATTGAGCCTGCAGGTGGGCAAGGAGCTGAATGATGGCGGTGCCGATCCCGATGCCGGCCAGGCCGCCCACGAAGGTGAGGAGGAGAGCCTCCAGGACCAGCTGGCCCATCACGATGGACTTTCGAGCCCCCAGGGCCATGACCAGGCCGATCTCCTTGGTCCGCCGCTTCACGACGGCAAACATGATGTTGGCGACGCCGATACCGCCGATCAGGAGCGTCAGGCCTCCGATGATCCCCAGAAAGATCTCCAGCCCGAACATGATGTTTCCCATGATCTTGGCGCCTTCCTGGGTGTCCCAGACGTACAGGGCCCGCTTGTCATCGGGATCGTAGCCGTGCTTGCCGCCCAGGACCTCATTCAGGCGACGCCTGGCGACCTTCATAAGTTCGGGAGAGGCAGGTTTGAAGACGAAATTGTTCAGGTAGTGCCGTCCATAGATCGCCTGGAAGGTGGAAAGGGGAATCACGGCATGCCGGGAATCGGGTCCGCCGTACATCCCCATCTGGAGCTTTTTCTTCATGACGCCGATGACGGTAAAGGGGACGCGATTCACGGTCACCGTCTTCCCAATGGCATCGGCGTCACCCATGAGGTCTTGTTTCAATTCGTCTCCCAGGAAGATGACCCTGCGCTTCCGCTCTTCGTCCAGAATGTTGATGAATCGGCCCCCGGCTTCCGCCACATGGTTCCGGAGCTCGCCGTAGGCCGTGTTGGTTCCGATGACCCGCTGGTTGATGATCTTTTCGCCGAAGGCAATCTGGGCGTTCCAGTCCGTCATCTCCCCATGGGCGTTATAGATTTCAGGGATCTCGCGAAGGACGAGATCGACATCCTCGGGCACGAGCCGGACATCGCGGCCGGGGGGAAAACCCTGGTAGGGCTTTTCCGTTTCACCCGGCCAGATGATAACGATGTCCTCTCCCAGGCCGGCACGTCCCTTCATCATGTTCCGTTTCAGGCCTTCTCCGAAGGAAAGAAGAAGAAGGATCGAAATCGTACCCCAGGTTATGGCCATGATCGTCAGCATCATGCGCTTTTTCTGGAGACGGGCGGTTCGGAAAAAGAGTTGAACGATCAGAGATGGGCGGGGCATGGTCAGATCCTCAACGCTTCCACGGGGTTCAGGCTCGCTGCGGTTCTCGCCGGGAAGAACCCGGCCACGAGCCCGACCAGTCCGAGAATGACCGCCGTGATTGCCGTTGCCGTCATCGAGAGATCCGGAGTTCCGACAAACTCCTGGACGCCGGTGAGGGGCACAAGGGTGCAGATTCCCCAGGAAATTCCGAAGCCCAGGATACCGCCGATAAAGACGAGCATCAGGGTCTCAAAGAGAATCTGGCCGATGATGTAACGCTTTTTCGCCCCCAGGGCCATCTTGACGCCAATTTCCTTTGTCCTCTCCTCTGCGACAACGTACATGATGTTGGAAACCCCGATCCCCCCTACGATGAGGGTGAGGGCTCCAAGGATTCCGAGAAAGACCCGGAAGGCCATAAAGAAGGTGTTAAAGAACTTGAAATTCTCCGTCGTGTCCCACATCCGCACCGCTTCCTTGTCCTTTGGGTCGAAGCGGTACTTGCGGGCCAGAGCGCCGATAATTCCGTCCTTCACCTTTTCCACATCGGCGCCTTCCTCCGCCTGGACGACAAAGTTGTTGTAGTAATTCCTCCCGTACATGGCCGCGAAGGTGCTCTCCGGGATCACAGCCTTGTCTACGTCTCTACCGGAATAGTTGGAGTCCTGTTCCTTGTCCTGCAGGATTCCCACGACCATGAAGGGCATGCCGGTAATCGCGACGTACTGACCCACGACGTCCTGCGAGCCGAAGAGATCCTGGGCCAGGTCGTTTCCCAGGAAGACGACCCGTTTCTTGCTCCCGAGATCGAGGGGATCGATGAATCTTCCTCCCTCCTGGGGAATCATGTTCCGCATCGTGGCATATTCGTCGTTCACGCCGACCATGTTGGGAACAATCACCTTACGGCCCGCTTTGAACTTCCGGTCCCACATGGAGAATTCACCGCTGAGCCGGGAAATGTCGGTAACTTCCGCCCGGAGGAGATCCATGTCCTCCGGTGCTGTTCGAACCTGGCGTCCGCGGGGAAGTCCCTCCCAGGGAAGGCTGGTCTTGGAAGGCCAGCAGATGATGATGTTCTCCCCCAGGCCCTTCTGGCTGACCAGCATCATGTGGTGCAGGCCGGCACCGAAGGCCAGGAGAAGGGATACGGCCGTCGTTCCCCAGACGATCCCGAAGAGGGTAAGGAAGGTCCGCAATTTCTGCCCGCGTACATCGGCAAGAAACTGCTTCAGGTAATTTCTCAGGGCCATGGATTACTCGATCTCGCGGGGCGGACGCTGTACTACCTGGTCGCCCTCGTTCAGCCCCTCGACGACTTCCACGTTCAATCCGTCGCTCAAGCCGAGGGTCACCTTTTTCTTGACCGGTTCCGCTTCCGGATCCTCGGAAGGAACTTCCACAAAGGTCGCGTCATCCTCAAAGAGGAGAAGCCGTTCCGGCAGGATCAGGACATCGGCCTTTTCCTGGATGATGATCTCCGCGTTAGCGGAATAGCCCGCACGAAGGTAGGCATCCCCGCGGTCCTGAATCGAAGCCTCCACGTCAAAGACCGTAGTCCCTTCGTCCTCGGTGGCCTTCGGGGCAATCTTTGCCAGCTGTCCCGTGATTGTTGCATTGGGAAGGGCTCCTACACGGATCCGTACTGGAAGGGATTCACGGAGTTTGCCCACATCGATTTCGTCCACCGTACCCTTAAAGAGAAGGGAACCCATGTCTGCGATCGTCATCATGACGGTCCCGGCCTGATAGGAGGTCAGGGGAACGACCGGGTCGCCGGGATTTACAGGCCGCTGAAGGACCGTACCCGAAGCCGGAGCCCGGATGACCGAATCCACCCCGCCGCTGGCCTTCTTGATCTTGCCTTCCTTGATCAGCTGAAAACGTTCCCTGGCCAGGCTCAGCTGGATCTCGGCCTGATCGTAGGTCTCCTTCGCAACATCGTATTCCTCCCTGGAAAGGATGCCGTTATCCAGGAGCTTCTGCTTGCGCAGGAAGTCAGCCCTGGCCTTGTTGAAGGAAACATCGGCAATCTCGACATTCCTCTCGGCTTCGGTTAGCTGAAGGGGAGTCGGATCCGGAGTGATTTCAAAGAGAGGATCCCCGGTACGAACCGTATCGCCCACCTCCACGTAGCACCGCTTCACGATTCCGGAGATCTGCGATTTCACCTGGACCTCCTGGTCCGGAACGATCTGCCCCACGGCAAGGGCCTTGTCCACGATCGTTCCTCTCTGGATTTCCTGAAGGGTGTAGGGGGTCTGCTTTGCTCCGGCATTGTTTGTAACGAAAAAGAAAATGCCGGAAATCGCACCAAGCGCGATCAGGCCGAAAAAGACTCGAAACAAGGTTTTCATGGGGTGCTCCTCCGAATGGGGTAAATGCGTGCTCTTAAAAATGTCATCAAAGAACAGTACGCACAAACCCAATCTTAGGTTCCACAGCCAGGATTGCGAATCGGCTGGTCAACTCTCAATGGACATGTTTTTATCCGGGCAGGTATAATCTGAAATAATGGGAGCAGGTCGGATATCAAATTTTGAATTTCGTAAGGTAAGGTTATCGTGATTCCTGTCAGGAAATTTCCCCGATGGCTCTTCTACTCATTCTCAATTCTACCTCCGGCAGCGTTTGCCTTTGTCTGGTTCATCCTCATCGATGCGGACAGACGGTCGTCGGATATGAAAGGACTGGGAGTTGTTCTGGGACTAGCCGCAACGATCCTCTTTCTTGTTCCCTTGAGTCTGTTTGTAGGATTCTCAGCCATTGGCGTGACAGCCATGGCCAGAAATAGAGGGGAGAAGGTGACCGGCCCTCTGCTGGCCACGATCCTGGCCTTTTCGCCATGCCTCTATTGCCTTGGATTTCTCCTCTGGCTGATGATGACAGGAAAATAATCGTAAAAGAAGATTATTGAAGAAAGCAATGGTTTGGTGACAATTTGTGCCGGGTACCTTTTTTATTCAGACTCAGTAAAGATTCGGGCGAGGGCGGATGCGGTGTCGAGGGTGGACAGGATTTGTTGCTCCCATTCTTCTTTGTTTTTTCTGGAAAAATCCATTTTCGAGAGGTTCAGAATGTCGTGATACCCTTCCAGGCACCAGGAATGGTGTTCCAGAAGCTGTTGACGGCGTGCAGGGGTAAAGAAAGCACGCAACGCCGATTCGTCGTCTCCCGCAAGGATGAAATGGTCCTGGAACGGCGGATCTTCAGGGAAATCGACACGGACGAAAGCAAGACCCGCGGCCCAGGTCATGGCCTGGTTCGCCATTTGAGCCAGAAAACCCTTCGATTCGATCTTTGGAAGGATCGAAAACCTGGGAAGACTCCATTCGCCCGCAACAAGGGAGACTTGATCATGATTGATGGTCGTTCCGTCGCCCGAGCTGTCATGAAGGTCATAGAGGTAGAGGGAATATGAATACTCTTTCCGAACCTGGAGGTTTTTTGTGGAAAAGGGACCGGTTTTTTTCGGATTCAGACTCGCAATTTTCTGGACCAGCATCGGTTCGTCCTCCGGGACCGAATAAAATCCCAGATTTCGAAGGAACTCGATACGGCGCTTCTTTTGCTGCTTTGCGCGGCGCACGCTCCCGGTAATCAGCCAGATCAGGCCGATGACAACAATGAGGACAATGGTCGGAATCAGGTTCACCTGAGATATCTCTCCATAGTCATAACCCTTCTACAGGTAGTGTACCCCATTTTCAGTCGTGCTATGATCGATCGGTGACCGTGGCTCCTCAGAAAAAACCTTCCAGACTTTTCGTGATCACAGTTAATCTGATCACGCTGGTCCTGACCGTCGGCGCGATTCTCCTTTCCGATGTCCATCCCCGGACCCTGATTTACGCCTTTATCCTGGCTTTTCTCGGCCAGTTGATTCTCGTTCACCTGATGATGGCTGTCCATGTCGTATCCCGTGGAGGCCCCATGGCTCTTTTGATGGAGCGCCTCTCCCGCCGTCCCTGGCATGGGGAGAAGTCCAATGTCTTAAAGGCGGAGGGATCTACGACTCCCCTGGGCCTTGGAGGCTATCTCGTGCTCATCGCAGGGATTTCTTTCCTGGCCCTGGTTTTCACACACGTCAACCCGCAGCGTGAGCTGGATTTTTCATGGAAAGTCTTCGGAGACGAAATAGCCTGGGCGATGATCCTGGCCGTCGTCTACCTCATCCAGGATCTCTTCTCCCGCTCCATCGTCATCGATTTTAAAGCTTCTATTGAAGTCAACATGGGCTACAACAACCAGGAAACCTGGATCCTGGGATGTGCCAGCCTCATGGCCGGTGTGGTGGTTATCATCCGGCAGGCTGCAGGGCTCTCTCCCTCAGGCTGGGTTCTTCTGGCCCCCCTTGTGGTTCTTCGCCATTGGGCCGACCTGCACCACGATCTGCAGTTTGGCCGCAGACCTGCCTCGGAAGCCGTGAATGAAAGGAAGACGTGATCAGGGGAGAATTTCGCCGTACTTCAGGAAGTGATAGATCACGTAAAACCAGCTGAAGAAGGCATGGAGCAGGGCCCAGAGGATCGAGTGGTTTACCTTCCAGCTCAGCAGGGCGGCCAGGACAGACCCAATACTTCCAAAAATCCCGCCTCCGCAGCAGCCGCATCCTTTCTTGTTCCGTTCACCCATGGGATATGCCTCCTTTCAAAATTTGATGGACAAGAATACTACGAATCCGCAGGCTGATTATTCGATCCCCGTGAGGGCCCGGATGTACTGCAGCCGTTCATAGGCTTCCGGGTGACGGCTTCGGGACTGACAGGCCAGACCCTGAAAATCTTCAAGAGAAGAATACCCCTTTTCCTTCATCCAGGTTTCCATCCCTTCCTGAATTTCTCGCAGTACCCCCTCCTCGCGATGGTAGAGAACGGAGCACATCTGGACCGCGCTGGCACCGGCCAGTATCATCTTGATCGCGGCCATGGCGTCATGAATCCCTGTCGACGCGCAGAGATCGGCCTCGATATGATCATAGAGCAGAGCGATCCAGCGGAGAGGAAGATGGCTTTCCTCTGGAGAGCTCAAGGGATTACGGGCCCGGATCTTAAGGGAATCGGGATCGAGATCCATGTGGTAAAAGCGGTTAAAGAGAACCAGTCCGGAGGCTCCCCTCAGAACGAGTTCATTTGCTATCCGTGAGAAAGCCGTAAAGAAGGGCCCAACCTTTACGGCAAGGGGGATCGATACATCCCTGTTAACCGATTCGACGATGTCCATGATCCGTTCTTCCACATCCTGAGAGGTGCGGTCGGGGTCGGTGGGAAGCATGGAGATGTTCAGCTCGAGTGCGTCGGCTCCGGCATCAGCCAGCTTCCGGGCATAAGCCGACCACCATTTTGGTGTAACGCAGTTGATCGAAGCGATAATCGGACAGGAGGCTATTTTTTTTGCCTCTTCCAGAAGATGAATGTAGCTATTGGCCCCCAGTTCCATTCCCATACTCCGGACGTACTGGTGGGACTCCGCGTGGCCCTGCATCCAGAGATGGTTCTCGATAACCTGGACGTCGGTGTCGATTTGCTCTTCAAAGAGGGATTTCAGGACGATGGCACCCGCTCCGCCATCAGAAAATCTCCGGATCCAGTCAAGGTTTCCGGTCAGGCTGCAGGATCCGACGATTAGGGGGTTGGCGAGGGGAAGACCGAGGTAGGTCGTGGACAGATTGGGTGCCATGTCGTTCTCCTTACCCGGCGATCGCATCGATACCGGAAAATCCGGTCAATTCTATCACCATTCTCTGAGGAGCGCAGATGATTCTCTGTCCCGGCATCGCGATGGGGCCTCGATGGCGGCATATATGGTGCCGGCAGGGGGCGTTCTCCACGAAGATCTGTCCACCTTCTGCTCGAAGATGGGTTGTTCCGATGAGACCGGCTACCCGGATTTCACTGGATTTACGAAGATCCAGGGTGGCCCGGGTGGCTCCGTCGACGGTAATTTTTGCTTCGTGTTCTTTTCCCGTACCCGAAGGCATGTAAGAAGGGTCAAGGGAGACGATGACCTCATATCCCGCGCTTTCCTCACGGTAAATCTGCGAGGCCAGAGAGGCGAAGCTTCCGGATCTCGGATCAACGATTGTCCCCTTGCGCAGTAGTGTGAAACCGGGTTTCACAGGAGTTACTTCACGGACCTGGAGCTGAACCAGGATGCTGAGCCCCCAGCGTTGCCAGATCGGATCGGTTCCGGGAGCCATGGCCACCCCTTCCCGGATCAGCGCCCGGGAGATCGGCTCCGCCCTGGGGGTAAGACCCACCAGAACCGGAGTGGTGGAAAGGGTCCGATTCAGATGTTTCAGGATCGTCCGCACCGTATCCAGGGGCTGCCCGGTATGGATCAGGAATTCTTCCGATGTGCCCCGTCCTGCGGCCTTCAGGGGGAGGGCGGCGCCCAGGGCGGTTAATCCCAGGAAGGTGAACAGATCACGTCGAGTCGGTTTCATGGTTCCTCCTTCACGATCTCTACAATCGTGGGCTCAAGAGCTTTGGATGGTCCGGGCTGAAACATACGGGTAAGGAACACCGCGGCAATCACTGCAAATGCTGCACCCGCCAGCGTAGCAATCTCGGGGGTGAGTCCAAGGGAAGGAGCGGCTGCATGGCCGCCAAAGGCTCCCGCGATTACCAGGCAGAGGGCAAAAAGAAGAATAAAGATAAAACGCCGGTTCAGTGCGTCGATATCGAGGGCAAAACGTACTCGGTCTCCTGCCGCGGCACGGACAGGATTGGCCATTCGGATTTCGTTGGTAGAAGTCCTCGCGCAGAGGGAGCATTCATCACAGGCTGATACCGTATCCGGGACCACCCATGCATGGGGGCCGTCAATCCGCATCACGGTTCCTTCCTCGCGCTCGATCACGGCTGAACGGCTTCCTGTACGGGAGGCTGGGGCGGAGGAGGCGGAACATCCACGGCCCGCATCAGGCCGATCGCCTTCGTTGGACATTTGAAATCCCCGCGGGCACAGGCTTCAGCCGCGGCTTCCGCATGGAGAACGCGGGCCAGGTTGTCATCCATGTCCACGGCTCCCTGGGGCGATTTTCTCACACACTGCCAGCAGGCGATACAGGCGTTGGAGCAGACCGATCGTGACTGTTTGGGCCCGTCGTGGGACCGACAGAATACGAGAATATCCTCTGTGATGGGATGAAGCTCCAGGATTCCCCTCGGGCAGGCGTCGACACAGGCCTTACAGCCTGTGCATGCATCTTCATCCACGGTGGGAAGACCGTTGGGCCCCATGGCTATGGCGTCGAAAGTACAGACGGTGACGCAGTCTCCATACCCGAGACAGCCCCATTCACAGTGCTTGTCTCCGCCTCCAACCAGGGCGGCTGCCTTGCATGTTTCAATGCCGGTGTATTGAGCCCGGCGCCTGGAGGCTTCTTCATCACCACGGCAGTGGACCCGGGCCACGTTTCGAACGGCCTCTACGGCTTCAAGCCCCATGATCGAGGCGATCGCGTCAATCACGTCCTGTCCGCCAGGAGCGCACTTGTTAATGGGGACATCGTCATGGACGATGGCCGCCGCGTATCCCTTGCAGCCAGGAAGTCCGCAGGCTCCACAGTTGGCCTGGGGCAGGATTTCATTGATTTCGGAAATCTTCGGATTTTCGATGACCTGAAGCTTGACGTCGGCGATGGCCAGAATGGTTCCGAATACCAGGGCAACCGAACCCAGTGTGAGGATGGCAATCAGGATCATGACGGCACCTCAGCGAATGAGACCGGCAAAGCCCATGAAGGCCAGGGCCAGAATGCCGGCAACAAGAAGGGTGATGCCCGCGCCGCGAAGCGACTGTGGAACATCAGCAAATTGAAGTTCTTCCCGGATTCCGGCCATGATGACGAGAGCCAGCGTGAATCCAAGACCGGCTCCCACGCCGAAGACGATCGTCTCCAGGTAGGAGTAATTTTTTAACACCGCAAAAAGAGCAAACCCCAGGATGGCGCAGTTTGTTGTGATCAGGGGAAGGAAGATACCCAGCGCGTCGTAGAGGGGAGGGGAGGATTTCTTGATAAACATCTCCACGAACTGGACCAGGCTCGCAATGACGAGGATGAAGGTGATGATCTGGAGGAAGTCGAGCTTGTACGGAGCAAGGACGAGGTAAAAGAGGGGCCAGGTGACGATGGCGGTCAGTGTCATGACAAAGGTGACTGCGGCGCCCATCGAGATGGCGCTGGAGAGGCGGTTGGAAACGCCCAGGAAGGGACAGATTCCCAGGAACTGGGCCAGAACGAAGTTGTTGATCAGGATTGCCGATACGAGAATAATGATGTATTCCATGTCCCCTCCTCAGCGGCCCGCCAGCTTTTTCTGGACGAGGTTCGATACGCCGATCAGGAGGCCCAGTGTCAGGAAGGCCCCGGCGGGAAGGATAAAGACCATCATGGGATCGTACCAGTTGGGGCTCAGGATCTGGGCACCGAGAATGGTCCCGTTCCCGAGCAGTTCCCGCACGGCCCCCATGATCAGAAGGACAATCCCGAACCCTACGCTCATTCCCAGCGCGTCGATGACCGAACGGCCGGGTTTGTTCTTGGAGGCAAAGGCCTCCATCCGGCCCAGGATGACGCAGTTGACGACGATCAGGGGAACGAAGGGGCCCAGGGCCTTGGAGAGGTCGGGGTAGAAGGCAGCAAGATAGCGATCCGCCATCGTAACAAAACCGGCGATGATGACGATGAAGGTCGGGATCCGGACCTGGGCCGGGATCCACGAACGGATCAGGGAGATGATCAGGGCGGAGGCCAGGAGAACGAAGGTGACTGCACCCGCCATTCCGATGGCGTTCACGACCTCGTTGGTTACCGCAAGCATCGGGCACATGCCGAGGAGCTGGACAAGGTTGGGATTCTCCTTCCAGAGGCCCTTGAGAAACTCCTGGCTCAGGGTGTTCTGCTTACTCACGATTCACCTCCAATCCGCCCCCGCGCCTCTTCCACGGCGGCATTCACAATCTTCACCACGGCATCTGAGGAGATGGTCGCTCCGGAAATGGCGTTGATCTGGCTGTCACTCAGGGCGTCAGCGGGGCGGGGCGGTTTGGCATAGGATATCGGGGACGTCAGGCTCTTCTCCTTCCAGAATCCCAGGAAGGCCTTGTCGTCAGTGATCTTGGCACCCAGGCCGGGGGTCTCCTTCTGATCCAGGATGTTCAGGGCAAAGATTTTGGTCATGTCGGGATCCACGCCGAAGATCAGGGCGATCTTATCCTGAAATCCAACTCCTACCCGGTAGATCGCATATCCGATGGTATTTCCCCCCGCATCTTTTCCTTTGTAAACCCGAAAGGAATCTCCCGGTACAATCTCCTCGAAGGAGTCGACGCCGGGAAGGACTTCGTTGACGGCCTTCTTGAGCGCTTCCCGGGCATTCCGTTCAATCATGGGCTGGGTATAGGCGGCAAAGTAGGAGACCGACCCTCCGATCACGAGGCACACGATCACGAGGATCAGGACAATCCGGACCTGTTTGCCGATCATCGCGCTCCTCCTTCCCCGAGAATTCGGGACCTTGTCAGCTTGTTCAGCAGGGGAACGAACCCGTTCATGATCAGGATGGAGTACATGACACCCTCCGGCAGACCGCCGAAAACTCGAATCACAACGATCAGGATCCCGATCCCAACCGCGTAGATCCAGGTTCCGCGGGGAGTCAGGGGGGAGGTCACCATGTCGGTGGCCATGAAGATCGCACCAAGCATGAGTCCGCCGGCGAGGAGATGGAATATGGGATCGGCGTAGCGATCCGGATTCACGGAATGCAGAATCCCGGTGAATATGGCTACGGTGACGAAGATACCTGCAGGAATCTTCCAGTCGATATATCCCTTCATGAGGAGAATCAATCCTCCGATCAGGAGCAGGAGGGCGGAGGTTTCACCCAGAGAACCTCCGATGGAACCGAAAAGCAGAGAATTGGGATCGGTGAGAATGCCCGAAAACTTGAATCCTCCAAGAGGCGTGGCAAAGGAGACGGCATCCACAACCTCAAGGGTTCGGGGAGGTGTCCATGTAGTCATAGCAACGGGGAAGGCCGCCTGGAGAAAGGCGCGGCCCACAAGGGCGGGATTAAAGATATTGAAGCCCAGCCCTCCGAAGACCTGCTTTCCGAGACCGACGGCGACAATACCGCCGATGACAGCATACGAGGTTTTCAGGCCCGGAGGAAGGGTAAGGGCAAGGAGGATCCCGGTGATCAGGGCCGAACCGTCGTAACAGGCCGAAAGATCCTTTTTCCTGCCCAGAAGAAAGAGAACTTCAGTGATGACGCAGCCCAGGATGCAGGCCGCCAGAAGTCGAGTAGCGTTCCACCCGAAGTAATAGATCGAACCGGCAACGGGAAAAAGAAGGGCTCCGACGACCCAGTACATGATGACGGGAACGGAGTCCTTCCTTCGTGCGTGGGGTGAGGAGAGGAGAAGGGTACGGGAAAGGTAGTTGGGCTCACTCATGATCTTGCCTCCGCCCTTTTTCGGCTCTGGAAGACATCGTATTTCCCTACCCGAACCCACTGAACGAGGGGAATTCGGGCGGGGCATGCATAGGCACAGGTGCCGCACTCCATGCAATCCATGAGGCCCCACTTTTGAGCCTCATCGATTCGGCCGTGCTTCGCGAAGGTGACGATCCGGGTTGGAATCAGGTTCATCGGGCAATGGGTGGCGCACGAATTACACCGGATGCAGGGATATTCTTTTTCCGGACCCGCTCCGGGTCTCCGGAAAGCCAGAATCCCCGAGGTGGCCTTTACAACGGGAATTTCGTCCGTCCACTGGGAGACTCCCATCATGGGGCCTCCCATGATCAGAGATCCGATTTCCTCCATCGATCCGCCGCAATGGGTGAGGATGTCGTGAAAGGAGGTACCGATGCGAACCTGGAGGTTTTTCGGCGTGGTTACAGCGTCTCCTGAGACGGTGAGTCCCCGCTCGATCAATGGCATTCCCGTTTTGAGGGCATCCAGGACCGCCACGGTCGTACCCACATTCTGGACAAGGACCCCGCAATGAAAGGGAAGTCCTCCGCGAGGGACTTCGCGGCCAAGGATGGCCTTGATCAGCATCTTTTCCCCGCCCTGGGGATATTTGGTTCGTAATGGTACAACGGTGAAATCAAGGCGGCCGCGGAGCTTTGACTCGTAGAGGGTAATGACATCCATCTTGTTGGTTTCGACTCCCAGCACGACCTTTGCGGCGCCGACCGTGGTTCTCAGGATGTCCGCTCCCGCGATCAGATCGTCGGCCCGCTCCAGCATCACCCGATGGTCCGTGGTCAGGAAGGGCTCGCATTCGGCACCATTCAGAATCACCGTGTCCACAGGGTACTCACGGGGAGGAGTCAGCTTTACCGCCGTAGGAAAGGCGGCACCGCCTAAACCTACGATCCCGGCTTCCCGGATCACCTGACGGACTTCATCGGGGGTGTAAGAGGAAAGGTCTTCTTTCAGGGGACAGACGGATTCGTGAAGGGTGTCCTCTCCGTCGGAGTCAATCTGAATAGAGAGAACCGACTTTCCCGAAGGGCTGAGCATGGGATCGACGGCCTTCACGGTTCCGGAGATCGAGGCATGTATGCAGGCGGAAATGAGACCCCGGGCCTCTCCGATCTTTTGCCCGCGAGCTACATTGTCACCTTTTTTCACAAGAGGTTCAGCCGGGGCCCCCGTGTGCTGATGGAGGGGGATGACCACCCGCTCAACCGGGGGAAATACCTCGGTAGAAAGGGCATTGGATGCACCTTTGCGATCGGGAGGGTGAATTCCCTTTCGAAACGATTTAGAACGCATATAGCCCCCGAATGTACGACAGATGAATAGCCGTTTATTATAATCCTTACAAAGGAAGTGTCAAGACTTATGTTCTAAATTTCACATAAACGGGATGTGAGAATTATGGCCTGATTTTAATAAGGGCATCCCGGATTTCGTTCTGGAGATAGGGTGGGGGATGGGTACTCATTAGGTTCTCAAGCACGGGTATTGCCTCCACGGCGGGAGGGCCGATCGATCCGAGTGCCCGTATGGCATAGATCTGAATTTCTTTGTCCTCTATTGCTAAAATCAGATTGGGAACGGCTGGAGATCCGGAAGGTCCCATCGAGCCCAGGGCTTCCGCAGCGTATCGGCGGACATGGTAGTCGGGATCCTGCAGAAGGGCGATAATGGCAGGAATCAGAGACACGGCTTCGATCCCCATGGAAGTTGCGACCTTAAGTGCGTTTCGGCGGCATTCAGGATTCTGATCCTTCATCAGCCTGGTGATGGAAGAAAGGGAGGATTTTTCCGGCGATCCGGATGATGCGAGGGCTCGAGCCGCGAGGGCATGAACACTGTGATCCGGATCCCGAAGAGCCTTTGCAATCTTGTCCCTGACAGGGAGAAGCTCCGGTCCGAACGCAGCCAGAGATTGAGCCGCGCAGAGCCGGACATAACTGTCCGGGTCGGAAAGAAGATCTGCTATGTCGCCAATAGAATCCCCTGCGAACGAAGGTATTTTACCAAGGGCAATACAGGTTCTGGCCCGTACCGGCGGGCTGGGATCGTTCAGATGGGTACGGAGTTCGTGATAGGCTGGAGCACCCATCGCTTCCATATCTCCAATCGCGGAAACGGATGCGGCCCGTACCGATTCCTCGTAATCGCTCAACAAAAAGAGCAACGAAGGCAGATCCTCCGGTTGATGGACTCCTTTCCGCGCAAGGACGGCCAGGGCGGCCCTCCGCTGCGGAGTGTTCAGAACCTGCTGAAGGGTCATTCGAATCTCATTTTTCATCGAAGGATCGGTGGCCGAATCCAGCATCGTCTTCAGCTCATTGAGGATTAAGGGATTGTTGGGCTGGATCCTTCCAAGGGCTCGAATTGCTGCTTGTCGGATCCGTGTGTTTTCATCTTTCAGACAGGCGAGAAGAACCGGGGCCGCCTCGCTTGCCGCAGGCCCGATATCACCCAGGACCGATGCGGCTTCCTCCCGGACCCTGTCATCACTGCCGGTAAGAGCGGCCGTCAGCCCGTTCATCGCGGGTAAAGCATCCTTCCCGATTCCTGAAAGGTTATGCACGGCATCCATTCGTACACGTTCATCGGAATCCCTCAGAAGATCACCCATTCTCCGGATGACTTCTGGATCCCCGGTTCCAAGTTTGCCGAGAACCCCGACGGCTTCGCGTCTGACCCAGGTGGCCCTGTCATTCAGGGTATCCAGCAGGGCATCAAGGACTTCACGGCTTTTGACGCCGATTTTTCCCAGAGTCTCAACGGTGAACTGCCGGACACCCGTCTCGGGATCGTTCAACAGCGGCAGGAGGTTCTGGACGATAGAGGGGGGTACGTTATGGATTGCGCCCATCGCAACGACGGCCTGAAGACGGACTCCCGAATCATCATGATTCAAAAGATCAGCCAGTTCAGGAAGGAATGTAGAGCCATCCTCCCCGTAACGTTTGATGGATCGGGCGGCTCCTTTGAGAAGGATCGGGTCTCCTGAATGAAACATCTGTCTTGCAATGGGAAGACCCTGATCAGGAGGAAGAGGGAGCTGGACAATGGCGTGGGTCGCTGCTTCCCGAACCTCCGAATCGGGATCCTCGAGGCATTGGACAAGCTTTTCAAGGGACGGTTTATCGTACCAGCCGATATAGGAGATCGACCATGCAGCATTGGCCCGGACATTATGGTTTTCATCCGAAAGCGCTCGGGCAAGTGCCGGTACCACGGCGCCGGGGTCCCCTCCGGTCTTTCGCAGGAGGAAGGCTGCCAGGCGTTTCAATTCAACGCTCCCGGTCCGAAGGGTCTTCAGAATGAACGGCACCCGAAACGAAGCAGAATGGTCCACCTTGATACGGTAGAGGACATCGGCTGTCGTCCTTCGCACACCCCGATCAGGATCGAGAAGGAGAGGAATGAGTGCTGGAGCAAACGAAGGATCCTCTCTTCCCGCCGTATCGGCAAGGTACTCCACTGCCTTCCGCCTCTGACGCGGTTCGGGGTGGATCAGCCTTTCCCGAACCAGCGGGATCCGTTCCGATTCCGGAGCGAACTGAATGATTTCTTCTATCGTCCAGGCTGATCGATCCTGTCCCACTCTGGGAACCTGGGCTCCGATCATCCACAGGCAGGGGAGGATCCAGAAGAGAGAGGTAAGCCAAACATGAAGAATACCTCTGCGGATTAATCGTTCGGCTCGATTTTCCGTCGTATCGGAAAGGAAGAAGACATGCTGAATATCCCGGCGGGGTGGAGTGTGAAGCTTTGCAAACAACAGCTGCCACAAAGGATTGACATGGACCGGCTCCACAAGGGGTTTCACGACCAGCCGATCCGAATCCGTGGCCTCCTCTCCTGCATCAGGATTTTCCTGGACATTTCCAACGACGTAGACGGGATCCCCATCCCTGAGTTCCATTATATGGGGATGGGTAAGATCGGATTTTTGAACCCTGCGGGTGAGAACGATTTCGCATACCCTTCCGGCCAGGCTGGAAGCACGGCCGATCCTAAAATACGCGCCCCGGGGATCCACAAGGATTTGGCCCGATTCGTCTTCAAGATAGAAGGACCGTATCCTGGCTTCGGAAGGAGTGCTGGAATTATAGTAGAGGATGGAGTTTCCCCTGTTCTCGGGCAGGGAGCGGGCGGTTCCTTTGAACTCAGCAATTCCGGGTGCGGCGGAACGGGACCGTGCCGTGGGCAGATTCTCAACCTGCATGGCCTGCCGGGCCCGCCAGATCGTGTCCAGAATCGTTGTGACCATGCAGAAGACGATCCCGGATATCGCAATGTAGAGATCCACCATGGCCCCGAACCGGGGAGCATCGGTCCCGGGCAGGAACCAGTAATAGGAGATGTCGGGAAAGTGCTGGTAGAGAAAGAAGAAAAAGGCTCGCGAGGGAGAAATTAATCCCGCGATGTATGTCGGAATCCAGATCGAAAGAAAGAGCAGGGAGAAGGGCGTCGTGGCCTCCGGGCGGAGAAAGGGATAGAGGAACAGCAGTACGAGAAGGGTTCCCATTACTGCGATGGCGATCGCGGGAAAGGTGAACCCTATAACGGCAAGAAGAAGAGGTGTTAAAGCCCAGACAAGGGTCCAGAATAAGATTCTCTGAACCAATGGGATTCGATAGAGCCGGAGCCATGGTTTGGGATAGAGAATCCCTGAGGAAAGGCAGAGCCAGAGAGTCAGAAAGGGCCAGGAGGGCGGGAGGGTATGGAACCCGATAGACCACAGGCTCAGAAGCGGGAAAAGAAGGATGAAACTGCCAAGAAAGAGGGAAAATGCAATCCAGAGATTTCGGGGCTGCTCCTGTGAAAGCGCCGCGGTCTTGTCGCGTCTCAACACCCGAATCCAGAGGAAAAAAGCAGGAAAAAGAAGAGCCGATAGAAGAAAGAGAAGATGGACAGCCTGGATGGGAACGCCGGCATGCAGAAGAGACTGATCGGGTCGCGTCGGATGGATATGGATGAGAATCGACTTCCCTTTGAGGTGGAACGGCGGTACGGCTTCCTTGAAGAGATCATCGTAATCGCCAAACGAAGGGGAAGGCTTCCAGGCGGTGTATCTCTGTCCGGCAACCGGTGTCCCGTCGGGACCGGGAAAGATATACCCGGAGCCCTGGTCATTCCATGTCCCCGTGGTGGTTTTCCATGTGAGGGACCATAGACCTTCCGCAATTCGGGGAACAAGAGGTGTTGCAAGCGGGACGGAAACCAGGGTAAGGAACGCAGCCAGGATAAAGGCCCTTTTTCTGTTACTGAGAAGAGTGGTTGAGGGTTTAGCCGAGCGAAAGAGGAAAGGGCGATCTCCATCGACGAGAGTCCACTCTCTGGATTGCGGACTTCGTTTCATGGATCCCTGGACCATGGGAGGCAGGCTTTCTGAAAATTTGATTACAAATGCAAATTCAATCTTTCGTATGGTGCCGGCATCCCGAATGTCGGCCCGTCCTTTGACATGAACCCGGTCTCCTTCCGGCCGTAATCTGGAAATCCGGGGAGTTATCGTACCTTCAACCGATAATTGATCCCTGATCCAGGAATCAATATGGTTCCGGATGTACTGGTCCCGCCTCGTATGGGTCCACTCAGTCATGACGGGGCGAGGCCTCTGAAATCAGAGGCTTATGCTTCCTCCGGTTTTTCAAATTTCATTTCCACGTCCTCTTTCTTTTCCGTGGGGATCCTGAGGTAGTCAAAGCGCTGATATCCCAACAGCTTCGCAAGGAGGACCTCGGGAAGGCGTTCGATCTGGATATTGTAGATATTGACGCTGTCATTAAAGAACTCGCGCCGGTCCGAGATCTGAGATTCCAGTGAGGAAACTCTATCCTGGACCTGGAGAAAGCTTTCCACGGCGCGAAGCTGAGGGTACTGTTCCCAGACCATTTGAATCTTTTTTAAACGGTCGTTAAGCGTATTTTCAATCCCAACCTTTTCGGCGATGGTCCGAACTTCATCGTAATCGGTTCGGAGTTTGACAATGTGGTCAAACGTTTCCCGCTCGTGCTCAACGTACGCGATGGCCGTATCGATCAGCTTTGTCAATTCGTCATGACGCTGCTGGAGGAGTACGTCGATATTGTTCCATGCCTTTTGAACATTGTTTCGGACCTGGATCAGGCTGTTGTACATTCCGACTACGAGGCCCACCATTCCGCCTCCAACGATCACAATGACAAGAACGAGGACAATCAGAAGAACCGTACCCATGGCAACCTCCATTCAATACTTGTGTGGATTATAGCATCGTTCCCCATGGCCGAATTACGCGGGTTCGGAAGGAAATATTCACGGTCCGGAGATCAGATTCAGGGATTGTGTCACACCCAGAAAGGTAACATCGGCATGGTGTTCTTTGATCACATTTCGAATCTCTTCTTCCGTCATGCCGAAAAGTCCCGTGGCCAGCGCGTCCGCCGTCATGCAGGACGGTGCCGTCACGGTCATGGAAGTCCAGATGCGAAAGGGGAGCCCGGTCTGTGGATCGAGGATGTGATGATAGCGGACTCCATCGATATCGACGAAGCGCTGGTAATCTCCCGAGGTCACCAGGGCCCGGTTTTTCAAAGTTGTGGTCGTAATCAGGCCTTCCGAACGGGGGTGCTGAATCCCGATCACCCACTCGGTTCCCCGGGAATTGAGGCCGCCGGCTCTCAGGTCGCCCCCGGCGTTGATTAAAAAATCTTCGACGCCATGGCGAAAAAAAATATCGGCCGCCCGGTCTACGGCATATCCTTTGGCTATCCCTCCCAGATCGATGCCTCCCCCGACAGGAAGGGTGACGGAATGTTCAGAAAGTTGGATTTTTTGATACCCCACAGAGGAAAGAGCTTTGAGAAGCTCATCTTCCCCTGGAATCGTTACCTTTTTCTGATCAAAATTAAATCCCCATAGCCGGAGGAGAGGTTGAACGGAAATGTCAAAGGTTCCCTGAGTCCACATGGAAATTTGGATGGCTTCATGGATCAGGTGAACGGTCTCGGGATCGACCGGGACCGGCTGTCCGTCCGATGCATTGATCTCCGAGAGGAGATTATCTTTGGAGGAAGGGGTATAGGCCTGATAGATCCGCTCGAATTCACTCTGGATGGACTGCTCCAGGGAATTGGATTGCCCCCGGTACGTGACTTCAACCATTGTATCCATCGTGAAAAAAGTAAACGCGGAATAGGTTTCCGTGGAATTCCGTGAACAGCAAATCAAGAATAAAGGGAAGAATGCAGCGAGAATGAGGAGAGGGGAGGAATAGCGGCGGGCGACCATACCTTCCTATGCTATCACGGGCTGTTTGGTTCCAGCGAGGCCAGGGAAACGAGCTCGCCGCCTGATTTCACTACGGCGTGGATGCATCCAACCCGGTTACAGATGCCGAGACAGGACGAGTAATCCCCAGGATCTCCAGTGAAAAAGGCGATGAGTTCACCCCCGCAGGGACAGGGGCCGTAGACCGGGAGGGGTTCGCTGCATTTGGGGCAGGAGAACACCATCAGTTCATCCGTAACCAGGTCAAGTTCCAGGGAGACTCGTATTTTCTGGCCGTACACGGGGCTCAGAGCCACCAGCCCGGAACCTGTTTTCCCGCTGACATGGAAGAGGATACCGGGGTGTCCCTGGAAGGATACCCGTCTGGATAGGAGGGAATGCCCATTATGGCAGGTACATGCGGTTACGATAAGAACTTTCTCGGGTTGTCGATACATTTGCCTGTCGGGATCGGGAAAGATCATCATGCCGTTTCGATTAAATCGTTCCATCAGAATCACCTCCATCAGCGCTTGTGCCTTCATTGTAGGGTTGTGCGATCAGAAACGTCAAGGGTGGCTGAATGGGAATAATGAGACGCAGGATCATGTTTTAAACTATGTCTCATTCACTCCTTATGTTTCAATACCCCCCCCCTCTATCACCCCGCCGCAACGGCGGGGCAATTTTTATGTCGTGCATTATATTAAGTTACAAGGGTAAGTTTTCGACGTGCAGAAAAATAGGGACTGATACTATAAGCCCCACGAGAGCAGCGGGGAAGCGAAGTGTTTATTGTAAAGGTAAAACCACTTCATTCAAGGAGGCTGCTCGATGTGGTACTTAGGTTTGGATGTTCATCGTCGTACGGTGACGTTGGCCGGGATAACTTCGGAGGGAAAGGTTCTTGCCAGCCGTTCGTATCCCAGTGCGGATCCCACCGCCCTCTTTGAGGCGGTGAATCGCCATCGGCCCTATCATGCAGTGATCGAAGCGTGTGGCAGTTACTATTGGATCTATGAGCCTCTGCGGCAGGGAGGCGAGGTCACCCTGGCCCATCCCTTCAAGTTACGCGCCCTGTGGACCGCCCGGGCGAAGACGGACAAGCTGGATGCGATGCGGCTGGCGCAGCTGTTACGGGCAGATCTCATTCCGGCCTCCTATGTTCCTCCTCCCGCCTATCAACAGCTTCGGGATCTGGTTCGTTCAAGAATTCGCCTGGTGCAGGAACGGGCGGCCCTCTACAATCATCTGCACAGCATTCTAAGCCGATTCAATTACCATCCTCCCGGAAAGCAGT